>Ga0209415_10011334_pt1 | contig 15029 bp, 14 predicted proteins | sample PeaSoiSIISIP2007_FD_187696 | JGI IMG/M metagenome (GOLD analysis project Ga0209415, IMG submission 187696) | Peat soil microbial communities from Weissenstadt, Germany - SII-SIP-2007 (SPAdes) (version 2) | ecosystem: Environmental > Terrestrial > Soil > Wetlands > Peat | place: Germany...
CCCCGACCCCGACCCCGACCCCGACCTCGACCCCGACCCCGACCCCGACCTCGACCCCGACCCGATCTCGACATGCTCACGCGCGTATGCCTCACCCCGGCGGCTTGCACGCGTGCCCGAGCGCGTCCCTCGCCCTCTCCCTCACGAACATCGAATCGTGCCCCGCCGCAACCGTCACCAGCGCCGCGCAGCTCGCTCGCAGTCCGTCGCCGTACGTCTCGAACGGATCGATCGCCCGCACGGCGACCTCCCGTGCCGCCGGTAGCCGCAGGATCGTATCCGCGAGCACCCCGTCCATCTCCGCCGGGCACCGCTTCGTCGCGTAGCCCAGAGGCACCGTGAGCTCCTTGTACGACGCGGGAGATCTCGCCACGAACGCCTTCGCCCACGCGACGTGCAGCTGCGCACACGGCAAGGCGTCGCTCTTCCCCGCGATCCCGAGGATTCCCGGCTCACCGCGCTCCGCCATCCACGTCAGCACGCGGTCGTCGTCCGCCGAGACTCGCACGACCGCGTCGACGCATGACGGATCGTCGCGGGCCGCCTCCGGAACGTCGATGAGCGCCTTGCGAGCGTCCGCGTCGGCGCCGCCGGACGCGATCCCCCGGCACATCGCCCCGCGCGTCGAGGCGTCCGTCAGACGGCGCTCGATGCTGGCGCGTGCGATCGGGCCGATGCTCGCGAGCGTGCTCGAGATGTTCCCGTTCTCCGGGCTCGCCGACAGGCGGACCAGCGCGCCTTCAAGATCCGTGAGGAACATCGCGAGGTGCGCCTCGTGCCGCTGCATGGCGCTCGCGGCGGCGTCGGCGCGCTTCGGGTCTCCCAGCCCGCCACGCAGCATCGCCGCTCCCCACGGGGCTCCGCGCACGACGGCCGACCACGCCGCCTTGAACGGTTGCATCTCGAACGACGTGCGCGCCTCCAGCGCCGCCAGCGCCTTCGGGTCGGTGTCCGCGAGCCGGCCCAGCGCGGCCATCGCCTCCGGCGACCCGTTCTTCTCGAGCCACGCGACGTCCCCCTTCGCCTCCGCCTCGGTCACGGTCTTCGGCCCGCACGCCGTTAGGGTCGCGCAACACAGCGCCACCGCCACGAAACCGACGTACCCCGCCCTCATCGTTCGCGAGGATACACGACTATCCGGTGCGCTCCTCGGTCATGCTGGGCGCGGTCAGCCGGGGGCCTTCGCTGAGGGTGAGGCGCACGGGCAGGACGATCATCGGGACGCCGGCGTGTTGCAGGCGGCGCTGAATCATGAACGCCGTCTCGTTGTGAAGCGCGCGGGTGACGAACGAGTCCTCGTCGAAGATCAGCTGGCCGGCGACGAAGAGCGCCTTCGGGTACCGCTGGACCACCTCGACCGCGATCGTCTCGGCCTGCACCGCCACCTCGATCCCCGTCGAAAAATGGCTCTCGGCAGGCAACCCGAGCCACGCGGCGTACTCCACGTACTTGTCGAGCGCCTGCTGCGTGCGCCGTTCGAGCTCGTGCACCTCCGAGATGCCCTTGAAGTTGCCCGAGTCGATCACGGCGACCGACACGAAGACGATCCCCTTGAAGTGCCCCGGGAACATCCGCAGGAGCGTGAGGAGCGCGTGGCGACCGAGCCCGCCGTACCCGCCGACGAACAGCACGGCCACCGGCCACCGCCGGTCGATCGACGCCGGCGGCGGGTCGCCGGAGAGATCGTTGGCGCTCGGAGGCGGAGCCGTGCCGTCGGCGAGCGGATCGGCGAGCTCGACGTCGAGCTGCCGGATCGCGCGGACCACCCTGAGATAGTGCCGCTTGATGAACAGGCACAGGCTCACCAGAAGCCCGGTGACGACCAGCGTCAGCCAGCCGCCTGCCGCGAATTTCTCGAAGACCGTCACCACGAGGATCGTCAGGCAGAGCCCGAGGCCGACGACGTGCACCGGCAGGTGTCGCAACCAGTCCGGGTGCTCCTTCCTGTGCTGCACCCAGAAGCGCGTCATGCCGAGGTTCGAGAGCGAGAACGTGAGAAAGACGTTGATCGAGTACATGACGACGAGCCGCTGGACGTCGCCGTGCGTGTAGAAGAGCGCGGCCGCCGCCGTGAGGCTCATCAAGACGACGCCGTTCCGCATGCTGAGCCGCTCGGAAAGCGCCGCGAAGCGGTGCGGGAACCAGGAGTCGACGGCCATGTTCGCCATCACGCGCGGCCCGTCGACGAACCCCGCCTGCGCGGCGATGAGCAGCAACCCGGCCTCCGAGGCCAGTGCGATCGTGACGAACCACTCGCCCAGGCCGAACTGACCCACGCGCCAGTGCCCCGCGACGCGCTCGAGCAGGACGGCGTTCATCGTCTTGTCCTCGGCGGGCATTGCGTGCACGAGCAGGTACGCGAGGATGATCCCTCCCGCCGTGATGGCGAGCGATGTCGCCATGAGGCCCATCGTCCGCTTCGCGGTGCGCACCTTCGGCTCGCGCATGATCTGCACGCCGTTCGACACGGCCTCGATGCCCGTGTACGTCCCGCCGCCGAGCGAGTAGGCGCGCACGAAGAGGAGCAACGCGCCGAACGAGCCGAGGGAGGCCACCGTGTGGCCCAGGTTGACTCGCGTCTGGTGCGCGACTTCGCCCACATCGCCAAGGTGGCCGAAGATGGCCACGCTGAGCAGGATGGCGTGCGTCACGACGAACGCCGTGAAGACGGGAAGGATGGCCTGGACGGACTCTTTGACGCCCCGGATGTTGAGGATCGTGAGCACACCGATCGCGGTCATCTCGACGATGAGCTTCGCGCGCTGCACCGGGTCGAGCCACGTGCCGGCGTCGGCGGCGGCGACGTGCAGCGCGGCCGCTCCGAACCACTTGCGCGGGATCATGCTGAAGATCGCGTCACCGCCCGAGGCGATCGACGTGGTGATCGTGAGCGCGTAATCGACGAGAAGCGCACTGCCGCTCACCACGCCGAAGCGCGGACCGAGCAGCTTCGTGGCTACGACGTAGCCTCCGCCGCCCGAGGGGAAGTGCTCGATGATGCGCGAGTACGCGTACGAGATGATGAAGACGGTGAGCGCCGTCCCCAGCGCGAGACCGACGGCGAGTGACGAGTGATCCTGCCCCCCCGCGACGAGCTCGCGGAACGCAGCCTCCGGACCGTACGCCGAGGACGAGAGGCCGTCGGCCCCGAGGCCGACCCACGCCAGCATCGCGATGAGCGAGATGCTGTGGAACGTCTTCTCGGACCGGACGTCTTTCGGCGTTCCGAAGAGGAGCGCTTGGATCTTCTTCGACATCGCTCGCCCGACGATCCCGGGCGCCGCGAACTGTAGTGGACGCCGCGTGCGCGTCAAACGTGCGCGTGGGCGGCTGCAAGGAGTACTCTCGGACAGCCGATGGGCACCCCGGTGCGTCGCCTGGTCACCGCGCTCGGTATCTTCGCCGTCCTCGTCGCGATCGGCACCGCGGGGTATCACGTCCTCGGGCATGGTCGCTGGGGTTTGGCCGACTGTGCGTACATGACCGTCATCACCATCTCGACGGTCGGCTTCTACGAGCTAGGGCACATGCGCGAGGTCCCTGGCGCGCGCTTCTTGACGGTGACGCTTATCGTCAGCGGCCTCGGTGTGCTCGCGTACATGCAGTCGAGTCTCACCGCTCTCTTCGTCGAGGGCGCGATCGGTCAGGCATGGAGGAGGCGGCGAATGCTGAGAGAGATCGCGGACATGTCGGGGCACATCGTCGTCGCAGGCGCGGGGTCGACCGGGAAGCACGTCATCGAGGAGCTTCTGGCGACGCGCACGCCGTTCGTCGCGATCGACCGGAGCGAGCACGTGCTCGACCAGGTGTCCGAAGAGCTCTGCGGCGGCTCGGGCAAGATGCTGCACGTCCACGGAGACGCGACGCTCGACCATATCCTCGTCGCTGCCGGGGTCGCGAGGGCGCACGGCGTCGTCGCGGCCCTCACGCACGACAAGGACAACCTCTACGTCACGCTCAGCGCGCGGAGCCTGAACGCGCGGGCGCGCATCGTGAGCAAGGTCGTCGAGGACGAGGCGGCGCCGAAGATCATCAAGGCAGGCGCCACGTCGATCGTGAACCCGACGATGATCGGCGGGCGGCGGCTCGCGAGCGAGCTCATTCGCCCCGTGGTCAACGAGTTCTTGGACCAGATGCTCCGGGACAAGGACAAGAACCTGCGCCTCGAGGAGATCGTCATCGAGCGAGGGTCGAGCTTCCACGGGGTGGCGCTCAAGGACACGCCGATCCGCCGCGAGACGCGGGCCCTCGTCATCGCCGTCCGCGCCGCCGACCGGACGTTCACGTACAACCCCGATCCCGAGTACGTGATCACCGACGGGACGACGCTCATCGTCCTTGGGGAGACCGACAGCATCGTCAAGCTGAGGCAGCTCGTGGCGGCGGGATGAGCGCCAAAACGCCCTCGACCAAGGGACGGCCGCTCACCCTCCCGCCGGCGGCAAGCTCCGCCGTGCTTCCGCTCGCCGCGCGCGTCGCGTGAGCGCGAGGGCCGTCTCCACGAGACCGATGACGACGTAACACGACAGCAGCCACACCAGCACGAACGCGGGTCGGGTCTGCAGGCTGACGATCGCGCTCGAGCCGATCGCGAACGCCACGAGGGCGAACGTGCGCGCGTTGAGCCGCAGGTCCTTGAAGCTACGGAACTTGATGGTCGAGACCATGAGGAAGCTCAGGAAAATGGTCAGCGCGACCATGGCCCACGCGTGTCCGCCCAGGCGCAGCCGATCGCCCATCGCGTGGTTCGCGAGCACGAGCGAGATGAGAATTCCCGCCGCTCCCGGCACCGGCAGGCCGACGATGTACTTGCCCGGCTTCGTCGGGGCGCCGTTCTCGCCCATCGACAGGACGTTGAACCGCGCAAGGCGCACCACGCCTGCGGCTGCGAAGAGGAACGACGCGACGAGGCCGGCCATCGGGTGCTGCCACAGCGACCACTTGAAGACGAGGAGCGCCGGGGCCACCCCGAACGACACGGCGTCCGCCAGCGAGTCGATCTGGAGGCCGAACGCGCTCTGCGTCTTGGTCAGGCGCGCGACGCGGCCGTCGAGCATGTCGAAGAACAGGGCGAAGACCAGGAGCAGCGACGCGCGGTAATAGTCGTCGTCCCCCTGGGCGGTCGAGCTGATCCGGATCGAGTCGAATCCACAGAAAACGCTCGAGAGCGTGATGAGGTTCGGCAAGAGAAACAGCGTCTTGCGAAGGTCGAGCTTGCGGAGACGAGGCGGCAACGGGGAGGCCCTCGGGGGAGCCAGGAATCCTCGCCCAGAAAGGGCCGTCGGTAAAGTTGCCACGCGAGGGAGCGTGAAAATTGGCCCCCGGGTGGCGCGCGCCTTAACCTTGTCACCGAATGGGCCTACGTCCGGCACCGGCGTCCGCCATCGGCGCCTTTCTCCTGTTCGGGCTCGGGTGGGCGTTCAGCTTTGGCTGCGCCGGCCCGTCCGAGGAGCGGCACCTCGATTCGATGCGCGACGAGATCGACGCGATCCAGAAGGACCGTGACCGGGCGAACGAAGTCACCCCCGAGCCTGTCGCCACGGGGCCCGTGGCCCCACCGGTCGCTCCCGGCGGTCCGCTCCCGGGCGCGGTCACCCTCGGCGCATTCGACGATCAGCAGGCGGAGGACGCGCCGGACGTCGATGACCCGGCTCCGCGTCCCGCCCTGCGCGTGCTCGGCGCCGCGCGACCGAACGGCAGGTGGCGCGGCGACGATCAGGTCGAGCAGACGTACCCCACCGGCGATGGCGCCTCCGCGGGCACCTCTCAGGGCCCACCGAGCGCCCTCGATCCGCAGGCGAAGCGGGCCTATGACGCCGCGCTGGCGCTGGTCTCGGCCCACAAATACGACGAGGCCCTCGACAGCCTCGCGGCCTTCCTCATGAAGTGGCCGGATCACCCGTACGCCGACAACGCGATGTACTGGCGCGGCGAGTGTTACTTCGCGCGCGGGGACTACGTGCACGCCTCCGAGCAGTTCGAGGGCGTCCTCTCCCGGTTCCCGGCCGGGAACAAGGTGCCCGACGCGATGCTCAAGCTCGGCATCTGCCGCCAGAAGCTCGGCGATCCCAACGGGGCGCGAGAAGTCTTCGTCCGCCTGACGCAGCAATTTCCCAGGAGCGAGGCGGCACGCCGCGTCCCGCCCATCACCGTTCCGGCAGCCACGCCCTCCGGGCCTCCGGCAGAGGACCATCGATGACCAGGCTCCACGGCCGCTGTCGTGCGGTAAAAGCTGTCGCATTTGCGCTAGGAGCACTGGTCCCCGCCGTGGCGTCGGCGCAGGCAGGACCGCCCTCGATGCCGGCCCCTCCGGGCCCCGCCCCCGGGACGACGGTCACCACGACGACGACCTCGGGCTATACGGGCCCCGGCGCAGCGGCGGTAGGGGCCGCGTACGGCAACCCGCAGTCCGCGAACGGGACGATCGGCGGCGGCAACGCGACCGAGTCGAGCTCCCATCCCGTCACGGGCGACGAAGAAGACACGTTCGACTACGGCCGCGGCGGCGGCACCGGCGGCGCCGTGCACGGCGACGCGAACGGCCCGGTCTTCGTGATGGGCGGCCACATGCGTAACGAAGGAGTGGGCGGAGTGGGCGGCGAGGTTCCGTCGACGGTGATCGTCAAGCGCGGAGACACGCTGTGGGGCATCTGCGACACGTACTTCCAGAACCCGTACCAGTGGCCGCGGCTCTGGTCATATAACCCGCAGATCAAGAACCCTCACTGGATCTACCCTGGCGACGAGCTGCGCATGAAAGAGGGCGCCGGCGGGGGAGCGGCGGGGGCGGGCGCCGGCTCGGGGACGGACTCCGGCAAGGGCGCCGGCACGCCGCAGGGCGACACCAGCAAGATGAGCATCGTCGACAGGCGCCGGCAGGTGCCGTCCGGCACCGTCTTCTTGCGCGACGAGGGGTGGGTGCAGGACGGGTCGGACGAGATCTGGGGCGACGTCTCGGGCTCGGCCGGAGACAAGATGTTCCTCTCGGACAACGACGAGCTTTACCTCGCCATCAAGCCCGGTCACGACGTCCACCTCGGGCAGGAGCTGTCGATCTTTCACCACAGGACGACGGCGGCGGCCGGCGAGATCGTGCAGATCCTCGGCACCGCGCGTGTGGACGACTACAACGCCCACGATCACGTCGCCCGGGCGCGGATCGTCGAGACCCTCGACGTCATCGAGCGAGGCGCCAACGTCGGGCCGCTCGAGCGCCGCTTCGAGATCGTGCCCCCTCGCCGCAACGAGGTCGACGTGCAGGCCCGCGTTCTCGCGAGCGTCCACCCGCACGCCTTCTACGGGCAGAACGCCGTCGTGTTCATCGACAAGGGCGAGGCCGCGGGGCTCAAGCGGGGCAACCGCCTGTTCATCTTGCGCCGGGGCGACGCGTGGCGGCAGAGCCTCGTGACACGTGCCGCGGGCTACCGGGTGTCGCCCGACGACGAGCGCCCGATGCCGCCGATGGAGAAGACGCCGGGCTCGAAGCGCCAAGAGAGCATGTACCCCGACGAGGTCGTCGGAGAGCTTCGCGTGCTCTCCGTGCGGAAGAACACGTCCGTGTGTCTCGTGAGCCAGTCACGGCTCGAGATCGAGGCGTCCGACATCGCGGTGGCGCGCAAGGGGTATTGACGATAGACGTTGGCGGGCCGTGCCTTCCGCGGTTCGTGTCGCGACGCCTGTCCTCGTGGCCGTGTTCCTCGCGGTCGTCTCGTCCACGGGCACATCCGAAGCCGACCCGAAGAAGAAGTCCGGCCGGCGCCGCGGCGGATGTCCGGCCGGCGCGGTGAGGGTGAAAGACGTCTGCGTCGATAGGTACGAGGCCCCGAACCGGCGCGGCCACAAGCCCCTCGTGATGCAGTCCGCGAACGAGGCCGACGCGTGGTGCCACGCGCACAGGAAGCGCCTGTGCACGGAGGACGAGTGGATCGCGGCGTGCGAGGGCGACGACCATCGCCAGTATCCGTATGGCGACACTTACGAGTACGGCCGGTGCAACGACGACAGGACGTGGAAGACGGTCGACGAGGCGACGCTCGCGAGGTGGCCGGCGGCCGACGCCCAGGCTCACGCGAAGGAGCTCTACCAGGCATCCCGGAGCGGCTCGAAGCGTAGGTGCGTCTCGCAGGCCGGCGTGTATGACATGACCGGGAACGTCGAGGAGTGGGTGGTCCGCACGCGGGAGCACGCGAACGACTGGCCCTACATCCTGGCGGGTTGTTACTGGTCAGGCTGCTACGGCGGCGGCAAGCCGACGTGCCATTCGACCAACAACGCCCACGGCCCGGAGTTCAGGTTCTACGAGACGGGCTTCCGCTGCTGCAAGGACGCGGGGCAGCGGTAGCGATCCTCAACCGACGGCGAGGAGCGTCCTCGACCGGGCAAGCGCAAAAGGTTTGCCCCTATTGACACTCGGCCGCGGCGTCGGTTCGTATCCCTGGCCCGCACGTGAAGCCGCTCGTCTCCTCTCTTCTGGCCCTTCTGGGGCCCGAGAACGTCCTCGTCGGAGACGCTATCGGCGACGACTACTCCCACGACGAGTCTCTCTCCGGCGAGCACCACGTTCCGCTCGCCGTCGTCCTCCCGTCCGGTGTCGACGACGTGCGACGCGTCCTCGTCTGGGCGAGCGAGAACCATGTACCCGTCACCGCGCGAGGAGCGGGGACGGGGATGTCCGGTGCGTGCGTTCCGAAGACGGATGGCGTCGTGGTCTCGTTCGAGCGGATGAAGCGCGTCATCGAGATCGACGCGGACAACCACGTGGCGGTCGTCGAGGCCGGCGTGAGCCTCGAAGCGCTGAACGCCGCCGCCGGCGACAAGGGCCTCGTCTATCCGGTGTTCCCGGGCGAGAACAGCGCCTCGCTCGGCGGGAACGTCGCCACCAACGCCGGCGGGATGCGCGCCGTGAAGTACGGTGTGACGCGCCACCACGTCCTCGGCCTCGAGGCGGTCCTCGCCACGGGGGAGGTCATCCGGACCGGCGGCAAGTTCGTCAAGACGTCGACCGGCTACGACCTCACGCAGCTCGTCATAGGCTCCGAGGGGACTCTCGCCCTCGTCACCCAGGCGATCCTCAAGCTCGTTCCCCTGCAGCGGTACAGCGCGACGCTGCTCGCGCCGTTCCCGACGCTGGAGCAAGCCGTCGGTGCCGTTCCTTCGCTGCTCATCAGCGGCGTCGGCCCGCTCCTTGTCGAGTACATCGATCGGATGACGATGATGGCCATCACGGCGCAGAGCGGGATCGAGCTCGGCATCGCGGCAGAGGTTCAGGCCATGACGCTCGCCTATCTGCTCGTCGTCGTGGAGGGACGCACGCCGGAGCGCGTCGACGAGGACACGCAGCTCGCCGGGGGGATTCTCGCCGAACGCGGCGCGACCGATGTCTTCGTCCTTCCCGCCAGCGCGGCGACGCAGCTCGTCGAGGCCCGCGAGAAGAGCTTCTGGGCGGCGAAGCGGGCGAACGCCAGCGAGGTGGTGGACGTCGTCGTCCCGCGGGCCTCGCTGCCGGCGTTCATGGATCAGGTGCGCCTCGTCGCCGAGCGCCACGCGACCTTCATCCCGGGCTGCGGTCACGCGGGCGACGGCAACGTGCACCTGGCGGTGTTCGAGCGCGACCCGGAGAAGCGCTACGCGCTGATGCGCGAGCTCTTCGAAGCCGGGCGTCGCCTCGGGGGAGTCATCTCGGCCGAGCACGGGATCGGCGTCGAGAAGAAGCGCTACTACATGGAGCTCGAGGACCCCGCGAAGATCGCCCTCCTTCGGCGCATCAAGCAGGCGTTCGATCCGAACGGTGTCCTGAACCCGGGCACGATCTTCGATTGACGGAGGACCCTCGATGAACGGCGCCGATCTCCTCATGCAGACGCTCCTCGCGAACGGTGTCGATCTCGTCATCGGCAACCCGGGAACGTCGGAAATGCAGTTCGTCGCCGCGCTCGACGGGGCGCCGAAGCTGCGCTCCGTGCTCGGGCTCTTCGAGGGAGTGGTCACCGGCGCAGCGGACGGGTACGGCAGGATGGCCGACCGCCCGGCAGCGACGCTCCTTCACCTGGGCCCGGGCCTGGGCAACGGGCTGGCCAACCTGCACAACGCGAGGCGAGCGCACACGCCGATCGTGAACGTCGTCGGCGAGCACGCGACGTTCCACCGTCAGTACGACCCGCCGCTTCACTCGGACATCGCGTCGATCGCGAAAGGGGCGTCGGAGTGGACGCGTGCGATGTCGGCGGAGTCGCTCAGCGGGGACGTCGCCGCGGCGGTGGGCTTCGCGCGCGAGGCGCCGGGGCACGTGACGACGCTCATCCTGCCGGCGGACGTGGCGTGGAGTCCGGCGATCGGGGATCCGCAGAAGGCGACGATCGGCAAGCCGCGAAGCGTGCCGGCGTCCGTGATCGACGAGGTGGCGCAGGTGCTGCGGCGGGGCGAGCCGGCCGCGCTGCTGCTCAACGGGCGGGGGGTCCGCGAGCCCGCGCTGGGGCTGGCGAGCCGGATCGCGAAGCGCGCCGGAGCGAGGCTCGTGTGCGATACGTTCCCGGCGCGCATCGAGCGGGGGGCGGGGCGGCCGGTGGTCGAGCGCCTCCCGTACATCCCGCACATGATTCTGTCCGCGCTGGGCGACGTGAAACACCTGATCCTGGTCGCGGCGAGGGCGCCGGTGGCGTTCTTCGCGTTCCCGGGCGGTGGTCAGAGCATCGCGGTGCCGGAGGGATGCCAGGTTCACACGCTGGCGACGGAGTCGGACGACGTGGTGTCGGCGCTCGAGGCGCTGGCCAGCGCGCTGGGTGCGTCCGCGGACAAGCAGTTGCAGGCGTCGGGTCTCTCGCCTGTGCCGACAGGGGGCTCGATCGCGCCGGACTCGTTCGCCGCGGCGCTCGGGGCGACGTTGCCGGAGGGAGCGATCGTCGCGGACGAGGGGAACACGGTGGGCTACCTGGCGCCGCTGGCGACGGCGGGCTGCCCCCCTCACGACTGGCTGTGCCTGACGGGCGGGTCGATCGGCTTCGGTCTGCCCGCGGCGACAGGGGCGGCGCTCGCCTGCCCCGACCGCCGGGTCATCGCGCTCGATGGGGACGGGAGCGCGATGTACACGATTCAGGCGCTGTGGACGCAGGCGCGCGAGAAGCTCAACGTGACGAACGTCATCCTGTCGAACCGGTCGTACGCGATCCTGAACCTGGAGATGATGCGGATGGGGCTGGGGCAGGCGGGGCCGGTGGCGAAGACGATGCTCGACCTGAACAATCCGGCGCTGGACTTCGTGGCGTTGGGGAAGGGGATGGGGGTGCCTTCGACGAAGGTGTCGCGCGCGGACGAGCTGGTGGTTGCGCTGCGGAGGTCGTACCTGACGGAGGGGCCGACGCTCATCGAGGTCGAGATCGAGACGTAAGGGGAGGATCGGGCTAGCTAGCGGAGGGCTAGGGGGGCAGGCAGCAGGTGGAGCCGCAGCACGATGTCACGGTGCAGGTGCAAACCTGGGTCCCGCACGAGATCGTCGGGCACTTGCACGCTCCGCCCACGCAGGAATCCCCGGCGGTGCAGACGTGCCCGCAGGTTCCGCAGTTGGCGATGCTGGTGCTCGTGTTGACGCAGCCGGTCGAGCACATCGTGTACCCCGCCGAGCACACGCACGCGCCGTTCGTGCACGTCGACCCTGTGCCGCAGGTCTGCGTCGTTTGCCACGCGCCCGTGGTGTCGCACGTCTGCACCGCGCCTCCGTTGCATTGCGAGGTGCCGGGGATGCACGCGACGCAACCGCCGTTCAGGCACACCGGCGTCGCACTGGCGCACGCCGCGCAATTCGCCCCGCAGTGCGCCGCGTCCGAGTTGGTGTTGTAGCCGCACGCGGTGGCTCCGCCGCACGTCGCGTAGCCGGCGTTGCACGAGGCGCCGCAGGTCCCGCCGCTGCATGTCGCGACGCCGTTGACGACCGTGGGGCACACCTCGCAGTTCGGCCCGCAGTGATTCGGGTCCGACTGCGTCGAGTAGCATGTGCCGTCGCTGCAGCTCGTCTGGGGCGAGACGCAGGCGCAGCTGCTCGACTGGCAGGTCATGCCCCCGCTGCATGCCTGCGAGCAGCTGCCGCAGTGGCTATCGTCCGATGCCAGGTTCGCGCACGAACCGCTGCAGAGCATCGTCGACGCCGGGCATCCGGACGCGCACGCGAACGTGCTACCCGAAGGGCTGCACAGGGGCGTGTTGCCGCTGCACGCCCCCGTGCACGATCCACAGTGGCTCGGGTTGGAAAGGTCCGTCTCGCAGCCGTCGCCCGGATTCGTCGAGCAATGCGCGTACCCGGGGAGGCACGTGAATGCGCAGGCTCCGGCATTGCACGCGAGGCCCCCGGCCGCGACGTGGGCAAGCTGCGTGCAGTCGTTCGTGCACGACCCGCACGTGCGTAGATCGGTGGTCGAAGCGCATCCCTGCGTGCACAGAAGCTGCGCCGAAGTGCACCCGCCTGGAGAGTCGCCTGCGCCGCCGCTGTCGGAGACGGTGGGGGGAGCATCGTCCGGGGCGTCGGTTCCCTGAGCCACCGGCCCGTCCGATCCGACGGTCGAGTCGCCCGCGCCCGCGTCCGTCCCTCCACCGCCTTCGGCTGCACTACCGCCTTCGACGCCTGACCCCGCGTTCGAGACGAAGTCGCCGAGGAGAGACGTGCAGCCGAGGACCGAGCTGGCCAGGTAGAACGCAACGAGACTGAAGAGCCGTCTCCACTTCCACATCGGGCACCCCGTCTCGCCAAGGGTAGCCTAGAACCAATTCCGGACGGGATGTTTAGCACTACTGCCTAGAGATGATCGAACGTCGCCGACGCTCGATCCAGCGCCGCTCGAATCGCCCGACCCTACCGAACCATCCCGTGCGCGCCGTCGTCGCTCGCCGAAGGCGCGCCGCGAGGGACTCCTATGCGCAGTTTGCGCGACAGACGCGGCTGCAACCACTGGGGATGGGCGCGTTGGCGATGTCGCAACCTGCGGCGGCGTCTATCCCGGAGCAGTCGAACGAGCCCGCCCCCGGAGCCGGGGAAACGCACGACGGCGGCGGGGGAGGCGCCAAGCAACCGCCGGAGGCGTCCGAATACTCGGTCCCGTCAGGGCAGACGCCTGCGTCGCGCGGCGCCGCCGCGACGCATCCGTACGCTGGCGTGAGACAAATCTGGGACGGCGAGCAGAGAGCGTCGCCGCAAGCGAACTCTCCTCCGTCCGTCAACGTGGCATCGCCCGCTGCCTGGTCCGAGCTGCCCCCCGAGTCCAAGGCCGAGCCGCTTTCAGAACCCGATTCACCTCCCGACGAGGAGGACGCAGCCTCATTCGTTCCGGCGTCGGCGCTTGCGGTTCCCTTGTCCGAGCCGGAGCTACCGCAGCCCGTCCAGACGCTCACTGCCGCGGCGAGCGCAGTGACCACCAGGAGCGTCCGACGGAGTGTCGAAGCTATTCCTTCTCGCCCCCAGACGAGGGAGCAGCCGGCGGACAAGCGAAGGACGGACATCATGTCGGGAGTGGAGCAAACTCGGGGCCATCGTGTACTCGGTCGATCCGCTGCGAGGACGCTGGGGGACGGGCGGGCCAGCATGTGCCAGCCCATGACTTCCGGGGCATGGTAGGCGTTGCCCGAGCGCGAACGGTGACGATCGACGGTCGGCGTCGATCGCCCGCATGCTCGGCGTCTGCTCGCTCATCGTCTGGGCCCTCACGATGGTCGTCACCGTCAAGCGCCGGACGTTCACCCACACGCACGTTCGGCTCCGCACCTGCGCGAGAGCCGGCGAATTTCCGCGTAGCGCCCCAATCTCACCCACAATCGCGTTCGCGACCCTACCCCGAGCGCCACGGCGATCCGAATAGGAATTCCATTGGAAATCGATACTTGAGATTCATGTGGTGACACGTGGTGACGAGGAGAACATTTCTTTGTTTGCGACATCGCCATTACGGGACCGGAGCCTTGCTGCGCGGTAGACTTGTTCAATCGGGAGGTCTACCCCCATGGCGAGCAATAGCGTCTCGATCGCGTGGCTTCTGCCATTCGTGATTGTCGCACCGATTGGCCTCGCGCACTGCATAGCGCCGACGGACATGGACGAGCCGGCCGATGGCGGCCAGATGAAGGCTCCCCCGGACGGGAAGACCGCGGACGACTCGGGAATGAAGACGCTGGGTGATTCGGGCATGAAGACGCTGGGCGACTCGGGCATGAAGACGCAAGACGCGAGCCCCAAGGAACCGGCAGACAGCTCCACGCCGACCGGCGACGATGGCGGGTCGACAACCCCGCCCGACGCCGGAGGAGGGGCCCCGCACGAACCTGGATCCGTCCCGTGCAACGGCGTGTCCTGCGACGTGAGTCATGGCTCCTTCTGCTGCCTCACGTGGACCGGCCACGGCATCACGGAGGCCTGCAATCCCCCGCATTCGGCTTGCTTGGGACACACGGTTGCATGCGACGAAGAGGCGGATTGCGACAACGGCGTCTGCTGCCAGGACTTCCCATCGGGCGGTCTCGCAGGCTCCGCTTCGTGCAAGGAGTCGTGCGACGCCGTTATTTGCCGTTAGTGCGAAGCGATTGGGCTCGGCGAGTTGCATCAAACGAGCCGCCAAGCTATGTCAGCGACTCGTCTACGTTCATTCGGTCTCGCGCGCCTGCAGCTCTCTCGAGCGCTCCCTCGTGTGGCCATGCCCAAGGGAAAGCGCAGTCATGAAGGACCAGAACGATGACCCACACGCGATCCGCCTGACGCAGCAAGGGTGGGGACCGCCCTCGGTGGCGAAGACAATCAGCGCCGTGCGCGCGGTCTGAGAGGACGAGCGCAGGTATGGACAAGCACGCCCTGCTCGCGGAAGTGCGTTCGGCCAGGAGCGAGGTCACCAGGGCGGAAGAGGCCCTGGCGAAGCTCTTGCGCGACCTTCAGGCGAACGTGCGCGCCGAGAAGACGACCGTGAGCAAGGTGATCGCGACCGCGTTCAAGACGCTGCGGGCGGCGCGCCAGCATCTCATCGCGCTCGAGAACCTCGCCGGCGCCGACGAGCAAGACGACC
>Ga0209415_10011337_pt1 | contig 15028 bp, 9 predicted proteins | sample PeaSoiSIISIP2007_FD_187696 | JGI IMG/M metagenome (GOLD analysis project Ga0209415, IMG submission 187696) | Peat soil microbial communities from Weissenstadt, Germany - SII-SIP-2007 (SPAdes) (version 2) | ecosystem: Environmental > Terrestrial > Soil > Wetlands > Peat | place: Germany...
ATACCGATCGTGTGTGTCGCCGTGACATCGAATCCCTTGGGGGCTTTGGCGGCGAACACATACTGATACTGTCCCGGGCCAACGGTGGTCACTACGCCGCCGGTATCGGCGCCAGGCTGAATGGTGACCCCTGAACCGCTCACGGCGCGCGTGGTGTAGGCCATGTATTCCTCTTGACTCGCGGGGATCACCGCCGCGACATATCCTAGGCTGTAAGTGCCAGGCGTTGTCGTCCCGGACGTATCGAGCGGCAAGCCGTTCGGATCGGTAAGGGTGTACACGGTCGTGATCGTGCCATCGGCCGCGATCGTCGCCGAATTAATGGTGATCTTCAATCCCGGCGCGACGAACTCAACCACCGACGGGTCTGCGTAGAATGCCTTCTCGCGAGGAGAGTATGTCGCCTTCGACGCACCGGTAAGCGACAGAGCCATGACGGCAATAATAGCGGCCGCCCTCCTGTTGTGAACCATCAACTCTCGAACCTGCCTCATTGTCATAGTTAGCACCCTCTCGTGCTTCTTTTCTTTTTTCCGTTTCAATCTTATTCCAAGTAAGAGATTCTGTCCAGAGAAAAAATCAATAAGTCCTTGTGATTGTGTCACTTCGCGCAATGAGTGACTTGGCGCAGTCAATTGACGCAACTGCGGATATGACTTATATCAGCAGATGTTCTTGGCAGATTTTACACACAACTCCTGAAAAGTAAGGCAAATTCCAATCGCTGCAATCGTTTCGACACCGGCTGGTTCCGCCGCCGGGACCGGTGATCGGCCGCGGTGCATTGTGGCCAAGAATTTGCGTTTAGAAAAAAGCCTCTAGGATGGCTCCGTCCGTAAGGTGGGCGCGTTCGCCCGAACATCGGGTGTTCTGAGTTGAGGCGATCTCCTAAGTAACAGCCCGCAAAACGGGGCGCGGCGGCAGCATTACCGACTTGTAACGAGGGTGCCCCACGCCCTTTGCGGGCTAGATGGATCTCGATCAGCGCGCGGCTTGGAAAAGTGCGTGGGCCACAACCTTCCCCGTCGTGCGTATGAAATCGCCGGCACCGCTCGAAAAGAATCCCTAAGCTTTGAACCCACGAATTTAGATCCACAAATTGAGACCTAGGATGATTCCTACTCCAGCCGCCATTGCAATCAACTGAAACAGAGATCTGCGTACATCGGTCTCCTTGTGCAGTTCAGGTAGGAGATCCGAGCCTGCGATGTAAATGAATCCGCCTGCGGCAAACGGCAGAATGGAAGCGGACAAGCGCTCGAGCCGGGACCCGATGAGCAAAGCGAGCGCGGTGCCCGCAATCGCCGCAAGCGCCGAGAGGAAGTTCAGTAGCAACGCTCTTCGTTTCGAGAATCCGGCGTAGAGCAGCACGAAGAAATTTCCAAACTCGTGCGGAATTTCGTGGAACATGACCGCGAGCGTCGTCGCTACCCCTACCTTGATGCTGGCGAGATAAGAGACGCCGATGATCAGTCCGTCGGTGAAGTTGTGGATCCCATCGGCCGTGATATTCATGTATCCGATCGTCTTGGGCGCCGAAGCTGGTTCGAGCGCATGGCCGTGCTGCCAACGTAGGAACCTTTCGAGAACGAAGAACACCAGAACGCCCGTTAATGCCAGCGAACCGGAGTGGTTGTCCTTCTGCAGATACGATGCCGGCAAGAGATCGAGGAAGGCATCTCCAAAGAGACTTCCGGTCGCCACCGCCACCATCAGAAATATGATTTGTCTCAACCGCCTCTCGCTCAGGGTGATGACCGTGAGACCGATGAGCGAGAGCAGACTGACCAGCGCGACACTGACTATGGCAAAGACCCAGGAAGATGGCATCTCAAGCTCAACTCACTGGTCCACGCCGTCCCGGCGGCTGGACCATCCTTATGGGCCCGCAAAGGGTGCGGCGGCTCCCTCATTACAAGCCAAGAAACGCTGGCGCCGCGCTCCGTCTTGCGGGCTGTTACTTACGAGAGTACCGCGTGATCGGGCCATGTTTGGCCCTCGCACGAATGAACCCATCCTGGATGTCCGCGGCCGCTTGCGACCTGGGTGAAAAGGGGGACAGACAAAGTCTGTCCCCTTTTCACGCACACCGGGACTCCTGGTCTAAGATAGTAACTTCATGCGACAGACGCCCTCTTTAAGGACGATCATCACGGTCTTTTTGTCCCTTGCGACCTTTGTAGCCGGTGGCTGCGGCAACCAGGCCGGCAGTGGTTCGAGTGCGGGCGCCCCTGCGAGCACCGGCGCCGCCGAAAAGGGGGACAACTCTCCGCCGAAGCGCTATCCGATGCGGGGGGAAGTATTGAGATTGGACCCTTCCCTTCATATCGCGGTCATCCGGGGCGAGAAGATCGAGGGTTGGATGGAGGCCATGACCATGGAGTATCCGATCCGGGACCTGCAGGAGTTTCAGAAGCTCCAGGCGGGTGAGAAAATTCAGGCCACGGTCTTCGTGAAGGGCGACGATTACTGGGTGGGAGAGATCCAGGAAGCATCCGCGGCTCAACCCGCGGCCGCGCCGGCACCCCGGTAACGTCCCCGGCGATTCGGGCTCGCCGCTCTATCATTCCGCGGGTCTGGTCAGTGCGGCTTGCTCAAACGAGGCCACACCCCACCGGGATTGCGATCGAATACGGCCGTGGAATCCCACGGCAAGACATCCCACCACCCGAGCATGATTTCGTGTTTGAGTTGTTCCGCGGTCCAGCCGGCATAGCCAGCGTAAACGCGGAAGGAGGACGCTGGAGGCGCGGACGCCAGAGCCTTTTCCAGCAAGGCTGCGCTCGAAACCATGTAAACGTCCGCGGCGACGTGGATGGCGCCCTCCGGGTGGAAGCGCGATTCGAGGAGCCCCCGGACGCCGATGTTCAGCGGTCCGCCGGTGAACACGAACTCTGAAGCGTTCCCCGTTTTCGGGGTTTGCGTCTTGCCGGGCTGCGGTCTCGCCGATTGCGCTTTCTCTAAACGCGGAAAGAGCCGCGCGATCCGCACTTCCGACGGGCGGTTCAGGACCAACCCGATCACTCCTTGATCGTCCATCTGTGCGATCAGGATCGCGGTCCCCTTCAAATCCGGATCGCGCGATTTCCGGGTCGCGATCAACAGTTGACCGGCGGCGATCGGCGGCGGGGCCGGACGCGCCGGTAATTCTTGAGCCAGGAGCGTTGCGCCCCCTAGGCACAGTCCTACCAGAGGAACTACGCGCCGCGCGGCGAAAGTATTCAAGCTCGTCCGCGAGACGGTCATGCGGATCCGATTCGCCAATCGCATGAATAGATATTGAATCGCCGGTCCCGGACGAAGCCGATCAGTGTCATTCCAAAGCGCAGCGCCGTTTGCACCGCCAGGCTGGAGGGCGCGCCCACCGCCGCCAGCACCGGAATCCCCGCCATGAGGGCTTTCTGAACCAGCTCAAAACTGGCGCGGCCGCTCACCAGCAGCACGTGATCGTTCAGCGGCAACCGGCCTTCGAGAAGCGCCGACCCAACTAGTTTATCGACCGCGTTGTGCCGGCCGACGTCCTCCTGCACTTGAAGCAGGTTTCCATCCGCATCGAACAGACCCGCCGCGTGCAGGCCTCCGGTCCGATCGAATGCCTTTTGAGACGGCCGCAGCATCTCCGGCAAATGGTGAATGACCTGTTGCCGGATGCGAGGCCCCGGGCGGGAAAGGGCAGGGCAGCCGATCGCATAGAGTGCTTCCATCGACGCTTTCCCGCATACGCCGCAACTCGACGTCAGATAAAAGTGGCGATCCAGGCGTTCCAGATCAATCTCGTCCTCCGAAGCGAGCGATACCGTGACACCGTTGCGATCGTCAGCCACGATTCCGGCGATTTGATCGCGCCGGCGCAGAATGCCTTCCGTAACTAGGAAACCGGCGGCGAGCTCGGCGTCTCGGCCCGGCGTGCGCATGGTGATCGCCACGTTCCGCTCTCCCAATCGGATTTGGAGCGGTTCTTCTACCGCGACAAAGTCCTGGGCGGACGAAGTCGCGCCATCCTCCACTCTCTGGATCGGGACGGTAACGGCGTTCCATTTCATGCGACCAGATTCACTCCGGCTCGGTGACTACTAAAGTATAAGGGGCGGTGTTGCGCGCAGATTGGCGAGCGGGCAAGTAGAGTCTCCAAGGCTCTCCCGGCGGCGCGGCGGACGCTACTTGTCCGAACCCTTTGCCGCAGATTTCCCGGCCGCCGTCACCGGCCGGACCTTGGCTCCTTCTTTGGCCGCGTCGCTGGGATTGGAGACGACCAAATCGCCGTCTGCGAGACCATCCAGGACCTCGATCCGATCTCCAAAATCCCGTCCGATCGTGATCTTCTGAAAGTGAATCGTCTGGTCGGGCCGCACTACGGCTACCTGTGTGCCATCGGCGCGAACGATCAACGTGTCGCCGGGAATCAGAAGTGGCGGATTCGTGCGCTGAGTGTTCAGGTCGACGGACGCATACATGCCCGGAAGCAGGAGCCCGGCTGCATTCGGTACCTGGACTTCCACCAGAAGAGTGCGGCTGGAAGGGTCCAGAGCATTTGCGGTTCGCGCAACCGTTCCCGCGAACTTCCGGCCGGGAAGGCTCGCGATGCTGAGTTGCGCGGCTTGGCGCACCCGCACGGATGCAGCGTCGGTTTGTGGGACGTTGACGTAGGTGCGAAGCACGTCGGTTTGCGCGACGCGGAACAGCAGCGTCGTCCCGGAAGTGATCAAGGCGCCGACGTCGACGTTGCGCAGCGTGATGATACCGGCGAACGGAGCCCGGACGCTGGTGTACTGCTGGAGTTCCGTCAAGCGGGCCAGGTTCGCCTGGTTGGCGGCGATGGTGCTGCGGGCGGCATTGATGGCCTTTTCGAGTGCCTGCGAATTTGCCTGCGCTACCTGATAGGCGGACTGGTATTCCTCGTTCTGCTGTATCGTGATGATTCCGTACTGCACCAGGCTCTCTTGACGTTGGGCGTTGGAACGTGTCAGCGCTTCATTGGCCTTGGCTTGCTGGTAGTTCGCCTGCGCCTGTTCGAGCGACGCCTCGGACTGTTGCAGAGTGGCCTTGGCCTGCGTCACTTGCTGCGCGAGTTCCGGCGCTTCGATCTCCGCCACAATTTGCCCGGCTTTGACGCGGTCGCCGATGTCGACGCTGCGGCTTTTCAAATAACCGTCGGCGCGCGCCAGGATCGGAGCCTCGGTCACCGCCTGGATGTTTCCGGGCAATACCAGCTCGCTCGCGGAGGACGACCGAACCACCGGCACGGCGTCGACGGCGGGAAGGGCCTGCGCCTGGTCGCGAGCCTCGGTCTGGATCAGAGTTTCCCGCTTCTGACGCGGCAGATATCCCGCGTAGAACGCGGCCACCAGGACCACCACAACTCCTATGCAGAACAGCCACAGCGCGGTGCGGCTGGGAGGAGGCGGCTTAGGGTCGGAGGACTGCTCGCGCAGTTTCTTCTTGAGCTCCTCGATCTCCCGCCGCAGTCTTTGCTCGGTGGTTTCGGTCAGCTCTTCGGATTCAGGTTGATCTGGTTCGATATATCGCATGAACGTCTATTCCAGCCCGGCGCCCAGCGCCCGGCTAGCCCGCAAAGGGTGCGTCGGCACCCTCATTACAAGCCAAGGAACGCTGCCGCCGCGCTCCGTTTTGCGGGCTGTTACTAAGGAGGCCTCGGGGAGCCCGCTGGTTCGGCTCTCGATTGGCCTAGTCCCTGTTTGGTCTATCCCACATTCCATTCCGGACCTGGAACGTCCTCCCGCTCCTCTTCCTCAATCTCGCGCTCGTGATCCACCGGCGGCTTGATTCTCAAATAACTGTATATGATCGGCACGACAAACAGCGTGGTCACGGTGGCGAACATCAACCCCCCAATGACGGCCCTGCCGAGCGGCGCGTTCTGCTCGCCGCCCTCTCCCAGGCCAAGCGCCATCGGCAGCATACCGAGGATCATCGCGGTGGCCGTCATCAGCACCGGACGAATACGGGTGTAGCCGGCCGAGAGCGCCGCCTCATGAGCGTTGGTACCCAAGCCGCGCTCGTCGTTGGCGAAAGTCACTACCAGAATGCTGTTGGCGGTGGCCACGCCCACGCACATGATCGCGCCCATCAAGGAAGGCACGCTGAGTGTGGTCTGCGTGACAAACAACATCCACAGGATCCCCGCCATCGCGCCGGGCAACGCCGTCAAAATGATGAACGGATCGAGCCACGACTGAAAATTCACCGCCATCAGGAGATACACCAGAATCACCGCGGCGGCCATCCCGAGGCCTAGACGGAAGAACGAGGTCTGCATCGTCTGGGCCTGCCCGCGAACTTGCAGGCTGGAGCTCTTGGGCAGCGTGCGGCTTTCCCGATTCACGATCTTTTGCACATCGGACGCCACCCCGCCCAGATCCCTGCGGTCCACGTTCGCGTAGATGTCGAATACCGGTTGAACGTTGTAATGGCTGACCACCGCCGGAGCATAATCGCGTCGAACGGTTACCAGGTTCGAGATGAGCTGCGTACTACCCGCCATCGCACCCGGATTCCCGTAGGCTTGCGAGGTCCCGCTCGGCGATCCCGCGACGAACGAATTGCTCGCGATGGAGATGCCCGCCTGCGACCCGGGCGTAGTGGTGTTGACGTTGCTCGAGGCCACCGAAATCGGCGTGCGCAGCAGCGCGTCGAGGGAGTCCACCCGATACTGCGGCGTCTGCACCTGCACGTTGTAGTTGACGCCGTTCACCCAATTCACCCATTGCACGGGCGCGATCTGGCTGGTGGAACTGAGCGAGATCAGCATGCTTTGTGTCACATCGCGTTCGGTCAGCCCGAGTTGCACGGCCTTGTCGCGATCGACATCCAGGTAGATCGCCGGATAGTCGACTACCTGGTGAATATGCACATCCGCCGCGCCGGGGATGCGCGCGATCTTCTCCTCGAGCGACTGCGCGAATTTATAGTTGTTCGGATCGCGCCCGATCACCTGCACGTCGATGGGAGCGGGCAGCCCGGCGTTCAGGATTTGATTGGTGATGTTGGCTGCCTCAAAGAAAAAGACCGTGCCGGGGAACTTCTCGTTGAGGTCCTTCCGCAGCCGGACCTGGTAGTCCGCGGCCGATCCATGTTTTTCCGGCCTCAGCGAGATCAGGATTTCGCCGTCGCCCGGGACGATCGTGGGACTGTCGGTATACGCGATGTTCCCTCCGTTCGGCATTCCGATGTTGTCGATCACCGTATCAACTTCGTCGGCCGGTATGACGCGGCGAATCTCGTTATCGATGGCCGCAAAGGTCACCTGCGCTTCCTCCAGCCGGGTGCCGATCGGAAGGCGTGCGTGCAGCCGCATTTCCCCCGAATCCACCGTTGGGAAGAAATCTTGGCCCACGAACTGGATCAGGCCGAGCGAACCGATCGATACCGCCATGAATCCGGCGAGAACCGGACCCCGATGATTCAGCGCCCAGCCGAGAATGCCGGCGTAGCGGAATCGCATCTTCTCGAACAGACCGTTGAACCAGTAGTGCGCCCGCCAAATTGGTCCTTTCCCTCCGGAAGCCTCGCCCTGGTACTCGCTCCGGTAGAGCAGGATCTCCGTTTTCAACAGGAAGTGCGCCATGGTCGGCACCAGGGTTCGAGATAGCAAATACGACGCGAGCATGGCGAAGACTACGGCCAATGCGAGCGGAGTGAACAGAAATCTAGCGACACCGGTGAGCAGCAGCACCGGCACGAAAACGATGCAGATCGCAAGTGTCGAAACCAGGGCCGGAATCGCGATCTGGTGGGCCCCGTCCAGAACCGCGCGCACCAGGGTCTTTTGCATGCCCATGTTGCGGTGCATGTTTTCGATCGCGACGGTGGCGTCATCCACCAGAATTCCGACCGCCAGAGCGAGTCCTCCCAGGGTCATCACGTTGACGGTTTGCCCCAGCCAGCTCAAGATGAAGATGGACGTCAGGATGGAGAGCGGGATCGAAATGCAAACGATCACCGTGCTTCTCCAGCTGCCCAGAAACAGCAGGATCATGAGGCCCGTGAGGCCGGCGGCGATGAGAGCTTCGCGAACCACGCCGTTGATGGACGCTCGCACGAAGATCGACTGATCGAACAGCGGAGAGACTTTGAGTTCCGGTGGAAGCCCCGCCAGGATCTTGGGCAGCGCCTCCTTCACCTTGTTGACGATATCCAGAGTGGACGCCTGGCCGTTGCGCATCACGGTCATGAGCGCGCCTCGCGTGCCGTTGGTGCGCACCATGTTGCCCTGGACCGCGGCTCCGGCGCGGACCTGCGCTACGTCCTTCATGTAAATCGTCGCGCCATTCACGGTCTTGATGGGCAGGTCGTTCAATCCCTGGATAGTGACCGGGCTGCTATTGACCTTGATCTGATATTCGATATTTCCCAGTTTCGCGGTGCCCGCCGGCAGGATCAGGTTCTGCAAGCCCAGGGCATTCGAAACGTCGGCGGGTGAAAGCTGTTTGCTATAAAGTTCATCCAGATTCAGATCCACCATGACGGCCGGAAACTTGCCGCCGTAAGGCGGCGGGACGGACGCTCCCTGCACCGTGGCCAGTTGCGTCCGAAGAAAGTTCTGGCCCAGGTCGACGATCTCCTGCTCGCTCAGTGTCTCGCTCGAAAGCCCCAGTTGAATGATGGGCACGCTTGAAGCGTCGTATTTCAAGATATTCGGCGGCGTCGTCCCCGGCGGGAACATACGTAGCACGCTTTGCGAGAACGCCGTCACCTGCGCCACGGCCATCTCCACCTTCGCGTTGGGCTGGAAGTAAATGCGGATCACCGAAGTGCCGCTATAGGACTGGGACTCGATGTGCTCGATGTCGTTGACCGTCGTCGTCAAACCGCGCTCGAACGTGGTCACCATCCGCTTTTCCATCTCTTCCGGCGACAGACCCGAGTACTGCCAAATCACCGTGACCACCGGCATGTCGATATACGGGAAGATGTCTACCGGCATAGTAACGATGGCCGCCCCGCCCAGCAGGACGATGAACAGCGACATCACTACGAAGGTATACGGGCGGCGAAGCGCGAGCCTGACGATCCACATACTTGCTTTCCGTCCAAACCTCAGGAATCTGAAGGGCTGGTCCTTCCAGCCTGGGACACGATACGACGGTATTCCCTATTGTCGCTCAAGGCGGGAGATCGCCACATGTCACATGGGACCAGCCCAAAAATAGCTCTTTCGAGCTAGCCTTTCGACGCGATGGCGATTCCCTGCGCCGCTCTTCAGTATTGAAGGTGAATGATGCCCCGCTGAATCGCCGCCGTGGCGGCTTGGGTTCGATCGTCCACATTTAGCTTGCTGAGGATACTTTTCACGTGGTTCTTCACGGTGTGTTCCGCGATGTTGAGCGCGAACGCGATCTGCTTGTTGCTCAATCCCTGGACGATCAGATGGAGGACCTCCCGCTCGCGTCCGCTCAGGTCGGGGCGCGGGAGCTGGGCGGCCAGAGCGGCAGCGACCGGCGGGGGAAGATAACGCCCTCCGGCGTGGACGGCGCGGATGGCCTCGATCAGTTCGTCGTGGAGCACATCCTTGGTGAGGTAGGACTGCGCGCCGGCCAGCAGCGCTCGCCGGATGTCTTCGTCGCCGCCGAACGTGCTGAGCGCCACGATCCGTGCCTGCGGGAATTCGGAACGGATGGCCGCGGACGCTTCAAACCCGGTCATGACCGGCATGCGCATGTCCATCAAAACCACGTCGGGACGATGTTCACGGTAGAGTGCGACGGCTTGCTGGCCGTTCGCCGCTTCCGCGACCACGGTCATATCGGGCTGCGCGTTTACGATCGCGCCCACGCCGACGCGCGCGATCATGTGGTCCTCGGCGATCAGGATGCGGATCGGACGGAATTCTTTCGCCGCCTGAGTTTCTTTCCCCGCGGGAGCTTCTCTTAACACCGGTGCTTCCTTGAACATGATGTCTTTCATGAGATCGGTACCCTCACTTCCACCTGCGTTCCTGTCCCTGGACTACTCGAAAGATTCAGTTCACCGCCCAGTCTCTCGGCCCGCTCGCGCATCCCCAGGATTCCGAAGTGACCGCCGATCACCGAGAACGCCGTGGCCGGCTCAAAGCCCTGTCCGTCGTCCTTCACACGGAGCAACAATCGCCGCGTTTCCATCTGGAGTTCCACCCGGATTTGCCGCGGGCGCGCGTGCTTCAAAGCATTAGCGACGGCTTCCTGGGCGATCCGCAGCAGATCCTGCTCCGTCTCCTCGGGCAATTTCCGCTGCGCCCCGGAAACCTCCACCTGTACCTGGACCGAGCTCCCGGCCACCCATTGGCGGGCGGACCGGGCCAGAGCGGCCGGCAGATCGTCCTCTTCCAGCGCCGTGGTGCGGAGATTCATGACCGATCGCCGCGCTTCCGTCAGACTATGCTGGGCCATTCTGCGCGCCAATTCGAGGTGCTGCCGCGCGACGTCCATGTCTCCATTCATTCGCATGATGACGGCGTCCAGCTGCGAGGCGATGCCCACGAAGCCCTGGGCCAGCGTATCGTGAATCTCGCGGGCCAAACGGCCGCGCTCCTCGAGAACCAAGGCGAATCGGCCCCGAATCTGTTTCAAGCGGAGCTGATAAATTCCGTAGATCCCCGCGAGCAGAGAAGCCGAGCACAGCCACAGGAACCACCCCGTCTCATAGAAATGAGGAAGCACCTCGAATCCGAATGAGGTCTCGGTGGCCGCGCCGTCCAGAACCGCTCGGACGGCGAACCGGTAGCGGCCGTGTGGCAGGCTGCTGTAGTTAATGAGTCTGCGGTTGGCCGCCGGAATCCAATCGCGATCGAGACCCTCCAGTTTGTAAGCGTACTGCACGCGTTCAGGAGCGCTCAGATGAATTCCTGAGTAGCGGAATTGCAGTTGTCCGGTTTCGGGCGCGAACTTGACGGATTGGTCGAAGTCCACGGACTTGCCGTCGGCGTTCACCTCCACCATCTGCACCATGGGGGCCGACGTGTGCAAGGGCGCCACGCGGGGATCGATTACCGAAAGACCCCGCGTGGTGGGAAACCAGAGGCGGCCATCGGCGGTTCTCGTGCCTCCGCTTCCGGCTGGATAGCCCGGCGCACACTGCGCGCTGCGGAGTCCGTTGCCCAGACCGAAATTTTCGGGCGTGAGCGGGTGAACAGAGTTGGCGGCGTGGTCCCGGAGTTGTTGTTTGGACACCTTACAAATTCCGCGAGTGGTACTCAACCACAGGTACCCCCGTCCGTCGTCCTCGACGTGCGAGATGTTGTCGCTCAGCAGGCCGTCGTCCGACGTGTATCGGAGAAAGGCGCCGTCCCGTAACGCGTCCAGTCCGCCTCCGAACGTTCCGATCCACAACGTGCCATCGTCGTCCTCGGTGAGCGAACGAATCTGATTGCTACTGAGGCCATCCGCCATGGTCAGCAAATGCGCGCCGCCGTTGACGATCTTCCACAGCCCCTCCCCGTAGGTCCCCGCCCAAAGCGTGCCGTTTCGGCCCTCGCTCAGCACCACCACGTCGCCCTTCAACAGAGGGCTGCCCGGCACTACGGTGGTGACGCCGCGCTCGGTAAGCTCGTCGACACCTCCGGGAGTCGCCACCACCAGTCGCCCGTCACGATCCTCCAGCACATCGAAAATCAGATCCCGCTGAAGCGGATCCGGAATCACCCGGTTGAAGAAATGGCCATCGTGCATCCGGCTCAGCCCCTCGCGCGTGCCGATCAGCAGGTCGCCGTTGGCGCTCTCCCGGATGGAAAAGATCTCGTTGCTGGCAAGCCCGTCCCGCGTGGTATAGACGCGGTACTTCCCGTCCACCACTTGAATCAGTCCAGTATCGTGAAAGCCCACCCAAAGGCGGCCTTTGCGGTCCTGATGCACGGCGATCGGCTCGTCGCTCGGCAAGCCCTCGTCGCGTCCGTAGGTGATGAACCGGTCGTCGCGAAAGCGGCTCAGTCCGCTATTGGTGCCGGCCCACAGGTTGCCCTCGCGGTCCTCGAACAAGCAACGAACCCAGTCGCGCTCGCGGACTGCGTCGACGCGCGGCGCTCCAGATGCGAGGTTCTCAAGGCGGCTCAGGCCCTCATTGGTACCGGCCCATAGATTGCCTGCTCCGTCCACGCACAGCGCGCGAACCAGGTTGTCGGGAAGGCCGGCGCGTGAATCGACCTTCCGCAGGGTCCCGTCCGGCCGCAGGAGCACCAGTCCTTGCGTTCCGGCGATCCATAAGCCGCCGTTCCGGTCCTGGGCCATCGCGTTGACGACGTGGCTCCGCAATTCTTTTCCAGGCACCGGAGAAAACTTTCCGCCCGCCAGTTTCACCACCCCGCCCACGCCGCCGATCCAGATGGTGTAGTGAGAGTCTTCGTACACCGCGCGGACCGCCTCGATGGGCGCCAGTTCCGGCGCGGGATAGTTGACGAACCGGCCCTGCTCGAATCGGGTCAAATAGATGCCGGCGGCGATCCAGAGCGCGCCCGTGTGGTCTTCGTATATCGAAACGATCGAGTTGTCGGGAAGACCGTCCCGGGTGGTGAAAGTGACGAACCGATGGTGCTGGTAGCGCGTAAGGCCGTTCGGAGTGCCGATCCATAGCGCGCCGTCGCGGGTGGCCGCCAGGGCTGTGATCGAGTTGCTCGGCAGCGCGCCCGCGCCCTTGGTGCCGGAGCCCTTCGTGAACGTCACGAAGTCGTAGCCATCGAAGCGGGCCAGGCCCTCGTCCGTCCCCAGCCAGAGGTAGCCGTCAGCCGTTTGCGTAATGGCGCCAATTGTGTCTTGCGGCAGTCCCTGCGCCTGCGTCCACATGGTCCGGCTGTACTGGGTCAGCGCCTTGTGCGGATCGAGCGCCAGGGCGTTCAGACCGGACAGCAGCAGGGAAACGAGGATCGCGGTGAAGCGGGCGCCCGTCCTGTCTGACACTGCCGCGGAACTTGCGCCGAGCGGAATCATGCCCACTCCCTCAATAGCCCGCACAGGGCCAGCGAGGCCCTCCAAACGAACAGGAACTCGAAGCGTCTTCCCCGAGCGAGGCTCCGTTGTGCGGGCGAGTTCCTCAATAGCCCGCACAGGGCCAGCGAGGCCCTCCCAACTCTAAGGAACAGCCCGCAAAACGGAACGCGGTCGAAACTATTTCTTCTTGCCCTTGATGAGCCTCCGTGCAATCGCCTCCGGTGGAAACGCGACGAGCGCAACTGCTAACACCACGATCAAGAAAACAACCAATAGTATGGCCAGCGCCACGATGAGCCCTCTCTCTGCCGGATGCCGCGGGGGATGGTCTGCCCGCACCCCATTATCGCCGACTTCGCCAATCTTCTGACGGACGTCCAGGTTCATGCAAGCCCGCGACTCCGCGAGCCGGTCCCAGCGTGCCGGAGATCGCGGTCTTTTGAGGAACTTGCGCAAAACGAAGTGCGGCGCGAAGAAGTTCCCTAAGGTTTTGGCGGTGCGCGCCGCACTCCGTTTTGCGCGTGTTCCTCAATAGGTCCTATCCAGCAGCAGTTCATCCAGCGGGGATGCTGGACAACGATAATCCTGCAAGAGGCTCTTCTCCTCGCTTTCGGCAAGATCCCGGCGGCCGGCCTGGAGGGTCGCCTTGAGCGCATCCACGGATGCCGCGCAGAAATCCCGGCGGACGGCCTCGCAGGAGGCGTTGATTTGCAAGCTGCCCCCCGGGCCCTGCGTGGTCTCGCAACCCTTGGGATCGGCTTTGCGATAGACGTCGGCCAGTTCCTGCCGGAGGCCGGAATTCGAAGTGATGAGAATCCCTTCCGCCAACGCGATGGCGGCTTCATCGCCGCGTCCGAGACCCAGCAGCGCGTCAGCGACCTGACGGTGGACCTGGGGAAGCAGGGGCGCCAGCGTGCGGGCCACGCCGCCCGTCTCACGAGCTTTCTCGAAGTCTCCCGTTCGCAGGTAGAGCGTGGAAAGAAGCTGGTATGCCTCGGAATCCTGATCCGCCGATGGCGAGGTGGCTAAGCCGGCCACTTGTTCTTGCAAGTTGCTCGCCCGGCGATCCGCATTGGCGAGGGGAAGGGCCTGAAGCGCAATCTGGAGGGCGCGCTGGTATGCCGCCGCGGCTTCGGCCCCGCTACGTTGCCGCAAATAATCGCCTTTCATCAAGTAGTACTCACCCGCCGCGATGTAGGGGTCGGAAATTTTGAGCGAATCAGGTAGCGTGTCGAGGATTGCCATACTCTTTTCCTCCTCCGTGATGATTAGGTTGAGATCGGCGAAGCTGGCCTCGGAGGTGACTCGGCTCAGACGAGAGAGGCTGGGATCGGCCCCGTAAGCTGCATAAGCATAGGAGTGGTGAGCTTTGTAACTGCCCGGACTCGCTTGGGCGGCGGACTTGGAAAGCTCCAGATCGCTTTGCCAATCCGCGTTGCGCGACCAGGTCCGGATCAGCAGAGCCGGGATGATCAAACCCAGCACCAGCGGAGGCAGAAGAGGCATCTCGATCCTTTGAGCCGCGGCGTAAATCGCGAGCACCAGGCACGCCAGTACTCCGAAGCTGGGCAAGTAGATGAGCCGCTCCGCCATGATCGTGCCCGTCGGGAACAGCAGGTTTGATCCCGGAACAAAGGTGAACGCCGCGAAGCAGGCGAAAAAGAAAGTCGTACGATTCCGCAGGTACAACAGCCCCACGCCCGCTACCAGCGCACCCACGGCGATCCAGGAGATCCAGTCCGTGAAAGTGCCGCGGGCCAAGGGAACCTCCGCATAGGAATAATCGCTCGAAAGCTTTGCGGGCCAGAGAGTGATGAGAACGTAGCGGGCGATCACGTTGATCGCGGTCAGGCGTCCTTGCCAGAAGCTGGCGCCGAGGATGGGGTTGTCGGTGAAAGGGAATTCGATCAGCCGCGCATGAGCCAGTACACGCGAGCGCTGATACAGCATGGCCCCCAGCGGCGCCGCCACCGCCAGACATCCCCCCAGACATCCCCAAAGGTGCGCGAGATGCCGGCGGCGCTCCTTCCACCATGTAAGCTCGTACAGGATCATCACACCCAGCAGAGCCACCGCACTCTCTTTTGAAAACATTCCGGCCGTAGCGGCCGCCA
>Ga0209415_10011341_pt1 | contig 15024 bp, 5 predicted proteins | sample PeaSoiSIISIP2007_FD_187696 | JGI IMG/M metagenome (GOLD analysis project Ga0209415, IMG submission 187696) | Peat soil microbial communities from Weissenstadt, Germany - SII-SIP-2007 (SPAdes) (version 2) | ecosystem: Environmental > Terrestrial > Soil > Wetlands > Peat | place: Germany...
TTTTTCCATCATCCGCCCAATTGAAATAATCCGCCCCGATATCCGTCAGCCGTTTTACCGGCACAGACGGCGACGAAACGTTTACCGTCGGCGCTTCTCCACCCACCACCGGCATAGCCGTCAAATACAGTTGATTCATCACATGCGCCAGCACCCATTGCCCGTCCGGACTCACGCGCACGTCGTTCGCCGCTATCGGTTCCTCGGCAAAATACCCGCCAGTACCCTTCACTTGGATGTGTGTACGGCGATCCGTGCCGTCAAAGCGCAGCGAAACCAACCCCTGCGGCGTGTAAATATAAATTCTGTCCTTGTCGTGCGTGAAGTGCGGGGAACCTGCGCCACGCGCCGGCAAAATCAAATTCGCATCGCCGCCCTGCGCCGAAATCCAAATCAGATCGGCGTTTCGCGTCTGGCCGCTGTCGAACTGTTCCAGGTCGCGGTCATACGCATTCCCGCGCAGCGCCACGATTCGCGTTCCGTCCGGCGACCAGACCGGATTGCTGTACAACCCGTCCGCCCTGGACAACTTCTGCGGCGTTCCGCCCGACGCGGAAACCTTCCAAAGCTTTCCGCCCTCGCTCGACCACGTCACATAAGCAATCGACTTCCCATCCGGCGACCATGCCGGCTCAAACTCTCCCTCTTTCCCGCTCGTCAGGCGTTGCGGCTTCCCACCGGGAATATCCATCGCGTAAAGATGTGTCATCGCTGAAAACACCAGTTTCTTGCCGTCCGGCGACTCCACCGGCCCTTGAATCAACCGCACTTTCACCGGTCCCTGCTCCACCTTCTGCGGAAAATCCAGCTTCGGCCCCAACTCCTGCGACACCTGCGCCGTAAATGGAATCACGGTCTCCGCTCCCGTCGCGATGTTCAGCCGCTTGATTTTTCCGTCCTGGTTGTAAACGATTTCCTTCCCGTCCGGCAGAAACGCGTATCCCGGAAAAAGATCGCGCGTGAAGCGCGACTCTTGGTCATCCCGCGTAATCGGATAGCGAACCCAGCGATCTTCGCCCGTTTGCAAATTCCGCAAACGCAGCCCGCTCTCCGTCTCATATCGCGTCACATACAGAAGCTGCGTGCCGTCCGGCGAAAGCGCCGGCCGAAAACTGCTTTCGGGTTGCTGCAGCAAGGTATCTTCGTCGCCGGTCTTGCGGTCCCACCGCGCGACCTGCCAAAGCGGAAACTGCGCGTTGTACTCAAATCCGCCGTTGCGCTTTGCATAGTAAAGATATTTCCCGTCCGGCGATGCCACCGCGCCAACCGCATTCCCGCGCTCGCTCCGCCGCGTCGTTGGTGACGGCTTGGACTTCGTGATTTGCACTCCCGAGCCACCGTTGATGTGATACATCCAGATTTCAAACGTGTTGATCCCGAATCCCGCCTTCGACGCGTAAACGTAATTCCCGTCCGCCGCCCAGCTTGGCGAAGCGAACTCGTTATTTGGATCTTTCGAAACTTGTTTCACGCCGCTGCCGTCTGGATGCATGATCCAGATGTTCTCGCTGCCCTCTCGATCCGAAATAAACGCGATCCATTTTCCGTCCGGCGAAAACTTCGGCTGGCTGTCAAACGCCATCCCGCCATCGATCAGCTTTGCAACTCCACCCTCGATCGGCAGCGTATAAATATCGCCGAGCAGTTCGAATACGATCGTTTTGCCATCCGGCGAAACATCCAGCGAGAGCCACGTCCCCTCGTCCGTCGTGAACTCGATCTTTCTCGCCGCCTTCAGCGGCAAACCTTTCTTCTCGTCCTTTTTCTCTTCCTTCTTTTCGTCTTTTTTGTCCTGCTTGTCCTGTGCCGCGGCGTCTTGCTGTCTCGCCTGAACGCGCTCCCCAAATCCTCCAAGAATCATCGCCATCACCACAAACAACGCGGCCCCACCGCGCAGGCTCAGCTGCTTCGCGTTCATTCTCGTTCCTCCGTGTTTTCTAAATATCCTTCGAATCGCCCTGGTCTAAAACTCGTCGTCATCCGTTTCGCCGCCACGGCCGGGCCTCGGTTGAGGTGGCGCGGGCACGATGTGCGGTATCCCCGCGTCGTTCATCTTCTTGTTCAGCGCCGGCAGGTCCTCTTCCGCAATTTTCTTCACCTGGGCCGACGCATCAGTCACGAGTGGCGGCAACTCCGCCAGCTTGTCCTTTTGCTGCCCTCCTGGTGCCGCCCAGAACCCGTCCAGATCCCGCAACAGACTCTGGGCCTGCTGCGGCAGCGGCTCCGGTTTCCACATAAACGGCGGCCCCGCATTCCCGAGCCCTTCTTGCTCGCGCGCGTACTTCTCTGCAACCGCATCCACCTTCTTCTGTAGTTCCTCCGCGGCCTTTTGAATCTCTTCAGGAATTTTCGGCGCTTCAGGCTTATCGGCGTCCTTCTTCCACTGTTCCCGCGCCGCCTTCAGTCCGTCCTTGATTCCCTGAATCGTCTTCCGGTCCTTATCCGTCGTCTTGGCCAGCGCGTACAGCTGCTGGATAGCTTCGCTTCGCGCCGCACGGTCCGCCGCCGAAATCTGCAGCCGCGGATCGCCCTCCACGACCACTTTCTGCGAATCTTCCTTTCCGCCTGCCTTGATCTTGATCGTGTATTCGCCCGGCTCCACCAGCGGCCCTCTCGGCCCAAAATCAAATCCCGCTGCCGCTGCCTCCAACTGTTCCGGCGTCGGCACCGCCGGCGAATTCCACCGCAAATCCCAGTTCGTCCGGTTAACTCCAGCCTTCCCTGGTCCGTCGAATTCCCGCACCAGCTTGCCGTCCTTGTCGTAAACGCTGATCTTCGCCTTGCCCTCTTTATTCGCGGCATCTGGCGTTTTCGGTTTTTGGTCCGCGGCAGCTTCGGTCTTTGCTTTTTGCTCCCCCGCCGCAGATTCTTTTTTATCCTTATCCCTGTCTTTATCGTCTTTAGCGGCTTTCGGCGCTTCTGGCGGCAACGCTTCCTTCAAGTAGTAATTCAAAATCGCGCCATACGGCGGATTCTTCCCTGTAAACATCTTCTGCCCCGCGCTCCACCGCCGCTCGCGCAAATCCCACAAAATCGCCGTTCGTGGAGTAAAAAGTTTCAGGTCCGAACTAGCCACGCTAGCGTCGAACTTCTCGATCGGTGTCATGTCGTCAAAAATCCATATCGACCGCCCGTGCGTCGCCAGCACCAGATCGTTCTGCTCCGCCTGAATTTCAATGTCGTCTACGGGCACCGTCGGAAAATTATTCTTCAAGGCCGTCCAGTTCGCTCCGTGGTCCCACGAAACCCACAGTCCAAACTCCGTCCCCGCAAAGAGCACATTCGCGCTCCTCGGATGTTCGCGCACCACGTGCACTGTCCCTGCTGCATCCGGAATCCCGTTTCGAATTGCTTTCCACGTCTCTCCAAAATCTGACGTTTGAAAAATGTAAACGTTGTAATCGTCCGTCCGGTGCCCATCAAACGTCACAAAGGCCGCGCCCTCCGAATACTTCGACGCCACCACACGCGTCACATAAGTCCCTTTAGGCGCACTCGTATGCGATGCCACGTTCTTCCACGTCTTCCCGCCATCGCGCGACACCTGCACGTTTCCGTCGTCCGTCCCCACCCAAAGCACATTCGCCGTCAACGGCGACTCGCTCAACGTCGTAATCGTCGGATACTCTTCCACGCCGTCGTGCCTCGACAACGTGCTTTTATCCGGCGTCTTCCCAAATATTTGTAGCTTGTTCCGGTCTGCCCCCGTCGTCAGATCCCCGCCCAGCCGCGTCCACGAATCTCCTTGGTCCGCCGATTTGAACAAATAATTTCCGCCGTAATAAAGCACCTTGTGATCGTGCGCCGACACTTCCATCGGCGAGTTCCATTGGAACCGGTAGTGCGGCTCGCCGGCCTTCGCCTCCGGCATAATCTCCCGCTGCTGGCCCGTATGTTCATCGCGCCGCGATATATGCCCATCCTGCGATTCCGTATACACAATCCAGGGCTCGGCATAATCGATCCGCGCATAAAAACCGTCGCCGCCCGGCATCAGCGTCCAATCACTATTCACAATGCCGTCTCGCGTCAACGACATGCTCGGCCCGCACCAGCTCCCGTTATCCTGCAAACCTCCGCAAATTTTGTAAGGTTTCTCGTTGTCCAATCCGACTTCGTAAAACTGCCCAATCGCGATCGTATTCAAAAAATCCCAGGTTCGTCCGTTGTCGTAACTCCAGTGAATCCCTCCGTCGCATCCCGTAATCACATGGTTCGAATCCGCCGGGTCAATCCACATCGCGTGAAAGTCCCCGTGAATACCTCTCACCCTCTGCGTCGCAAACGTCTTCCCCCCGTCCTCCGAGTAATACATCTGCGCGCCCAACTCCCAAATCCGCAGATCATTATTCGGGTCGATTCGAACCTGGCTGTAATACGAAGGCCGCGGGTTCGTGTCCCCCATCTTCTTCCACGTCTCGCCCTTGTCCTCGCTGCGATATGTCCCGCCCTTTTCGTGCTGCACGATCGCATACACGATATTCGAATCCTTCCGGTAAATATCCAATCCGATTCGCCCCACGTCGCCACCATTCTCATACGGCAGCCCTTTCATCAACTTCTTCCAAGTCGCCCCGCCGTCCACCGTCTTGTAAATTCCGCCGTCCGGCCCGCCACCATTAAATCCAAACGGCGTCCGCCGTCTCTCATACGCCGCCGCGTACAGCGTGTCCGGACTCTGTGGGTCCATCGCAATATCGCTCACGCCCGTGTCATCATTTATCTTCAACACCTGATTCCACGTCTTCCCGCCATCCGTCGTCTTGTAAACCCCGCGCTCCGGGTTCGGCCCCCACAAATGCCCCAGCGCCGCCGCGTAAACTACTTCCGGATTTTTTGGATGAATCACAATCCGCCCGATGTGCAGTGTCCCTTTCAATCCCATGTTCTGCCACGACTTCCCCGCGTCCAGCGACTTGTAAATCCCATTTCCCCACGAAGAGCTCTGCCGGTTATTCGGCTCTCCCGTCCCAACCCACACCACCGCCGGATCCGACGGCGCAATCGCAATGTCTCCAATCGTCGACACGCCTTCCTTGTCAAACACAGGCTCCCACGTCGTTCCGTTATTCGTCGTCTTCCACACCCCGCCCGACGCCGTTCCCACGTACACGATATTCGGATTGCTCTCGACCACACCAAGATCATCAATCCGCCCGCCCATCACCGCGGGTCCAATCTCGCGAAACTCCAAATTCTTCAGCTTGTCGGTAGGATTTGCTTGTCCCGCTGTTTCCACTGGCGCCAGCATCGTCAGCCCAACACAAAGCGTCGCTGCGGCCAGAATCATCCTCAATGCAGACGAAATACGATCCATTTCTTCCCCCTCAGTGTGCAAGGCCGGGCATCATACCTCCTCAATGCCTCGGCGCGCATCAATTGTTTCAGGAATGGCAAACCAACCCGTGTTGAGACAGACGCGCCGCACTCCCTCCGGGTTTCGCTCCAATCCTTCGCGGCTCCTGGCGCATATTCGTCTGTCTTTACCGGTTAGCTTTCTCCCCTCGGCTACACATCCCACCAGCCGCATGCTAGGCTATCCCACTGTTTTCATCGCACAAATGCTCCGCGTGAACGTTCACTCTCATGCCCGGACTCTGTCCGCGCCCCAGTTCTTTCTGTCACTCACGATTCTTCTTTTTTCTTTCTTTGGCCCGGCCCTCCCCGCCTCCTGCGCCCAGCAAATCCGTCTTCATTCCGGCAAAGCCGGCGATGTGGAAATCTGGTCCCGCGGCCCCCAGCAAAAACGCGGCGACCTCTTCATCGCCGACGATGACGTGGACATCCATTTTGGCGACCAGCGCCTTCAGGCCGACCACGTCGAATACAACGAAAAAACCTCCGAGTCTCTTGCTCGCGGCCACGTCAAGTTCGACTACAACAATGAGCACCTCGAAGCCGAAGAAGCCCGCTACAACGTCAGCACCGGCCACGGCACCTTCACCAACGTTCGCGGCACCGTCAAAATCGAACGCCGCGCTAATCCCCTCATCCTGATTTCTCAGAACCCTCTCTACTTCCAGGCTCCCGAAGTCGAACGCTTCCCCGGCGACATTTACCTCGTTCGTCGCGGTTGGATCACCATCTGCGACCCGCAACATCCCACTTGGCAGTTCTACGCCCCACACGCTCGCATCCGTCTCGATAAGAGCGTCGCCCTGGTCAACGCCAATTTTCGTCTCTACCGCGTTCCACTCGTCTGGTTGCCCTATGCCACCGCTCCTGCCGGAGAAAAAATTCGCCAGTCCGGCTTCCTGATGCCTATCGTCAGTCAGAGCAACAGCAAAGGGTTTGTTCTTGGAGACGCACTTTATCTCGCGCCAAAACCCTGGCTGGACGCCACTCTGGGCGCTGAGCTCCTCTCCAAACGCGGCTCCGCCGAGCGCGCCGAATTCCGCGCCCGCCCTTTCGAAAACACCTCCATCAAATACACCTATTTCGGCGTTGTCGACCGCGGCCTTCAGATCCCCGGACCCAACGGCACCACCCTTCTCGAAAAACAAGGCGGCCACCAGCAACAACTCGAAGTTCAGTCACTGCTTCCACAGGGCTGGCGTTTTGTCGCTGACGTCAACGAACTTACTTCGCTCACTTTCCGCCTTGCATTCGCCGACACCTTCGGCGACGCCATCACCTCCGAGGTGCGCAGCGCAACTTTCCTCACCAACAATTTCCGCGGCTTCAGCCTGAATTTCGCTGCCCTGGCCGACAAGACCTTTCTCAGTATTCCGATTACATCCTCCACCACGGGCCTCACGACCCCCGCTGTCGGCGTTTCTCTCCGCGACGCTCCGGAAGTTAACTTCCGCTCCGTCGAACAATCCCCCTGGCGCAATCTCCCCTTCTACTTTTCTTTCGATGCCTTCGCCGGCGCGCTTCATCGCCAGGACGACACTCCCCTGAATACCGCTCCTTTCGTTTCCCGCACCGAATTCGCTCCCAAACTCACCATTCCACTCCACTTCGGCGCTTGGTTCGGCGTCACCACTTCCGCAGCCTTCCGCACCACTTACTATGGCGATTCCTACAATGCCGCCGGCCAGCTAATCGGGCAATCCATCACGCGAAACACTGGCGAGTTCGCCGTCGAGCTTCGCCCCCCAACTCTCGAACGCTTTTTCGACCGCTCCCCTCTCGATAAAAACAAACCCCACAAGCGCTACAAGCACACCATCGAGCCCTCGATCACCTATCGCTACGTCACCGGCGTAAATAATTTCGCCGATTTCATCCGGTTCGATTCCGACGCCACCCTCACCGACACCAACGAAGTCGAATACGGCATCACCCAGCGCCTCTTCACCAAAACCGGCGACGACCAGCCCCAGGAGCTCCTCTCCTGGAGCATTTTCCAAAAACATTATTTCGATCCCACCTTCGGCGGCGCCATCGTCGACGGCCAGCGCAACGTCTTCGAAGCTTTCAACTCCATCTCCCCCTTCGCCTTCGCTTTCGGTCCGCGCAACTGGTCTCCGATCATCAGCGATTTCAAAATCACTCCCGGCGGCCGTTACGACCTCGAGCAAATCCTTCAATACGATCCTCAGATCCAGCGCCTCGTCACTGTCGGCACCCTCCTGAAAATCAAGCCCTACAGCGAATTTTTCGCCACCGTCTCCTACTTCCGTCTCAACGACAATCCCGTCGAGGCCGACCTTCCGCTCTCACCGCCTCCTAACTTCGTCCCCTTCCAGCAGCCTCTCTCCAACCAGGTCCGCGCCCTCCTCGGCTACGGCAACCTCACTCGCAAGGGCTTCAATTTCACCACGGGCATCAGCTACGACTTCACCAACCAAACCCTCCAAAGCCAACTCGTCCAGGTCAGCTACAATGGCAACTGCTGCGGCCTCGCCCTCGAATACCGCCGCATCAACCTCGGCCAGGTCCGCACAGAAAACCGCTTCACCGCCACCTTCATCATCGCCAACATCGGCTCCTTCGGTAACCTCCGACGCCAGGAAAAAATCTTCTAACTCCGCCGTCCTGCCTCCTAAGCTTGTGATTTGACGGGTGGAACGGAATATTCCATACTCTCGTTCACTTGGATTCCACACCACTTCACAGACACCTTGCGCGATAAAGAATCCACTCCGGAGTTGGAGATTGCCCACGTTTTATTCATCGACATCGTGGGCTACTCCAAGCTTCCGATGGACCACCAGCGCGCACAGGTGGAAGCTCTCCAGCAAGTAACCTCCAGCACTGCGGAATTCATTCGAGCAAAGACCCAGGAACAACTGATTTCCCTTCCCACTGGCGATGGGATGGCGCTCGTGTTTTTTGGAAACGCTGAAGCTCCCGTCAAATGCGCTATCGAGCTGGCGCAAAAGCTGCTCAGCAACCCCGAATTGAAATTGCGTATGGGCCTGCACACCGGTCCCGTTTATCGCATCGCGGATATCAACGCGAACCGGAATGTCTCCGGCGGTGGAATCAACATCGCCCAGCGCGTGATGGATTGCGGAGATGCGGGCCACATACTCGTTTCCGCTGCGCTGGCCAGCGTGCTCAAACAAGTCAGCTCATGGTCCGGTGCACTCCATGATTTAGGTGAAGTTCAAGTCAAACACGGAGTGCGCGTCCACGTCTTCAACTTGCTCCAAGACGGCATCGGTAACGCCGACTTGCCCGCTGCGGTGTCCCGGCAAAGACAAGCTGACGGCGGCCCCGCGAATTTGGGCGGCGACAAAACAAGAAGCCAATACCGGATAGGCTTTGGCCTGGGCGCAGCCACCGTCGCCGCACTTCTCGTCGCCACCGGTTTTGGCATTGCCAGGTACAGCCGCCGCAACAACGCCGCTCGCCTCTCCGAATCCACGAAAATGCATTCCGGCCCTCTGACCAGCCGCCCCGCGGTGGCCCTGCTGGGATTCAAAAATCTTTCTGGCAAATCGGATGCCGCATGGATTTCGCCCGCCTTATCCCAGATGCTCGGAAGCCAGTTGTCGGCTGGCGAGCATCTGCTCATCATTCCGAGTGAACAAGTCACTCAAGGCAAGATCGATCTGGCCCTGCCTGACGAATCAGCCCTGGCCCCGGAAACCTTGTCTCGCGTACGGGACAACCTGGGCAGCGACTATGTGGTCCTCGGTTCCTTTCTGGACATGGACGGGCAGGTCCGCGTCGATTTGAGCGTCCAGGACACTGCAAAAGGAGAAACGATTTACACTCTCTCCGACGCCGGCCCAGACAACAAATTGCCCGACGTCGCCGCCCGCGTGGGTGACCGCTTACGGCAAAAATTAGGAGTAGCGGAGGCGTCCCCTCTGGATGCCGCCAGCGCCAAGGCCGCGCAATCTTCGAGTTTGCTCGCCACAAAACTCTATTCCGAAGGCATTGAAAAACTCCATTCGTTTGACACTGCCGGGGCTCGGGACTTGCTTGAAAAAGCCGTCAGCGAAGATCCCAATTTTGCCCTGGCCCATGCCGCCCTCTCGCAGTCTTGGGGGAGCCTTGGCTATCACAGCAAGTCCGCAGATGAAGCCAAGAAGGCTATGGATCTTTCGGCCAACCTCTCGCGTGAAAACCGTCTCGCCATCGAAGCGCAATATCGAAATTCCATAGGGGATAACGTGCACGAGGCCGAACTCTACAAATCCCTTTTCACTTTTTATCCCGAGAGTCTTGATTACGGCTTGTCTCTCGCCAAAAGTCAGTATTACAACAGGCAGTGGCAGGATGCCAATACGACTCTCGATGCCCTGCAACGGCTCAAACCTCCTGACGGCGATAATCCCCGCATCGACCACGTCCGTTCCGCCGTGGCTCTGGCGTCCGGAGACAGCACGAAAGCTCTGGCTTTAGCCGAGCGTGTCGAACTTCGGGCTTCGCAATCAGGCGCGCGCCGCCTGGCAGCCGAATCCTTGAACATTCAATGCTATCTGCGTTCCAGCCTGGGAGATCCCGCCAAGGCAGTAGCCGCTTGCGACAAGGCCCGCATGATCTATTCAGAAATCGCAGACGTGGGCGGCGAGGCCAAGGTCTGTGGGCTTTTGGCCATGCTGGCAAGCAGACGCGGGGACGCGGTCGCCGGGAGAAATGCCAATGAACGGCAGATTGCACTCCTCAGAAAAATGGAAGCAGGCTCGGGTCTCGCCTACGCCATGACCGTCGCCGGAGAGTTGTCTGCGAATACAGGCGACTATTCGCGCGCGCGCAAGGAGTACGGCGAAGCGTTGGCCCAGTACCAGAAAGTGGGCGAGCAGCAGGGGATCGGTTCCTCTTACGGCAATCTGGGCTGGGTGTACTCCCTCGAGGGAAATCTCACGGAGGCCGCGAAAAACGAAGAATTGGCAATTGCCATCAAACGCCAGACCAAATCGAAGGTGGAACTGGACCTTTTGTTAGCCAACCTCGCGGATGTTCTTGTTTCTCAGGGAGACCTTCCGGCCGCGCAGAAATACCTGGACGAAGGCTTCGAGGTCAACGCGCAAACGCAGAGCAAATCGTACAGCATGTATCTTCATACGTGCCGCGCGAGACTGCTATTTGTTCAAGGAAACTTCGAGGAATCCCGGCGAGAAGCCGATCTGACACTCAAGCTCAGCCAGGAGCTCAACCTGGAGACCGCGACGGAACACAAGCGGCTTATGCTGGCCCGGTTGGATGTCGAAGAAAACCACCCGCAAGCTGCCGCCGAGACGCTTCGCAAGTCCTTGGCGTATTTTGCTTCGAAAAAAGAACAGTCCAGCCAGGTCGAAGCCCGCGCCATTCTCATACAGGCATTGCTGGCCATGCCGTTTGCCGGCGCAAAGCAGGAGCTTGCCGGGCTGGCCAAGCCTGTGCCGGAAACGCAAGACAGGGCCGCCATGTTGACCGCGAATTTGCAGCTCGCCCGCGCTCGCGCTGCTCTCGGAGACAAAAAGGCCGCCAGCCAATTGTTGACGGAAGTGATCTCCCAGTCCCAACGGATGGGACAGAAACTGATCTTGCTCGAAGCAAAACTCACCCTAGCCGAAATCGAGATGCAACCCGCACGCAACCCCGCATCGCTTGCCGTAATCGAGCAAATCGCTCAACAAGCGGACGCCCTCGGTGCGAAATGGATCGCCACGAAAGCGCGCGCCTCCCTCAAGAAACCCTGAAGCTACAATCCCAAAACGCCTAGCGGAAAAGCCTTCTGATTCGAAATAACTTCCGGTAGCACGTAATAGGCACGCAACGAGATCCTGGACACCTCGTTTGACCGAGGCCATGCTTGGAGTACAGATCCACCGTTTTGCGACTGAACGTGAGGGAAGCCGGCAATCCGGGGAGATATCGCAGTCGAAGCTGAAATCAGTTTGCTTTCTTCGCGTAGTGCTCGCCAAAGAAATCGCCCGGATTCCATTCCGGCTTTTCTTTCTTCTGCGCAACCAGATATCCCAGAAAAAAATTGTACCGCGCGTATTTAGCCCCTGATTCAAAATCGAACGGCTGGTTCATATCGTCCTGAGGCTTGTGGTAGATCGTCTGCCGCCATTTCGTAATGATCTGCTGTGGATTGATGTTCGGGTCGCTCGACTTAGTGCCTGCGCTGGGAAAGACTGAAGGAATTCCCTGCTTTACGAAGGAGTACTGATCACTGCGAATGAAAAATACCAATTCCGGGAAGGGATCAGGGCTCACGTCGAGAGCCAACCGAGCAGCGGCCTCTCGCACAGCGATACCGAGAGTTGAATGTTCGCTGCCGCGTGCAATTACGTCTTCGATGGGCCACAGCAAAGCAAGATTGCCATCTACGTTAATGTTCGCTATAAGGCGGTCCTTGGCCACAGTCGGGTAATGGGCAAAATAATCTGAGCCCAGCAAGCCAGCTTCCTCCGCTGTTACTGAAACAAAGAGAATCGAGCGGCGCGGACGTGGCTGCATCTTGCTGTAAGCCCGCGCGATCTCCAGCAGACATGCTGACCCGGAAGCGTTGTCTATGGCTCCATTATAAATACTGTCCCCGTTCACTGGCTGGCCGATTCCGAGATGGTCTAAATGCGCGGAGTACACGACGAACTCGTCTCGGAGCTTTGGATCACTGCCGATAACACGGGCCACGACGTTTGGGCTGCGGAAGTTTCGGAATTTGGATACGGTTTTTATCTTGGCAGCCACAGGTAAGGTCATCGACGTTGGCTTTCCCTCCTTCGCTGCGGCGAAGATTTCTTCGGGGGATTTCCCGCTGCCTTGAAACACACTGGCTGTTGCCTCCACGCTCAGAAACACGGCGCCTCGGAGTTCCGGAAAATAATCGTTCGGCTGTCCCTTTGCATCGAGCCACCGCATATTCGGAAACGCCAGGTCGCTGACCCGCTCCTTAAAGGGGTAAATCTGTTCGACGGCAGGGCTATCGAGCACGATTACTCCTACGGCGCCGTGTGCAGCAGCATTTGCCGCCTTCATCGCGCTAGAAGTGTAGTGCGCGCGCATCGTGGGTTCGAACGACGAAGGAGCGCCAGGCACAATCGCCACGATCTTTCCTTTTGCGTCGATGCCCGCGTAATCGTCGTAGCTCTGCTCGGGTGCCGTCACCCCAAACCCCGCGTAAACTACCGGCGCTTCCACGGAGACTTCAGTGCGGCCAGGGTCCACCAGGCTTATGAAATCCTGCCCGAAGATCAGGACTTGCTCTTTTCCTTCTCGCCAGAGGCTCAGAGTTGTGCGCCCTTGATCCGGTTTTATCGCACGCAGCGGCACGTTTTGAAAGTAGCCTCCGTCGTCGCCTGCCGGCTCGAGGCCGATGGCTTCAAACTCCGAAGCCATGAACTTTGCGGCAATTTCATGTCCACGAGTCCCTGTGCCGCGGCCCTCAAGCAAGTCGTCCGCGAGGAATCGCATATCCGCGCGAAGCGCTTCCGGCCGAATGGCAGCCGAGGCCTCATCGGCAGCATCGTTGCCGGCAAAAGCTATACGCGTTCCCGCGAACAAGGTGATGACAACCAGAGCACCCACCCAACGGGCAGCCCGGTTCTCTTTGTAAGAATTCGTCATGACGGCGCCGTTCTTCCAGAAGTCTCGCGAAGGTAGCAAGGATAGTGCTCGCAGGTACGCAGGTCAACAGGCGCCCGGCTCTCGGATTGGTACAGTCTCAATGCCCCGGTTCTGGATGCGTTGTCGGCTATACGGAAGTATCCTGAAACCGCGGCCAAGCAAGAAAACACGGCAAACCGTCACGGCAAACCGTCACGGCACTTGGACGATAAACCTTACCAGTGTACTCAAGGCATCTGTGCCCAGCGAAATTCCGGTCCCCGACACGCTATCTCTCTTCCGCTCTGCCTCCTCTCGTGAAAATCGACTTCAAATGGCTCAGCCCTGGATGGCTGTGTTAAATTCCGTTCCACCCATCTCCCATGCCGCCTACCACCGACACCGACCTGGCCTTCGCCTCCATCGAAGAAATCTCCCGCCTCTTCCGCCAACGCAAACTCTCCCCCGTAGAACTCACTCGCCTCATGCTTTCCCGCATCGACCAACTGAACCCCAAGCTAAACGCCTATCTCACCGTCACTGCTGACCTCGCCCTGGCCCAAGCCAAAGAAGCCGAAGCCGAACTCTTCGCCCCGCGCGGCCGCAGAGGCTATCGCGACCGCGGCCCTCTCCACGGCATCCCCATCTCCCTGAAAGACAACATTTACACACAAGACATTCGCACCACGGCAGGCTCAAAAATTCTCGCGAAGTTTAATCCTCAACACGACGCCGAGGTCGTCGCCAAACTGAAAGAAGTCGGCGCCGTCATCCTCGGCAAAACCAACATGCACGAGTTCGCCTACGGCGTCACCAGCAACAACCCTCATTACGGCCCCGTTCACAATCCTTGGGATCTCGCGCGCATTCCGGGAGGCTCCAGCGGCGGTTCCGCTGCCGCCGTCGCCGCCGGCCTCTGCTACGGCAGCATCGGCACGGACACCGGCGGCTCCATCCGCATCCCAGCTTCTCTTTGCGGCATCGTCGGCCTCAAGCCCACTCTCGGCCGCGTCAGCGTAGAAGGCGTCATCCCGCTCTCCCCCAAGTTGGATTGCGTCGGCCCGCTAGCCCGCGCCGTCCACGACGCCGCTTTACTCCTCGAGCCCATCCTCCCCCGCGTCAAAGGCGAACCTAACTTCTGCTCCTCGCGAAAACTCTCCGCCAAACCCCCAAAATTCACCCTCGGCGTGCCCAAAGAATTTTTCTTTGACGTTATTTCCGATGACGTTCGCTCAGCGTTTATGAATGCGCTCCACTCCTTCCGCACCTCAAATGTCCGTATCAGGGAAGCCTCTTTATCACTTTTGGAGGAAACCGAATACGCAGGAAACCAAATCGCCTGGGCGGAAGCAACTCACTATCACCAGCAGGCCGGATGGTTTCCCGCTCGCTCCGCCGAATACGGCGAAGATGTCCGCACTCGCCTCGCCATGGGCACACAAATCCCCGCCACCACTTATCTGACCGCCCTCGAAACCCGTGAAAAATTCATCCAGCAATTGCACCTGGCCATGGCCGACGCCGGTGTCGATGCCCTCGCCGTTCCCACCACTCCCATCGCCGCTCCCCAAATCGATCAGGAATCCATCCGCATCGGCGAAACCGATCACTCTACCCGCGCACTCCTCCTCCGCACCAACCGCCCTGCCAACCTCGCTGGCGTCCCCGCCATCACCGTCCCCTGCGGCTTCACTTCCAGCGGTCTCCCGGTAGGCTTCCAACTCATCGGCGCCGTCGCCGACGAACACCTCCTCCTCCAAATCGCCGCCTACTTCGAGCGCCTCCACCCCGAATCCCGCCGCCCCACCTTGTAGAGGCACGATTCATCGTGCCCTCTCCGCTCTTGCCCACTTCGCTCTTGCCCTTTCCATAGGCACAGACTGAAGCCTGTGCTACCTGATTCTGGTTTACCATAATTGGCTACCCCTCGGGATTTTGTGTAAGTGTTCATTCTAAAGACAGATAAAGTGCTTTATTTTGTTACAGATATATAAGTGTTCATTCTAAAGGTAGTTAGGGATTGCACTGAAATTGTGCAAATTCGGGCAGATTAGAGGGATCCTGGCGCTCAAAGTTGAGGTTGAT
>Ga0209415_10011342_pt1 | contig 15023 bp, 11 predicted proteins | sample PeaSoiSIISIP2007_FD_187696 | JGI IMG/M metagenome (GOLD analysis project Ga0209415, IMG submission 187696) | Peat soil microbial communities from Weissenstadt, Germany - SII-SIP-2007 (SPAdes) (version 2) | ecosystem: Environmental > Terrestrial > Soil > Wetlands > Peat | place: Germany...
CCCGCCGGCAGATCGAGATCGCGCCAGTTGATGCGGCGCGCCTCCTTTTCGGGCGGATCCCACGGGTGATGCGGGTCGGGAAAGCTCATCCAGACAAACCAGTTTTCGTTTGGGTCGAGCGAGTCGAGAAACGCGATGGTGCGATCGGCGACCCAGTCGGTGTGATAGTTCTCGCGCGAAATCGGGTTGTACTTGACCTCGGGTGCGCCGGTGTCGCCGCCGGGCGCTGCGGAGAGCACCTGCGAGAATCCGGCGAGCGCCTCGGGATGGTTCTTCTGCAGCCACAGCGAGTAATGCCATCCGCCGAGCGGGACGTGCATCGCGAGCTCCATGCGCTCGAAGCCGCGGTAGGGGCCGGTCGAGTTCTCGCGCGCCATCCGGTTCTCGAACCAGCGCCCCTGAAAGTCCAGGGCCGGCTCGAAATGCGCCTTCCCCAGCAGCGCCGTGCGATAGCCCGCCTGCTCGTGGAGCCAGCCCGCGATGCTCGGCGCGTCGGGCGGCAGCGGCACGCCGTTGGCGACCACCCCGTGCGTGCGCACGTATTGTCCGGTGATCATCGACGAGCGCGCCGGCATGCATACCGTGTTCTGGTTGTGCGCGCGATGGTAGTTGATGCCCGCCGCGGCGAGGCGGTCGGCGACCGGGGTCTTCGCGATCTTGCCGCCGTTGCATCGCAGCGAGTCGTAGCGCTGCTGGTCGGTGGTGATGAACAGAATGTTGCGGCCCATCAGCTTTGCCCTCCTGGCGGAATTTGTCCGGGGCTGACTGCGAAAAGTTCGGTGCTCTCGAGGCCGCGCTCGCGATGCTCGTGACCCTGCATATATTCGGGATCGGATACCATCTGGAGAAAGGCCTTGCGCGACGGATACTCGACCATTGCGATCATGTCCCAGCCACTTTTGCCGACCAGAAAATGCTCGACCCTGCCGATGAAGGCGATGCGCGCGCCGATGCGCTGAAGATGCTTCATCGTGGCGGCACTATACTTCATGTACTCGGCTTCGCCGCCGTCCGGCTTGAACTTGAGCAGGTTGATCATCACGAACGGCCCGGTTTGCGGAGCCTGGGCAAAAGCCTGAATCGCTTCAGGGCTGGGCGTTATTGAACTCATGTGCGTTTACCTCCATTCAAATGTGCGATCTCGCGCCGGCGATCGGGCGCCCGATCGATCCTGAGCAGGGCGCGAACCGTGCGCTCGACGACCTGCCGCGATTCCCCGATCGAAAGCTTCTGCTGGCGCCGCAGCGTGTCCCACATCGGCCACGAGCCGGCGGCGTCCAGTGCCGCGAGAAGCTGATCGCGCTCGCCTGCGGGAAATGCGCTGATTTCGGGACCGAAGACTCGGCCGGTTTCGATCCGCGCGAGCCGCCGTGCTCCGTCGAGCCGGCGTGCGATCTCGGCCGAGAACGGCTCCTGGATAATGGCCGCGCGGCGGACCGGCGATATCGCTTCCATCAGGCGCGCGCGCTGCGCGACGAAACGCGTTATCCGTTCGGTTGAGCCGAGGCCGGCCGGGATCGGACGGATGAGACGCGACAGGCGTGCGGTCTGAAGATCGGCGGCGGCGGCGAAGAGCGATTCGAGGTCGCTGAAATGATGAAACACCAGCCGCGGTGAGAATCCGGCGCGGCGCGCGACCCGCCCGGCCGATGGCCGCAGGTCGCCCTCGTTGAGCAGGTCGAGAAAGGCGCCGGCCACCGCCGCGCGCGCGCGTTCGCTGCGCTTGAGTCTGCCGTCGGTAGCGGCCAACTGTGGAACGGTTCCCATCGCGGGCGGATATTATTGCACTCGGAGTGCAAATACAAGCGCCGGCGCCCGGCCTCGAATCAGTCGGGTCGGCGGGCCCGTCAGCCGCCCGGGGATTCCAGAATCGCGAGCAAGTCGAGCGTGATCCGGTAGGTCAGGCCCCAGATCGTTTGTCCGGCGAACAGGATGGCGGGGAACTTCATGGGAGTTCCGTCCGGGCGATTGAGCCTGTGCTCGCCGCGATTGCGTGGGTCAATCAGCGCGCGGATCGGCACCGTGAATACCTCGGCGACCTCGCGCGAGTCGTGCGGGAGGCCGCGCGGATCACCGATTGCGCCGACGAACGGCGCGACCAGGTATCCGCTCACGGTGGTGTTATGGGTGGGAAGAAAGCCCAGCAAGTCGACCGTGCCGGGCTCGACGCCGACTTCCTCGTAGGCCTCGCGTAGCGCCGTTTCGCTCAGGTCACGATCGGACAGCTCGGCGCGCCCGCCGGGGAAGGCGACCTGTCCCTGATGGCTCACGTTCTCGGAGCGCCGGATGAAGAGCAAATGGCCTTCGCCGCCACGCTCGAAGATCGGAACCAGCACCGCGGCGGCTTTGACCTTCGGAATCGGTTGGGGCGTGCCGGACTTGCCGAGCTTGCGGCGCAGGCGCTCGAGATCGCGCGTGATTGAATTTGACCTGGCCATGTTAACTTGATGGAGAGATCCCGATCGCGAATCTACCGGTTCCGCGAGCTAGGGGCGAGCCGCGCCCCCGGTCTGTGCCCCGGCGTGATCCAGGTCGAACCACCCGTGGCCACTGGCTCTGCTGAACCATATGATGTTGACTTCGTGATTCTTCATGTAGGTGTCGCAGTTGTCGTCGTCGAGCACGAGCACATCCGGCGTGCGTCCCTGTAGAACTATCGAGTAAGGTGCGGTGGCCCAGTGATTGAGCGGAGTGGATCTGATCCATTTGAACGATGATCGCGGTACGCATCCGGAGCCGGCCTGGTGAAGGTCGTCTACGAACCGGGTTGTCAGCCTGACCCAAGTCGCGCTTTGGAGCGAGAGCACGACAAAGAAGGCGCTCCCGATCGCGATCAGCGCGGGCTTCCTGGCTGTCCACGACAGCACCGGGCTGCTGCGCCAAGCGTCCAGGGCACAGCCAGCCATCAAGGCGATCGAAATCGGCCCTACCCAGAATTTGTACCCGATCGATTCGGCCCAGGCGCGCGGAACCAGTGACCACGGAATCAGGCACATTCCCGCCGCGAGCACCGCGCCGACGAGCAGGTAATCTGCGGCGGAATCGCTTTCGGCCGCGCGGCGACTCATTGCTGAGCTTCGCAGGCATCGCAACGCTGCGGCAGACACGAATGCCAGCGACGCCAGGGGCCAGCCGAGCACGGACCATCGAAAGCTGTCCGTGACCTGCTTCAGGTTCATTCTTTGGTGCTCGTAAGGGGTGAACCCGGCCAACACTCTCGACAGGGCAAGAGCGGCGAGCAGAGATGCGCCGGCGTATCGCCTGAATCGGGCGCGGCCCGACAATCGTGACGCAGACACCGCCGTCGCAACCGCGGCGAAGGCTGACAACGCCACCGCGATCGGATGCGCGAACCAAACCATGACCTCGAGCAGCGCGAGCACGGGAAGCAAGCCCGGTTCAGTTCCGATCAGGCCGGCCAGAAAGACCGGCCAGGTCAACGACGCGGCCATGAACGCCTCGCTGTTGAGGTGAAACTGGCCGGGGAGCATCGCCAGAGAAATCGAAAGTGCCGGCCAGATGAAGAGCGAGGGACGCCTTGCCCGGCAGGCGATCCACGACAGCGCGAGACCCAGCCCTGGAACGGACGCGTAGCATATGCAGAACACCGCTCTCAGGATCGAGAAGTTGTTGGAGAAATGACTGACCGCCAATACCGGCGTTTCAAGGACGGCGTTGATAGCTCGCGCGCGGGTAAAGAATGGAATTTGCCGATCGAGGGTGAGAAAAAGATAGAATGCGCCGTCCCACGACAGCGGGTCTCCGCAGAGAGCGGCCACAATCAGAGCTGCCGCCACGAGCGCGAAGAATATCGGGACGGCGGCACACTCGATGCTTTCCCGATGTGACGCCATAGTGATTCCCCGGCCGAACCGCTCTCGCATCATCGTGAATCGTAAGGCGCCCGCGCAAGCCGCTGGAATCGATGAAGCGCTTGGGCTTAGGCTGAGCGCACGATGCGTTACCTGATCGGCCGCTACCACGAGATCATCCTGAAAGGGGGTAATCGATGGCGGTTCGTGGAGCAGCTCAGACAGAACCTGAAGACCGTTTTCGCCGACTGCGGTATCGGCGCGATTCGGGGCGAAGGGCCGCGGATGATCGTCGAGCTTCCCGACCAGCTTGACGAAGCGATCGTTCGGGAGCGCGCCGCGCTGATGTTCGGGCTCCAGAACTTCTCGATCAGCCAACCGGTGGCGCTTACGATAGAGGCGATCAAGCGCGGCGCGATCGAAGCCGCGCGCGGGCAGAGCGCGCGCAGCTTTCGGATTCGGACCAAACGCTCGGACAAACGCTTCGCACTCAGCTCGCTCGAAATCGATCAGCAGGCCGGCGCCGCGGTGAAAGAAGCCACCGGGCTCGAGGTCGATCTCGAAAACCCCGATCTCACGATCTCGATCGAAGTGATGCCGGCCGTGGCCTACATTTCAGCGCAAAAGTACCCAGGTGCCGGCGGCCTGCCGGTTGGGATGGGCGGGCGCGGAATGGCGCTGCTATCAGGCGGAATCGACTCGCCGGTGGCCGCCTGGCGGATGATGCGGCGCGGGATGCGCCTGGACTTCGTCCACTTTCACAGCGTGCCGCTGCTGTCCGGCGCCAGCCGCGACAAGGCCACAGAGCTCGCCGCGCAGCTCACGCGCTTTGAGGGACATTCGAGCCTCTGGCTGGTGCCGTTCGCGGAGGTGCAGCGCGAGATCGTAAGCCGGACCACGCGCCCGCTGCGGGTGGTGCTCTATCGGCGCTTCATGATGAGGATCGCGTGCGCGCTCGCCAATCGGACCGGTGCGCGCGTGCTCGTGACGGGCGAGAGTCTCGGCCAGGTTGCGTCGCAGACCCTGGAAAACATCTGCGTGATCGAGCGCGCCTCGTCATTGCCGATCTTGAGGCCGCTGGTCGGGATGGACAAGAACGAGATCGTCGAGCAGGCGCGCAAGCTCGGCACCTTCGAGACTTCGATCATTCCGGACCAGGATTGCTGCACGCTGTTCGTCCCGCCCCATCCGGAGATTCACGCTCAGCTCGGCGAGGTCGAGTCGATCGAGTCGCGGTTCGAGATCGAAAAGATGGTCGCCGATGCAGTGAACAGGACCGAGGTGGTGCGCCGGTCGTTCCCGCCGCCGCGTAGCGCGTAAGTTTTTCCTGGCAGATCTGAAGGCTGCGACTCTTTGGTTTTTTCGCGAGTACCCTCACCCGCGCGTCACGGCGTTTGCAAGAGAGGAGCAAACGCCGCGCCGCTTGCCCTCTCCCCGCGCCGGTGGCGACTGGTCAGGGAGGGGGATTAAGAAGGGAGGCGCGCTGATTTGCCGTCTGGAGCCCTCTCCCGTAGCACCGGCCTCCGTGCCGGTGATTCTCCGTTGCGGAGCTCAGAGGGGAGAGGGATTAAGAGCGGCGCGCACGAGCGTCTTACACCTCTCCCTGACCAGGGAGAGGCCGGCGAGCATTTGCGTCAGCAAATCGCTCGCCGGGTGAGGGTAGGCTGGGTCTCCAGACGATCGCTAGTCGAGTTCTTCCAGGATCGCCTTCGCTTCGATCAGATCGCGCAGGTCGAAGCCTTCGGTGAACCACCGGTAGATTTCGCCGAGGGTCCGGCGGGCTTCTTCGCGGTCCGTAGTCGGCAATCGGGCCAAGCCAATTGCGGAGCGCAACTCCTGCAGCCTGGCGCCGCGTTGGATGCCCACGTCCAGCGCCGCGCGGAAGTCTTTTTCCGCCGCCGCGTAGTCTCCCACTTCGGAGCTCAGCTTGGCGCGCAAGTCAAAGAAGAATGAATCGTTCACCGCGGCGATGCCCAACTTGTTCCGCACGGCCCACCACTGATCGAGGAGGGCGGATGCGCGCTCCCTCTGACCCATCATGTCGTAGCCTTGGGCGAGGTTCAGCAGCACCTGAAAGCGGACCATGTCGCCTTCGGGGACTTGCTGCAATTCGTCCTCGATTGTCTCGACGCCCTCTTTCGGATGACCTTGCTGGATCATCGCCCAGGCCAGCATTCGTTTCCCCACCGCCAGCCAGAATGGATAGCCGCGCTCCTCGCACAGCGCGATCAGCGCGCGCGCCAGCTCTTCGCCCTGGACGGGCTCTCTCCGCGAGAGTCGGATTTGCGAGGCGGACATCATCGCCATCGCGAGGCTGAACGGGTCCGACTTCGCGTCGGTCGCGGCCATCGCGGCGTCCGCCATTTTCAGCGCCTGGTCGGGATAGCCAAGATCGAGGAGCACGCTGCTCAACCTGCTGAGGGACATCACGTTGGGGTCTGGGCCGAATCGCTGCCCTCCTCCTGATGGCGGCGAGTACGGTAAGGCAACCGCCTGTTCAAGATGGCGCCGCGCACCGGGTAGATCTCCCGCGAATTCCAGCGACGACCCCATCGAAAAGAGGGCGTTCTTCATCGTAAGCGCATCATTCAGCTGGTTCGCCTGGACCATCAATTCTGCGGCCATCTCGAGTCCCGGCTTCAGGTTTCCGCGCGTGTAGTGAAACGCCCACAGGCCTTGCAGTGCGGCGAACAGTAACGGATTGGCGCCCATTCCGCGCGCGAGCTCTCGCGCTCGCGCATAAGCCTGCTCCACCTCGTCCGACGAAAACCCTTTGGCCGCCATCAAGGCAATGCCCTGAGTCACCCGCAGGCGCAACTCGTCTTGCGCACGCTGCGGGCCGTCAGGCACGCCGGGCAGAAGTTCCAGGGCGGCGGTTACGTAGTCAATCGCCTCGGCGTACAACGAGCGCTGGGTGGCCTGGTTCGCGGCGAGCCACAGGTAGTCGATGCCCTTGATCGAGTTGCCGCTGCGGCTGTAATGGCGGGCGAGGGCGTCGAAGTGATCTTCGAGCCGGCCGGCGAACTGCTCTTCGAGCGCCGAGGCGATCCGCTCGTGGATCGCCTTGCGCCGCTCGACCAGCACCGAGTTGTAGGCGACCTCCTGGGTCAGCGCGTGCTTGAAAATGTACTCGATCTCGGAAAAAGCGGGTTGCTCGTAGATGAACTCCGCCAGCTGCAGATTCGAGAGCATCGCGCGCAACTCTGCGGCCGGGATCGCAGCGATCTTTTCGATCAATCCCAGCGGGAACTCCCGGCCGATTATCGCCAGGGTCTGGAGCAGCTCTTTCTCGCGCGGCGGCAGCCGATCGATACGCGAGGCGAGTATTCCCTGCACCGTCGGCGACACGCGGATCGCGGTCGCGGGCTTCAGGAGTTTGACGGCGCCGTTGCGGGCCAGCACGCCCTCCTCGAACAGCGCCTGGACCATCTCTTCCATGAAAAAGGGATTGCCCTCGGTCTTATCGATGATGAGGCGCTTGAGCGCGGAGAGATCGTCAGACGCCCTCACCCGTTCGGCGACCTGAAGGTCGCCGCTCGGCCTCTCCCGGCTTGCGCCTGGCGGCTGCGCCGCGGGCGCGGGAGAGGCAAGCGATGCGGCCGCGGGCGCGGGAGAGGCAAGCGATGCGGCCGCGGGCGCGGGAGAGGCAGGCAATGCGGTCGTGGGCGCGGGAGAGGCAAGCAATGCGGCAGTGGGCGCGGGAGAGGTGAGTAGTGCGGACAGCATCTCTTGGGCGCTTTCCATTCCTAGCGGGTCGAGCCGAAGCTGCGTGTAGTAGGTCTTGTTGCCCCATTCGTGCCGGTACTCGGGCCGGTAATTCACCAGCAGCAAGACCCGCGCGTTGCCGATAGCGTCGGCAAGGACGTTCAGGAAGGCCTGGGTTCCGGCGTCGATCCAGTGCAGGTCCTCGAACACCACGATCAGCGGCTGATTGAGGCTCTCGCGCAGCAGGATGCTCTTGATTCCGGCCAGCGTGCGACCCTGCCTTATCTGCGAGTCCATCTGGGCGAGCGGATCGTCGCCCTCGACCACGCCCATCAAGCCGTAGAGATAGGGCAGGGTGTCTTCGAGCGCGCGATCGAGTACCAGAACTTTGCCGGCGATTTTCTCGCGGCGCCGCCGCGGATCGTCCTCCGGGTTGAACTGAAAGTAATTCTTTAAGAGATCGATCAGCGGCAGGTAGGCCGAAGCCTTGCCATGCGAAACCGAATAGGCTTCCAAGATGAGGCATCCACTGCGGGCGATCGCCTTGAATTCATGGATCAGCCGCGACTTGCCCATCCCGGCTTCGCCTACCGCCGCCACGATCTGGCCGCGGCCCGCGATACTCGCCTCGAGCCCGCGCCTGATCGCATCCATCTCGGCTTGCCGGCCCACGAACCGCGAGAGCCCGCGTTGCATCGAGACTTGCAGGCGCGTGCGCAGCGCGCCCGGTCCGATCAATTCGTAGACGTTGACCGGTTCGCTGACGCCCTTGACCCGGGTCGGGCCGAGCGGCCGGAAGGCGAAATATCCCTCGCAGAGCCGGCGCGTATAGTCGGTGGTGGCGATCGAGCCGGTCGGCGCGAGCGCCTGCATCCGCGCCGCGAGGCTGGTCGAATGGCCGATCGGCGTGTATTCGACGTGCGCGTCGGCAGTGCGGATCGAGCGCACCACAACCTCGCCGGTGTTGACGCCGACCCGCGCCTCGATCGGCAGGTTGCCGGTCTCGCGCAGCCGGGCCGAGTAGCGGCGCATCTCCTCCTGGAGTCTGAGCGCGGCGTAGAGCGCGCGCTGCGGATGGTCCTCGTGGGCGGCCGGAGCGCCGAACAGAGCGAAAATCCCGTCGCCGGTGGACTGCACGATGTAACCGTCGTAGCGATGGACCGCGTCGATCATCAGCGTGAGCGCCGGATCGACGATCGCGCGCGCTTCCTCAGGGTCGAGATCCTCGATCAGGTCCATCGAGCCTTTGATGTCGGCGAACAGGGCCGTCACGGTTTTGCGTTCGCCTTCGGGAGGCTCGGCGGCGGCGGTCTGCACCCTCACCCGGCCGTCCTGCGCTTCGCTCCGGACGGTCGGCCTCTCCCGGCTTGCGCCGGGCGACTCTGTCGCCGGCGCGGGAGAGGCAAAACTGCCGGGCGACTGCGCCGCAGGCGCGGGAGAGGCGAGGTTTGCGGGCGACTCTGTCGCCGGCGCTGGAGAGGCGGCGCTCTCCGATCGGGAGGCAGAAGTCGTTGGCGCTAGTGGTGCGGCGCATTCGGCGCAGAACTTGTGCGCGGGCGGATTCTCGAAGCCGCAGGCGGGACAGACTCGCGCGAGCGGCGCCGCGCATTCACCGCAGAACTTGGCGTTCGCCGCGTTGTCGAAACCGCATCGCGCGCATCGCATCGGAATCTTAACTACCACGGCGGGGAAGCCCATCACAAAAGCCTGAACCCGCACCGACGGCCGCGGCCAGGGTCACTTCCCTTTCTGGCGCAGGTAGTGGCGATGGGCTTTGGCGCGATTGCCGCAGGCCTGCATCGAGCACCAGCGGCGCGTGCCGTTCTTGCTGTCGTCGAAAAAGAGCCACAGGCACTTGCCGTTGGCGCATTCGCGAAGCCGCGCGCTATCGGGGCCGACCAGGATATCGGCGGCGGACCAGAGCACCGGCGCGAGTATTCCGGCCGCCGTGGGTCTCACCTCGACCTTCCATCCGAAGCCCTTGCCGAAGCTCTTGTCGGCGCGATCGAGGCTCGCGCGCGGCGCCGCCTCGCGTAGCGCGGCATTCAGCCGGCGCAGATCTTCGCTCGCGGGAGCCGACTTCGCCGCGGCCGAATGGAGCAGCCGGTAAAGCGTTTCGCGAATTTCGATCGTCTCGCTGAACACTCTCGCGGCGTCAGCGGGATGCGCGTCGAACCACTTGCGGAGCTCGGCGACGGCCCGCGCGGGTAGCGCCTTGGCCGAGGCCAGCCAGGCCAGAACGTCGTGGCAGCTATGGAGACTGTCGGCCGGCGTGCTGCCGCGCCAGGCGACGGTATTGGCCAGGTCGAGGCTCAAGTCGTGACGCGGGACGACGACCATATCTTGCAGATTCAGATCGCGCAGATTGCGCGCAGTTCGCGGCTTGGCAGCATTCGACATGGCTCTCTCTATTCTAACCGGCTTGGCGGTTGACAGCTATCGTGCTTCGGTCTATATCTAACCATCATACAGGTTAGAGAACATTCCAGAGGTCAGACCCGGGAGCGCGATTGTGCTCCCCGAAACGGAGGAACGGCGATGATCAGTCATGTTTCGATTGGCGTGCGGGATCTCGGCAAGGCCGGCCGCTTCTACGATGCGGCGCTGGCGCCGCTCGGCTACAAGCGGCTCTACGATAGCGCCGAGGCGCTCGGCTATGGCGCGGATAGCCCTGAATTGTGGGTGATGCGCGTGCAACGGCCGGTGCCGGCGGACGACGCCTCAGGATTGCATCTGTGCTTCGACGCGGCGAATCGCGCCGGCGTCGACCGCTTCCATGCGGCGGCGGTAAAGTCGGGCGGACGCGACAACGGCAAGCCGGGCCTGCGCAAGGACTACGGCGACAACTACTATGCGGCGTTCATCGCCGATCCGGACGGCTATCGCCTCGAAGCGTACTGCGGCCGTCAGGAGTAGAAGCGCCGAAGAGCTTGCCAGCGTGAGGAAAAAAGCGGGCTGGGCGCGGACGGTATCTTCGGCCAGCCGTCCGCGCCCGAATCAACCTGCCACCGATCGGCGCAAACCGCGCCCGGGAGGAATCATGAATCTGGAAGGTGGATGCGCGTGCAGAGCTATCCGATACAAATTGACCGCCAGTCCGCTGATCGTTCACGCCTGTCACTGCCGGGACTGTCAGCGTCTGACCGGCAGCGCGTTCGTGATCAACATCTGGATCGAGAAGAAGTTTGTTGAAGCCAGCGCCGTCCCGAAGTCATTCAGGCTGGCCGGAGGCAGCGGGAATCATCACGACGTATTCTTCTGCGACACCTGCGGGACCTACCTGTGGAGCCGTTATCACGGTGCGCCCGGCGATGCCTTATTCGTTCGCGCCGGGACGCTCGATAATCCGGACGCGGTCAGGCCCGACGTCCACATCTTTACGAAGAGCAAGCAGCCGTGGCTGAATCTCCCGGAAGATGCGCCGGCGTTCGATTCGTTCTACTCGATCGACAAAATCTGGCCGGCCGAGAGCAAGCAACGGATAGGCCGGAAGAGCTCCGGGTAGAGCTGATTCGGTCCGCGGGGGCGATCATGCGCCACTCGGCCATGCCCGGCCGAGCTTGTTTTTGTGTCATGCCCGATTAGAATCGTAGCGCCTGACTGCGTGGGGGGAGGGGATCGAGCATGATGACGACCAGTCCAAAAGCGATGCGCGTTGCCGCCGTAACAGCGATGCTGTGCGCGGTCATTCTGAACGGCTGCGGCAGCGCTCCGCGGAAAGCCGCCGACGCTTACACCGGCGACCTGAAGCTGCGCGGCTACCAGACGATCTATACGATGCTCTCGCATGGAGACCAGGTCGATCGGCCGATCGACGACTTTCTCAAGGACATCCCGCTGGCTCCGGATGTCACGAGGGACTGGTTCAAGGGCGTGCTCCAGGAGACCCAATACGAGTTGGGCGATCCCAAAATGGAGGGCGATGACAAGGCGATCGTGCCGATCAAGGTGACGGCGCCGGATCTTGCGCTATGGGAGCGGACGATCGACGCCGGGGTCGGCGTCGGGGGCGTCGCGGACGCCGACGCGCAGAAATCGCTCACCGAACACAGCTATGCCAAAATCACCTATGATGACGCGCTGGTGATGGTGAAGGAGGGCGGCGACTGGAAGGTGCTGGTGGACTATCCGACCCGCGACAAGATCAGGAAGATGCACAAGGACGCGGTCGAGCTTTATCACAAGCACGACTACGACAAGGCGATCGCGGCATACCAGGATCTGCTCGCGGCATGCGACAAGGACGAAGCGACCGGAATCCCGGGGCTCAAGTTCCTCTACGCCAACGAGCTCAAGGACATCCAGAACGCGAAGGCCCACATCGCCGAGGCGCAGGCCTACATCCCCAAGCTGGCGCTGAGCGATGTCGATATGAAGATGGCCGCCTCGCGGGTGCCCGGGATTTTCGGCAAGGTTGCCAACACCGGCGACAAGGCGATCGACGAAGTCCTGATGACGGTCACCTATTACGAGGGCAAGGGCAAAAAAAAGAAGGCCGTCTACACCGAAGATCACGACGTGGTGGTTACGCCGCTCGAGTTCACGAATTTCTCGCGCCCTGTGCTGCCGCTGGTTCCGGGCGAGACCCGCGACTTCGGCTTCAAGCTCAGCGCGCCGCCGGAGATTCAGCAGAAGGCGAATCCCGATCTGACCGTGACGTCGATCGTGTTCACCCAATCCTCCGCGCCGCTGCCGAAGCCGCCGGCGCCGACTCCACTACCGGCGGCGTCGCCCGCAGCCGGCGGGCCCGCGCCAGCCGCGGGGGCAGCCGCGCCGCCTCCGCCGGCAATGCCGCCCCCGCCGGCGATGCCGCCCCCGCCGGCAATGCCGCCTCCGCCGCCGATGCCGCATTAGGCGCCGGGCCGGTTCGTCAGATGGCGCGGGCTTCGGCTCTGTGATTTCGCGCCCCGCGCGAAATCACAGACCCTAAGCCGATAAGCCTGCGCGTTACGCGCACGGATAGCACTTGCGATCGAAGTTCACTATCACCATCGCGATACCCACCTACAATCGCGCATCGACGCTGCGCGCGACGCTCGAGAGCGTCGCGGCGCTCGACTTGGGCGGAGAGATCGACGCCGAGTGCATTGTGGTCGACAACAATTCGAGCGACGACACGGCTCAAGTCGTCGAACGGGTTGCGGAAGGCGCGCCGGTTCCGATCCGGCGCGTGCTGGAGACCCGACAGGGATCGAGCTTCGCCCGCAATCGCGCGATCGACGAAGCGCGCGGCGCTTTCCTGTTCTTCCTCGACGATGACGTGATCGTCGAGCGCGCCTGGGCGCGCGAACTTCTGGCTGAGCTCGAGCGGCGCACGCTCGACGTGGCCTGCGGAGCGGTGCTGCCGCGATGGAGCAGGCCGCCGCCGCCGTGGCTCGGTCCGCGTCTTTACGCGAAACTGTCAATCCATGACGAACGGGCGCTCGAAGCCTCGTCGGGCGGCGAGATGGAGGCGCTGGAATATTACTTCAGCGCCAACGTCGGCTTTCGGCGCGATGCGTTCGAGCGGTTCGGGCGCTTTCGCGAGGATCTTGGAGTACTGGGTGGAAATCCGGTTGGCGGAGAGGAGACCGAGCTGTTCGCACGCATCATCGAGCGCGGCGGCGCGGTCGGGTTCGCGCCGCGCGCCCGCGTGTATCATCTGATCGCAGCCGAGCGGATGAATCCCGCCTATTTGCGGCGCAAGAGTTTCACCTACGGCGTCGGCAGCGCATACACGGGCGGGCGCACGCACAATCATCTCGACAAGCTGCTCAAGAACGCGTGGCGGATGGCGCGAGCGGCCGCGCGCGGCGATCGCGAGGGCGTGATCTACCATCAGATGGAGTGCATGAATTTTCTCGGCTACTGGCGCGCCCGCCTGTCGCGGCGCTAGCGCAGGCCGTTCAGTTCAGTCCCGGTCAGATTTCCGTTGACATTGGCGGTTTCAACTCCGAATCCGACCACTGGCACTGGCACTTGGCTCGTACTCGTACCCGGGGGGATTAGTAATCCGTGCAGCTTGAGTGAATATGTTCCGTTGAGGCTCGCGTTGGTGAAGGCCCAAGGAGTGGCTGTGGGAACAGGCGATGTGGCATCAGTGCTTGCGCCGTGGCCGCCACTGCCAGGTCCGTGACCGTGCGCCCACACCGCAGGGTCCAAGGCAAATGCAAACGCGCCCGCGAACAGTGCCCCGTCAGGTGCGTCAAAACGGAAATTCCGATAAATAAGAGCTATGGCCGAGAAAAACCCGCGGCCGAGATGGCGGCGGTGGGCGGCAGTTCTCGGATGCCGCCGAGCTTCAGCTCTCGCGAACGACGGGCGCATGCGAATTTCGAGGGCGAGCGCGCGCCCGGGATCACTGGTTGCTCTGTTTATCGCGCTCGTGCCGGTCTGCGTGATGCTGATCGGGTCCACACTGCACGCGACCGATAATACGATAACCGTCAACAACACCACCGACCCAGCAGGTACCTCCGGTAACGGGTTCTGCACCCTGCGCGAGGCGATCAACAACGCCAACGCTAAATCCGACACCAGCGGCGGCGACTGCGCCGCGGGCACCGGCAACGACGCAATCGTTTTCAGCGTGAGCGGCACGATCCCGTTGGGGAGCGGCTTGCCCGCAATTCAGAACAGTCTGACTATTGATGGCAGCGGGCAAACTGTGACGATTGATGGGGGCAGTCTTTGTGGCGTATTCGTCGTAAACTCCACCGCTGCCGTCGAGTTAGCGAACCTGACCATTGCTCACGGCAATGCCCAATACGGCGGCGGGGTCGAGAACAGCGACGGCACGCTGACCGTTACCAACGTTACTTTCAACGCGAACTCGGCACAGTGGGGCGGCGCCATCTTCAATGATATCTTCGGCACCTTGACCGTCACCGGAAGTACCTTCTCCGGCAACCAGGCACAGTCCAGCGCCGGGGCTATCTATAACGCCGGCAGTTCCGGCACGCAGACAATCACCAATAGCACCTTCACCGGCAACTGGGCGCAGGATGATGGCGGGGCCATTTTTGGTGATGTCTTCAGCATACTGACAGTGACCAACGCCACCTTCTCCGGTAACGCGGCGGTTCAGGGCGGCAACATCTTTAGCAATACCGGCCCTCCACACGGCGGGTCACTGGCAGTCACCAACAGCATATTGGCCAGCGGGAGCCATAACTGCTCCGGAACAGTTACGGATGGCGGCTACAACATCTCAGATGATGCTACCTGTGATTTCAGCGGCACGAGCGTAAACCGCACCCATCCGCTGCTCGACCCCGCCGGGCTGCAGAACAACGGCGGGCCTACCGAGACGATCGCGCTTCAGGCTACGAGTCCGGCCATCGCGGCGATCCCGATCGGTCAATGCCCCAGCACCGACCAGCGCGGCTTTGGCCGACCTGCTCCGGGTTACAGCGCTTGCGACATCGGCGCGTTTGAGTTCGACGCTGTCCCTACGCCGACGCCAACTGCAACTCCAACCGCGACACCCACCGCGACGCCGTCGCCGACGGGGCAGATTTCTCTCAC
>Ga0209415_10011343_pt1 | contig 15022 bp, 12 predicted proteins | sample PeaSoiSIISIP2007_FD_187696 | JGI IMG/M metagenome (GOLD analysis project Ga0209415, IMG submission 187696) | Peat soil microbial communities from Weissenstadt, Germany - SII-SIP-2007 (SPAdes) (version 2) | ecosystem: Environmental > Terrestrial > Soil > Wetlands > Peat | place: Germany...
GAGCTCGGCACCTCGCTGTACGGCCTCCTGTCGCGCGTGTACGGGCTCGACGACGACAGCGAGGAGCAGTACCTGGAGGTTGCGCCGGCCACCGGCGAGGAATGCCGGCGCCTGGCGCTGGCGCGCAGCGCGCGGGTCGTGCGACTGCGTGGGATCACCGCCGACGCCACAGGCGTTCCCTTCGATTGCTTCGAGCAGGTCTACCCGGCCGACGACTTCGTGTTCTACGCGGCCGGGCGCACCGCCCGCCGCGTGCTGAAGGTCCCGGACGTTCGAGACTGGCAGGTCGTCCCGATCGAGGGCGCGACCCCCGATCGGGCCGTCGGGTCGGGAGCGGCGACAGCGGCGACTCCAGCGACTCCAGCGACTCCGGTGCCCGCGGCGACTCCGGCGCCGCCCGGTCCGCCGAGCGCTGGGCCCTCCCGCGCGTCGGGCTCGGCGGTGGAGCGGCCCGGAACGGTGAGCCACGTTGTCCGCTAGGCCCGCAAGTAGTTCGGTCTACGTCGGTCTCGATCTCGGGACGTCCAGCCTGAAGGGCGTAGCGCTCACGACCTCAGGGCGGATCGTGTCCCGAGCCCTCGCCGCGTACCCCACCCGGCGCTCCCAGCCCGGCCGGGCCGAGCAGGATCCGGCCGGCTGGCTCGAAGCTGCTCGATCGGTGGTCGGGCGGCTGACGTCCGACGCGCCGGGGGCGCGCTGGGCGGGCATCGGCCTGGCGGGAATGATCCCGACGCTCGTGACCGTGGACGCGGCCGGCAACCCAACGGGACCGGCCATCACCTGGGAGGACTCGCGAGCGGAGGAGGAGGGCCGGCGCCTTCGCGCAAAGGTAGGGGAGGCGAGCCTGTACGCCGCCACTGGTCAGCGGGTCGACGGACGCTACCTCCTGCCCATGCTTGCCTGGCTCGGCGAGCGCGAGCCGGCCCGCGTTGCGGCCACGCGGATGGTGCTCGGAGCGAAGGATTACCTCTTCTGGTGGCTGACCGGACGGTACGCGACGGACCCGAGCACGGCCACCGGCTTCGGCTGTTACGACCTGGAGGCCGGAGCGTGGAGCCCCGAGCTCTGGCGCGCCGCGGGCGTGCGCGAGCCCGGCATGCTGCCGGACGTGCTCGACTCCTCGACTGTGCTGCCTCTCGACTCTGCTGCCGCTGCTGTGCTCGGGCTCAAAGCCGGGACGCCGGTCATCCTGGGTGGAGCCGACTCGGCGCTCGGTCTCCTGGGGATGGGTGCGACCGACCCGGGCAACGTGGCGTGCATGTGGGGAAGCAGCTGCGTCATCCTCGGCGTGAGTACGCAGCCCGTGCTCGAGCCGCGGCATCGCTACCTCGTCACGCCGCTGGCCGGGATCCCCGGTTGGGGTCTCGAGATGGACCTTCTCAGCGCCGGGAGCGCCGTCGGCTGGCTCGCTGTGAACCTCAACCTGGGCGGGCGCGCTCGGCGTGAGCCGGCGGACGAGCTCCTTGCCCTCGCCGCCGTGGCCCCGATCGGCGCGCACGGCGCGTCCTTCCTGCCCTTCCTGGCCGTCGGCGAGCAGGGCGCCCGCTGGGACCCGGTCCTCCGGGGCACGGTGCTCGGGCTCTCCCTGGCGCACGGCCCCGCCGATCTTGCCCGCGCCCTGGTCGAGGGCATCGTGCTCGAGATCCGCCGGTGCCTCCTCGTGCTCGACGAGGCCGGGCTCCCTCCCGCGCCGATCGCAGTCGCCGGCGCGTCAAGCTCGGCTCCGTTCCTTTCCCGGCTGCTCGCCGACTCGACTGGGCGGGACACGAGGTGGAGCCGGGGCGAGCCTGCCTACTCGGCGATCGGGGCGGCCCTCCTGGCGGCGGCCGTGACCGGTGTCCACGTCCGCCCCACCTGGCACACCGAACTGACGACACCGGACGCCGCCGCCACACCGGCGTGGGCGACCCTGGCTGCGCGAAACGAATCGCTCGTGCGCTGGGCGCACGAGCTCTACGACACGTCCACTGGATAGCAAGGAGCGGCCAATGCCCGTCCGCCCGGCCTCGAGACCCCCTCGATACATTCGAACACGCAGTCGGCGCCGCGGCCCCGGTGCTGACGCGCTGCGTGCAAGCCAACGGGCTGTCCCGGTGACGCGGGAGGAGGACCTGCAATGAACCGCTGGCGGACGACGTGGACTCTTGCCGTGACTGTGGCCCTGCTGTTCACGGCCTGCTCCGGAGGTGCGACCGCCGTGCCGGCCGCGCCGTCGCCGACGACCGGCGGGCCGGCCGCCGCGGCCACGGGCGGCGCCCCGGCTCCGGCGGCGACACCGTCGTCTCAGCCGCTCCGCATCGGCTGGCTCTCCGAGCCCGACACCATGAACCCGCTCACGACCTACAGCACCGAGGCGGTCGAGGTGCTGCAGCTCGTCTACGACAAGCTCCTCGACTACGACCTGAACCTGAAGCCGGAGCCCGAGCTCGCGACCGGCTACGCGTACTCGAGCGATGGGAAGTCCATCACGTACCAGCTCCGCACTGGCGTGCTGTGGCAGGACGGCCAGCCGCTCACCGCGGACGACGTCGCGTACACGTACAACCTGATCCACGACAACAACCTGGGCCAGTACGCCCAGTTCCTCACGGACCTCACCTCGGTCCAGACGCCCGATCCCAGCACGGTGGTCCTGAACTTCTCCGCGCCCCAGGCGTTCGACCCGGCGCTCGTCATCCCGATCGTTCCCAAGCACATCTGGTCGAAGATGAATGCCAAGGCGATCGAGAGCTACGCGAACGACACGCCGATCGGCTCCGGGCCGTTCAAGTTCGTGCAATGGCAGAAGGGTGCGTCGCTCACGCTGGCGCGCAACGGCGGCTGGTGGGGACGCCCGCTCCCCGCACCGGCGACCGTGACCTGGATCCTCTACGGCAACAGCGACGTGATGGGCCAGGCGCTCCGCTCCGGCGAAGTCGACATCATTCCCCAGGTCCCGCCCACCGTCTACGACGGGCTCACAGGCGCACCCGACATCAAGACCCTTGCCCTGCCGTCCTTCTCCTTCCACCACATCGGCTTCAACGTCTCCACCAACCCCAAGTCCGGCGGGAACCCCCTGCTGCGCCAGCTCGCCGTACGCCAGGCGCTCGAGTACGCCGTCGATCGCAACCAGCTGGTCCAGCTCTGCCTGGCCGGCCACGGGGAGCCGGGCGACACGATCGTGCCGGCCGGCCTGACGGACTGGCACCTCGCCATCCCCGCCAGTCAGCAGCTCAACAACGACCCGGCCAAGGCGAAGCAGATCCTCGACGCGGCCGGTTACACCGTCCGCGACAGCTCCGGCGTGCGGCAGGCGCCCAACGGCGCCAAGCTCGAGTTCCGCCTCATCGCCATCGCCACCACGGACGAGGACGTCTGCGCGGCGCACCTCTTCCAGAACGCGGCGGCGGCCGTGGGCATCAAGCTCGACCTGCAAACGCTCGACACGAACACCCTCGGCAACACCGTCTACAACTCGAGCGCGCCCAACTGGGACATCTTCGTGTGGGGCTGGGACTCCGGGACGCCGGATCCGAGCTACATGCTAGGCGTGCCGCTCTGCAGCCAGATCGGCGGCAACAACGACGTCTACTACTGCGACAAGCAGTACGACGCCCTTTACAACCAGCAGGCCACCACGCTGGACCCGGTCGCTCGCAAGGCGATCACCGACCAGATGCAGCAGATGTACTACCAGAACGCGGCCTACCTGATCATGTGGTACCAGGACAAGCTGCAGGCCTACCGCACGGACACCTGGACCAACTGGACGCCGGTCCCGGGCGGCCTCATGTTCAACTTCACGCGCGACAACTACCTGCACATCCGCCCGGCCCACTGACGGCCTAGCGTCCCGAGCACTCGAGGCCACCAATGCCCCGCCTGCGCTACCTGCTCACCAAGCTGGGCCAGGTGCTCGTGACGCTGCTCGCCGTCGTGACCTTCAACTTCTATCTGTTCCACGTCCTGCCCGGCGACCCCATCCGGCTGCTGGCGCGGGCCGGCAACCTCCAGCCCGAGGACATCGCCCGCCTGCGCCAGCTGTTCGGACTCGACCAATCGCTGCCGGTGCAGTACCTGGTGTATCTGCGCGACCTCGCGACCGGCAACCTCGGGATGTCGCTGACCTATCGGCAGCCGGTGTCCGACATCCTCGCGCAGCGCATCGTCAACACGGTCGAACTCCTGACCGTCGCGACCGTGCTCGTCGTCGTCATCGGGATCGTCGCGGGGGTCGTTGCCGCGGCCCGCCGCGGCACCCGGGCGGACGCGGGGACCGTCATCGTCTCGCTCTTCTTCTGGAGCCTGCCCACGTTCTGGACGGGCCTCATGCTCATCTTCATCCTCGGGGTCTACTTCCACGCCTTCCCGATCTCGGGCAGCGGCACCCCAGGCGTCTTCTACACGTCCCCCATCGCCCAGCTCGAGGACTTCCTGCCCCACCTCGTGCTGCCCTCGCTGACCCTCGTGCTGGTCGACATCGGCCAGTTCGTGCTGATCACACGCAGCTCCCTCATCGACGTCCTCACCGAGGACTTCATCCTGACGGCCAAGGCGAAGGGGTTGAGTGCCCGGCAGGTGCTGTGGCGCCACGGGGTGCCGAACGCGATGCTCCCGGTCGTGACGACCAGCGCCCTGTACGTGAGCCTCGTGGTGGGCGGCGCCATCCAGGTGGAGACGGTCTTCTCCTGGCCGGGCATGGGCCGGCTGATCTACGACGCGGTACTGCGACGTGACTACCCGCTGATCGAGGCGAGCTTCCTGCTCTTCGCCGTCACCGTCATCCTCGTGAACTTCGTGAGCGACCTCCTGTATCTCTGGATCGATCCGCGGGTGAGGAACGCCTGATGGCCGCGGTCGCGATCGTCGACGAGCAGGACCGGAGCAGCCTGGCCGCGGTGCGGGCGAACATCGGGCTGGCCTGGGCCGACCCGATCGGCAGGGTCGGCTTCTTCCTGCTCGCCCTGACCTTCCTGGTGGCCCTGGTCGGACCCGTGCTCTTCCCGTTCAACCCGGCAGACGTGGGGGCGACTGCAGCGAGCATCCTGCAGCCCCCGACGGCGCAGCACTGGCTGGGCACCGACGAGCTCGGGCGCGACGTCTTCCGCGAAACCATCTCCGGGTCGCAGATCTCGCTCCTGGTCGGTCTGCTCGCCACCGCCATCTCGATGCTCGCAGGCACAGTGGTCGGCCTGGGCGCGGGCTACAGCCGGGGACCGATCGGCGCCCTCATGATGCGGATCACCGACTTCTTCCTGGTGCTCCCCACCCTGCCCCTCATCATCGTCCTGGCGGCCATCATCGGGCAGAGCCTGAGCGTGATCATCCTGGTCATCGGGCTCACGAGCTGGGCGTCCACCGCCCGCATCGTCCGCTCGCAGGTCCTGAGCCTGCGTGAACGGGTCTTCATCGACCGGGTTCGCGCCCTCGGGGCGACCGACCTTCGGATCACGGTCGTCCACATCCTGCCGAACGTCCTGCCGCTGATCTTCGCCAACACCGTCCTGGTGATCGCCGGCTCCATCCTCTCGGAGGCGACGCTGGCCTTCCTCGGGCTCGGCGATCCGGTCCACGTGTCCTGGGGGACCATGCTGCACTACGCCTTCGAGGTAGGCGCCGCCGGTCGTGGCGCCTGGTGGTACCTGCTCCCGCCGGGCATCGGCATCGTGGTCGTGGTACTCGGGTTCACGCTGATCGGCTACACCCTCGATCGCATCGTGAACCCCCGCCTGAGGAACCGCTAGCCGTGGCCCTGCTCGAACTCGAGGAGCTGCGCGTCCACTACGCCACCGTCGAGGGCGCCGTGCGGGCGGTGGATGGCGTGAGCCTGTCCCTCGAGCCCGGCGAGGCACTCGGGCTGGCCGGTGAATCGGGGTGCGGCAAGACGACCGCCGCGCTGGCCATTCCTCGTCTCCTCCCGCCCTCCGCCACGGTGAAAGGCGCGATCAGGTTCGAAGGGATCGACCTCGTGACGCTGCCGGAACGCGACATGGAGCGGGTCCGCTGGCGCGGCATCTCGGTGGTGTTCCAGGGCGCGATGAATGCGTTGAACCCGGTCCAGTCGGTCGCGGCGCAGATCGGGGAGCCGATCCGCCGCCACGAGCCAGCCACGTCGGAGTCGGACGTGCGCCGGCGGGTCGAGGAGCTGCTCGACATGGTCGGCATCGCGCCATCGCGCGGGCGCGGGTATCCGCACGAGTTCAGCGGGGGCATGCGCCAGCGCGTGATGATCGCGATGGCCCTCGCGTGCCGCCCTCGGCTCGTCATCGCCGACGAGCCCGTGACCGCGCTCGACGTCATGATCCAGGCCCAGATCCTCGAGCTGCTCCGCGACCTGCGTCAGCGTCTCGGGCTGGCCATGATCCTGATCTCGCACGACCTTTCGGTGATCGCGGAGACGTGCGATCGCATCGCCGTGATGTACGGCGCCCGGCTCGCCGAGGTGGGCAGCGTCGAGCGCGTGTACGACCGCTCGGCCCACCCGTACACGCGGGCGCTGCTGCGGGCGTTTCCCAACATCCACGCGGAGCGCACGTTCGTGGCCGGGATCCCAGGATACCCGCCCAGCCTGCTCCAGCCACCCGTCGGCTGCCGGTTCGCGGATCGGTGCCCGATGGTCATCGAGCGTTGCCGGGCGGAGTCGCCGGCACTTCGGCTCGTCGCGGAAGGCCAGCTCGCGGCCTGCCATCGCGCGGAGGAAGTCCTGCAGTCTGGGCTGCAGCCCCGTCCGAAGGCGACGATGGGGGAGGCCGGATTGCATGACTGAAGAGCAGGAGGCGAACTCGGACGTGGAGTCGGCCGTGGGGTCGGCCGTGGCGCCGGGCAACAGCGCCCCGACGTCCGCCCGGGAGCCCATCCTGCGGGTGGAGGACCTGCGCGTCCATTTCCCGGTGCGCGCGGGCCTGGGCAGCCTGGGGGGCCCGCGACGGATGGTCCGCGCCGTGGACGGCGTGTCCTTCGAGGTCTACCCGGGGGAAATCCTCGCCCTGGTCGGCGAGTCCGGCTGCGGCAAGACCACCATCGCGCGGACCGTCAGCCGCCTCGAGCGGCCCACCACGGGTCGGGTCGTGTACCGCGGCCAGGATCTCGCCCGGGTGCGCGGGGCGGCGCTGCGCCGCCTGCGCCAGAAGATCCAGCTCGTGTTCCAGGATCCGTACGAGGCGCTCGACCCACGTCAGACGGTGTACCAGATCGTGGCCGAGCCGCTCCTCATCCACGGGCTGGCGCGCGGCGAGGGGGAGCGACGCCGCACCGTGTACAACGCCCTGACGGCGGCGGGGCTCCACCCGCCGGAACAGATCGCCCGCCGCTACCCCCACCACCTGTCCGGCGGCCAGCGCCAGCGGGTCGCGATTGCCGCATCGCTGGTGCTGGATCCCGAGTTCATCGTTGCCGACGAGCCCGTCTCGATGCTCGACGTCTCGGTCCGCGCCGAGATTCTGAGGCTGCTGCTCGAGCTGCGGGCCTCCCGCGGGCTGTCGTTCCTCTTCATCACCCACGACCTGTCGCTCGCCTGGGTCATCGCCGACCGGATCGCGGTGGTGTACCTCGGACGGATGGTCGAGATCGGCCCGGCCGACGCCGTGATCGGGAGCCCGAAGCATCCGTACACGCAGTCGCTGGTGTCGGTCATCCCGGTCCCCGAGCCCGGCCGTCGCGAGGCCAGACTGCTGCTGTCGGGGGAAACCCCGTCGCCCATCGACGTTCCGCCGGGGTGCCGGTTCCACACCCGCTGCTGGCTGCGACGGCGGCTCGACAACCCGAGCATCTGCGAGACCCTCGACCCACCGCTCGGCCTCGAGGGCGATCACCACGTGGCGTGTCATTTCGCCTGATCGGAGGAACCCAGCGTGACGACGACAGACGCCCAGGTCGAGACTCTCCTTTCCGAGGTGGTGCGGATCGAGTCGGTCACGCCGTGGCTGATCCCGGACGGCGCCGGCGAAGCGGCCGTGGCCCGCTTCATGGCGGCGTGGCTGCAACAGATCGAAGGCGTCGAGGTGACGCTCGAGGAGGTCGCCAACGGCCGGCCCAACCTGCTGGCGCGCCTGGCCGGCGGCGGGGGCGGCCCGTCGCTGTGCATCAACGCCCACTCGGACACCGTCGGCTACGCGAACTGGCGCAGCCGCGCACTCTCGCCGGAACGGGATGGAGATCACCTGGTCGGTCTCGGCGCGGCCGATGACAAGAGCTCGTGCGTCATGGGGATGCTGGCGCTCCGCTCGCTGGCCCAGCGGCGCGTCCGTCTGCGGGGCGACCTCGTGCTTGCCTGCACCATCGACGAGGAGGGCGCGTCCATCGGAACCGAAGACCTGCTCCGGCGCCACTCGATGGATGCCGTCCTCGTGCTCGAGCCCGAGGGGATCGATCGCATCGTGGTCGAGCACCAGGGGTTCGGGTGGATCGACGTCGTCGTCCACGGCCGCGCCGCGCATGGCTGCGACCCCGACATCGGGATCGACGCCATCGCTTACATGGCCGAAGTCATTCACCGACTCAAGGCGCTGGACGACGCTGGGTTCGGCCACGGGCCGGGCGGCATGAGCGGGCGCACCGTGTTCCACACGGGGACCATCCAGGGCGGCACCGACTACGCCACCTACCCGAACAGCTGCGTCCTGGGGATCGAGATCGGGACGCAACCGGGGGAGCACCTCTCGGATCGGGTGCGCGAGATCGAGGCGATCTTCGCGGACGTCGCGGGGGTCTACCCGGACTTTCGCGGCGAGGTGGTTGTGAAGATCGACCGCGACCCCTTCCGCGCCCAGGGTCATGAGCCCCTCTACGACGCGCTCGCGGAGGCGGCGGAGCGCGTGCTCGGCCGACCGGCAACCCCGGTTGGACTCAACGGCTGGGGTGACTCCGGGCTGACCCAGGCCGCCGGGATCCCGACGCTGTCGTACGGCGCCCGAGGGGGCAACTTCCACGCCCCGGACGAGTGGGTGTCCATCAGCGAGATCGTGCAGGGTGTCGAGATCGTCGAGCGAGCGATCGCGACGTTCTGCCGAGCCGGGTAGTCCGCTCCGCCTCGGGTCAGGATCGCGCCGACGCGCCTCCGGTGACGAGCGCGTCGAGGAGCCGATGGGAGGACGCCGCGATCTCGTCGACGCACGCGTCGAACGCCTCGCGGTTGGCGCGCGAGGGCACGCGGTATCCGCTTACCTTGCGGACGAACTGGAGCGCGGCGGCGCGCACTTCGTCGTCGGTGACGGCCACATCCGGGCGGCGCAATGTCTTGATGCTTCGGCACATGGATGGCACTGTACGCCACCCGCGGTCCGTGGCTGCTGCACGAATTAGGTGCTACGCTCCCCTATAGCAAGGCGTTGCGACAAGTCCACGGCGACCACCCCCCGGCGCAGGAGCACTGCCGGGCGCCGGAGCACTGCCGGGCGCGGGAGCACTGCCGGGCGCAGGAGCACTGAAGGATGCACATCCCCGACGGGTATCTCAGCCCCATCGTCTCGGTTGGCCTTGGCGCGATCACGGTCCCCACCTGGACGATGGCGACCCGGCGTGTCAAGAAGGTGCTCAACAACCGGACGGTGCCGCTCCTGGCCATCTTCGCGGCCATGAGCTTCACGATCATGATGTTCAACGTCCCCGTCCCCGGAGGCACGACGGCGCACGGGGTGGGAGGCACGCTCATCGCGATCGTGCTGGGGCCGTGGGCCGCCGTCATCGCCGTCAGCGTCGCCCTCGTCATCCAGGCGCTCTTCTTCGGCGACGGCGGCGTGCTGGCGATCTTTACCAACTGCCTCAACATGGCCATCATCCTGCCGTTCGTGGGCTACATCACGTACCGCCTGATCAGCGGACGAGCGCCGATCCTGTCCACGCGCCGCGTGTGGGCCGCCGCCATCGGGAGCTACGTGGGCATCACCGTGGCGGCCTTCTGCGCGGGCATCGAGCTCGGCATCGAGCCGATCTTCTTCACCCAGAACGGGCACCCGCTCTACAGCCCGTACACGCTGCAGCAGGCGATCCCCGCCATGGTGGCGGCGCATGCCTTCGGGGCGTCCATTGTCGAGGCGCTCGTCACGGGCCTCGGGGTCGCCTACTTCCAGCAGCGCCACCCGGAGTACCTCACCTCGCTGCGGTCCGTCTTCGCGCCGGACGCGGTGGCGGCGGGCGAGGCCTCATCCCGCCCGCTCTGGCAGGTCATCCTCGCAGCCGGAATCGCCACCGTCGCGGCCGTGGGCGCGCTCGGGTTGATCATCGGCGGCGGCGACCCGAGCCACTTCTACGGCGCCGACTGGTCCCGGGTCAGATGGCCGGATGTTGCCACCATGCTGCTGATCACGGCCCTCCTCGGGATCGTGCTGGTGCCGCTCGCTCACCGCGTGCTGCCTCGACGGCTCAAGAACGTCGGGGCCGGCTTCACGCTGATCGCGGTGATTGCGCCGCTCGGGCTCATCGCCCCGGGCATCGCCTATGGCGAAGGCGGCCCCGAGGACGTGAAGGCGGCGTTCGGGTACGTGCCGCAGGGGCTGCAACAGCTGTCCGCCTTCTTCAGCGCCCCGCTCGGTGGGTACAACGTGCCGCTGCCGTTCTTCGACGGCGCCAATGCTCCGCTCTGGCACGCAGCCATCGGATACGAGATCGCCGGCATGGTGGGGATCCTGGTCATCGGTGGCGTCGTCCTGGGGTTGTCGCGACTGCTCGGCGCCGGCCCTGGTCCTGACGCGGTGCCCGACCGGCCCAGCGGGAGCCCCATTTGACGCAGTCGGCGGCCCCCCAGCCGGCCGCCAAACCGGGGAAGCGCGAAGGGCGCATCGGCTGGCTGGAGCAGACCCTCGGGGGCATCACCGGGTCGATCGAGCACGCCGTCTTCACCGAGCAGCACGCCCGCGGGGCTGGCTTCCTCCAGGAGATCGACCCGCGCGCCAAGCTCGGCATGTTCCTGGCCGTCGTCCTGGCCGCCAGCCTGACCGGGTCGCTTGCAGTTCTGGCGGCGCTGTACGCGGTGACCCTGGTGGCCGCCCGAGCCAGCCACGTGCCGTTCGCGTTCTTCGTCAGGCGCGTCTGGCTCGGCATCCCGTTCTTCGCCGGGATCGTGGTCATCCCGGCGCTCTTCCTGGTGCCCGGACCGCGGCTCTTCGAGCTGCCCCTGGGTCCAGTCCAGGTTGCCCCGTCCGCCCCCGGCATCATCGGCGCGGTCATCTTCGTGGCCCGCGTCGGGGTCAGCGTGTCGCTGGCCGTGCTGCTGGTGATGACCACGCCGTGGGCCGACATCCTGAAGAGCCTGCGGCTGCTGCGAGTGCCCCAGGTCTTCGTGCTCGTGCTCTCCATGACGTACCGCTACATCTTCCTGTTCCTGCACACGGCCAACGGCGTCCTGCTGGCGCGCAAGAGCCGCATGGTGGCCCACACGAGCGGTCGCGAGCAGCGGCGCTTCATCGGGGGCACCATGGGCAACCTGGTGAGCCGGGCCTTCATGATGAGCAACGATGTCTACGCGGCGATGATGGCGCGCGGCTTCACGGGCGAGGTTCGTGTCTACACCACCTACCGTCTGACCGCCCGCGACGTGCTCGTGCTGACGGCCGCGCTCGCCGTCGCCGCCACGGCCGTCATCGCCGGTCGCTTCGTGTCGTGAGCGAGGTGGAACAGCCGGTCGTCTTCTCCCTCCGCGGCGTGCGCTACGTGTACAGCGGCCGCCACGTCGCACTGGACGGCATCGACCTGGACATCCGCCAGGGCGAGCAGGTCGTGTTGCTGGGCGCCAACGGCAGCGGCAAGTCGACCCTGCTGAAGCTGCTCGACGGCATCATCGGCCCGACCGCCGGCACCATGCGCGCGCTCGGCCGGGACGTCGCCGCGGTTGCCGCTGGCGAGGATGCCTTTCACTTCCACCGCGAGGTCGGCCTGGTCTTCCAGGACCCCGACATCCAGCTCTTCAGCGCGACCGTGCTCGACGACGTCGCCTTCGGGCCGCTCCAGCTCGGCCTGCCGCCCGAGGAGGTGGCCCGCTGCTGCACGCAGGCGCTGGCGGCGATGGGGATCGAGGGCCTGGCCCAGCGCGCACCGTTCGAGTTGTCGGGCGGCGAGAAGAAGCGGGCCGCGATCGCGAGCGTACTGTCGCTGGAACCATCGGTCCTGTTGCTCGACGAGCCGACGGCGTCTCTCGACCCGCGCACCAAGTGGGTGCTGGTCAACCTCATCCGCGACCTGGCCGCCGAGGGGCGCACGCTCGTAACGGCCACCCACGAGCTGGACATCGTGCCGATCATCGCCGATCGGGTGGTGGTGCTCGGCGAGGAGCGACGGGTCCTGGCCGACGGCGCCCCGGACGACGTGCTCAACGACCGCGACCTGCTGATCCGGGCCAACCTGATCCACGAGCATCTCCACGAGCACGGTCGCATCCGCCACGTGCACGCGCACGAGACAGGGGACGACCACCATGCACCCGGCGCGCCGGCTCTCCTGCGGGAGGTCGTCTGACGCGATGGGCCTCGACGGACTCGTCGGCCTGGGGTCAGCGGGCCCGAAGGTCAGCTCGCCTGGCGGTCAGCTCGCCCCAGTGCCAGTGCGCTGGCAGTCGGCGCACACTCCGACCACCGTGAGGTGCGAGAGATCGACGGCGAACCCGCTCGCCTGCCGGAACGACTGGATCGTCGCCGCGGCGGCCGCCTGGTCGATCTCCCAGCTGACACCGCAGCGACGGCAATACAGGTGCCCGTGCTCGCTCGCCGGGCGCACGTGGAATTCCTCGCGTCCGTCGGCGCCGTGGGCGTGGCAGACGACGCCGATCTCCTCGAGCACCCGCAGCGTCCGGTAGACGGTCGAGGGGGTCGTCAGGGGATCGCGGGCCCTGCACCGCTCGACGAGTTCTCCGCCGGTGATGTGGCCGTCCGTGTGATCGAGGACGTCGAGGATCTGGCGGCGCTGCGGCGTCCAGCGCATCCCTCGCGACCGGAACCGGTCCCGGACAGCTTCTATGGTCGCGAACGGCATGGGCGGGGCTGTCGGTTCGGGCATCTCGCGTCGCAGCATACCGCCTTGTGCAGCTGCAAAGGCGTGCGGCACGCTGCAGCTCGATCGGGAGTACCGTCATCTTCCACGCGCGAGAGGTCCTCCTGATGTCTTTCCGACGGTCCCGCGGCGGCAACTTCGATTTCGACGCTCTCCAGGAATGGCTCGCCCGCCAGGCCTCGGAGGCGCGCGCCCGGGGAGGGGACGGCCAGCCGCCACGGCGGGTGCGGTCCGAGCCGGGCAATCGCCACCCGGTGCTGCGCCTCCTGCTCGGCCTGGTCGTGGCGGTGCTCGTTCTCGGGTTCGTGTTCGGCGTCGTCACCGACCCGCTCGCCGCCTACCTGTGGTTCTCGAGCGTGGGCTTCGGGGCGGTCTGGACCACCCAGTTCGCGTACGGCTTGGGCCTGTTCGTGCTCGGCCTTGTGGTCGGTCTCGTCTTTCTCGTCGGGAACCTCGTGCTGGCCTGGCGCCTCGGGCGCGAGTTGAGCGACGAGGCGGTCGCGGCCCAGGCCCGCACGACCACCATTGGCGAGGAGCAGATCAACTGGCTGGCGCTCGCCGCCGCCCTGCCGCGTCGAACCATCCGGACGATCCTGCTGGGGATCGGGCTGTTCTTCGTTCTGATCTTCTCGCTGCAGCTCCCGGGCTCCTGGTCGACCGTGGCGCTGTGGCTGCACCGCGTTCCGTACGCGCCATCTGGCGCGTCGACGCCCGATCCCATCTTCGGCTTCGACCTCGGCTGGTGGCTCTTCAGCCTGCCCTTCCTGCACCTGGTGGTCGACACCGCGGCGCTCCTGCTGACCCTCGCCCTTCTCCTCGCGGGCGCCGCTTACGGCGTCAACGCGCTGCGAGGGGGCGACGTCACGGGCAGTCGGCCCGTCCTGCACCTCGCCGTCCTCGGCGGGCTGTTCCTCCTCGCCATCGCTGCGGTGCAGTGGCTTGGCCGCTACGACCTCGCGTATGCCCAGAACGGCGTGGTCACCGGCGTGACCGCCACGGACGCGGCCGTGCGCCTGCCCCTCGCGGCCGTGACGGCGGCCACCTCAGCGCTCGCCGCTCTTGCGCTCGTGATCCTCGCGATCGCGCGTCGTGAACGAGTGATCCGCGTCGCCGCGCTCGTGGGCGGCGGCTGGTACGCCCTCCTGCTGGTCGCCGGCGCAGTCCTCCCCGCGGCGTATCAGCAGCTCGTCGTCACACCCAACCAGAACTCGGCGGAGGCTCCCTACATCGCCAACAACATCGCGCTCACCAGGAAAGGGTTCGCGCTCGACACCTGGCAGGTGCAGTCCTACACGGGGAAAGCCGCGCTCACGGCCACCGACGTCGCGAACGATCAGACGACCTTCAACAACGCGCGGCTGTGGGACCCTCGCCCGCTGGCCGCCACGCTCGACCAGCTCCAGACCGTGCGCCAGTACTACGACTTCACCTCGGTCGACATCGACCGCTACCTGATCAGCGGCCAGCCCACCGAGGTGATGCTCTCGGCGCGGGAGATGGCCCTCAGCAAGAGCCAGGCTAGCCCGAGCTGGATCGCCGAGCACATCCTCTACACGCACGGCTACGGCCTGGCCATGGTGCCCGTGAACGGAGTCGCTGCCAACGGCCTGCCCCAGCTGATCATCCAGAACCTGCCGGTCACGTCGACGTCCGGGGCGCCGCTCGTCACGCAGCCGCGCATCTACTTCGGGGAGAGGCCCGCTGACTGGGTCCTCGTGGACGCCAAGAGCCAGGAGTTCGACTACCCGTCCAGTACGGGCAACGGCAGCGACGTCGACACGCATTACGCGGGGAGCGCGGGGATCAACGTGGGAAGCCCGGTCGCCCGCCTCTTCTGGGCCTGGAACCTGGGTGACCTCAACCTGTTCATCAGCGACCAGGTCACGGCGCAGACGAAGCTCCTGCTGCACCGCAGCCTGGCCGATCGCCTCGGCACGCTCGCTCCCTTCCTGTCGCTCGACGCGGACCCCTACCTCGTCGTGGAACCGGATGGACACCTCGTCTGGGTGCAGGACGCGTACGTGACGAGCGCCGCAGTGCCCGACGCCACGACGATCGCCGA
>Ga0209415_10011345_pt1 | contig 15021 bp, 11 predicted proteins | sample PeaSoiSIISIP2007_FD_187696 | JGI IMG/M metagenome (GOLD analysis project Ga0209415, IMG submission 187696) | Peat soil microbial communities from Weissenstadt, Germany - SII-SIP-2007 (SPAdes) (version 2) | ecosystem: Environmental > Terrestrial > Soil > Wetlands > Peat | place: Germany...
GTGTTCAGACCAACATAACTGACCGACTAGGGAGGGGCTTGTTGCCCCTCGGATTGGGAATGTAGCGACCGCGCATGGCCGAGATCGTCAATCTCCGCACTGCCCGGAAGCGGGCCAACCGCCGACGTGAAGACAAGCGCGCCGCCGAGGCCAGAGTTTCCCACGGTATGTCGAAGGCTGACCGTGCGCTCGCCAAGTCGGAAACCGCGAAGTTCCGCCGCGAGCTCGACGAACACCGTATCGAGACAGGAGAATCCGATGAAATCGCCGGTCGTTAAGCGCTCTATCGTCATCGCCGGACACAAGACGAGCGTGAGCTTGGAGGACGCGTTCTGGACCGGATTGAAGGAAATCGCCGCCAAGCGCGATTTGACCTTGTCCGACATGGTCGCGGCGATCGATCAGGACCGCCGGCATGGCAACCTGTCTTCCGCCATCCGTCTGTTCGTGCTCGATTATTATCGCGGCGCCCAGAGCGCCGCCCGGGCCGAGACCAAGACCCCGGTGATCGCCACCGGCACCGGTCGAACCGAGCAGGTTCTGCGCGCCGACTGAGTTGGTCAGCCAAATCGAGATATGGTTGCACGCGCAGGGCGCGCCAAAGGGGGCCGCCGCGTTCAGCGTGGTCCTAGCTGGAAATTTTCGAGCAGGTTGAAAGGTCGCGCCACCGGGGGCGGAGCCACAGCGGGCGCAGATCGGCGGACCGGCGGGGTCACCGGCCTGATCTCGGTCGGGGGCGGCAGATCTGCGGCCCGCCCCGAGGTGGACAACGATCCGGTCTGCGGCGGGGCGGTGGCCCCGGCCGCATCCGGCACGCGGCGCAGAGCCTCCGCGGCGGCCTCCAAGCGGCGCTGTTCCTTCTCGGCATCATCGAGCCGCCTTGCCTCCTGATCGACCGCGCGCATCGTCACCCAGCCGATCAGGCCCGCAACATCTGCGGTGCGACGCGCCGCCGCCAGCGGCCCCCGCACCGCCACCGCCATCACGGGACGTTCGGCGGTCGAGGCATTCTTGCGCTGTGGCCCCGTCATGGCGAGACGCGCGTCGAGCTGCCAGTCGCTCAGCCCCAGCGAAACCGATCCGGCGATGTCGGCATTCTGTGCCGGCGCCGACAGCCTGACCACCTGGGCGTGCCCGTCCGCGATGACGAGCGGCGCCGCCGCAAAGGGAATCCGGAGCTTGCCGGCATCAAGCCCCGCATTGACGATCTGGCCGACCCGTCCGGCGTTGCCGACGAGCCCGCGATCGTTCTCCAAGGCGTTGATCGCCGCATCGATCGCGGTCGGATCGAGGCCGCCGATCTCGACGTGCTCTACCGTCACGGTGCCGCCGCCCTTGGCGGCTCCCACCAGCGAAGCCGGACTCAAGCCCTGCCCTTGCAACTCCGCATCGATCGAGATGCGCCCCACCGCCGGCACCCGCAATGCACCCGCCAGCAACACCGGCAGATCCGCATTGCTCAGCCTGACATGGGACTGCAACGAAAGTCCGGCCCGCTCGCGCCGCACCTGGGCGTCGAGCGCGAGGCGGCCGTCGGCCAGCATCCCGGTCACATCGGTGAGGGAAAATCCCGACGGCTCGAATTTTGCCACGCCGGCAAGATCCCGGATCGCTGGGCTCGCCGCCCATTGGGCAGTCGTCGCCCGGAAATCGATGTGGCCATCCAACGCCGGCAACGCCCCCGGTGCAAACGGCTCGGAAGCCCATTCGGGCGACGGGCCGTGCGCCGCCCGGGGTGTGCCGGTGAGGACGGCAAACAATTCGCCGGCGTCGATGTGGTCCGCCTCGATACGACCGTCGACTTGCGTGGGCTGGCCGAGGCCGAGCGCCAGGCGGCCCTTCACGGCCGCGCTCGCAACCTTGCCGGACAGATTCGTCAAGGTCACGGCATTGCCGGCGATCTCGACATGCGAACGCAGGTCGATCGGCACCGCCGGCGCGCCGGCGCGTCGCGGCAGCCTGGCGTCGGCGGCGCGAAGCGCCACCTCGAGCACGCCATCGCCCGACGTCTTCACGGTTCCGGTCGCGCTTGCCGCCATGTCGGTGCCGACGAACTTGCCCTCGACCTTGAACGCGCGGTCGGCGGCGCCATCGGCCGTGAAGGTGATCCGCGCTGGGCGGGCATCCGCGCTGACGAGCATGTCGAGGCCCACGACGGTCGCGAGCGCGCGCGCGTCCGCGGCGTCGAGGCGTCCATCGATATGCATCGCGGCGGCGGCCGGGTCCGACACATTGCCGGTGCCGCTGGCGTCGAGCGCGACGTCGATGCCGGCGACCTTGCCGTCGAGCTTGAGCTTGGCGGCAGTTCTGGCGCCCGCCGCGTTGGCGGGGCGCGGCTCCACATCGAGCTTGGCGTTGACCCGGAGCGGCGCGACCCGGTCGCCGTATTTGCGCATGGTCTCGGCCGCCTGAGGCAGGAACTTGTCGGCCAGCACCGCGATGCCGTCGAGGCGCGGCGCCGCGAGCGACATCGTAATCGAGCCGCGCCAAGCGTCGGCGGTGTTGTCGATGCGCCCGCTGGCGTCGAGCGAGGCGCCGCCGATGTCCGCGATCGACAGCCGTTCGATCTTCAATCCCGAATGATCGAACGCCAGCGTGGCTTGCGCCTTGCGGGCATCGACGCCCGCATATGTGGCGCGCGCAATATCGAGGACGAGCGCGATTTCGCCGGGACGCTCGAACGAGGTCGAGCCGAGCAGCGCCGTGCCGAGCGCGAGGCCGCGATCGAGGTCGAGCTCGGCGCCGCTGAGCGCAGCGTCGAGCCGCGCCGGCGCCGCAATGGTGGCGAAACGATAGGCCACCCGTCCCTCCAACGGCTTGCGATCGATCTCCGCCTTGAGGCCGTCGACCGCGACCCGTTCGCCGCCGAGCGTGACAGTGCCGCTGCCGCGCATCGCCCCGAGCGCGGGCCTGCCGACCGCGCTGCGCCCTTCGACCCAGGCGAAGAACACGGCGGGATCGCTCGAATCGACCGTCACCGGGCCCTTGAACTCGACCTTGCGATCCGCCAACGCGAGCCTGCCGGCGATGCGCATCTGCGTCGCTCCCGGTGCGCGCAGCTCGACGGCGTCGAGGTTCCAGCCGCCGGCATTGTTCTCCACTTCGCCGCGCACCGCCGTCAGGGTGGCACCGCCGGCCGTGAGGTTGTCGACGCCGAGGCTGATGCGGATCGGCAATGGCAGCGCCGGCGCCGCGGCGAGACCATCGACCAGAAGCCTGATCGTCTCGAAGGGCAGACGTTTCTGTTCGGAACTGGGAAGCACGCGGTCGAGGTCGAGTTGCCTGGCCGCGAGCGTGCTGGCGATGCGGGCGTTCCGGCCGAAGTTCATGGTGGCCGAGCCGGTCAGGCGAACCAGGCGGGATTCCGGCCCGTATTGCAAGTCCAGCTGTTCCACCAAGGCGCTCTTGGCGGTCGCCTTGAGCCTGCCGGTCAGCTTCCATGGATCGTTGATGGTGACCCGCCCGTCCGGCTGCGTGGTGCCGACGACGCGCGACAGCGTCACCGCGCCCTCGTAGCGCGGCGCCCCGCTCTCGACCCACAGCGTGCCGTCGGTTTCGAGCGCGAGCGCCCGCTCGACCGGATCGACGGCGAGGCGCAGCTTCATGCCGCCGTCGTCGCCGCGACGGCTTCCGGACAGGCGATAGGCGAAGCGCTCGCCGTCCGCCGTGAAGCTGCCCTCGGCCTTGAACGGACCGATGAGGGAGCTCACGTCGCCGGTGAGACTGAATCGATCGAAGGCGAGCCGCGCGCCGCTCGTGGCGTCCATGAGGGTGAGCCGTCCATCGTCGACGGTGAGCCGTTCGATGGCGAGCCGGTCGGGATCAAACCCGAAGTTCGGGGCGGGCACCTGGACGGCGCCCGAGCGGTCAAGCGCCACCGTCAGCTCGGGGCGATCGATCGCGACCTGGTTGGCGCGGAATTCGCCGCGCATCAGGGTGCCGAGGCCGAACTCCATCGCGAGCCCGCGCGCGGTCAGCTTTTGAGCTGCCCCGGCGGGACGAAGCTCCACGTCGGCGAGCTTGAGCGAAGGGGTCGGCAGCAGCCGAACGTCGATCGATCCCGCGACCCGCACCGGAATGCCGACCACCTTGCTGGCTTCCGCCTCGATGGTGGCGCGATATTGGCCCCAATCGATGAAAAGCGGCCCCACCAGCGCCGCCACCAGCGCGATGATGATCGCAATGCCGAGACTGAGAAGCGTTGTCTGCACTAACGTGCTCCGAACCGTAGCTTAAGGGCGGCGTCCGCCTGGATCGACCCGGCACCGGCTCCACTCACGTGCGGCTATGCTTTTCCGCCAGCATACCGACATCGGCTCCGCCGAGAAAATTGCCCTGCCGTCTCGACCCAGCGCCGCTTCGATACAACGGCGCTCGATACAACGCCATTCCGTACAATGCCGTTTCGATACAGCCCGCGCCGCTCCGACGCAACCGGCCCGGATTCCACGCAAACAATGTGCCAGTGCACAACGGCCGAACTAGACGCGCCTTGACGGCAATTATATGTCGAGTGGCCCGGTTTACCCAAGCATGTTTTACGTAAGCATGATTTACCCGAGCGTGAAGATCTTGCCGGGATTCATGATGTTCTGCGGGTCGAGCGCAGTCTTGACAGCGCGCATGGCGAGCAGCGCCTGTTCACCATATTCGGCCTTGAGGTATTTCATCTTGCCCTGACCGACGCCGTGCTCGCCGGTGCAGGTTCCCTCCATGGCGAGCGCCCGCTCCACCAGGCGTTCCAGCAGCCCTTCCGCACGGCGAACCTCGTCGGCATCCGCCATGTCGACGAGGAGCGACAGGTGGAAATTGCCGTCGCCCACATGGCCGACGATCGGGGCGACGAGCCGGCTCGCCGCCACGTCCGCCTGGGTCGCTATGACGCATTCGGCGAGACGGGAAATCGGCACGCAGACGTCGCTCGCGATCGCCTTGGCGCCGGGCCGCAGGCCGAGGCAGGCCCAGTAGGCGTCGTGCCGCGCCTGCCACAGCCGGGTGCGGTCCTCCGCCCTGGTGGTCCACTCGAAGGGGCCGCCGCCGAGATCGGCCGCGATCTCGCCGAACCGCTCGGACTGCTCGGCGACGCCGGCAGGGCTGCCGTGGAATTCCAGGCACAGCATCGGGCGCTCCGGCAGGGTCAATTTGGAATAGAGATTGACGGCCTTGACCTGGAGGGCGTCGAGCAGCTCGATGCGGGCGACCGGGATACCCGACTGGATGGTGGCGATGGTGGCTTCGCAGGCCGCCTCGACCGACGGAAACGGGCAGATACCGCCCGAGATGGCCTCCGGAATGCCGTAGAGCTTGAGCGTGATTTCCGTGATCACGCCGAGCGTGCCCTCGGAGCCGACCAGCAGGCGGGTGAGATCGTAGCCGGCGGCCGATTTGCGGGCGCGGCGCGCCGTGGTGATCACCTCGCCGTTGGCGAGCACCGCTTTGAGCGCCAGCACGTTGTCCTTCATGGTGCCGTAGCGCACCGCATTGGTGCCGGAGGCGCGGGTCGCCGTCATGCCGCCGAGCGAGGCGTCGGCGCCCGGGTCGATGGGGAAGAACACGCCCTGGTCGCGCAGGACGGCATTGAGCTCCTTGCGCGTCACTCCAGGCTCGACCACGCAGTCGAAGTCCTGGGCATGCACCGCCAGCACCCGGTTCAGGTCGCGGAAATCGATGGAAACGCCGCCGAACGGGGCATTGACCTGGCCTTCGAGCGACGTCCCGGCCCCGAACGGGATGACCGGCAGCCCGTGGGCCGCGCAGATGCGGACGATCGCCTGGACGTCCTCGGTCGAGGCCGGAAACGCCACGGCGTCGGGCGGCTGGTTCGCCCACCAGGTGGTGGTGTTGGCATGCTGCTCGCGCAGCGCCGGCGCGACTGACAGCCGCTCGCCCAGCCGCTGCCCCAGCGCCGCAATCGCGGCCGCGCGCGGATCGGGGCCGTGAGCCGCGGGCCGGAGCGCCGTCGTCATGGAGCTTCTCCTTGTTCTTATCGGACCCACGATACCAGAGGCCCGAGCGGATCGCTAAAAATCGCCATAAAGGCCGCCACTCGCGCAGATTTGGCGAGACAGCCTGAAATTTCTTGGCATAATAAACGTGAGCCGGGTGAAACGAGATGCTGGATCGATGTGATATTGCGCCGCTGTTCTTTGCGCCGTTCGTGTCGTCGGTGATGCGGGTCGAGCCGCAGTGGATCGACTACAACGGCCATCTCAACATGGCGTATTACAACGTGCTGTTCGACCGCGCCGTCGACGAAACCTACGAGCTGATCGGGGTCGGGACGGATTACGTGGCGACGCGCCGGCAATCGGTCTTCACCGCCGAGGTCCATGTGCGCTACTTGCGCGAATTGCACGCCGGCGACCCGGTGCGGGTCACGTTCCAGCTCCTCGACTACGACGCCAAGCGGCTGCACTATTTCGAGCAGCTATTCCATGCCGAGGAGGGCTTCGTGTCCGCAACCTCGGAGAACCTGTCGCTGCATGTCGACATGACATCGAAGAAGACCGCCGCGTTCCCCCGCGAGGTCCTGGCCCGGCTCGCCGACATGAAGGCCTCCCACGCGCTGCTGCCAGTCCCGGAAGCCGCCGGCCGCCGCATCGCAATGCCGGCGCGGGGGTAACTGCGGCGAAGGGGAAACGACGTCATTCGGGGCGCGCCGACGGTGCGAGCCCGGAATCCACAACCCCTGAGCGTTCGATTTTCACCTTCGCCCGTTCCCACTCCCGCCAGTGGTTGTGGATTCCGGGCTCCGGCCTGCTGGCCGGCCCCGGAATGACGGCGTCACATCTGCTGTGCCGGCAGGTCCTTCAGGAACTCCGCCACATAAGCCTTCCAGAACGAGGCGCGCAGGTGGGTGAAATGCCCGTGGGTCTCCTCGCTCGCCGGGATCAGCACGTATTTGGCGTTGGGGATCTTCTTGATCTCGCGCTCCGTGGAAGCGATCTGCGGCGGGTTGGCCTCGTCGTCGCCGGAGTTGATGGCCATCAGCCGCGCCTTGATCTCTTTGAGGTGCGGTGTCGGGTTGTAGTCCATCACGGCCTCGATGCCCCACAGCGTGTCGTTGGCGTCGCGATGCTTGGCCTCCTCCTGGAGCTTCTTGTACATCTCGTCGCCGGCCTCGCGGGTCGGGAACATCTTCTGGAGCTGCAGCACGTTCTCGGTCTGCAGGAAGCCGTAGGGCGCCGTCACGGTCCATTGGGTCGGGTTCTTGTCGTAGAAGCCGTTGTTCCAGCCCGGGTCCTGGCGGATCGCCTCGGCGGCGATGCGGCGCTGGATCCAGTTGCGGCCGCTGATCTGGATCGGCTGGCTGGCAATCGGGATGAGGCCGTCCATCAGGTCCGGGTAGGTGTAGCCCCACATCCAGGTGTGCATGCCGCCCATGGACGAGCCCATCACCAGGCGCAGGTGCTTGATGCCGAGGTCCTCGGTGAGGAGCTGGTGCTCGGAGGCGATGATGTCCTCGTAGCGGTAATGCGGGAACTTGCCCTTGAGGCCGTCGCTCGGCTTAGCCGAGCCGCCGCGGCCGATGCCGTCCGGCAGCACGATGAAATACTGCGCGGCGTCGAGCGCCTGACCGGGCGCGAACAGCTCGTCGGCGAGCGACGGCGCCAACCACGCCTTGCCGCTGGAGCTCGTGCCGTGCAGCAGGATGACAGCGTTGGTGATGTCGCCCGCGGCGTTGCGCTTCGGCGTGCCGAGCGTGGTGTAGTGGATGTTGAGCGCGGGCAGCGTCTCGCCGCTCTTGAAGCGGAAATCCTTGATGACGAAGTCGCCCTCCTTCTGGTTCGGCCATTTGGGAGCCGAAGGCGTTTGCGCGATGGCGGCGGGAGCAGCCATCGCAAGCAGGGCGGCAAGGGTGGGCGCAAGGGCGCGGAAGGTCATCGGCATTCTCCAAATGGGACCGCTGGGAGCACGAGCGCGGCCCGCAAAAGCGGTTCCGGCAGCCAAAGCTACGCTGTTTTGGCGCTGCCGAGAAGGCGCTGCCGGCGCCAGTCGGTGTGGAAACGCAGGTTTGACGTCGGCGCGGCCTCGCAAAAGCCGCCCGCGAGTGCCATTTTGGGGCGGAGAGAATCATCCCCGTCACGGATTTGAGTTTGGCCGACCCCTTAAAGCATGCATCTGCGGCGCCCCCTGCCCCCGCTCCCGGCGGCATTGCGGCGCGCGCCCGCGCGGCGGCAGGTGCACCCTATCTGGCCGGGCTCAATCCCGAGCAGCGCGAGGCCGTGGAAACGCTCGACGGCCCGGTGCTGGTTCTGGCGGGCGCCGGCACCGGCAAGACCCGGGTACTGACCACGCGAATCGCCCACATCCTCAGCCTCGGCCGCGCCCGGCCGTCGGAAATCCTCGCCGTCACCTTCACCAACAAAGCCGCGCGCGAGATGAAGCTGCGGATCGGCCAGATGGTCGGCGAGGCCGTCGAAGGCATGCCGTGGCTCGGTACCTTTCATTCCATCGGGGTAAAGATCCTGCGCCGCCACGCCGAGATGGTCGGCCTCAAGACCAATTTCACCATCCTGGACGTGGACGACCAGATCAGGCTGATGAAGCAGCTGCTCGAAGCCGAGAACATCGACGAGAAGCGCTGGCCCGCCCGCATCCTGGCCGGCATCATCGACGGCTGGAAGAACCGTGGCCTCACCCCCGACCAGGTCAAGCCCGGCGAGTCCGCCGCCTTCGCGGAGGGGCGCGGCCTCAAGCTCTACGCGGCCTACCAGGAGCGGCTCAAGACCCTCAACGCGGTCGATTTCGGCGACCTGCTGCTGGAGAACATCCGCCTGTTCCGCGAGCACGCCGAGGTGCTGCGGCAGTACCAGCACCGCTTCCGCTTCATCCTGGTCGACGAGTACCAGGATACGAACGTCGCGCAGTACCTGTGGCTGCGGCTGTTGGGGCAGAGCACGGCTTCACCTCCCCCTGCAGGGGGGAGGTCGCCTCCGCCGAAGGCGGAGGCGGGAGGGGGTGACGGTGGTGCCGAAGATGCGATGCTGCGGCAGCACCCCACCCCGGCGCTTCGCGCCGACCCTCCCCCTGCAGGGGAGGGTGAAGTTAACACCGTGGAGCAGGCCACCCCCCGCCCGCTCAAGAACATCTGCTGCGTCGGCGACGACGACCAGTCGATCTATGGCTGGCGCGGCGCCGAGGTCGACAACATCCTGCGCTTCGAGAAGGATTTTCCCGGCGCCAAGGTGATCCGGCTGGAGCGCAACTACCGCTCGACCGGCCATATCCTGGCGGCGGCCTCCCATCTCATCGCCCACAACCAGGGCCGGCTCGGCAAAACGCTGCGCTCGGAGGGCGAGGCGGGCGAGAAGGTGACGGTCACCTCCGCCTGGGATTCCGAGGAGGAAGCCCGCATCATCGGCGAGGAGATCGAGGAGCTGCAGCGCGGCGGCCATTCGCTCGAGGAGATCGCCATCCTGGTGCGCGCCTCGTTCCAGATGCGCGAGTTCGAGGACCGGTTCGTCACCCTCGGGCTGCCCTACCGGGTGATCGGCGGCCCACGCTTCTATGAGCGCGCCGAGATCCGCGACGCGCTCGCCTATCTGCGCTGCGTCATTTCCGAAAGCGACGACCTCGCCTTCGAGCGCATCGTCAATGTGCCCAAGCGCGGGCTGGGCGACGCCACCGTCAAGGTCCTGCACGATCATGCCCGCGTCGCGAAAGTCCCCCTGATGGCGGCGACGCGCATGATCGTCATGACCGACGAGCTCAAGCCGAAGCCGCGCCAGGCGCTGCGCGACCTTCTCGCCGCGTTCGACCGCTGGCGTGTCCAGCGCGACGCCGTCCCCCACACCGAGCTCGCCGAGATCGTGCTCGACGAGTCCGGCTACACCGAGATGTGGCAGAAGGACCGCTCGGCCGATGCCGCCGGCCGGCTCGAGAACCTCAAGGAGCTGGTGCGCTCCATGGAGGAGTTCGAGAACCTGCAGGGCTTCCTCGAGCACATCTCGCTGGTGATGGACACCGACAAGAACGCCGGGACCGAGGCGGTGTCGGTGATGACGCTGCATTCCGCCAAGGGCCTCGAATTCGACACCGTGTTCCTGCCCGGCTGGGAGGAAGGCCTGCTGCCGCACCAGCGCTCGCTCGACGACCAGGGCCGCGCCGGCCTCGAGGAGGAGCGCCGCCTCGCCCATGTCGGCCTGACGCGCGCCAGGAAGCGCGCCAAGATCTATTTCGTGTCGAACCGCCGCATGCGCGGCTCATGGACCTCGACGGTGCCGTCGCGCTTCGTCGACGAGTTACCCGAGCCCCACGTGGCGGTCGAGGAGTCAAAGGCGAGCTTCGGCGGCTTCACCGGCTACGGCAATGTGGGCGGCTCGCGCTTCGACCAGATGGAGACCTTCGGCTCGAGCTACAGCACGCCCGGATGGCAACGCGCCAAAGGCCGCGGCGGGTTCGGGGGAGGGAGTGGGGGCGGCGGAGGCAGCGGCGGCTCGGGCGGAAATGCGGGAGGCGGCTCCCGCAATGGCGGCTTCCGCGACGCCGGCGCGTCCTGGACCGGCGCTACGGGCGGGCGCGGGCGGGGACACAAAGGGGGCCCGCTCACGATTGAAGGCGAGCTGGTGGCGAAATCCACCGGCACCGTGTCGGCCTTCACGGCCGGCGACCGCGTGTTCCACCAGAAATTCGGCAACGGCAACGTGCTCCACGTCGAGGGCAACAAGCTCACCATCGCGTTCGACCGGGCCGGCGAGAAGAAGGTGGTGGACAGCTTCGTGGAGCGGCGAAAGTGACATTCAGACAAACCGTTGCACAGTGCTACTGGCCACAGAATGGTGGTGTGAATTGCGGCCATCCTCGTTTCCACGCTGAAGTTGCCCATGCTCACGAACAGCCGCGACATCATACGGCGTCTCGAAAAGGAAGGATGGGTGCTTGAGCGTGTTACCGGTTCACATCACGTGTTCAAGCATCCGCACACAGCCGATACAGTCGTCGTACCTCATCCAAAAAAGGACTTGGGCGCAGGCCTCGTCCACGCCGTATATAAGTAAGCAAAATGGAAGCGTGATTGAGGGTTCTCATGCCCCACTACGTCGCAATCGTCGAGGATGCCGGGCCGCAGAAGGCGGTTGGAATCTGGTTCCCCGACTTGCCGGGCTGTTTCTCCGCCGGCGATGATATCGACGAGGCATTACACAACGCGCAAGAGGCTTTGGCGCTCTATGCGGATTCACGGGCCAAGGAAGGCCACGCGCTCCCCGCACCGCGCACGGTTTCGGCATTGAAAAACGATCCCGGAGTCGCAGCCGACTTGCGCGAGCACACTGTCGCGCTAGTCGCGCTGCCGGTCGCCGTGGTGTACGCAGACTGATGGCGGCACGCGAGATCGACTGCGTCGTTTGAAGGCGATGGTTGCTTCTCTTACTCGGGTGCGCCGCCTTGTCGTATCGAACGACAGGATCAAGGCGCAAGCGCCCTCGCCAGCCGAAACCCGTGCGAATTGCCGCGGAAGTCGGGGGCGAACCTGCCGCGCTCGGCCGCGCGCAGGTCGCCCGGATAGGCGGCCCAGGAACCGCCGCGGACCATTCGGTAACTGCAGCTCTCGGATTCCCAAGCCGAGCCATCGGCGGGCGCTCCGTCGTAATTTACGTGCCAGCAGTCCTGCGTCCACTCCCAGATATTGCCGTGGACCTGATAGAGGCCCCACAGATTCGGTTGGAAGGAATCGACCGGCAATGTGCGTTGCCGATACGGCCCCACCGGGCCGTCGCCGTAGATGTAAGTGCCCCTGTAGTTCGCCTGTTTCGGCGAAATTGCCGCACCCCACCAGAACGGTGTTGTCGTCCCGGCGCGCGTCGCATATTCGCGCTCCGCCTCGCTCAACAGCCGATAGCTCTTTCCGGTCTTGGCCGACAGCCACGCCGCATAGGCGTTGGCGTCGTCAAACGACACGTTGATCGCAGGGCGACGGCCGCGGCCCCACCTTTCATCCTTCGGGGTGTAGCCGTCGCAACCACCATCCGCCACGCAGGCATCCCATTCCGCAAAGGTCACCGCAAACTTGCCGACCGCGAACGGCCGCGCAAACGTCACCAGATGCTGCGGCCCTTCGAACCTCCCGCGATTGAGCTCGCTGTCCGGCGAGCCCATGGTGAAGCTGCCGGCCGGCACCACCACCATCTCGGGGCACTTATCGCATTCGCGGAAGGCGTCTTTCGGCTTCAGAGCGTGCTCCTCGGCGACGGATAGCGGCCGATGCCCGGTCTGGGCACGGCCCACCATGACGCCGGACACGGTTGCCAGCACAATCGATGCGATGATCATGGCAAGGCGCATGGTCGAACCTCCGTGGCCTGATGAGTGGCGGAGGTTGGTGGCAATCATTCGGCCTGCGCATACTTGCGCGTTGGGCGGTGATTCGCCAACGACAGTTTCAGAGTCGATTTCGCAGCGACCGTGAATCTCGCGTCTGCCGGCAATACCCGCCGATCGCGCATAACGGGCCGGCCGAGTCTCATTACCGGCTGCGACTGCAACAATTGCGTTGAGCTCGGCGGGTCGCTGCCCCCAGGCGAACCCGCCCAAGCCGTCGCGCAGGAATCAATTGGGATTGTCGCTGTTGCGAGGCCGCCTGCCCATGCATTCGCGGACATATTCGGCATGGCCGACTTGCCCGTGCGGCATTCCCAACTGTATGGCTTTCGTCTCGCATGCCTCGTACGAAGCAACCGACGACGCGGCGGGCTTCTTCTTCGCCGCAGACGCCGGTCCGCTGACGGCCACTGCGAGGATCCCGATGATTGCAAGTGCCAAAATGCGCATTTGAATTCCTCCCCATCTGGTATTTATCACGCACAAGCAGATGCTAACGCAGTCGCGACTACGTGGCAATGCGCGCGCCTGCCACTTGAACGCGCCATCCTCCGCGGAATACTCTTGCGGCACCACCCTCGCGCGGAGGCGACACACGCCCCCGCCGAACGTCCGTGTGACGCGTCGGTGATGAGAATAACGGGAGGACACAATGCGCCAGAACGGTCTCGGCGGGCTCATGGCCTGTGCGATGCTGGCCACGGTTCCCATGATGATCGCGACCCAGGCGTCGGCGCAGGCACTGCCGCCGACGTCGCCGCCGCAGATCGCGCCAAGCCTCGTGCCGTCGCACGCAGTCGACCTGATCACGGCGGACGGCGCGGCGGCGCTCGGCGCCAAGTGGAAAGCCATGGAGGCGAAGATCGTGGAGGTGCCGGCGCTGCCCAACGCCATGCCAGCCTACGAGACGACCTATGACATTTCGCCCCATGCCGGCGAGAAAGGCTTTGACGATTCGTCGTGGCCGACGCTCGAGGCGAAGGAACTGGCCGACCGACGCGGCGGCGGCAAGGTATCGTTCATCTGGTACCGCACCAGCCTGACCATCCCGGCCAAGATCGGCAACTTCGAGACTGCCGGCGCCAAGGCGGTGCTCACCGCCTACGTGGACGACTACGCGGAAGTGTGGATCAACGGCGAGATGCCGCGCCGCGCCGGCATCACCAGCCCGGCCACCATCCAGGGCTTCAACATGCCGAACCGCGTCGTGCTCGCTGACTCGGTCAAGGCGGGCGACACGTTCCAGATTGCGATCTTCGGCATCAACGGGCCGATCTCGGTGGCGCCACCCAACTTCCTGTTTTTCCGCCAGGCATCGGTCGAGTTCTACAAGTAGGCTCGCCGAGGAGAAAATCCCGGGCGTCGCGGCGTTCGCGGCGCCCGGTCTCGCGAGGCGCGACCGCGTCCCGCGTGCGGGCACGTCGCGCTCCCTTTGCCATGAATCGGGACGGACCTTGCGTCGGCCGCCTTACTGGAACCAAATCTCCGCCACAGACTTGTCAGACTCTATGGCTGACGCTCCGTCAGTCCCGCCGTGTCCGGAGTCAAGACCCATGCGCTCCCCTGGCCTCGCCCTGATCGCAGTTGCGACGCTCATTCTCGCCGCGAGCGCGCCCGCCGGCGCCGGCGTGCTCATCACGGTGAACAAGTCGACCCAGCGGATGACGGTCGAGGTCGATGGCGACCTGCGCTGGACCTGGCCGGTGTCGACCGGCCAGGTCGCCTACGACACGCCGAGCGGCAGGTTCACGGCATTCCGCATGGAGGCCGATCATTTCTCCAAGGAATGGGACGATGCCCCGATGCCGCATTCGATCTTCTTCACCCAGAAGGGTCACGCCATCCATGGCTACCTCAACACCAGCCGTATCGGCAGCCCGGCATCGCATGGCTGCGTCCGGCTCGCCCCGGACAATGCCGCCAAGCTCTACGCGCTGGTGGAAGAGCAGGGCCTGCCCAGCACCAAGGTGGTGCTGACCGGAGACGTCCGCGTGGCGCTCGGAGGGCGCGGCCTGCCGCGCAGCCGCAATGTGGCGGAGAGCGTTGCTTCCGAAGGGCCGCTCGATGCCCGCCCGTACGGGTACGCCCAGCGCTACGATTATCGCCAGCCGACTTACGACTATCGCCAGTCGCCCTACGGCTATCGCCCGGCGCCGGGCTCCTACCCGGCCTACCGGGTATTCCCTTTCGGAAATTGAACGCGAGGGCGGCAGGAAACGTACTGTTTCCTATTGACCGTACCGTGCAGCAGATCGGGGCGATCCGTTCGAGCGACCCCATCGCCTGCCGAAACCATAGGCGACGCTCGCCTGCAAAAGCTGATGCAAATCCGAGACAATATCCTATTATAGCAGTTAGGCCGCACGTGAAGCGGCTCTCACCAGGGAGGTGTTCCTCATGTCCAACATTGCGTATCGTATTGCCGGTCTCTCGTTTGCCTCGGCGCTCGCCTGCGGCCTCGCCACCTCGGCAAATGCCCAGTTGATCACTCACAAGGATCTGTCGCTCGCCATGGCGACCACGATCGCCCAGGTCACCATCGCTACCTGCAAGGCGCAGGGCTATAACGTGTCCGTGCACGTGCTCGGCCGCGAGGGCCAGACGATCCTCGCCGTACGCAACCCCGACGCCGGCCTCATCACCTTCGAAAACTCGATGAAGAAGGCCTATACGGCGCGCACCTTCGGGCGGTCGTCCGGC
>Ga0209415_10011346_pt1 | contig 15020 bp, 13 predicted proteins | sample PeaSoiSIISIP2007_FD_187696 | JGI IMG/M metagenome (GOLD analysis project Ga0209415, IMG submission 187696) | Peat soil microbial communities from Weissenstadt, Germany - SII-SIP-2007 (SPAdes) (version 2) | ecosystem: Environmental > Terrestrial > Soil > Wetlands > Peat | place: Germany...
CCCGCCGAGAATCGACACCGCGCGTACAAGCGAACCCAGTCCGCCGCTGTCGACACTGCGCAGACCCTGCAAATCCAGGATCAGTGCGTTGCGATGGTTATTGATGAAATCCACGAGCGAATCGAAGATGGCCAGGACGCTGCGGCGGTACTCCAGGATGCGGTCCATCACCGGGCGCGCTTCCGGAACGCTTTCCGCCTCGCGCTGCCAGCGGGCCACCACGTCGGGAGGCACATCGATGTCTCGGCGGAGCTTTTCCGGCGCGTGCCCGCGCAGGAAAAGGCCGTAGAAAAAGGCCGCTTCCCGTTGCGGGTAATCGAAGTCGCGCAGCGATTCTGGGTTCAACTCCGGCATCTGTGTGCTCAGTTGTTGCATCGTCCCGCGAGAAAGGGCAGTTTACCGATTCCTGCGCAAGCGTCAATAGGAAGCTAGCCCTATCGTGCCAACCCGCAACGGCGGGCGGAGGGTTCAGGGGGTCACGCGGGCCACCCGCGCGTAGACGCGGAGAGCGGAAACATTGGGCTCGTAGGAATCCGTGCGCCCCAAGTCCACGGGCAGACCCCAGGTTTCGGCCTGCATCAGGCTGACGCCTGCGGCAACCAGCTCGTCCAGACTAAAGCCCTCGGCGGGGGTCAGACGATTTGTGCCGGACCGGTAGAGAGGCCGCGGAGGCTTCGACAGCCCCGCCGTCTGTTTCAAGCCCTGGTAAAACGTCTTCCACTCACGTCGCGTCCACATTGACGGCTCCGGCGCGGAGGGACTACCGCGCTTGAAACTTAGATGCGGCCACGGCTTGGAACGTCGCGCGTGCCAGATGGCCCGGCGCTCTGTTCCGCGTGGCCGGCAGCGAAAGGGACCGCCAGGCGCGCTTCCTGCGCCATCCCCTTATGTAACGCTGGAGATTGGCACAAAGTTGCACCCGCGCGGAGCGCCAAAACTTGCTCGTGTCCTGAAAGTGCCACCCGGGTCGTCGAGGCGGCCGGGCCACTTGCGGCCCGCATTCTGACTGGAAAGCTACCTGCGCGGAAAGTCATGCAGAAATCACATGACGGGAGAGAAAGATTCCAAAGAGGAGCCGCGTTTGCCGCCGGCGACAGCCCTACTCGCGGTAGCGGCCACCGCCACCGCCGCCGCCGCGGCGTTCCCTGCCCCCACCACCTTCGCCGCGTCCACCACCAGGGCCACGCGGAGCCGGCGGGCGGGCCTCGTTCACCACTAGGGCGCGGCCCATGAACGCCTTGCCGTTCATCGAGGCAATGGCCCGGTCCGCCTCTTCATCGTTCTGGATCTCGACGAAGCCGAAGCCGCGCGACTGCCCCGTGGCCCGGTCGCGGAGGATGGTCACCGATTGACTGGTGAAGCCGCCCTGGGTGAACCACTCCGCCAAATCCTGGTCGGTGCATGTGTAGGGGATGTTTCCAATGTACAGCTTTTTCAAGAGAGGACTCCTTCGGCCCACCTCAAACTCCGCGGGCTGGGTGCTGAGGAGACTGGAAGCGGCCTCGGGCAGTCGGCCTGGATCTGGCTACACAAGGTCAAACCAGGGCACCAGCAACCGACGCGGATATTCCCCCAAAACTGTTCCGTTGTCAACGACGCGCGAGAGGAGCAAAGGCTGGTGGTAGTATCTCTGCGCTCGCCGGCCTCCGGACGATAGCCAAACCATGCGCGGAACCATGATGTCATTCCCCTTGACGCTCTTTCACATCCTGGAGCGCGTGGGAAAGTACTTTCCCAACGTCGAAATCGTCTCGCGCCGCCCGGACCATTCCCTCCACCGCTCGAACTACGGTGAAATGTACCGCCGCTCGCGGGCGCTGGCCGCCGGGCTTCTGCGCGCCGGTCTGCGCCGCGGCGACCGTGTGGCCACGCTGTGCTGGAATCATCGGGAGCACGTGGAGTCCTATTTCGGGGTGCCCGCGGCTGGCGGCGTCGTGCATACGCTGAATCTGCGGCTGTCGGGGGACGAGCTGGCTCTGATCGCGAAGCAAGCCGGAGACAGGTTCCTGATCGTGGACGACGTCCTGCTTTACGAGTATGAAAGGTTCCGCGCGGCCGTGCCCATCGAGCGCGTCTGGGTGGTGCCCACCTCCGGCGGGCCGCTGCCCTCCGGCTGGGAGGATTACGAGGACCTGCTGGTCGGCTCCGTGGAAGGCTTTCGCTATCCGGACGTGGACGAAAACGAGGCCGCGGCCATGTGCTACACCAGCGGCACCACGGGCCAGCCGAAGGGCGTCTGCTATTCCCATCGCGCGCTGGTACTGCATTCCCTGAGCATCGCCATGGCCGACGCTTTCGGCATCCGCCAGCGGGACGTCTCCCTGATCATCGTGCCGATGTTTCATGCCAATTGCTGGGGACTGCCGCAAGTTGGCGCGATGCTGGGCATGAAGCTCGTCCTGCCCGGGCCGTATCTCGATGCCACGAGCCTGCTGGATTTGATGGACGGTGAACAGGTGACCTATGCCGCTGGTGTTCCCACGATCTGGATGGGCATCGCGGAGCAGCTCGAGAAAAATCCGGGGCGATGGAAAATTACCCACGGCCTTCGCGCAACCTCCGGCGGCGCGGCCACCCCGGAAGCTCTCCTCCGGCGCTTCGACCGCCTGGGCATCGAATTGCGCTCGTCCTGGGGCATGACGGAAATGACCCCGGCCGGAACAACTGCGTATATCAAAAGCACGATGATGGATCTGGCGGAGGACGAGCGCCTGCGCGTGCGCGCGCTGGCGGGTCTCCCGTTCCCCTTGGTGGAAACGCGCGTGATGACCCCGGAGGGGGAAGCGCCCGCGGACGGAGAAACCTCAGGCGAGCTCCAAGTGCGAGGGCCGTTCGTGGCCGCCAGCTACTACAGCCTGCCGGAGGCAACGGAGCGATGGACCGAGGACGGATGGTTCCGCACGGGAGACGTCGCCGTGGTGGATGCCGAAGGCTACATCCGCATCGCGGACCGGACCAAGGACGTCATCAAGTCCGGCGGCGAATGGATCAGCTCCGTGGCGCTCGAAAATGCCCTGATGGGACATCCCGGCGTGAAGGAGGCGGCGGTAATCGGCGTGGCGCATCCCAAATGGCAGGAGCGGCCTCTGGCCGTGGTGGTGAGGCAGGATGGAGTGCGCACAGACGACGAGGCGTTGCGCCGCGAGCTCTGTGAGCTGCTGTCAGCCAAATTTGCCAAATGGCAGATCCCCGACGCCATCGTGTTCGTCGACGCCATTCCGCGCACCTCGGTGGGAAAATTCCAGAAATCGCGCCTGCGCGAGCAGTTCAAGGACTGGCAGTGGTAGCCACGGTCAGTGATGTTCTGACCGTGGGTTCTTCCTCCCGCACTCACTTCTGAAAACCAGCAGCGTTGCGAGAGCAGGGGCATCCCGCCACGGCGGGATGCCCCAACCATCGATCACGTCCGGTAATCCGCATTGATGCGTACGTAGCCCTCGGAAAGCTCGCAGGTCCACACGCGGGCGCGGCCGCGGCCTGCGCCCAGATCCACGCACATGGAGTACTGCTGCTTCTCCATTCGCTCGTGCACGGATTTTTCGTCGAAGGGAAGCGGGCGCCCGCGGCGGAACACCGGAACGCCCGCGAGCGTGATGGCGGCCCTCTCCGGATCGAAGGCCACGCCGGATCGTCCCGCCGCCGCGAGGATTCTCCCCCAGTTCGGATCTGCCCCGGCGAGCGCTGTTTTCACGAGCGGCGAGTGCGCAATCGTACGCGCCACCGTGGCCGCGCCGCGCTCGTTGGGAGCGCCGCGTACGTCAATTTCAATCACGTGGCGCGCCCCTTCGCCATCCGCCACGATTTGCAGCGCCAGCGAGTGGCACACGCGCTGGAGCGCGCGGACGAAGTGGCGATACCCGGCGCTGCGCTCGTTTCCAATCCGCGCGCCGGATGCCCCGCTGGCAAACAGCGCCACCGTGTCGTTCGTTGAAGTGTCGCCGTCCACGGTGATGGAATTGAATGTAGGCCCGACCACAGCGCCCAGGGCCCGGCGCAACACCGCGGGAGTCACCGCGGCATCGGTCAGCAGAAACGCCAGCATGGTTGCCGCGGGCATGTGGAACTGCGGCGCGATCATCCCCGCGCCCTTCGTGCAGCCCGCGATGCGCACGGGAAGGCCGCCGATGCGCAAGGAGGCAGAGGCTGTCTTCGGCCGCGTGTCTGTCGTCAGGATGCCGCGCGCCAGGCTCGCAAACGCCTCGGGCCCCGAGCCGAGCGCGGGTAACAGTCCCGGAATGCCCGCGACGATCTTTTCCACCCGCAGCGGGACCCCGATCACTCCCGTCGAGCAGACAAAGACCTCCTCGGGACGGCAATCGAGTTTCGCGGCGAGCGCCTTCGCCATAAGCCGCGCCGCCGCCAGTCCCGCCTTCCCCGTGCAGCAGTTCGCGTTGCCGGAGTTCACCACGATGGCGCGCATTCGCCCGCCGCTGCGGCGCACGTGCTCGATGGAAACGAGCACCGGCGCGGCTTGCACTCGGTTCGAGGTGAATGCAGCGGCGGCGGCCACGAGCTCATCCGCCACTACCAGAGCGAGATCCGGCGCGCCGCTGCGTTTCAGCCCGCAAGAGGCGGCCCCAAAGCGAAATCCGCGCGGAAGTGCAAGTGAGTCGGCCATGCTTCTAGGCGGGTGCAGGCTCGCGGCGCAGGCTCGCGGGTGAGAGCACGGGCAGCATGTGTGGCGAATGCGCCGGAGCCAAATCGCGCGAGAGAGCTTCCAGGCGGCAGGTGGCTGCTTTCGAGCAATTCGCGCAGTCGCGCGCCACTTTTTCCGCGGGGATCCCGCCCGGAGCGCGGGCAAATTCGTGCCTTTCAAAGAACTCCGCGGCCCGCGTGACGGCAAACACACGCCCGGCTCCCTGGCGCCGCGCCTGCTTTACGGCCGCTTCCAGCAGCCGGCCGCCCAGTCCGCTCCCGCGCGCTTCGGGCGCCACCGCAAGCGAACGGACTTCCGCCAGCCCGCCGCGACGCGGGCCGTAGAATTCGAGCGCGGCGCAGCCCATTACGCGGCCGGCATCGAGCGCCACCAGGAAATCCCCGATGGCGGCGTGAATCTTTTCCGGCGTGCGCGGCAGCAGCAGGCCCTGCCCGGCGTAGCCCGCCACGAGCGCGTGGATGGCCGGCGCCTCGGCCGGGCGTGCACGGCGGATCCTCATGGCGCGGCCTCCAAGCAGGCAACGCGCGCCTCCGCATCCATCAGCGCCTGGCGAACGCGAGCGGGAGCTGTGCCCCCAGGCACGTCGCGGCGCTCGAGCGCGGCTTCCAGCGTCAGGCACCCCGTCAGATCGCCGGTAAACAGCGGCGAAAAATGCCGGATACGTTCGAGCGGCAGTTCCGTCCATGGCGTGCCCGCGCGTTCCGCTTCGCGGATCACCTGGCCAGCGATCTCGTGAGCGTGGCGGAAGGGCACGCCCTTCCGCACCAGATAATCGGCCGCTTCGGTGGCCAGCAGCTCCGGGCCGGCCGCGGCACGCATGCGGTCTTCACGCACGCGCGTGGCTCGAACGGTGCCCGCGGCGATGCGCAGCATCCCGAGCATCTCCTGCTGTGCCGCGAACAGAGGCTCTTTGTCTTCCTGCAAGTCGCGGTTGTAACTGGAGGGAAGCCCTTTGAGCGCGGTGAGTAGCCCGAACAGCGCGCCGTAGATACGCCCCGTTTTTCCCCGGATCAGCTCCCAGGCGTCCGGATTCTTCTTCTGCGGCATCAGGCTGCTGCCGGTCGAGTAGGCATCGGCCAGCTCGATCCAGCCGAACGCCGGGTTGGCGAACAGGATGCAATCTTCCGCCAGCCGGGAGAGGTGCGCGGCCGTGAGGGCCAGCGAAAACAGATAGGCGACCACAAAATCGCGGTCGCCCACAGCGTCCAGACTGTTCAGCGTCGAGCGGCTGAATCCCAAATCCTTCGCCAGCGCCCCGCGATCCACCGGAAACGCCGATCCCGCCAGCGCGCCCGATCCCAAAACGCAGGCGTCAGCCTGGCGCGCCGCGTCGGCCACGCGCTCCGCGTCGCGAAAAAAAGCCTCCGCGTGCGCCAGCAGATAATGCGGGAACAGGATGGGCTGCGCCGGCTGCATGTGCGTCAGGCCGGGCATGACGGCATGTTCGTGCCGGCGGGCCAGATCCACGAACGCGCGGAGCAGCAGGGCGAGTGCGCGGCGCGCATCGCCTGCGGCATCGCGCAAATAGAGGCGCAGGTCGGTGGCCACCTGCTCGTTGCGGCTGCGGCCGGTGTGCAGCTTCGCGCCCAGTTCACCCACGCGCGCGATGAGCGCCGACTCCACGTAGCTGTGCACGTCTTCCGCCTCGGAGGCTGCGACTCCAGCGGGGTTTTCGCGCGCGGCACGGTGGATATCGTCGAGCGCCGCGCGAATCGTCTCTCCCTCGGCGGCCGTTAGGATCCTCGCGCCAACCAGCGCGCCCGCCCACGCGCGGCTGGCCGCAATCTCCTGCGGCAGCAGCAGAGCGTCGAACCCGAGCGAGCGCTGGAAGGCGTAGAACTCGCGGTCCGGGGGCTCGTCAAAGCGCCCGCCCCACATTTTTCCGCCCGTCTGTGTCACTTCTTATCCCCGGAGGCCCTCTTCGCGGCAGCGGGAGGCAGCGTAACGGGAAGAGCGAAGAGGTTAATGAAACCCTCGGCAAATTTCGGGTTGTAGCGGCCCATGGTGAAGCTGGCCAGGTCCTTCTGATAGAGCGAAAGCGGCGAATGGCGCGAAACCACAGTCAGAATGCCTTTGTGCAGTTTCAGACGCACGCTGCCCGTCACTCGCTGTTGCGCGCGGCGAAAGAAGCCGTCGAGCGATTCGCGCAGTTCGGTGAACCACAGGCCGTAGTAGACCATCTCGGCGTAACGGTGGGAGAGCAGCGCGGAAAAGTGCGCGGTCTCGCGGTCCAGGCACAGCGCCTCGAGTTCGCGGTGCGCGCGAACCAGCAGCGTGCCTCCGGGCGTCTCGTAAGCCCCGCGCGATTTCATGCCCACCAGGCGGTTCTCCACAATGTCCGCGCGGCCCACCCCATGCGCGGCGGCGAGCGCATTGAGCTGGTCAATCAGCTCCACGCCGCCCAGCCGGCGGCCGTTGACGGAGACGGGCGTTCCCTCCTCGAACCCGACTTCGGCCTCGGCGGGAGTGTCCGGAGCGCGCGCGGGCGCCGTGATCCACTGCCACATGGCCTCTTCCGGCTCGTTTGCCGGGTCTTCCAGCACGCCGCCCTCATGGCTCAGGTGCCAGAGGTTGCGGTCGCGGCTGTAAATGTTTTTCAGGGACTGTTCTACTGGCACGCCGTGCGCCCGCGCGTATTCAAGCGCGTCCTCGCGCGAATCGATGGCCCATTCGCGCCACGGCGCGATAATTTTCAAATCCGGGGCCAGCGCTTTGAAGGTCAGCTCAAAGCGCACCTGATCGTTGCCTTTCCCTGTGCAGCCGTGCGCCACGGCATCAGCGCCGGTGCGGCGCGCCATCTCCACCTGGCGTTTGGCCAGCACCGGTCGCGCCATGGACGTGCCGAGCAGGTAGCTGTGCTCGTACACGGCGCCGGCGCGCAGCGTCGGCCAGATGTATTGGGTGACGAACTCTTCCCGCAGGTCCTCCACGCAGGCCGTGGAAGCGCCGGTGGCCAGCGCTTTCTTGCGGACGGCCTCCAGGTCTTCCTGCTGGCCCACGTCGCCGATCATGGCCACCACTTCGCAGCCGTAATTCTCTTTCAGCCAGGGAATGATGATGGAGGTGTCCAGCCCGCCGGAATAGGCCAGCGCCACTTTCCGGACGGTCGTCTTCTGGTTTCCCGAAGTCTGAGCCGCATATCCAGTCAATGATCTCTCCTCGGTTCGTCTGTCCCGCGCGTCAGGCCAGCAAGGTCAGCAGCAGCGCCTTCTGCGCATGCATGCGGTTTTCCGCCTGGTCGTACACGATCGAGCGCCGTGATTCCAGCACGGACTCCGTAACTTCCAAGCCGCGATGCGCGGGCAGGCAGTGCATGAACACCGCATCGGGCAGGGCCTGGGCCATCAGCTCGTCGTTCACCTGGTACCCGATGAAGACTTTCTCGCGCTCCGCGGCTTCCTGTTCCTGCCCCATGCTTGCCCACACGTCCGTGTACACGGCCTGCGCCCCGGCCACGGCCTCTGCGGGATCGCTGAGCAGCTCGATCCGGCCGCGCGTTTCCTTCGCCGCCTGCCGCGCTTCCGACACGATGGCCGGATCCGGCCGGAAATTGGGAGGAGTGGCGATCTTCAGGTTGACGCCCAGGCGCCCCCCCGCCAGCAGCAGCGAATGGCACACGTTGTTGCCGTCGCCCACGAATGCCAGTTTGAATCCGCGCAGGTTTCCGAACCGCTCCTCGAGCGTCTGGAAATCCGCCAGGATCTGGCAGGGATGGTAGCGGTCGCTCAGCCCGTTGATCACCGGAATCGCCGCGTTCGCCGCCAACTCTTCGATGGTGGTCTGCGAATAGGTGCGTGCGGCGATCACGTTTACCCAGCGCTCCAGGTTGCGTGCCACGTCCTTCACCGTCTCGCGCTCGGAAAGGCGCGCCGCGCTGTAATCTAGGAACACGGAGCCGCCCCCCAGGCTCTGCATGCCGATCTCGAACGAAACCCGCGTGCGCAGCGAGGGCTTCTCGAACAGCAGCGCCAGGAATTTTCGGCTCAGCGCGCCGCGGAACCGCTCCGGGTGCGCTTTCACTTCCGCGGCGAGCTGCAGGAGCGAGTGGAGCTGCCCAGCGCTCAGTTCGCCGCCGGTCACCAGGTCTCGCGGTGTCGTCGCAGCTACGGATGCTACAGCCATGGGTTCAGCCTTTCCCCGCGTGCGCTGCGGCCAGGGCCGGTTCGCCGTGGCGGGCCGCGGCATGCGCGGATCCGGAATCGTGGTGTCCGGCAGTCAGTATCCCTGCCGGGATTTTGAGTTGCGGTTTCGGGCGGGATTTGGTGAGCGCCCGTTCCATCTTTTTCAGGAATTCGGCCACGTGTCGCGGCGTGACGTTTAGCGCCGGCAAAAAGCGCAGCGTGCGTTCGTGCGCGCAGTTGATCAGCAGGCGCTCGGCCAGCGCCGCCTCGACGCATGCGCTCCCGTCGTAGCCCAGCTCCACCCCGATCATCAGCCCTTCTCCGCGAATCTCGCGGATGCCGTCAAAATGCAAGGCGATTTCCGCCAGCCCCACGCAGATTTCCTCGCCGCGCTCCCGCGCGTTCTCCATCAGCTCATCTTCCTCCATGATGGAGAGCACTTCGAGCGCCACCGCGCAGACCAGCGGCCCGCCGCCAAACGTCGTGCCGTGCACGCCGGGCGTGAACGCCTGGGCAAATTCCTCCCGGGCCAGAAACGCGCCCAGCGGCAGTCCCGCCGCGATGGGTTTCGCCACCGTGACGATGTCGGGGAGCCATTCGGGCGCTGTGGCGTATTTCTGGTAGGCGAAGGGACGCCCGGTGCGGCCCAGCCCGCACTGGATTTCGTCCGCGATCAGCGCCGCGCCGTGGCGTGTGGCCAGTTGCCGCGCCTGACGGTAGAACGCTTCGCTCACCGGATGGATCCCGCCTTCGCCCTGGATCGTTTCCATCACGATGGCGCATACGGAACCGTCGAATTTCGCGGTGAGGTCCTCCAGATCGTTGAAGCGGACAAATTCTGCGCCGGGCACGAGGGGGGCAAACGGTTCGCGATACTTTGCCGTGGCCGTGATGGAGACCGCGCCAAACGTGCGTCCATGGAACGAATTTTCCAGCGCCAGAAACTTATAAGGAGGATGCTGCGCCGCGCCCGCGGCCTTCCGGGCGTGCAGCCGCGCGAGTTTCAGCGCGCCCTCGATCGCCTCGGTTCCGCTGTTGGTGAAAAACACCCGGTCGAGCCCCGACCATTTCGCCAACTTCGCGGCCAGCGGGCCCTGATAGGGGTTGTGATAGAGATTGGAAATGTGGATGGCCCGCGAGGCCTCGCGCCGGATGGCCGCCACCACGCGCGGGTGCGCGTGTCCTAGGGCGTTCACCGCGATCCCGCCGAGGAAATCGAGATAGGCGCGGCCGCCGTGGTCGTAAAGGTAGCACCCCTTTCCGCGAGTGAAGACCACTGGCGGACGCTTGTAGGTGTTCATCAGATGGCGCTCCTCCGCGCGAATCGCCGCAGAGACTGGCGCACCCGAAGCCTTCTTCGTCGGGGAGCCGTGCTTCACGCCGCGCCCCCGGCAGCAAACCGCGCGTTGGCGGGCTCAGTAGCCTCCGCCGCGCCGGCCAGGATGCGCGTGCCGCCGCCCATGCTGCCTGCGGCGGCGAGCAACGCCCCGGGAGCGACCCCGCCCACGATGGAAATTTCCGCGACGCCGCCCTCCATCGCCCGGCGGCAGGCTTCTAGCTTCAGCACCATCCCCCCGGTCACCCGGTGCGTGCGGATCAGTTCTTCCATGTCGTCCAGGTGGAGGCTGGGCAGCACCGCGCCGGCGTCCAGCACGCCAGGCACGTCAGTGAGATAGACGAGGTGTTCCGCGCCCACGAATTCCGCGCACGCCGCAGCCATGTGATCCGCGTTTACGTTGAAGAGTTCGCCGTCCGCGCCGGCGCCCAGGCAGGCGGCCACCGGTATGATCCCTTCGCGCCACAGCGATTCGAGGAAGCCCACGTTGACCCCGGTAATGTATCCCACGTAGCCGAGATCGGCGGACGCGCCATCCAGCGTCATCCGCTCCGCCTGGAAGCACAGCGCATCGGCGGCGCAGATGCCCACGGCGGGCCGCCCCGCTGCCGAAATGGCCGCGGACAGGCGTTTGCCCAGCAGTCCCGCGAACACCATCACGGCGGCATCGCGCGTGTCCTCGTCCGTAATGCGCAGCCCGGCGAAAAATCGGCTCTCCACGCCCATCTTCGCCAGCGTCGCGGTGAAGATGCGCCCGCCTCCGTGGATCACCAGCACTTCGTGCTGCGCGGCGAGTTCCGCGATCTGTCCGGCGAGCGAGCGGACCGTGCTCTCGTCTTCCAGCAGCGCCCCCGCGAGTTTCACGACGATTCTCATAGCAGTCCTTCCGCCTCCTCGATTCCGGCCATCAAATTGAAATTCTGCACCGCCTGCCCCGCGGCGCCTTTTCCCAGGTTATCCAGGCAGGAAACAACCATCAGCCGCTGGCCCGAATCGTCCAGGGCAAAACCGATGTCGCAGAAGTTCGTGTGCGCCACGTGCTGCAGCTCCGGCAGCCGCCCTGCCGGCCAGATGCGCACCAGTTTCCGCCCGGCGTAAAACTGCCGGTAGAGCGCCTCGATCTCCTCTCCCGTGGCCGGCGCGTCCAGCCAGGCGTAGAGCGTGGCCAGGATGCCGCGGCTCAGCGGCAGCAGGTGAGTCGAGAACATCACGTCACCCGCGCCGAGGCCGAGATGTTCGAGCACTTCCGGCGTGTGCTGGTGAGAGAAGAGTTTGTAGGCGCGGAAGTTCTCGTTCACTTCGCAGAAGTGCGTGTCGCGCCGCGGCTCTTTTCCCGCGCCCGAGGTGCCGGATTTGCAGTCGCACACGATGCCGCGGCCGCGCGCCGCCAGACCGGCATCGAGCAGCGGGCGCAGCCCCAGGATTACCGCCGTCGGGTAGCAGCCGGGATTGGCCACCAGTTCCGCCTCCCTCACCTGCGCGGCGTAAAGTTCCGGCAGGCCGTAGACGGCGCGGCGCAGCAATGCGGGTTCAAGCGCCTCCAGTCCGTACCATTCGGCGAGCGTCTCCCCGCCGCGAAAACGAAATGCGCCGCTCAGGTCCACCACCCGCAGTCCCGCCTTAAGGAGTTCCGGTGCGTATCCGAGAGAGGCCTCGTGCGGCGTGGCTAGGAAGGTCACCTGCGCTCCCTGCGATGCCACTGCTTCCGGCGAAAATGTGCGGACCGGCGCGTCGCCCCAGCCGCGCAGTGCGGGGAAAACCTCCGTGAGGCATTTTGCCCCGTTCGTCTCGCGCAGATAAAACACGGGGCGCCCCGTGGCGGGATGGCGCAGCAGCAGCCGGGCCAGTTCGTAGCCCGCGTAGCCTGTGGCGCCCACCACCGCGGTCTGGACGGACTGGCTCATTGCAGCATGTCCTGGAGGCGTTTCTGCGCCGTGAGCCGCTGGCGAGTCGAGCCGCTGATCACCAGGATCGTGTCGTCGCCCGCCACTGTCCCGACAATTTCCGGCCAGCCTTCCGCGTCCAGCGCGGCGCCCAGGGATTGCGCGCCGCCGGGCGGGGTTTTGATCACCAGCAGGTTCTGTGCCGGCCGCAGGTCGCGGATGCCCTCGCGGGCCATGCGGGGCAACGCTGGAGCGGGTGGCGCCGCCTGCGCCGGCAGGGCCTGGTAGCCGCGATTCGTTTTCACCAGCCTCAGATCGTGCACGTCGCGCGACACGGTGGCCTGTGTCACGCGCATCCCCTCATCGCGCAGCCGGCGGCACAGATCATCCTGGTTCTCGATGGCCTCGCGGGCCACCAGCCTCAGGATCTGTCCTTGCCGGAGTGTCTTCTGCTTGTTCACAGCACGCCCATCTTATTCAATGCACTGTATAAACATGCGGAGCCCCTGTCAAGAAAATTCTGCGGGCGGCGACCCCTTCCATTGCGCCCGCGGCATCCCCGGTTCCGACTTTTGTCCTGCGGAGGTATCATGCGCAGGCTTGCCGCGCCGCGCTCGGCCCTACAAGGGCCCCGGGGGAATCGTCATGACTCGCAGAACCGCACTCCTTCTCGCATTTCTTCCCGCTCTCGCGCTGCTCGCCCTGGCCGGCGCTGCAGACGCGCCCGGCCCCTTCACGCTCGAACAATTGATGAGCGCTCCCTTCCCCAACGACCTCGTGGCCGCGCCCGCCGGCGCGAAATTCGCCTGGATACAGAACGCGCGGGGCGTGCGCAACATCTGGGTCGCTGAGCCTGCCGCCCCCTCCGGGCAGGCTAATGCCACCGACGGCTATGCGGCCCGCCAGGTAACCGCATTCACGGCGGACGACGGAATCGACATCGGAGAACTGCGCTGGACTCCGGATGCCCAAACTCTCTTTTACACACGCGGGGCCGACCTGGAAACCAACGGCACCGATCCGAATCCCGGCAGCAACCCCGCCGGCCCGGAACACGCCATCTGGTTGGTGGCCGCCACCGGAGGCGAGCCGCGCAAACTTGCGGAAGGGACGGCGACGGCCGTCTCGCCGCGAGGTGATGTCGCTGCCTACCTCAAAGACGGGCAGGTGTGGAGCGTGCCACTCGATGGAAAAGCGAAGCCCGCGCAACTTCTCCACACCCACGGGCAGGCGGATTCTCTCCTCTGGTCTCCCGATGGCGCGCGACTCGCGTTCGTCAGCCGGCGGAGGGATCACAGTTTCATCGCGTTGTACTCTTTTGCGGATAAATCGCTGCTGTTCCTGGATCCCAGCGTCGACCGGGACCAGGATCCTGTGTGGTCACCCGACGGCCGCAGCATCGCGTTTATCCGCATACCCGCCTCCTCACTGGCCTTCGCCTTCGGCCCGCGGCGCGCCGGACAACCGTGGAGCATTCGCGTGGCGGATGCCTCCACTGGACGCTCGCGCGAAATCTGGCGCGCCAAGGAAGGGCGCGGCAGCGTGCTCCACCAGATCGTCGCGGAGAATCAGCTCTTTTGGGCAGCCGGCGACCGCATCATTTTCCCCTGGGAGGGCGACGGCTGGTTGCATCTCTATGCGGTGCCCGCGGCGGGAGGCCCGGCAGAGCTGCTGACCCCCGGCTCCTTCGAGGTGGAGCACGTCTCCCTCGCACCTGGCGGACGCGAAATCGTCTACTCCTCAAATCAGGACGATATTGACCGGCGGCACATCTGGCGGGTGGGCGTCTCCGGCGGAAAAGTAGTGGCAGTAACGCCGGTCAGCGAGGCGGGGATTGAGTGGTCGCCCGTGGTAGCCAGTGACGGAAGAACGATGGCTCTCCTCCACTCCGATGCGCGGCGCCCCGCCCGCGCCGCTCTCCTCGCGGCAAGCGGCGCAATGCGCGACCTCGCGCCCGAAACCATTCCCGCTGATTTTCCCTCCGGCTCCCTGCTCGAGCCCCGCCAGGTGATTTTCTCCGCAGCGGATGGCATGGCGATTCACGGTCAGCTCTTCCTGCCCGCCGGAATAAAGCCGGGGGAACGGCGTCCGGCCATCCTTTTCTTCCACGGCGGGTCGCGCCGGCAAATGCTGCTCGGCTGGCATTACATGGACTACTACCACAACGCCTACGCCATGAATCAATACCTAGCCAGCCAGGGCTATATCGTTCTCTCCGTGAACTACCGCAGCGGCATCGGCTACGGGATGGAGTTCCGCGAGGCGCTGAATTACGGCGCCACGGGCGCGAGCGAGTTCAACGACGTGATGGGAGCAGGCATTTACCTGCGCACCCGCGCCGACGTGGACCCGCAGCGCATCGGCCTGTGGGGCGGCTCTTACGGCGGCTACCTGACGGCCCTGGGCCTGGCGCGCGCGTCCGACCTCTTCGCCGCTGGCGTGGATTTCCACGGCGTCCACAACTGGAGCGTCGTGATCCACAACTTCGTGCCCGCCTACAACCCCGATGCCAACCCAGACGCGGCCCGCCTAGCCCTGGAATCTTCCCCGATCGCCTCGGTCAAGACCTGGCGTTCTCCCGTGCTGCTCATCCAGGGTGATGACGACCGCAACGTGCCCTTCAGCGAAACCGTGCAGATGGCGGAAGCGCTGCGAAGACAAGGCGTCGAGTTCGAACAGCTCGTTTTCCCCGACGAGATTCACGACTTTCTCATCCACCAGACCTGGCTGCGCGCCTATCACGCTGCCGCTGATTTCTTGGACCGCCACCTGCGATCGAACGCGCCATAAGTGTGACCTGCTGGCGATTGACGTTTATATCCGCGGCGAGAAAGCGGTCGCGATGCCAGTCACCATACTCTGCGACCCGGCGCCATGAAGGCATGCATCGGTCTCGAACCGCGAGCCGCGCGCGCCTCGAAAAGCCGGAGACCGAGCGCCGGCTTCTCTGGCCTAAACAGTCAATCAATCATGGGTGCGGATTCGTAGCGGGCGTCTGGTTCGCCGATGGATTCGGCGGCGTC
>Ga0209415_10011347_pt1 | contig 15019 bp, 14 predicted proteins | sample PeaSoiSIISIP2007_FD_187696 | JGI IMG/M metagenome (GOLD analysis project Ga0209415, IMG submission 187696) | Peat soil microbial communities from Weissenstadt, Germany - SII-SIP-2007 (SPAdes) (version 2) | ecosystem: Environmental > Terrestrial > Soil > Wetlands > Peat | place: Germany...
TCGCCGAGCTTCGAGGAGATCGCGCACGCGCTGAAGCTGACGTCGCTCGCGACGGTGCACAAGCATCTCTCGACGCTGGAGAAGAAGGGCTTCATCCGCCGGGGGTACAACCAGAGCCGGTCGATCGAGGTGACGCAACTGCCGAAGCAGGTGCGCGAGGAGATTCTGGACCGGCACGTGGTCGAGCTGCCGCTCGCGGGGAGAATTGCCGCCGGGCGACCGCTGGAAGCGGTCGAGGAGAATGAGACGATTTCGCTGGCCGATTTTGCGCGCGGGGAGAAGACGTTTGTCCTGCAAGTGAAGGGCGAATCGATGCGCGAGGATCACATCCTCGACGGCGATTACATCGTGGTCGAGCAGACGCAGGTAGCAAATCCCGGAGAAATCGTGGTCGCGCTGGTGGGCGAGGATGAGGCGACGGTGAAGCGCTTTTATCGCGAGCCGGGCGGGAAGATTCGATTGCAGCCGGCGAATTCGTCGATGGCGCCGATTGTGGTGGCGGGGGCGGACGTGAAGATTCAGGGCCGCGTGGTGGGAGTGCTGCGCAAGTATTGATTCCTCCGACGCAAAGTCACCATGAGCCTGCAACTGAAAGTCTTCTGGACCGGGCTGGCGATCTACGCCGTGAGTTTTTTTCTGTTGGCGACTGGGGGTTCAAGCGCCGGCGACTCGAGAATGCCGGGTTTCTTTTGTGCGTTTTACGCGCTTGTTTTTCCTTGGGTGGAGGCCAAAGATGCGTGGCTCCACAATATGCCTCCCGTATTGGGACCTGTTCCTTGGATTTCGCTTCTGGTTAGTGGATTGATCAATCCGGTTTTTCTCACAACGGCCTTCCTCGATCTGACCGATCAGCATCCGCGGGCTTTCGTCATTTTGAGAATCCTAGTGGTCGTGATGATTCCCTTCTGTTGGATCTTCTTTTACACGTTTCCGTTTGGCTATCCTCGTGAGGGGCATTTCGTGTGGATCATTGGAATGCTACTGACGTTGTTTTCGCGAGAGCTCGTGACAGGCAAGAGCATGTAGGGGGGCAAGAACGACGCCCGCCTTCCCGATACAAATCATCGGGACGCAAACACCGCGGAAGGCGGCCGCTACATAACCGTTGCGGCTCGTCCGGCCGAGGCGGGATGGCATCGCCTTTCGGTAGTAATGCACCGGACACAAGTGTGCCAGATTGGGATTGGCGGGGAATACGCAGGGGAATAGATTTGTAACCCCGGTCCGCATCCCATAGCTGGTTCCGGCGCAGTTGGGCCCAAGGAGGGTAAATGTGGGGAGAGAAGAAACCCGACGCTCCCGCTAGGACGCCGCTTCCGCAGCAGCCTAGAACGAACGCAACGTCTTCAACATCCTTTTCTGGGGAGGCAAAGACAATGGCACCTTTGGATTCAAGTTATCCGACGTCCGACCGGTCGAGCAGCGGCGGAACGGCCCGGCTCGGCGCGGGCCTGCACGTGAAGGGCGAGATCAGCGGCAACGAAGACCTGTCCATCGACGGAACGGTCGAGGGACTGGTGCACTTGGAAGACCGCAAGTTGACGATTGGCGCGAGCGCTCGCGTCACCGCCGACGTGATCGCCCGGGAAGTGGTCGTGTACGGCAATGTGAAGGGAAATCTTCGGGCGCGCGACCGCATCGAGATCAAGAAGGACGGCTCGGTGGTCGGCGACCTGACGACGGCCCGGATCATGATCGAGGACGGAGCGTACTTCAAAGGCTCGATCGAGATCGACAAGGCCGGCGAAGCCAGCGACAGCGATCTCGAGAAGGCCGCGTACACGCGGACGACTCGCGCCGCCGCGACGACGGCCTCCGCCAGCTCCTCGGACTAAATCACAAGCACTCCAACCAGCGGGCGGGCCGCGCAAGCGCGGTCCGCAGCTGCCTTCCTCTTTCTCCGCGCAGAGTCTTCAGGCCAAGCTCACGATGTAATCGCCGCCGGCCGGCTCGAAGTGCAGCTTTTCCTCGCGCGAAAGCCAGCCAATGGCCATGAAGAAGAGGCTCTGCGGCGCGTTGATCTCTTCCATCAGAGCGGCAAAGGTGAGAGGGCCTTCCTTCGAGAGAGCCTCCCAGATAGCGCCTGCGGTATCTCCAATTCGGTCGTGGTTCACGGTGAAAGCTCCCTTTGAAGTTTGGCTCTTGAAACGCTCGAGCCAGCAGTAAGCGGCGGCGCGACGGAGCAAGCGGTCGAAAATCTCGGGCTGCGACGGGTTCACGCTGGTCAGCGACATGAGGATTGAGGTCATGATGCACCCCTCGGCGACAACTGTAAGCACAGATGGTTACAGTCACGTTATTCGTTCTTAAATAGTCTTCAAATTTGAGCGGCGAGAGGCGCCGGCGGCTTCGAGTAAGTTCTTGCATGCGGTACAACCACTGCTGGCTGCGCACTCGCCGATTGCCTGGGCTTACACGCACAGACAGGAGTGTCTGTGCCACGATAAGAGTCTTCGTTGACAGAAATTGCGACGTGGCCTAAACTCATCGTTTGTCTATAGACGGAAAGGTGTGACTGGGCAGATGCGGACATACGTACCCAAGGGCCGTGAGGCGGAAGCGCTCACGGTGGGACCTAACTGGTTCGTGGTGGATGCAGAGGGACAGGTGCTGGGGCGCCTGGCGACGCGTATCGCGAGGCTTTTGATCGGCAAGGATAAGCCGAGCTTTACCCCGCACCTCGATTGCGGCGATCACGTGGTGGTGATCAACGCCGAGCGGATCAGGCTGACGGGGAACAAGATCGACCAGAAGATGTACCGTCACCACAGCGGATACCCGGGCGGGCTGAAGGAAATTTCCATTCGGGCGCTGATGCAGCGCCGTCCAGCAGAGGTCGTGCGCGAAGCGGTGCTGGGAATGCTGCCGAAGAACAAGCTCCGCGCGCGCCGCGCCAAGAAGCTGCGTGTGTATGCCGGAAGTGAAGCGCTTGCCCGCCACGCCGGACAGAAGCCCCAGCCGCTCGCGCTGTAGCCTCGAGAGAGCTCCGAGATTTTTTGCTTTGCAGGGATGAATCCGCTGCGAAGAACGATTCTATCGATTCAGTGGGGGGAAACTTGAGTTCAACCGGCAGTTCGATTGAAGGCGCCGCGGGAAAGCAGTTCTACGGCACGGGACGCCGCCGCGAGGCGGTGGCGCGCGTGTACATTAAACCGGGACCGGCGCGGTTCACCGTGAACAAGAGGCCGGTGGACGAATATTTCCAAAACATCGCGTGGCACACGGCCGCGGTGGAGCCTCTGAAGTTCACGCAGATGCTCGACCTGCTTGAGGTGAAGGCGCACGTGAAGGGCGGCGGCGTGGGCGGACAAGCCGGCGCGGTGCGCATGGGACTTTCCCGGGCGCTCGCGAAGCTTAACCCGGAGCTGCGACCCGCTCTGCGCAAGAACGGTTTTCTGACGCGCGATCCGCGCATGAAGGAAAGAAAGAAGTACGGGCAGAAGGGAGCGCGTCGGCGCTTCCAGTTCAGCAAGCGGTAGTCGATCCGGGTCCAGCCGGGTGGGCTGGGCCTAATTCACGGCCGGCAAGGAACCGGCAGAAAAGGATGCTGTCCCGAAGTCTCGGGATCAAAGCATCCCTTTATAGAGAGGAGATACATTGGGAGTCGAGATTACGATGAAAGAGCTTCTGGAGGCCGGGGTTCACTTCGGCCATCAGACGCGACGCTGGAACCCGAAAATGAAGGAGTATATTTTCGGCGAACGCAACGGAATCCACATCATTGACCTGCAAAAGACCCTGAAACTCTTCCGCGAGGCGGCGCGCTACGTGGCCGACCAGGCGGGACAGGGCAAGAGCGTGCTGTTCCTGGGAACGAAGCGCCAGGCGCAGGAAGCCATCTCCGAAGAGGCGCAACGCTGCGGAATGTTTTTCGTGAACCACCGCTGGCTCGGCGGCACCCTCACAAACTGGGCCACGCTGCAAAAATCGATCAAGCGGCTGAAGCTGCTGAAAGCGATGTCCGAAGACGGGCGCATGGCGCAGTTTTCGAAGAAAGAAGGCGCGCGCCTGGACCGCGAGCTGAAGCACCTGAAGCAGAATTTCTCGGGCGTCGAAAACATGACGACGCTGCCGGACGCGATGTTCGTGATCGATCCGAACGCCGAAGTGATCGCCGTGCGCGAAGCGCGGCGGATGGGCATTCCCGTGGTGGCGATCGTGGACACGAATTGCGATCCCAGCCTGGTGGACTGGGTGATTCCGGGCAACGACGACGCGCTGCGCGCGATTCGCTTGTTCACTTCGAAGATTTCCGACTCGGTTCTCTCGGGCCGGCAGTCGTTCGAGCAGTCGCAGATCGCCGAACAGAAGGCGGCCGAAGGCGCGGGCAGCGAAGAGAACGTGGAATACGTGGACACGAGCGCGTACGAAAAGTACGAAAAGCAGGAAGGCGACTTCGTCGAAGGCGAGCCCGTGGCTGAGGCGGTTCCCGCGGAAGAAGCCGCGGCTGCTGTGCCGAGCGAAGAAGAGAGCCCTGCTAAGTAGCTGCTGAGCGATTGCACACCTCTGGCCCGGCCGAGCTGGGCCGATCGAAATCCAGCGAAGAGGAATTGAATACACCGATGGCGACAGCACCCGAACCCGGCAAGGCAAACATTTCCGCGCAACTGGTGAAGGAACTGCGCGACCGCACCGGCGCGGGCTTTTCCGATTGCCGCGCGGCGCTGGTCGAGGCCGGCGGAGACATCGAGCAGGCCATCAACGTCCTGCGCAAGAAGGGGCAGGCCGCGGCGGCGAAGAAGGCGCAGCGGGCGACGTCGGAGGGATTGGTCTCCTGCTACATTCACGCGGGCGGGAAGATCGGCGTGCTCGTGGAGATCAATTGCGAGAGCGATTTCGTGGCGCGCACCGAGGATTTTCAGCGGCTGTGCCACGACGTGGCGATGCACGTCGCCGCACTCGACCCGAAGTTCCTGCGGCGCGAGGAAGTGACGCAGGAAACGCTCGACCGCGAGCGGGAAATCTATCGCGAGCAGGCGAAGGCAACCGGCAAGCCCCCGGCCGTGATCGAAAAAATCGTCAGCGGCAAAATGGAAAAATTCTACGAAGAGAACTGCCTCTACGAGCAGCACTTCATCAAGGACGAAGGCACGACGGTGAAGGAGCTAGTCGATCAAGCCATCGCCAAGCTCGGCGAGAATATCGCCATCCGGCGGTTTTCGCGGTTCAAGGTGGGCGAGTCGGACGGCGCGGGAGCAGCCACCGAAAGCTCCGAAGCACCGGCCGAGCCAACTCCGTCGACTTGATCGAGATTCCTCCGACTTCAAGAGAGATCCCTCGTCGCGCAGGTTCGTCCGGGACGCAACCCTTCGATCTCTCTCAGGGCAAGACAGCGCGGCTCGTTCGCCACGGCGGACTCGCTCGCGACGCCGGCCTTCATCAGGTTGGTGTTTCTCTGCTAGAATGCCCGCGGGACGGGGAGCGAGCTCGGACGGAATGACAAAACCACAAAAGGCAAGCCGCGCCGGAGCCACGCGAGGGGCGCCCATTTACAAGCGCATCGTCGTGAAGCTTTCGGGCGAATCGCTTTCGGGGCCGGACGCCTTCGGGATTCACGCGGACACAATCCAGGGCATAGCGCGCGAAGTGAAGAGCGTGCACGATCTGGGCGTCGAGGTGGCGCTGATCGTGGGCGGCGGGAACATTTTCCGCGGCGCGCGCCAGCAGGGCCTCGCGATCGACCGGGCCACGGCCGACTACATGGGGATGCTCGCGACGGTGCTCAACGGCCTGGCGATGCAGGACGCGCTCGAAAAGGCCGGGTGCAACACGCGGCTAATGAGCGCGATCGAAATGCACCAGGTGGCCGAGCCGTTCATACGGCGGCGGGCCACGCGGCACCTCGAGAAGCAGCGCGTGGTGATCTTCGCGGGCGGCACCGGCAATCCCTATTTTTCAACGGACACGGCGGCGGCGCTGCGCGCGATGGAGATCAAGGCGCAGGTGATCCTGAAGGCCACGCGCGTCGATGGCATCTACGACGCGGACCCGGAAAAAGTGAAGGGCGCGAAAATGTTCGAGCGCATCACCTATCTCGACGTGCTGCAAAAGGGACTTTCGGTGATGGACTCGACGGCCATTTCGCTCTGCATGGACAACAAGATGCCGATCGTCGTGTTCAACATGAACGTGCCGGGGAACTTGAAGCGCGTGGTGGTGGGCGAGCGGGTCGGCTCGACCGTCACAGCGGCGTGAACGCGCGCCGGCGGAGGCTGAATTTTCGATGACCACGGTTGCCACAAGCAAGGACGCGCTCGCGCAGGCGAAGATTCGGATGGAGAAGGCGGTCGAGGATTTTCGCAAGGACCTCGCGAGCGTGCGGACCGGGCGCGCAAACGTCGGGCTGCTCGACGGCGTGAGAGTGGACTATCACGGCACGCCGATGCCGATCAACCAGCTCGGCACGATGAACGTGCCCGATCCGGCGATGATCGTGATCTCGCCCTGGGATCCGGGCGCGGTGGCGCCGATCGACAAGGCGATCCGCACGGCCGATCTGGGACTCAATCCCACGAACGACGGCAAGGTGGTGCGCGTGCCGATTCCGCCGCTTACCGAAGAACGCCGCAAGGAATTCGCCAAGCACATCCACAAGGTGCTCGAGAACCATCGCACCGCCGTGCGCAATATTCGCCGCGACATCAAAGAGGCGGTCGAGAAGCTCGAGAAGGACAAGAAAATCAGCGAGGACGACAAGAAGCGCTCGCTCGACGAACTCGAAAAGCTCACCCACGCCGAAACGAAAAAAATCGAGGACCTCTCCGCAGCAAAAGAAAAAGAAGTAATGGAAATCAAATGACGACTCGTTCAGAGTCGTCATCCCGAGCGAGCAATGTGAGCGAGGGATCTCTCTTAGGCGCGTCTCCTTCCTGAAAACCCTTAAACACAGAGAGCACGGGGATTGTTCCGTCGTATAACTGAGCCATGATTGAAGCCCGGCCGAGCAGAACGGCGCTCCTGGTAGCGATGCGGCGCGCCGCCCACCAGATTTTCGATCAACCGCACGTGTTCGAGGACCCCATCGCGCTTCCGATCATCGGGCCGAAGGCTGTTGCGAAGGTGCGGAACGAGCGGGGAAGGTTCGTAACGCGCGTGGGGCGAACGATTCGAGCTTTCATGGCCGCGCGCAGCCGGTACGCCGAAGACCAGTTCGCGCGGGCAGTTGCGCGCGGCACGAGGCAGTACGTGATTCTCGGCGCGGGCCTCGACACATTCGCGTACCGCAATCCGTATGCGGAATCCGGGCTGCACGTGTTCGAAGTGGATTATCCCGCGACGCAGGCGTGGAAGCGCGAGCGTCTTGCGGCCGCGGGGATCGCGATTCCTTCGTCCGTGACATTTGCGCCCGTCGATTTCGAGCATCAGACGCTGCCGGAAGGTTTGCGGCAAGCGGGCTTCGATTCGGGAAAGGCGGCGTTCTTTTCCTGGCTGGGCGTGACATTTTATCTGGAGAAGGAAACGGTGATGGGCACGTTCAAGTATATTGCGTCGTGCGCGCCTGGAGGGGGCGTGGCATTCGACTACGGGTTGCCGCGGGAGTCGCTGAGTTGGATCGGGCGTTTGGCGCTCGACGCAATGTCGCGGCGAGTGGCGAAGGCTGGCGAACCGTTTCGGACATTCTTCGACCCGGCGGTTCTTGCGGGCGAGCTAAAGGCGATGGGCTTTCGTTCCGTCGAGGATTTGGGGAAGGAAGAAATCAACGCGCGGTATTTTAGGGATCGGGCGGACGGATTGCGCGTGAGCAGCGGGCTGGCGCATATGATGAGCGCGGAAGTGTAGGCGGGGCCTAAGCGGATCGTCAGTTTACGGCGTGAACGTCTTCGGGACGAAATAGAGTAAAAGCGCAATCCCCGGTACTCGCGGAGCAGGAGAGGGTGCCGCGGCGGATGAGTTTTACGATCGAGGCGTCCGGAAACACGGTGCCGAAATCGAGAGCGCGCAGGCGGTCCGCGAGCGGACGCAGCTTTTCGCTTCCGCCTGCAAATCGCACGGCGTCCACGTGCGCCTGTTTTTCCCCGGGTGACAGCAAAACGAAAAAGTCGGCTTGCGCGTCCTCGTTGAAAAGTTTTCCAGCGGGAATTACGCGAAGCGCCGCGAGCTCGGGACTAGCCTTGTTCACCAGATCGTCGATCTGGGAGTTGCCGCCGAGAAGCAGGGTGAGGCGCGCGCGAGTGTCGGGGGCGGAATCGGGCGCGGCCAGTGCGAGCGCGAAAAAGTGGATCGCGCGGTCCTTCTCGCCGAGCTTTTCGTAGACCTGCGCGAGGTGATCGCCGATTTCGCCGTTCTGATCGAGCAGCCACGCGGGATTGATGTAGCGTTGCGCCGTCGGCAGGTCGCCTTTCTGGAAATAGACCCAGCCGAGAGTGTCCCAGCAGCCCACGATGCTGACGACTTCATTTAGCTGAGTGCCGGTCACGTGAGCCAAGTCGAGACGGCGAAGGTCCGCAGCGATCGAAGAGATGGCGGATTGGGCGTAATGCTGCGCCAAGTCGAGCTCGGTTTTGCTGTCGGCGAGATTGAAGGCGATGTCGTTCCAGACGGGCGGCGTGGGAGAAAGCGCGACGGCCTTTTCGAATACCGCGAGAGCTTTTTCTTTTTGGTTCGTATTCAGATACGCGCGGCCGAGGCTGACGCGCAGCTCCGCGTTTTCCGGCGAAAGGATCGTGGCCTTGTCGAGCTCCGGCGCGGCCTGGACGTAGTCATGCTGCTCGAGAAAGATTTCGCCGAGCGCGGCATGAGCGGCCGGGTCGAGGGGATCGAGCTCGGTCTGCTTGCGAAACGCGGCGGCAGCTTCGGCGTACTTCTGCTGGCGTTCGAGCGCGAGGCCGAGGTAGTCGTTCGCATGCGCGTCCGCGGGATTGATTTCGAGCTGCTTCTGAAACGCGGAAGCCGCTTCGTCATTTTTTCCCACGCGGAGGTATGCGAGGCCGAGATCGTCCCACACCTGCTTGTGCCGGGGATCGAGCTGGACGGCGCGCTCGAAAAGAGGAATCGCCGCGCGCGTGTTTCCGGCGTTCAGGGCGGCGAGGCCGGCTTCGAGCAGGTCGTCCGGTGTCGCCGTCGCCGGGACAACGGGCGCGCCGGGAGCGGTGTTCGCGACGGCCAGAAGTTGATTTTGATCGGACGCGACAGCGCGCGTAAAGGCGGAGTAGTCGTCCGTGCGCGAGGCGGGGAGCCGGCGCATTCTGAAGTCGAGCGAGCGCTCGGCCATGACGGTGTGGTCCGCGAAGCGATAACTTGATTTGAATTCGGCGTAATCGCGCGCGACTGACATGGCGATCGGCGGCTGCGCGGAGAGGTCATCCGGCAGAACGAGCTTCAAGCGCACGGTGACGTTGAGCGGGCTGCCGAGCTCAATCGACTTGGCGGCGTCGCTCGGAGGATCGGGCAGACCGATCGCGAGAAGCGGCAGCGCTGCTCTGAATTTCTTGCTCGACCAATCGAGAAAAGTCGGCTGTGAAAAGGCGATGTCGAGCGTGAACGGATTTTGTGTCGCGGCGGGATCGCCGGGCTTGACTTCGGTGACTTCGCCGCGGATGCCGTCGAGCGTGAGAATCGTCTGGCCGAGGTCCATCCATTGCGCTTGCGGCGTGCGGCGAAACGCGAGGCGAAGGACGAGTTCGGTATCGCCGCGCAGCGAGTAATGCGCGCGGGCCGTCAGCTTGCCGAGGTCGCTCACCTGGCCGTCGATATCGACGTGCTGAGAGGACAGAAACGGGGGATCGGCAGGCGTTTCGACGATTCTGCCGGGCTCATTCGCGGGCACGAGCAAAGCAGATTTGTCGCGCAGCGGAGAGGCGAGCAGCCGGAACGGCGCGACTTCGGGCGTGGTGTCCATCCAGATGAGTTCGTTGCCCAAGGGCGCGGCGGTGATTACATGATCGAATTGCGCGGGCGAAGGCAGCGACGCGCTGAGCTTCTGGATCGATGGGATCAAAGCGGCATCGGAAGTGATTTCCGCGGCCTTGAGCATGGCGGCGAGCAAAGTGTGCTCGTCCTTGGCGTCGCCATACTTGCTTGAAAAAACATCGGCGGCGGAACGAGGCTGGTAGCTGCTTTCGCCGAATGGAAGGCTGACGTAACGAATATTTGTCGAAACATAGTCGTAGAGCGCGCGCATCTTCTCGAGGTCAGTCGGGCGCCCCTGAACGAGCTCTTGCGTCTTGGCGCGAATTTCAGGTGTGGGGTCGGTCCGGCCCGCTTCGAGCTTTGCATACCAGCGAGCGACAGCTTCCCAAGTGGCGAATGTCGTGAGCTGGACATCCGGCGGCTTAGCCTTCGCTTGATCGGTGTCTTTTTTTGGAGAGTCGTCGGCCGGGGGCGTGAGGTGCGCGTGCTTCCAGCGATAGATCGTTCTGCCATTCTCGTGGGATGTTTCGAAGGGCGATCCGGCGGATGACTGGAGAATGACTTTGCGTGATTCGGGGATATTGATTTCGAGACGCTCGTCGAGAACGATGGCGTTGTCGAGGAAACTGTGCTGGTACCAGAATTCGCCCGCAGCGCGCGGCGTGACGACGCGCGTCGCAATCTCGTATTCGAGCTCATCTCCCGGTACGAGTGCCGGGACCGTGATGTGCTTTTCCTTGGCGTTTGCGTAAGCGGGCGCGTCATGCGCGATTGGAGCGGTGACATCTTTCACGGCGTCGGCGTCGGCGGCGGTGACGATGGTTCCATCGGATTTGTGAACCCGCACGAAGCGAACGTCGATCTTTTCGTAGGACGAGTTGTAGCCGAAGACGAGTTCGCGCAATTCCTTTGCGCCAGCGTCGCTTTGCACGCGGAGGCGCACGGAGAGAATTTGTTCGCCGGTGCCGTCGATTTCGAAGCGCGCTTTGGTGGCGTACTTGGTGATGACAAAAGGCTCGCGCGAATAATCAGGGGAAGCTTTCTTCGGAGCGGGCGTCGCCTGTGTCGGCGTCGAAGGGGGATGGCCTTGGGCTTTGGCCACCGCAGGCAGGCTTAGGGCGCATAGCAGCGCCGCTGGGAAAAAATACTGGCGCACTCTCTGTTGAAAACTCACGGTGAGAAGTTTAGGTGGGTTGAGGGCGGCGGTAAAGCGCTGATGGCGGGACGGTTGAGGAGTTTCCAACAATGCGCATCCACCGCCTGGTAGGGTTCTAGTACCAAGCGGTGAGCCTAGGGGGCTTCGGTAGTTCCTAGGTCGCATTCGAGTCGTAAAATGAACTATGTGTCCTATTATCTGAGGGATAAAAATTCAAGAGATGAGCGACGTACGATCCAGCTCAAATCAGTCAGAGGAGGGCCAAGGAGCGAGCGTGGGCTCCGGATGGCAGAACCGAGGGCAAAATCCGGGCGAAGCTTCGGGAAATCCTTCGAGCGACGATTCTGCGAGCTTTTGAGGCTGGCGCGGTCGTATTTGCCGGATTTCCACAGAGATATCGGGTTGACACGATTTGTTGTTTTGCCTATACTTGCCCGGTTGTGCGAAGGCCTTCGGGCCTGGTGGTGAAAGGGAAGTCTTTCCGACCCGGAACAGAGAACGACGGAACGGGGAAGGAAAGAGCGGCCGAAATGGGGCGCCAGCCCCGCAAAGCCGCGTGAGCCTCTCCGCAGTTCGCAGATGCAGTTCACTCCTCGGGGTGAAGCGTCAGGGCGGAGTACCTGGTAATTCCTTCGGGTTGGCGACCTTTTCTGTTCATTCACCCGCAGAGTTCTGCGCGGGAAGGTTTGGGCTGCGCAGAATCACAACACGGACTTTTCAGAGCGAGGGGGAAGAGTGCCCACGTTTTCACAATTGGTGCGGTACGGCCGGGAACAGATTCGAACGAAGACGAAATCGCCCGCGCTCGAGGGATGCCCGGAGAAGCGCGGCGTGTGCATTCGCGTTTATACGCAGACGCCGAAGAAGCCGAACTCGGCGCTGAGAAAAGTGGCGCGCGCGCGGCTGACGAACCACGCCGAAGTGACGACGTACATTCCCGGGATCGGACACAACTTGCAGGAACACTCGATCGTGCTGGTGCGCGGGGGCCGCGTGAAGGATCTGCCGGGCGTGCGCTACCACGTGATTCGGGGAACGCTCGACGCGGCAGGCGTCGAGAATCGCAAACAGTCGCGCTCGAAATACGGCGCGAAGCGGCCGAAGGCCGCGCAGAAGTAGGAGAGCGGAAAGATGCCACGTAAAGGATGGGTGCTGCGCCGAAAGATTCCGGGCGATCCGGTTTACGGCAGCGATCTAGTGCAAAAGTTCATTTCGAGCATGATGTACGACGGTAAGCGCTCGACCGCGCAGACGATTTTTTACGAGGCGATGGATCAGGTGGCGAAGAAGTCGAACGACGACGCGTTCAAGCTGTTCAAGAAGGCCGTCGAGAATTGCAAGCCGACGCTGGAAGTGAAGACGCGGCGCGTGGGCGGCGCGAACTACCAGGTGCCGGTGGAAGTGAATCCGTTCCGGCGGCAGTCGCTGGCGATCCACTGGCTGGTGCTGTATTCGCGCACGCGCTCGGGGAAGTCGATGCACGACAAGCTGGCCGAGGAAATTCTGGACGCGTCCAATGGCCGCGGCGGAGCGGTGAAGAAGAAGGAAGACGTGCACCGCATGGCGGAAGCGAACAAGGCGTTCGCGCACTATCGCTGGTAGGGATGGCGCAGAACCGATACTGAAAATGGCGCGACAAGTACAACTCGATCAGATCCGCAATATCGGGATCATGGCTCACATCGATGCGGGGAAGACGACCTGCACGGAGCGCATCCTGTTTTACACGGGTGTGACTTACAAGATCGGCGAGGTGCACGAAGGCACCACGGTGATGGACTGGATGGAGCAGGAGCGCGAGCGCGGGATCACAATCACGTCCGCGGCGACGACCGCCTCGTGGAAGCGCTTCGACAAGACGTATCGCATCAATATTATCGACACGCCGGGCCACGTGGACTTCACGGTGGAAGTCGAGCGGTCGCTGCGCGTGCTGGACGGCGCGGTGGCGGTGTTCGACGCGGTGGCGGGCGTTCAGCCGCAGTCGGAAACCGTGTGGCGGCAGGCGGACAAGTACCGCGTGCCGCGCATCGCGTTCATCAACAAGATGGACCGCATCGGCGCCGATTTCGATCGTTCGATCCGCTCGATGCGCCAGCGGCTTTCAGCCCACCCTGTTCCAGTTACCTACCCCATCGGCCGCGAAGACAATTTCATCGGCGTCATCGACTTCATCGAAGAGCGAGCCATCATCTGGAAAGACGAAACGCTCGGCGCGGAATACGAAATCCTGCCGCTCGAAAAGCTGTGGGATGCGGCCTACCTGGCGACGCGGCCCGCGCTCGAAAAGGCAGTTAAGGCTGGGGCGCTGAGCCCGGAGTTCTACAAGGAACATCGCGAGAAAGTGGTCGAATACATCGCGGAGCACGACGACGCGATCCTGACGAAGTATCTCGAGCAGCACAAACTCGAGCCTGCCGAGTTGCGCGCCTCTCTGCGTCGGTCGACGATTGCGCTGAAGCTCGTGCCGGTGATTGCAGGTTCGGCCTTCAAGAATAAAGGCATCCAGCCGTTGCTCGACGCGGTGATCGATTATCTCCCGTCGCCAATGGACGTTCCGCCGGTGGAGGGCGAGGACCCGAACGGAGCCGAGCCGGTGCTGCGGCGCGCGTCGGACGATCAACCGTTTGCCGCGCTGGCGTTCAAGATCATGACCGACCCCTACGTCGGACACGTGACTTATATCCGTGTGTATTCGGGCGTGCTGAAGACCGGGGAGTTCGTTTACAACTCGACGAGAAAGACGCGCGAGCGCATGGGGCGTTTGCTCCGGATGCACGCGAACAAGCGCGAGGAAATCGCATCGATCGAAGCGGGCGACATCGCGGCATGCGTGGGACTCAAGAATGTGACGACCGGAGACACGCTGTGTAACGAAGACAATCCGATCGTTCTCGAGAATATCGATTTTCCCACCCCCGTTATATCCGTAGCGATCGAACCCAAGACCAAAGCCGACCAGGAAAAAATGGGCACCGCGCTCGCGAAGCTTGCCCAGGAAGATCCGACGTTCCGGGTCCATACCGACCAGGACACGGGCCAGACTTTGATTTCCGGGATGGGCGAGCTGCATCTTGAAATTATCGTGGACCGCATGATGCGCGAGTTCAGCGTGCAGGCGAACGTCGGCCGGCCGCAGGTGGCGTATCGCGAAACGATTCTGAAGATGGCGGAGGCCGAACACAGGCACATCAAGCAGAGCGGCGGCCGCGGCCAATACGGACACGTGAAACTGACGGTGCAGCCTCTGCCAAACGCGGCTCACGAGGACATGCGCGAAATGTCCACGGACGCGCTGGACGAGATTGCCAAGCAGGTGGCAGGCAAGGGCGGGAAGTGGCGCTTCGACAAGGAGCACCGGCTTCTCTTCATCGACAAGGTCGTGGGCGGCGCGATCCCGAAGGAATTTATCCCTCCGATCGAGGATGGCGTGAAAGAAGCGATGGAGAACGGCGTGCTCGCGGGATACGAAATGGTGGACCTGGCCGTGGTGGTGATCGACGGCACTTACCATGACGTGGATAGCTCCGAAATCGCGTTCAAGATCGCGGGATCGATGGCTTTCAAGGAAGCCTGCCGTCGCGCCAACCCGAAGCTGCTCGAACCGATCATGCGCGTGGAAGTTGTCGTCCCCGAGGACTACATGGGGCCGGTAATCGCGGACCTGAACTCGCGGCGCGGGCAGATGCAGGGACGCGAATCGCGCGCGGGGAGCGAAATCATCAACGTGCTGGTGCCGCTCGCCGAGATGTTCGGCTACGCGACCGATATTCGAAGCAGGACGCAGGGACGCGGCAGCTTCACGATGCACTTTTCGCACTATCAGCAGGCGCCGGCGAACGTGTCCGAGGAAGTGATCGGGAAAGCGACCGGCAAGACGGTGAAAACGTAGTGAACGGATCAAGTTCGGTACGCTGAGACTGAGGAGCAGAGAGACATGGCGAAGGAGAAATTCGAGAGGGTCAAGCCGCACGTAAACGTGGGGACGATCGGGCATATCGACCACGGCAAGAC
>Ga0209415_10011348_pt1 | contig 15019 bp, 9 predicted proteins | sample PeaSoiSIISIP2007_FD_187696 | JGI IMG/M metagenome (GOLD analysis project Ga0209415, IMG submission 187696) | Peat soil microbial communities from Weissenstadt, Germany - SII-SIP-2007 (SPAdes) (version 2) | ecosystem: Environmental > Terrestrial > Soil > Wetlands > Peat | place: Germany...
CCAGATCACCGAAGGTCGTTTTCGCGAGGACCTTTACTACCGCGTCAATGTGATCGATATCCCGCTGCCACCGCTGCGCGAGCGCAAGGGCGACATCACGCTGCTGGCCCATTCTTTCCTGAAGAAATTCACCGAGAAGGCGAGCAATCGGATCGTCGGCTTCGAGCCCGAGGTGCTGGCGGCGCTGGAGACCTACGGATGGCCGGGAAACGTCCGCGAGCTTCAGAATGTCATCGAACGGGCCTGCGCGCTGGCCGATGGCGAGCGGATCGGGTTGGGCGATCTCCCCGAGCATCTGCGATCGCCGGCGCCGGCCGGTGATGTCGCCGTACCCTCCGACCTCGGCGCACGCATGACGCTCAAAGAAGCGAAGGAGCGATGGATCAACCAGCTCGAGTCAGCCTACGTCGCCGAGGTCCTCAAGCGTGAAGGCGGCAATGTCTCGCAGGCGGCGCGCAAGGCCGGAATCGATCGCAAGACGCTCCATCGCCTGCTGCACAAGCACAGCTTGCGCTGAGTAAATTGATTTGGTGGCGCTCTTTACCGGACGAGCGCGGGGTCAAAATCCCTCGTAGCACGATAAAGCACCAGGTTTCACGTGAAATCACGCACCGCCCGAATGGAGTGGGTCAGGACTGGGACACTCTTAGTACCCGCGCGCCACAGGATGCGCATGGGCTGGCGATTGCGAATCGCTAAGCTTTCGCGAATTGCAGGGCGCTGCAGACTGCCTGAGTCAGCTCGCGGGTGAGGAACGGCTTGCGCAGGTAGGCGCGGGCGCCGGCGTCGGACGCCGCCTGCGCGACATCTGCCGTATGGTATCCAGTCATCATGATGACCGGGATTTGCAGCGGCTTTTCCCTTGCCCGACGCAGGATTTCAAGCCCGTCGCCGTGCGGAAGGTTGAAGTCGGTAACGATTAGGTCGGGATGCTCCGCATCGATCATCGCGATCGCCTCGGGACCATCGAAGGCCTTGAGGCAGATGTATCCCAGCCCCTCGATCAGGCGCGCGCAGGTATCGACCAGATCGAGTTCGTCGTCAACCACCAATACTTTACGGGCCATCAGATCTCGTTACCTAGGCAGGGGTTGAGCAACAATTATGCCGCATTTTTTCCTCAGCAGTCTTCGCTGATTGCGGGAACCCTTGTGACTTGGGAAAAACTTGGTCACCCTGCCTTCTGCTTCTCGTCTTCTGCGGCGCGCTCCGCCAATGCCGGCAGCAGGACTGTGAAGATCGTCCCTGCCCCGGCCTTTGACGCGACCTCGATTACGCCACCGTGTTCGCGCACCGCCCGCTTGGTAATCCAGAGCCCCAATCCGGTCCCGGTGGACTTGGTGGTGTAGAACAGGTCGAAGATGCGCGGGAGCGCCTCTGCCACGATTCCGATGCCGGTATCCTCGATCGTCAGCCGGACCTGGCCGGGCGCCGCAGACGAGTTCTCGGTGGTGATGCGGAGGGTTCCGCCGTGCGGCATCGCATCGCGCGCATTGCTCAGCAAGTTGACCATCACCTGCGAGAGCGCCGTATGGTCGCCCATCACCTCGGGGAGCCGCTCGGCCAGCCGGGTTTCGATCCGGATTCCGTCGCGTGCCGTCTGCTCGCGGAACAGGAGCATGGTCTCGGTTACCAGATCGTTAACGCTGAGCGGACGATGGACCTTCTGCGGCTGGCGCGCAAGGGTGAGCAGCTCAGTGGCCACGCGGCTCGCGCGCTGCGAGTTGCGCTGGATCACATCGAGGTCGCTCAGGAACTGGGGCGTGAGCCCGAGCTTCGAGCCCTCGGACATCACCAGCTCAGCGCGCGCCGAGATGATTGCGAGCGGATTGTTGAGTTCGTGCGCGACCCCGGCCGCCACGGTTCCGATCGCCGCCATCGCCTCGCTGCGCCGCGATTGAAACTCGAGGTTGCGCCGCTCCGTGACATCCGTGATGAAGCCGGTGACGAGCCCGCCCTGCGTGGTGGCGATATGGCTCAGGCTCACCTCGATCGGGAACTCGCTGCCGTCTTTGCGCCGGCCGACGGGGTCGCGGCCGAAGCCCATCGGGCGCGAGCGGGGGCTCTTGAGATACTCACTGCGTTCGCCGCGATGCTTCTCGCGCAGGCGTTCCGGGACCAGTATCTCGATCCGCTGGCCGATAAGCTCGAGCTCGCGGTAGCCGAACATCTCTTCGGCCTTGGGGTTGGCATCGACAATCCGGCCCCGGGAATCGACCACGATCAACCCCTCGGCGGCCGAAGCGAAATAGGCTCGCACGCGCGCCGCGCTTTCGCGCTCCGCGGCGCGCGATTGCTCGATAACCACCCGATACTCGCGCAGCACGATGTAGAACAGCACCGCGGTGACGGCCACGAAAATCAGCCGGTCGATCGCTAGCGGGAAGAAACTGAAGTTGACTGCGACTACGTCGGAGACCCCCGCCCATAGCCCGCCGACCAGCACGTAGATCAGGACCAGCCGAAACGGCCTGCTGTACCATCCCGATCCCGATGAGCCGGTGGATCTCGATGCCATCGATTAGCGAACCCTGCCTCGGTAACTATTATGCCTCAAGCGTGAGGCCGGGGCTGGCGATTCAGGCTAGACCTATAACATCGGCGGATCGCGGGCCAGACACCCGGCGAGCGCTTGGCGCGGCCGGTCCCCGGTGCTAGAGACGGCCCCGGTGGAGAAATCCGGCCGGCGGGCGCGCGGCGGCCCTAAACCGAGCGGCGAAGTTCCGCTAAGATGGGGGACGGGAGGCGGATACGACCGAAGCACGACGATGGCGCGACAACCCCAGAGCTGGCGGGGATTTCGTGAGTTCGACCGATTCCGGGAAAATCTCGACGACCTCTTCGACCGCTTTCTGGGCCGGCCCGCGGAGGTTTCTACCCCCGGGACGCGCGGCCCGGCGATTGAGTCCTTTATCGAGGACGACAAGCTCGTCGTGCGAGCCGACCTCCCGGGAATCGATCCCGCCCAGGTCGAAGTGACGGTTGACGGCAGCCTGCTGACGATCAGGGGCACGCGCGAGCAGCGGCGCGAGGAAAACCAGTGCGATTACATTCATCGCGAAGTAGTCTACGGGAGCTTTGAGCGGTCGCTTACGCTGCCCCACCCGGTCAAGACTGAGGCAATTAACGCGACCTACCACAACGGCGTGCTTGAAGTGACCATGCCGCGGTCTGCAGAAACGACGCCGCGGAAAATCGCGATCCAGATCGAACGCCGCCGCGCGCCAGCCGGACCGTCCCGGTCGAAGTCTCGGCCCTAGTCGCACCCTGCGCCTATCGGGAGTATCGAGCGGACGATGAACTGGGCCGGATATCTGCCGCGCAGCCTGCCGCCGCCGTTGCTGGGCCTTTACGAACTAGCGATCGACCTGCGCTGGAGCTGGAATCACGCCGCGGATTCGCTGTGGGAATTTGCCGATCCGCAGCTCTGGCATGCGACCAACAATCCCTGGCTGATCCTGCAAAGCCTGACCGAAGCGCGTATCGCGGCCCTCGCCGCCAACCCGACCTTCGTCGACGAGGTTCAGCGCCAGGTCGCGGCCCGCGCTGAATATTTGCGCGCGCCCACCTGGTTCGCGGAGCGTCACGGCGCCGACGATCTGCGCCCGGTCGCCTACTTCAGCATGGAGTTCGGTCTGAGCGAGGCGCTGCCGATCTACTCGGGCGGCCTGGGAATCCTCGCCGGCGACCATCTGAAGACCGCCAGCGACTTGGGCGTGCCGCTCATCGGCATCGGCCTGCTCTATCAGCAGGGCTATTTTCGCCAGGCGCTCGACACCGACGGCAACCAACGCGAACTCCATCCGTACAACGAGCCCGGCATGATGCCGGTGACGCCGGTGCCGGACGGGCACGGCGGATGGCTCAGGATCGAGCTTAGGATGCCGGGGCGGCCGCTGCGCCTGCGGGTCTGGCAGGTAACGGTCGGAAGAGTCTCGCTCTACCTGCTCGATAGCAACGATCCGCTCAACACCCCGGCCGATCGCGGCATCACCGGCGAGCTTTACGGCGGCGGGGTCGAGATGCGCCTGCAGCAGGAGATCGTGCTGGGGCTGGGAGGCTGGCGCCTGGTCGAGCGGCTGCGGCCCGATTGCCAGGTTTGCCATCTCAACGAGGGACACGCCGCTTTCGCAATTCTCGAGCGGGCGCGCAGCTTCATGCTCCGCACGGAGCAGCCGTTCGAGGTGGCCATCCGCGCGATTCGCGCCGGTAACGTCTTCACGACGCACACCCCGGTGGCGGCGGGGTTTGATCGCTACGCTCCTGAACTCGCGCAGATTTACGTCGACGCCTATGCTCCCCGGCTCGGGATAACGCCGAGCGCGCTGATGGCCTTAGGACGCGCCAACCCGGCCGACGATCGCGAGCCGTTCAACATGGCCTATCTCGCGATTCGCGGCGCGGGCCGCATCAACGGCGTGAGCAAGCTCCACGGCGAGGTCAGCCGCCGCATCTTCGCGCCGCTTTTTCCGCGCTGGCCCGAGCACGAGGTGCCGGTCGGCCACGTCACTAACGGGGTGCACATGCCGACCTGGGATTCGGCGGGCGCCGACGCGGTATGGACCGAGGCCTGCGGCAAGGAACGCTGGGTCCGCGACCTCGAAAACATCGAACAGCGCTTCGGCTCCATCGAGGATGAGGCGCTCTGGATGCTGCGCAACAACGAGCGCGCGATCCTGGTAAAGAACCTGCGGCTACGGCTCGAGCGCCAGGCCGCCGCAGCCGGCTCCGATCCGGCGACCGTCGCCGCTTGCGCCCATAAGCTCGATCCCAAGGCGCTTACCGTAGGCTTCGCGCGCCGCTTCACCGGCTACAAGCGGCCGGTCCTGCTGCTGCGCCATCCCGCTCGCCTCATCCGCCTGCTGAACGACAGCGAGCGTCCGCTCCAGGTCGTGGTGGCCGGCAAGGCCCATCCGCGCGACATGTCCGGCAAAGACATGGTGCGTCAGTGGATCGAGTTCACCCGCCGCCCCGAGGTCAACGCCCGCGCGGTCTTCATCGAGGATTACGATATGGCGATCGCGGCCGCGCTGGTGCAGGGTGTCGACCTCTGGCTCAACACTCCGCTGCGGCCATGGGAAGCGTGCGGAACGAGCGGGATGAAGGTGCTCGTCAATGGCGGGCTCAACCTGTCGGAACTCGATGGATGGTGGGCGGAGGCGTGGGCGCCCGGACTCGGATGGGCGTTCGGCGACCGGCGCGAGCATGATCACGATCCGGCCTGGGATGAAGTCGAGGCTGAGCAGCTCTATTCCACTTTAGAGCAGGAAGTTATCCCGGCCTTCTATGATCGCGACGCGCGCGGCATCCCGCCTGGCTGGATCGGGCGGATGCGCCGTAGCATGATGACGCTCGCGCCGCGCTTCTCGAGCAATCGGATGCTGCGCGATTACACCGATGGCTACTATCTTCCGAGCGCGGTCGAATACGGTCATCGCGCGGCAAACGGCGGCCTGGTGGCACTCGAGCTGGCGCGTTGGGCGCGTGGCCTGGATGAAAAATGGCGGCAGTTGAGCTTCGGTCATCTGATTGCCGAGCCAGTCGACGACCATCACCAGGTGCGCCTCGAAGTGATACTCGGCGATATCGATCCGGATTCGGTGCGCGTCGAGCTCTACGCCGAACCGCTCAACGGCGGCTCTGAGGTCTTCCCGATGGCGCCGGCGGGCGGCCCCGACGCGCACGGATGCCGCATCTACGTGGCGGGCGTTCCCGCTACCCGCCCGCCCGGCGACTACACCGCCCGCATCGTGCCGGCCCATCCGCACGCCAGCGTGCCGCTCGAAGCGCCGCAGATTCTCTGGAATCGCTAGCCGGAAATCGGGCTACGCGGTCTCAGCTTCGAGCACCATCAGCGAGCGCGCCCCGACCACGACGGTCGGACCTTCGCTGCGCGGGGCCGAGCCGATGGCGGCGATGTCGCCGGGCGCGGCGGCCGCGGTGTCGATCACGACCCGCCAGCGCGCGCGGGCGATCGAATCGGGCCACCGGAAGCCCGCCAACTCGCGCTCCGCGTTGAACAGCATCGCCAGCATGCCGCCGTTAGCGGCGCCGCCGTAGATGACGCATCCCAGCAGATTCTCCGCGGCGCTCCAGTCGGGCGGCGCGCCGGCAGGATTGAACCAGATGACCTCGCTCGCTTCATAGAAGCGCTCGACGCGGAGCGCAGGATGACTCGCGCGAAAGGCGATCATCCGGCGCGTGAATTCGAAAAATTCGCGATTGCGCTCGACCATCCGCCAGTCGTGCCACGAGATCTCGTTGTCCTGGCAGTAGGCGTTGTTGTTGCCGAGCTGGGTGCGCATGAATTCGTCGCCGCCGAGCATCATCGGCACCCCGCGCGAGAGCATCAGCGTCGCCATCAGGTTTTTCGCCTGTCGCATCCGCACGCGACTGATCGCCGGGTCGGCGGTCGGACCCTCGACACCGTAGTTGTCGCCATAATCGTCGGCCGCGCCGTCCTGATTCTGCTCGCCGTTGGCCTCATTGTGCTTGCGCGCGTAGCTGACCAGGTCATTGAGCGTCATGCCGTCGTGGCAGGTGACGAAGTTGATGCTGTTGAGCGGTTGCTTGCCGTAACGCTGGTAGATGTCGGCGCTGCCGCAGAGCCGGCTTGCAAACGCGGCGGCCATGGCCGGGTCGCCGCGCCAGAAGCGGCGCACATCGTCGCTGAAGCGGCCGTTCCATTCCGACCATCGCCGCCCCGGAAAGCTGCCGAGCTGGTAGGCGCCGCCGAGATCCCAGGCCTCGGCGATGAGTTTCACGGCGCTTAGGATGGGATCCTCGGCAATCGCTTCGAGCAGCGGCGGATTGCTGGCGACGCGGCCCTCGCGGTCGCGGCCCAGGATCGAGGCGAGGTCAAAACGAAAGCCGTCGACGCCGCGCTCGACCGCCCAATGACGCAGGCAATCGAGGATCAGTTCGCGGACCACCGGATGGTTGCAGTTGAGCGTATTCCCGCATCCCGAGAAATTCAGGTAACCGCTCCGGTCGTCGTCGGCCAGCAGGTAATAGATCGGATTATCCAGCCCGCGCAGGGAAAGCGTCGGGCCGTGCTCGTTGCCCTCGGCAGTATGATTGAAAACCACGTCGAGGATCACTTCGATACCGGCGCGATGGGCCGCGGCGACCATCGCTTGAAACTCCTCGCCCGGCTGGCCGGCTTTGGCGTACCAGCTCGCCGGCGCGAAGAACGCCACCGGATCGTAGCCCCAGTAATTCGCCAGCGGCGCGCCGGTCACCGGATTGGTCCGCAGATTCTCGTGCGGGTTGAACTCCTGCACCGGCAGCAGCTCGATCGCGGTGACACCCAGCGCCTTGAGATACGGCAGCTTCTCGATCAGACCGAGATAGGTGCCCGGATTGGCGGCGGCGGATGACGGATGAATCGTGAGTCCGCGCACGTGGGTCTCGTAGATCACGGTGTTGGACCATGGATGGCCCAACTCGGCGAGCGCCGGCGAATTGAAGCGCTGGCCGGCCACGACTCCGCGCGCGGCCCACGGCGCGTTGTCGCGTTCGGAGAGTCCGGCGGACACGGCGGGGTCGAAGCTCCGGGCGCGCATGAAATCCCATTGCGGCGGAATGCGCAGGGCGCGGGCGAAGGGATCGATCAGCGCGCGCCGCGGGTTGAACCGCAGACCCTGCGCGGGACGATACGGACCGTCGACGCGATAGCTGTAGGCGCTGCCGGCGGCCACGCCGTCCACCCATACGTGCCAGATATCGCCGGTCCGGTTCGCTTCGGGATCCAACCGGATGACGGCCGGCTCGGGCGCCTCCGCCGGCTGGTAGATCATCAGCTCGACCGCGCTCGCATGCCGCGAGAAGATTGCAAAGTTGACGCCGCCAGCGACCGGGGTTGCCCCGAGCGGCAATGGCCGCCCGCGCTGGGTTTCGAATCGCAACGCGGCGAGGCCGCCTGCGGTCGGGGGCTGGCCGGAGATCGTCACGCGGATGCTTTTCCGGCGCCGGCTACGACTCGCGCCGCGACGCGCGCCATATAAAGCTCTTCGTTGACCGGGATTACGTAGACTTCGACGCCTGCGCCGTCGGCACTGATCCGCTCCTCGTGGCCGCTGGCCCGCTGGTTGCGCGCGCTATCGAGCTCGATCCCGAACGGCTTCAGGTCGGCGCAGATCTCGGCGCGCACGCTCGCGGAATGCTCGCCGATGCCGCCGCCGAACACGACCGCGTCCGCGCCGCCAAGCGCGGCCAGATAGGCGCCGATATATTTTCTGACGCGGTAACAGAACATCGCGATCGCGAGCGCGGCGTCGCGATTTCCGGCGCGCGCCGCCGCCTCGACCTCGCGCAGATCGTCCGAGAGGCCGGAGACGCCGCGCAGGCCGCTTTCATGGTTCAGGATCGCCTCGATGTTCGCAGCCGCCACGCCCTCGTGCGCGGCGAGAAAACTCACGATTGCCGGATCGAGATCGCCGCTGCGCGTCGCCATCATCAGGCCTTCGAGCGGCGTCAGGCCCATCGAGGTGTCGACCGAACGCCCGGCGCGGATCGCGGTCGCCGAGCATCCCGCACCGAGCTGCAGCGTAATCAGGTTGACCGCGGCGGGCGCGACGCCCTTGAGCTCCGCATACCGCTCCATCATCCAGGCGTGCGCAGGGCCATGGAAGCCGTAGCGCCGGATGCGATGCCGCGCGGCGAGCGGCCGCGGGAGCGCATACTCGCGCGCATAGTCAGGGATCGTCTGATGGAACAACGTATCGGCTACGACTATCGTCGGCGCGTCGGGCAAACGTGTGGCGACGGCGCGTAAAGTCGCAATGGCCGGTGGATAGTGCAGCGGATCGAAGACCGCGGCCGCATCGAGCGCCTGCAAGACATTCTGATCGACGATCGCCGGCGCGGTGAGGTCCGGCCCGCCGTGAACGAAGCGATGAACGATCGCATCAAGGCGCAGCGGCGACTCGCCGCGCGTCGTCTCGAGCCATTCAATCGCAGCGAGCGCGGCCGCCGGATGGTCCGCGGCGCCGCCGGATTTCTCATGCGCCGCCCCCGCTGAATCAACGAAGCGACGGCTGCCGCCCTGGCCGCGGCCGATCTCCTCAAACACGCCGTGGCCGAGGCTTGCGCCCCCCGCGCTCGCCGCATCGAGCTGGATCAGATCGAATTTGAGCGAGGAGGAGCCGCAGTTGAAAACCAGCACCAGCATCCCGGTTCGCCCGCCTGTCCCGCTAGGACGGCGCCCCGATGCGCACCGGTTTGATTCGCACTCGACCATCGACCACGATCGCGCCGGCTCCGGGCGCGAGCACCTTGACCGGGCTCAAGTCGACCTCGCTAATCTCGGGTACCACCTCGACCAGCGCCGAGACCCGCATGATCACATCGACCAGGGCCGCGCGGTCCGCCGGCGGCATCCCACGATAGCCGTCGAGCAGCGGCGACGAGCGCAGGCTCTTGAGCATCTCGTCCGCGTCGACATCGGTCACCGGAGGCAAGCGGAAGGCGACGTCGCGGTTTAACTCCACCGTCACGCCGCCGATCCCGCATACCAGCAACGGTCCGAAAGTGGGATCGATGGTGACGCCGACCAGGACCTCGACGCCGCCCTCGATCTCGCGCTGCAGGAGAATCCCTTCCAGCGCCTTGCCCCGCTCGGCCATCCGATCCGCCAGGCGCGCAACCGCGCTTTCGACCTCGGCGGCCGATTTGAGTCCCAAGATAACGCCGCCGACTTCGGTCTTATGCAGGACGTCCGGCGAAATCACCTTAGCCACCAGCGGGTAGCCGAGCTGCGCGGCGATCGCGGGAGCGTCGGCGACAGTGGCTCGCGAGGCGGGCGCGGCGGCGATTCCGGCGATGCTCAGGAGCTCGGAAAATTCGACCTCGTCGAGCCAAACCGGCCATTCGTCGCATCGGGCGAGCACGCGATCGGCCACCACGCGGAGTCGAATCCGGGTCTGCGGGTCAAAGACCAACCGCTTTCCGAGGGGCCGCGCGCGCCAGCGCTGGTAGCGTGCGGCCGCGGCCAGCGCCAGCGCCGCGTTTTCAGGAAAGTGATAGCAGGGCAGATAACCGCGCGGACCGGCGTCGAGCTCCGCCCGCGGCCTGCTCTCCGCCAGAAAAACGGTCAGCATCGGCTTGTGCGAGGGTACGGCCGCAGCGCCGCGGGCGATTCCCGCCGCAACCTCGAACGGCCGAGTGAGCACCGGCGGAACGTAAATCGCCACCACCGAATCGACGCCTGGGTCCCGGCCGACCAGGGCGAGGGTCCGCTCGTAGTCGGCAGCCGTGGCGGTTTCGGTCATGCCGACCGGGTTGGAGAGCCGGGCGCGGCCGGGCAGAATCGCGCGCAATTCATCGATCGTGCCGCGGGTGAGCACCGGCAGGCTCAGACCTCGCGCTGTGCACGCGTCGCTAAACAGGCTTTCGGGACCGGTCGCATTACTGACCACGCCGACTCGCGGGCCGGCCGGCAGCGGCTGCGTCGCCAGCATCGCGGCCACGTCGAACAGCTCCTCGAGCGTATCGGTCCGGATCACTCCAGCCTGCTCGAACAGCGCATCGAGCGCGATGTTGAGATTCGCGAGCGCGGCGGTATGGCTGATGGCGGAGCGGGTCGCGGCGGCGGCGCGGCCGGACTTGACCGCCACCACCGGCTTGCGATGCGCGAGCTCGGGCGCCAGCCAGGCGAACTTGCGCGGGTTGCCGACGTTTTCGAGATAGAGCGCGACGACCGAGGTGCGCGGATCCTCCGACCAGTAGGCGAGCAGGTCGTTGCTCGATACGTCGGTGCGGCGGGCGGCGGAGACGAAGGTTGAAAGCCCCAACCCACGGGCGCAGGCGTGCTCGATCACCGCGATGCCGAGCGCGCCGCTCTGCGAAAAGAAGCCGATCCCGCCGGGCGGCGGCGCGAGCGGCGCCAGCGTCGCGTTGAGGCTCAGCGCCGGATCGGTGTTAAGCAGGCCCATACATCCCGGCCCGACCATTCGCATCCCGAACCTGCGCACCAGCTCGAACAGGCGTTCCTCGCTGGGCGCGCCGGCCGTCGTGTCCGCAGCGAACCCGGCGCTGATGACCACCACGCCGAACACGCCGGCGCGCGCGCATTTGACGATCTCATTCTCGACCAGCAGCGCCGGCACGGCGATTATGGCGAGATCGATCGGCTGGCCGATCTGATCGATCGACGGCCAGGCCTTGAGTCCTCCTGCCAGCTCATCGCCGGCCGGATTGACCGGGTAGATCGCGCCGGTGAAGCCGCCGCTGACCAGGTTGTGCACCATCGCCGCACCGATTTTCTCCGGATTGCGCGAGGCGCCGATCACGGCCACCGACCGCGGCTTGAGCAAACGCTCGATGCTGCGCGCCGCCGCAAGCCGCTCGTGCATCTGAGTCGCCTGTAGATGCTCGGCAGTCTCCTCGGTCGGAAAGCTCAGATGGACCACGCCGGGCTCGGGCGATCGATGGACCCGAAAGCCGCTGCGCTCGAAGACTTCGAGCATCTGTCGATTGTCGCCCAACACGTCGGCGCTGAACTCGGCCACGCCGGCCGCTCGCGCGACGCGTCCGAGATGCTCGAGCAGCAGCGTGCCTACGCCTCGCCCCTGGAACTCGTCCGCCACCGCGAAGGCAACCTCGGCTTGCCGGTCGCCGTGGATGCGGGCGTAGCGGCCAACACCGATAAACCGCTCCTGCGTCCCCTCGCCGAGGGCCGCGGCCAGCGCTGCATGATCGACGAAATCGAGCTCAGTGAAGCGGACCAGGTCGGCCGCGCTCAGCGCGCGCTTGTAGCCGAAGAAGCGCTGGTAAATCGAGCGTGGGCTCATGCTCTCAAAATGGCGCAGCAGGCGCTCCTTGTCATCGGCGCGGATGGCGCGGATTCGGATCGAACTGCCGTCGCGCAGGATTTCGATCGCCGAGTAATGCGCGGGATCGATCGTCATGGGCTCTCCGCGCTCCGCCACGCTACAACCGATTGAGAAGCTGGCGCAGCTTGGTGCGCCGGCCATTGCGATCGATCGAAGGCGGCGCGGGCCGCGCCTCAAGCGCGTCGATTACCGCCGCGGCCGCCCTGCCCAAAGCTGACGAGGTATCGACGGCCAGCCGCGCCTCCGCGACGATCTCATCCGGGGCCTCGAAATCGCGAAGCTGGCGGGCGTAGATCGCCGCGCTCGCATCGGAGACCTCGCCCGTCCGGCGCTCGCGCTCTGCAATCCGGGCCAGCGCCATCTCGGTCGGCGCGCAGCATTCGACGAACAGCGCGCGGACGCCCCCGCGCGCGGCGGCTTCGACCGCCAGGCGGCGCTCGTCGGCGTGACGGAAGGTCGCATCGAGGATCACGCCGCGCCGCTTGCGCAGGCGCGCCTCGGCCTCCGCCAGCAGCGTCAGGTAAGTGCGCCGGTTGAAGCTTTCGCTGTAGATTCCTTCGCCGTAGCCGGCGGCCGCACGGCTGGTCGGAGGCATCCCGGCCAGTTGCTTGCGGATCACGTCCGAGCTCAGCAGGTCGAAGCCCAGCCGAATCGAGAGCATGCGCGCCAGCGTCGATTTGCCGGTGCCGGAGAGGCCGAAGACGACGATCAATGCAGGCTCGGCGCGCTCCAGGGAGCGGCGTGCGAGCGCGAGATAGTCGCGCGCCGAATCGCGCGCCCGGGCGCGCTCGGCGTCGGGCACTTCAGGTTCGAGGCTCCGGATGCAATCGACCTTGGCGCGCACCACCGCGCGGTAGCATTTGTAAAACGGCAGCAGCGCCCGCAGCTCGCGATCGCCGGAGACCACGACGTAGGTCTCGGTCAGCTCCTCGGCGAGGCCGGGCACCGCGAGCCGGTCGAGATCCATCGCAAGGAAGGCGAGCTCCGAGGCGACGTCGCCATAGCGCAGGCGCTCGCTGAATTCGACGCAATCGAAGATGAGCGGCGGACCGTCGAGGCAGATATGCTCGCAGCGCAGGTCGCCGTGCCCCTCGCGCACGCGGCCGGCGCGGGCGCGCCGATTGATCAGCTCCCAGTTGGCTTCGACAAAGCCGCGGCTGTAGGCATCGATCGCTTCGAGATCGGCAGGATCGAGAACGGCGCCGGCGAACTGTGCGGTCTCGGCGAGATTTCCGCAGATCATCCGATGCACCGCGGCGGCCGAACCATAGGTCCAGCCTTTGCCCGAATCAGCGCGTTGATGAAAGTCAGCTATCCGCGTGGCGATGGTCCGGAGATCCTGCGGCGTCGCCTCGTGCCTTTCGACCATCCGGTCGAGCATCCGCTCGCGCGGCATCCGGCGCATCTTGACCGCATACTCGATCACATTCGATGCGTCTGCGTGAGCGTCGTCGCCGAGCGCGAACCCATCGACGGTGGTTACGATCGGAACGACGCCGAGATAGATCGCCGGGGCCAGCCGGCGGTTGAGTCGCACTTCTTCGCCGCAGAGATGGCGGCGGCGGGCGAGCGTCGCGGAATCGAGAAACGGAAACCGCACCGCCTTCTTGACCTTGTAGACGTATTCATCGGCCATGAAGACGTACGAGATATGAGTCTGGATGAGCTCGATGCGCTCAGGACGTTCGGGATAGAACTCCGGCCGGCTCATCGCCGCGATCAGCGGCGGCTGGCGGCGATCGTGATTCGCAGATTGGTTCCCATTTGCGCCGACAGCCATCCCTACCCTCCGGTCGCCCAGCATCGCCGGCGTGCCGGCCGCGCCTGGTCTCCAGTCGGCTCAAGATTCAGCCGTGGCGCGGCCCCATCACTTTACCTCCTGCTCCTGGAGGAAGGCGCCGAGCAGGTCCGTGGTGGTGATTATACCGACCAGCGTCCCGTCTTCGACCACCGGCAGCGCCCCAATCTTGCGTTCGCGCAGGATGCGCGCCGCCTCCTCGATGGGCGCGGCGGGCGTCACCGTCACCAGTTGCTCGCTCATCGCCATCTTGGCCTCAGTCTGAGGCAGGTAGCCGGTATGACGCCGCAAGTCGCGGTCGGTCACGATCCCGACCAGCTTGCCGTCCTTGACCACCGGCACCGAGCGGTAGCCGCCCTCTTGCATGATCGCCTCGACATTCGAGAGCTTTTCGTCGGGTGCTACCGTGGTCGGATTGGTCGTCATCCAGCCGGTCACGCGGCGCCGGTCGGCGGCGGTAGCGTTGCGCACCGTGAGCACCGGGCAGAGCGCCTCGCGCATCACAATCTCGGCCACGCTGCCAAGGATTACGCGCGAGAACCCCTTGCGCCCATGAGTCGCCATCACGATCACATCCGCACCGATCCTGCGCTGCGCGCTCAGGATGGCGGCCGGGGGCTCCCCGGTATGAACCAACAACTCGTGCTTGATGGCCGACAGGCGCTTATGCCCGATCTCTTTGAGCTTGTCGCGGGCGACCTGCTCCTGCTCCCTGTAGAGGTCGACATAGATTGGCGAGCCGGTGGGCGGGATGATCATCGGCACGACGTGCAGCACGTGAACGACGCCATCGGCCTGCCGGGCGAGCTGGACTGCAACCTCCAGAGCGGCGAGCGAGTTGTCGTCGAAGTCGAGCGGACATAGGATCTTCTTGAACGGAAAGGCCATCTCTTTTGCCTCACTATACTTGGAGCGATCTGAGTTCTGGCGAAGCGATAATTGTGCCATCGGGAGGCTTCAAGATTCGAGCTTTGAGCGGCGATTTCGGGCTGAGCGCTCTCTTGGCACCTCCTTCCGCTCACCTCAGGTGTCTCCTTTGGAGTCATCGTAGCCGGCTTCCCAGTCTCAATAGGCATCATCCGCCTGAGCTTTCAAAGACTAAGGTCCGCTAAAGTGCTGAAGCGCGACCGTCTCACGATGGCCGTTAATTTGCGTAGATTCAAGTGCAGTTTCGTTCGCGCATTTTTTCGATCGCACCAGGGGAGGCATCTATGCGCACCGGTGATTACATGACATCGAAGCCCACCACGATCGGACCGCGTGATCGGCTGGAAGCCGCCAAGGCGTTGATGGTGGCTGAGAGATTCCGCCGCCTGCCGGTCGTCGAGGATGGCCAGGTGATCGGCATTCTGACTGGCGGCGACATCCGGGCCCATTCCGGCTACCT
>Ga0209415_10011349_pt1 | contig 15018 bp, 17 predicted proteins | sample PeaSoiSIISIP2007_FD_187696 | JGI IMG/M metagenome (GOLD analysis project Ga0209415, IMG submission 187696) | Peat soil microbial communities from Weissenstadt, Germany - SII-SIP-2007 (SPAdes) (version 2) | ecosystem: Environmental > Terrestrial > Soil > Wetlands > Peat | place: Germany...
GTGCGTCTTCAGTGGCCAGCTTCGCCGATGGAACCGTACGGGTGAACCCCGGCATCCGAGAGTTGATGCAAGCCGATACGACCGTGGTTGTAGGGGCTAGTCCATTATAAGGAAAGCTCAGCATAGGCAAAGCTCAGCCCGTGCCGCCGGCGAGAAGAAGGCGCAGATCGGCCGAGAGCTCGGGGTTAGCCGAGAGACCCTTTACCAATACCTTCGCACGGCGCCGTGAAGCTGCCCGACTCGAAGTGGCCCCTCATCTCACGACTGTGCGTATAACCCCTATGGGGACGAGGATTCGGCGAAGGGGAGGGTCCTAGAGTTCTATCGCCGCGTGAAAGAGATCCCTGAGCCTGGTAGTTCATCATCGAGAAACGCATCGGGAAGGTTGTAGATCTCAAGCATATCGTCGACCGGATTTTCGTCGCCGAATGCGATGACTGGGAACTCCAAGTGCCCGCCCAGGTCTATACCGTCCCCGATCGCTCGTCCTAGGCGAAGCCGGGCGCGACGAGGTTCGCGGCTTTCACGAGATGGTCGATGAGCTGGTTGCCTAACGAAGCGACCGTCGACGTGGTGTCCGCGGCCGGGCGCGTGCAGTACCTGGCCCTTACGACGACCTCGCTGCTGTACGAAGCGCATCGGGGTGCAATCGAGGTGCATTCTATTCGCTGATCGGTGCGGCTGCTTCGAGCGTCGTGACGCCGGTGTGGTGGGATCAGTTGGATGTCGTGACGGAGTCGGTCGATGTTGCGGCGTTCGTCGCCCGCATGACTGATGATGTCTTTGATGCGGAGGTTGGGCGGATCGGATCGCAGCGGTTGGGGCGAACCCTCGACAAGCTCGGGGTGAAAGGTGGGCTCGGGGTGACATGGGGGGCGGGGGTGCCCGTTGGCGAGATGGTGTCTGGGGAGGGGCATGGGCAGATTTTGGCTGCGGTGCGGGCGATCTTGGCTGATGAGCGGGCGCATTCGGCCGCCGAGATTTGCGCTAGCGCGATTGCTCGCGGGTTGTTGCCGGCGAGTACGTAGCGCGCTGGCGGTGGCTGCGTCCCCGGTGTTCGGCGGCGTGACCGAACGTGCGAATGGAGGTTTCGTCATCGAACGACGACTGGGCGTGGACCGGGGCTAGATCGGCGGACAGAACTCCTCGAACGTTACCGGTCGCGCCAGCATCCCGTACTTCCAGGCGAGCATGAGTATTGGCTCGACGTAGCGGCGCTGGTTGCTGGTTGCGAAGATGAGCCGCTTCATGTTGGCGACAACGGACGGATCCATTTTGGTGATTCGGGCCAACGTTTGGGCGGTTTCCGGCTGATGCGTGTTGGCGAACTGCGCCGTCGCGTAGATGCCCTTCACGAGACGCTTTGCCAGGTCCGGGTTCGTCTGCAGCCAAGGTTTGGACGCGAACCACACGATCGGCGCCGTTTCAGGCGCAACAGCGAACTCGGTGTCTCCGAGCACGCGCACCTGCCCCGCGCGTATGGCGTCGGTCTTGAACGGCTCGGTCAGGAGCCCGGCTTGAATCACGTTCTTGACGAGCGCCGTACCGAATTCGCCGCGCTTCAGTTCGACGAACTTCACGCCGTCGCGCGGGATGTTGTTCTTATCGAGCCAGGCCCACAACGTCAGCTGGCTAAAATCGCCCAGCGCCCCAACGCCGAACGTCGCCCCGATCAGATCTCGCGGCGTTTTGATCGGCCCGTCTTTGGCCACGACCAAGTTCGGGTTTGCGTCGCGTTGCGAATACACGCACGCCGGCGCGATCATGGCGATCGGAATGTTCCGCGCGACGGCGACCGCAAGGCCGAGCGGATTCGACACGCCGGCATCGAGCTCGCCTGCCATCACACCCTCCATGATGGCGTTTCCGGTCTGCGCCATGGTGATCTGCGCAAGGATACCGTTTTGCGCCCAAATGCCGGCATCGGCGCCGAAGTACGGCTGCGCCGCAGCGTCGATCGCCATGCTCCCCATGCGAACGGGGGCGCCCGCGGTTTGCGGCGCTGTGGGTCGCGCAAAAGCAGCCAGGCCAACGGCCATAAACGACATCGCGGCGGAGCGGAGCATGCTGGGGACTTGGTCAGCCGCGACGAACTTTACTTCCCCGACCGGCGTGTCTTTGCCGCGCCGATGTTGAGCGCGCGCGTATCGCGCCCCAGCGCGTCGTACTCGCGGGCCATCTGACCGCTGTCGATGTACGCTTTGGCGCGCATGGCGAGATGTTCGAAGGCGCGCATCAAATGCGGACTGTACGCGATCCGGCGCTGCACGAACACCGGCCGTCCAAGTTCCCACAACGTCACGAAGGTGTCGGCGTATTCGGCCAGCACGAGGCTCTCGGCGATGTCGCCTTTGTAGACCAGTACCGACAGACGCTCGAGAAACCCGAACAGTTTACGGGCCCCGCGAAGCTCCTCGGGATCATCGACCTCTGGATCGCTCAGGCGTTCGTAGTACGCTGGGTCGTCGGCGACGCGCCGCGATATCGCTTCCAACTGCGAGATCGTTTCGAAAATGTCCAGGGCGTCCATTTGCTCGATCAAGCGCAGGTACACGACGATGTCGTTAGCGTTGCGGTAGTGCCGGAGCTGCAGGAAGGCAGCGACCGCGGTCACGGCAATGATCAGCGCCGATCCGAGGGAGGCGATCGCCGTTATCAAATTGGTGTCGATTTGAACCTCCGGGCCGTGACCATGTCTTGAGCACGGCTTGCTGTTGGCTTGCGCGGCACCGGGAAGCGGTCTAAGACCGGAATTCCCATATGGCCGCCTTATTCCAGCCGCCGACGGCCAATTCCGGCGATGATCTAGAGGATCATCGCTTTGGCGTTGACTTGCGCGGGCAAGTAGCCATACTTGAATGCGAGGTCGAACACCGGCTGCAAGTCGCTCGGGCGCAGTTGTTCCGCGTAGATGGAGCGTGCCATCGTCTCGACGCGTGCCAGGTCCAGCTTTTGGATGCGGGCCAAGATCGTGGCCGTATCGTTCGGATGGCCGTTTGCCCACATTGCCGCCTCGCGCAACGCGCGGCCCACGTTCGCGACGTTGCTGGGCTGTGCGGCTGCATACGCGCGCGTCGTGAAGTATGATCCCGTGATGAATTGGGGCGCGATCGCTCCGTAGGGATCGCCGAGCACCCGCAGATCGTTACGAACGAGGCTCAGCGCAGGTTCGGCGAAGAACGCCGCGTCCACGCGGCCACTGGTCAGCGCCAGGCCCATCTCCGGGAACGGCACTTCGGTGAACTTGACGCTCTTCGAGTCGGCTCCGTTCTTGTCGAGCCACACTTGGGTTGAAAGCTGCGGCGTATTCCGCAGGCCGTTGACCGCGACGGTCTTCCCGTTCAGATCGCGGGCGCTCTGCACCGGCGAGTCTTTGGCGACCATCAGCAGTGAGTTCGGTGAGGTGCTGCGATAATACACGGTGGCCGCAAAGCAGACCACGGGTGCACCGTGCGCAAACGCCGTTGCCAGCGAGAGCGGGTTCGACACGCCGAACTCCGCGCTGCCGCCGATGACGGCGGGGATCACGCTTCCTCCGCTCGCCATGATCGCCACGTCGACGTCGACGCCGGCACCTTTGAAGAAATCGCGCTCGGATGCGTACACTGCCGCGGCGCCCGACTCGCTACCGACGGTGATGAAACGAATCGAACTCGCCGCTGTGGCGAGTCGTGGAGCGCTCGCAGCGGACGCGGCCGTTAATGCCGCGACATCACGGATGAATGTGGCACGCGAAGGTGCCGGCATCGCCTAGGCGGACTCTGATGCCGAGATCAAGACGCCGTCGACATCGACTAAGTAGTGTTCGCAGAGCGGACAACTGCGCCGCGCCAGTTCCATGCGCGCTCGATCTTCGGGACCGCCTTGCAACAGCGATGGCGCGAGATAGGGGTTCGAGCCGCCGATGCGATCGACATCGGCTTTGAACTTGTCGAGATTTTCGACCCGGAAGCCGATGTGATCCATGGACGGCGACACGATTCCGGTACCGTCGTAGTCGGTGATCGCCCACGGCATCACGACCATCGTGATGTGTCCATCGGTGAGATATCGATTGGGATCGCCGGCCGCCGCATCGACGCGCCGAAAGTTGAAGACATCGCTGTAGAAATCGGCCATCGCGCCGGGATTCAAGGTGCGGAAACCGAAGTGACGCACGTGCCGTTCGTTCAACGCATTGTCGTCGGCATAGATGTCGGTGCGGTTTGCCATCGCCTTCTGCGAGATGTCGAAGACGTTTCCGTCGGGATCGTGCGTCGTCACGCCGGCGAACGGCCGATTCGCCGGGCGCTTGAGCCATTTCACGGTCGGATAGGTGCGGCCGATACGATCGAAGATGCCTTCCGCATCGTCGACTTCAACGCCGAAGTGATCGAAGCGCGCCGGACGGCCGATGAAGCGCGGGTTGATGTTCAAGCCGACGTAGCCATCGCCGACGGTCACGGCGCGGGCGGGGCGGGCGTTCGGCGACGTGCGCATTCCGAACATCGCCTCGTAGAACTTTCCGGCGATCGCGTACTTCTCGCTCACGATGGCCAGGTGGTTGATCTTAGCCGGCATCAGTCTTCCGCATTGGCTAGGCTAGGCCGGAAAACCCGTTCGTGGTGCGGCTCCGGCGAAAGACGGTTTATGCGCATCGTCGACTCGCATTTCCACTAGTGCGCGAAGCGGTCGGGGCGACACGCTAGCGCGACTCGCGGTGGGGCTGCTCGCCGCGTTGCTCGTTGCACCGGCCGGTGCTGCCGGACCCGACACGGTGCGGCTGGGCCGGGCCAGCTCCGAGTCGTTTCTTTTTAGCTTGATCGACATCGGCGTCGCCGAGCATATCTGGGAGCGGGTGGGGATCGTCCTCGATCAGTCGGCGTTCGAGTCCGACTCGCAGCAGCAGCAGGCGTTCGCGGCGGGGCGGATCGACATCGGCTTCGGCTCTGGTCCGGCGATGGGCTATCGCGTCAAAGGCGTGCCGGCGATCGGCGTCGCCGAGATATACGGCGCGCCGGCGAACATGGCGATCGTCGTGCCGCCCAGCAGCCCGATCAAGAGCGTCCGCGATCTCAAGGGGAAGACGCTCTCCGTCTCTTCAGCCGGCTCGCTGACCGATTGGCTCTTACACGAAACATCGCGCGAGCAGGGCTGGGGCCCCGATGGCTTCCAGGAACTCGCGATCGCGTCTGCCGTGCCGCGCATCGCCACGATGGACTCGGCGAAACCGCCGGCACCGTGATCGACCTGAGCGGCGGCTACCGGCTGGAAGACACCGGCAAAGGCCGCGTTCTGGTCTCGTTCGGCTTCATCAAGCACTTCGTCACGCACGTCATCTTCGCGAGCGACGCGATCGTCGCCGATCATCCCGACGCGGTCGGCCGGTTCTTGCGGGGCTGGTTCATGACCGTCGCTTACGTGAAGACGCACAAGGCCGAGACCGTCCGCGACAGCGCGGCCGTGCTGCACCTCAACGAAGCGCTGGTCGCAAAAATCTACGACGTTGAAGTGCCCGCGCTCTCGCCGAACGGCGCGTTCGATCCGGCATCGGTGGCGGCGGTCGCGGCCTCGCTGAAGGAGCTCGGCATCCTCGACAGCGTCCCTGACCCGAAGACGCTGTACGCCAAGCGGTTCGTGCCGATGAAGCAATAGGTCCTCGACCCGCAGGAAGCGAAGTCGGCGCATCCCATGCTGGAGACGGACTTGACCGACCGCCGTCGGATGGAACGGCGGAAGCATATCGCGCGCTGCAGTTATCGTGCCTCCAGCCGCGACGGCCACGACAAGTGTATTGCTGTTGCCCGATGGCGCTGCACCGGCTGCGGACGCTTCGGCTGCCCGCGCCACCGGATTCGCCTCGAGAACCCCGAGCTGTGCAGCTACTGCACCGGCAGCATCGTCCACTTCAGCGAACGCGGAACGAGCCGCCGCAAACACTAGCCGCTGCCGCGATCAGCGGCCGGTGAGCAACTCTAACGGCGGAGGGTCCGGGGGGCTGGGCCGCTGAAGGCCCCGCAAGCTCTTCCTTACGCGAGGCTTCAAAAAGTGGCGATCAGCGAACATGCAAAACCGGTCCGCTCAAATGGGCGACGGCGCCGTACAAGTGTCGATTTGGCGACGACCAAACCCGGAACGCCGGGCGGCATTTTCATGCGCCAGTTCTGGCATGCGATCGCGCGCAGCGTCGACGTACCCGCCGGCAAAGCCGTGCCGGTGCGCGTGATGAACGAAGACTACACGCTCTTCCGCGGCGCGAGCGGCCGCGCGCAACTCGTCGCGCAGCGCTGTCCGCATCGCGGTGCGCTCATGCACCTCGGCTGGGTCGAGAACGACGACATCCGCTGCGTGTATCACGGTTGGAAGTACGATTGCGCCGGCCAATGCATCGAAGCCCCGGCCGAAAAAGCCGGCTTTGAGAAGAACGTCCACATCCCGGTTTTTCCGACGGCCGAAGCGTTTGAATTGATCTATGGATATTTTGGCCCGGGCGAACCGCCGGCGTTTCCGCCGTATCCCGAATCCCAGGGCGAGGGGATCATCGAGGCGTGGCCGGCCTGGGGCATCGTCCCGTGCAACTACCTGCAATCGTTTGAAAACAGCATGGACGAAGTTCACGTTGCGTTCGTGCACGCGCCCGGCGGCTCGCACGCGAAGCTCTCGGTAGACTTACCGATCATCACGGCCGAGGAAACGCCGTGGGGCATGATGCGCTACGGTAACCGCGCCACCGGGCTGACGCGGCATACCCTCCATTACGCGCCGAACATCGTCCGCACGATCATTCCGCCGCAATTCGGTATGGAGGGCGTCGGCGGGTGGCCGGAAATCACGTTCCATTTCACCCCGGTCGATGACGAAAACCACCAGTGGTTCGTGAGCGCCAAGACGTACGTAACGGGAAGCGACGTCGAACCGTACTGGGAAAAGCGCCGCGAGTTCTATGCCAAATGTGCGGCGGCGCCCAACGTGCAAGCGTTGGTGAACGATATTTGGGCGGGCAAGGTTACGTACGCCGACGTGCGCCATCCCATCCTGGCGCGGATTCAGGACATCGCCGTTCAGGCCGGACAGGGGCGCATCGAGAACAAAGAGATCGAAACGCTCGGCCGCTCCGATGCGGGCCTCGCGCTGTGGCGCCGCATTCTCCAGCGCGAACTGGAGACCATCGCTGCGGGTGGCGCGCCGAAGAAGTGGCAGCGCCCGCCCGACGATGTCGTACCTACCCTCGGGGCATGATGGCGAGACCCTACCATCTCTACCGCTGCCCCGAAGGCCACGAACGCCGGTCGTACGCCGCCGCCGGCGCCGACGCGACGGGCGCGCCGCCGGTGCAGAGCACGGTGTGGTGCGTCGAGACGTTGGAGGACGGGTCGATGTGCAAGGAGCGGGCCGACTTCGTGGAGACGCGGTACGGGGAACAAATGAACCACGCGGCCATCTTCTATGCGAACGATGTTGAGTTCGCACGCGGCACGCTGGTCAAACGGAACGATACCATATTCACGTTCAAGGCCGCACCATTCGCCGAGCCTTCTGCGAACGGCGCGGCGCGCCTCACCGTTGCGGTTCACCGGCACGGCACCACGCCTCTTGTCCTGGACGATTGCCACGTCATGGAATCAGGCGCTGGTGACCTCGTCTTGATCGCCGACCAGATTATCGGCGACGATCCGGGTTTAGTCGATATCGTTTCGCTGTTGTAACCGGCGAAAAAGATTTTTCAGGGGATCTCGTAGACCGCCATATCGTCGACGACGCCGCGGATCGAGCGGCGTTGCGCGTGCGCCGTGAGCCCGCGCTCTTTCAGCAGCATTGCGGCCTGCGGATGTTCGACGATCGAGCCGGTGGCGAAGATCGCGCGCGAATCGGCCAGGCCTTGCACGCGTGCGGCTACGTTGACGGTCTGACCGAAGTAGTCTTGTTGATCGTTGAGCGTGACCGCCAAGCACGGCCCCTCGTGGAGGCCGATCTTGAGCAGCAGGTCGTCGTTGCCACGCTGGTCGTTGAGCGTCTGCATCGCCGAGCGCATCCGCAGCGCGGCGGCGAGGCCGCGGTCCGGCGTCGGGAACGTTGCCATCACGGCGTCGCCGATCGTTTTGACGACCGCGCCGGTCTCCGCGGCGACGATCTCGTAGAGCACCTTGAAGTGCTCGCGCACGAGGTCGTAGGCGACCAGATCGCCGACCCGTTCGTAGAGGGCCGTCGACGCCTTGAGGTCGGTAAACAAGAACGTCATGCTGAGGATCTTGAGCCGTTGATCGATCTCGAGCGTGTCGGTGTGAAAGACGTCCCGGAACGTCTGGTTCGTCAGCAGCCGTTTCGCGGTCAGGAACGGCTTGCGTCCTCCCAGCAAGCGGTGCAGTTCGTCGCCCGCGATCCAAACGCTGGGCAGCACGCGTCGCGCGGTGCGATTCTCGAACGAGAGGCGGAACGGACCGGGCGCCGGTGAGGTCGTCCCGGTCGGCGCCGCCACGTTGTTGTAGACGATCGAAAAGGTCTGACGCTCGCGTTCGGGCTCGCCTTTGACGTCGAAGAAATGCGCGGCGTGGCTAACCGGCTCCATGACGATCACGAAGGCGGCCGGCAATTGGAGCGAGAGCGAGGCTTTTTCGCCCGGCGCGAGTTCGATTGAATCGATCACGATCTCATGCATGGCTTGTTCGAACTCGTCTTCCGTGAAGGCCATGCCCGAACTCCACACCACCTGGCGGAAGTACTCGGCCAACGAGAGATCGTCCGGCTCGTGGGCGGCGATCTTGCGCACGCGCCGGCTGACCGTGAACGTCACCTCGACCATCTCGTCAAGGGTCGGTTCGTAGCCGGCGGCGCACAGCGCGCAGTTGTGTTCCGCCTGTTCGACGGTTTTGAGCGTTGCGTTCGAAGCGAGCACGTTGCCGCACGCAGGGCACAGCACCGCCCAGGACATTTCGAAGATGCCGAGCCGCGATGCGTGCAGAAATCCCGCGATGACGCGTTCTTCGTCGATACCGTAGCGCACGGCGAAATCGAACACATTGATGCGATTGAGCAGCCGGTCCGGCGCCTCGCGAATGGCGTGCTCGAAGGCGGCCACGACGTCCTCGCCCGTCGATTGGCGCAACACGCCGAAGAGCGCGTCGACGTCGCTCACGCCCGTGCCGCGCTCGTTCCAGCGAGGACGCGCGGAGCTTCGCTCGCGAGGCGAGCACCCTCGGCCAGCGCCTCGAACTTGGCCCACATCACGCGCGGATCGACCTCGGTCTTGTAACAGGCTTGTGAAGAGAACCCGCAGTCCGATGAAGCGATCACGTTCTTGCGACCGACGAGCTTGATATAGCGTATAAGGCGCTCCGCGATCAGCTCCGGGTGCTCGACGATGTTGCTCGCGTGCGTTATGACCCCGGGGGCAATCTTCATGCCCTCGGGGAGCTTGATCCGCTCGAACAGGTGGTACTCGTGTTCGTGCCGGCAATTCGCGCCTTCGAACGAGAGCGTTCCGACATTCGCCTTGAGCAGAAACGGTAGAACCTGCGCCAAGGTGGCCTCGTGGATACGCGGCCCCTCGTTTATCCCGTAACAATTGTGCAGGCGGATCCGATCGGGCGGAATTCCGCGAATCGCGTGATTGATCGCCTCCATCTGCAGCTCGACTGTCTTGTTCTGCAACACCGGGTCGGGTTCGTCCACGAACACATGCGAGATAAACGGCTCGTCGACTTGCAGCGTGAATCCGGCATCGACGATCGCCAGATATTCGACGCGCAGAGCGTCGGCAACCGCAAACAAAAACTCTTCTTGCGACTTGTAGTAGCTGTTTGTACCGACCCCGTTCGGTGAGACCGAGGGCATGAACACGCCGGCAACCGCTTTCCCGGCCGTCGCCGCTTTGAGATTGGCGATGTCGGTGGCCAACGCTTCGTGACCGCGATACGAGACTGGGCCGACGCAGGTCATCGGCTGGATCGGGGCAACCGCACCACCGCTCATCGCGCGCGCAAAATAATCGGCGTAGTACTCAGGGAAGGCGTCCATCTCGGCTTTGAACGAGCTGTACTTGGCGCCGGTGGGCGCGAATCCGGCGAGCCGCTCTTGGACGTAGGTGAAGAAACCGGGCTTGGACATCTCACCGTCGCTGACGATATCGATCCCACTCGCGACCTGCCGTTCGACCGTCTCGGCGACGGCCGCAGCGACCATTTCGGGGTAGCCCGGCACGGGCTCCCCGGCCAGCTTCAGTTTCATTCGATCGAGCAGCGCCGTCGGGCGCGGCAAGCTGCCGACATGGGTCGTCAGGATTCGATCTGTCGAAGGCATGGGGTTGCGCTTTTACGCCCAACGGAGAGAAGGTCCCGTAGGGTGGCGCCGGAGGCCAGGAAAACGAAATGAAAGCACGCATTCCTCGCGCATGCCGCTCGTGAATCGCCGGCGAGCTTTGGGGGCGTTAGCCGGTGCGCTGATACCCAGCGCGGCGTGGGCGCAGAGTTCGGGGATTACGACCCTGCGGGTCGGATCGACGGCGAACGACGACGTCACCTCGCTTATCTACGGAATTCAATCCGGGCTGTTTCGCACTGCGGGCCTCGACGTGCAGTTCCAGAAGGCCAACAGCGGCTCGGCGGTCGCCGCAGCCGTCGCAGCCGGGGCGCTCGAGATCGGCAAATCGAGCACGATCCCGCTCATCAACGCGCACGCGCGCGGGATTCCGTTCACGACAATCGCCGCGGATTCGCTGCACCACGACCGCCGGTTGGAGTCGGCGCTCGTGGTGGCCAACGACGGGTCGCGGACGGCGAAGGAGCTCAACGGGAAGCTGGTCTCGGTCGCGGCCCTTCAGGACACGACGTGGCTGGCGACTCGGGCCTGGTCCGATGCCAACGGCGGGAATTCGGAGACGATCCGGTTCATCGAGGTCCCGGGTTCGGCCGTGCTCAGTGCGCTAGATCAGGGTCGCATCGATGCCGGCACGATGTCGGAGCCATACCTTACGCAGAACGTCCAGTCGGGCAAGGCGCGCCTGCTGGCGGCCTACTTGGACGCGGTCGCGCCCAGCTGGTATTTGGCGCTCTACTTTACGACGATCGACTTCGCGCAGAAGAACCCGCAAGCGATCGCGCGCTTCCAGCGCGTGCTCAACCAAGCCGCGGTCTACTGCAACGCCCATAAGAGCGAGACCGTCTCGATGATGGCGTCCGTCACGGGACTTGATCCGGCGATCCTCGCCCAAGGGACCCGCGCCGACTTCCCGACCGACCTCGACGTGAAGTACATTCAGCCCGTGGTGAACGCGGCGGCTAAATACAAACTCATCGACAAACCCTTCGACGCGCACGAGATGCTCGCGCGTCTCTGAGCTGTACTATGGCGCTTGGGACCTTAAAAACGATACAAGGGCGTCCCTTCTGTGCTATGGTGGGTGGGCCGATTCCACCGCAGCGCCGGTTGGTTGGTATCAAACAGTGTCTCATTGGCCGTGTTGCGTTGTCCGCAAACCCAGGAATGACGAGTTGATCTTCTAGCGCTTTCTTCCTAAGGTTGTAGACCCACACATGTATACCGATGAAACCCTCAATTGCGTTGATTGCAGCGCACCCTTCACGTTCAGCACGGGCGAACAAGAGTTTTTCGCGTCGAAGGGCTTTACCAACAAGCCGAACCGGTGCGTCGACTGCCGCGCCGCTCGCAAGGCCCAGCGCGGCGGCGCCGGCGGCGGCTCGAGCTATAGCTCAGGCGGCGGCGGATACGGCGGCAGTTCGAGCGATCGCGCTCCTCGCGAGATGTTCGAAGTCAAGTGCAGCCAGTGCGGCGGCAAGGCCTCCGTGCCGTTCCAACCGCGCGGCGACAAGCCCGTCTACTGCCGCGATTGCTTCCAGTCACGCGGCGGTGGTGGCGGCGGTTCGTACCGCTAGTCACGGGGAGAGGGCGACTATACGGTCGCTTTGACCGGAATCCGTAGGCCGATGCGTTCCATTCGCGGCAGAATCTCATCGCGTAGCCGCTCGGTATCCGCGATGTAGTCGAACATTCCCACGCCGACCCCGTCGAGGCCCGCCTCGTGCAGCCGGCGATACGTTTCGACGACGTCGTCGTAGCTGCCGATCGCGAGGAACGTTCCCACGCCGCTGACAATCCGCTCTTTCAGCCGCTCGGTGTCCGCGATCGGCACCGTGCGACCGCGCAACCATTGGGCCAGCGAGTCGTCCATGTCCGTCCAATCGCCGAGCTCGTGGACGAGGTAGTGGTAATACTCTTCGGCTTCTTTGCGCGTCGCGCGGGCGCACAGATGACTCGAGCCGTAGATCGGCACGTATTCGCCGTCGGTGCTCATCGCTCGCGCCGCGCTCAGCTCCTCGCGCGCATTGCGCATTTCCGTGATGGCGGTGAAAAGCGCATCGGCGTGCTCCATAGCAAAACTGCGGCCGCGATGCGAGTGGCCGGCGCTGATCAGCATCGGGGCCACGCCGCCGTAGGGTTTCGGCTTTACCAGCACGTTCTTGAGGTCGAAGTATTCGCCCACGTGGTCGAACGGTGAACTCTCGCTCCAAATTCGCTTCGCGATGGTTACCCATTCGCCGGTGTAATCGTAGTCGGCGTCATGATGCCCGGGCTTCACGCCGAACATCGGGCCGTCTTTCGGATGCGAGCCGGAGACCACGTTGAGGCCGAAGCGGCCTTTGCCGATGTGGTGCGCGGTGACGCACTGCTTGGCGCCGACCACCGGGTTGACGTACGCAACCGACAGCGTTCCAAAAACGTGGATACGGCTCGTCGCAGCCAGGATGCCCGATGCCCACGTCAGGGTCTCGAACGAACCGCCCTGGTCGTCGCTCTCGCGCGGATAGCCGCGGATACCTTGCCAGCGCGAAAGGGGAAGCAGAAACTCAAGGCCCGCGTCCTCGGCCATGCGCGCGGCGGTAACGTTGTGCTCAAACGAGTTATCCCATACCTCGCTCTTCAGCCTGGCCATTCCGTTGTGGACGTTGAACGCGAACAGCCCGAGCTCGAACGGGTTGGAGCCGAAACGGCGTCGCACTTAGCTCGCGAACCCGGGATAGATGAGCGTGCGCGCGGCGATTGGCGCCGTTATCATGTTGTTCTTGGCGGCAATTTCGATGAGCGGATCCATCAGAGCCGGATCCAGCTTGGTGCCGAAGCGAGACCGCTGCATGGTCAAAATGACGTCGTGCGGCATTTTCGTGATCTTCTCGAGCACGACGGCCGTCTCTGGCGGATGGGCGTTGGCCCAGACCGACGTTTGCACGACGGCCCGGGCCAGCCGATGGGCGAGCGCCAGGTTCGCCGCGATCCACGTTTCCGTCGTAAACCAGACGGAAATGAACCAGGTCGGCGCGATCGCGGCATTCGTGTCGGCGACGATGCGCGCCGTTGCTAGGGCGACGGTCCTCGCCGGCTCGGCAATCGACGCCGCGTCCACGCGACCCGTCTCCAGCGCTGCCGGCATCGCCGGATAGGGCAGCTCGACGAACTTTACCGATGATGGGTCGACGCCGTTTTTCTTGAGCCATTCGAGCGTTGCGAATTGCGTGAAGCTCGTGAGATTGTCGACACCGACCGTTTTGCCGACCAGGTCGCGCGCCGAATGAATCGGCGAATTCTTTTCCACCATCAACTCTGACGACGGCGCGTCGGCTGAATAGACGGCTCCCGGCGCAAAAAACGTGAACGGAAGGCCCTTCTCTTTCGCGCCCGCGATTTGGCTCACGCTGCCGAGTCCGACGTCGAGCGAACCACCCGTTATGGCTGCGGCGATCGCGCCGGAATTTGCGAGGTCGGTGACCTGAAGGTCGATCCCGGCATCGCGGAAGATCCCGGCAGCTACGCCGTAGTAGGGTAGCCCGTACCCGTCGAGCGGAACGGAACCGCAGCGAACCGTCGCGAGCCCCTGAGCACGTGCATGCGACGGCGCAGCGAGAGCGGTTGCGGCTGCTACGCGTGTAAGGAACGAGCGACGTCGCATGACGGCCAGCTTCCAACGCCGACAGGGAGGAACCCTGCGTTGCGGCAAGCACACTCCGGAAGCCGTCGAACACTTCGGTGGAATCGCGCTGACCAACACATCGTCCGCCACGCGCGGGCGGCCGTAGGCATCAAGTAGCTATTGGGAAAGTGTGACCGCTAGCGGACCGCCGCCGGGCGATATTTTTCGCACAACATGTTCCAGCGTTCGGCGCTCTTGCGCTGCGCTGCGTCGACCTCGGGCGGCACTTCGAGAAACGGCGGGCGCAGCGGACCCGGATCGACGTATCCAGCGTACCGGATGCCAATTTTGGATCCCGTCTCACGCCATTGCAGGTTGGGCGGTCCACCGGCACCCGCATCGGCGAGCTCGAGCGTGATCTCGGTCGCCAGCTCGTGGTCGCCGGCGCGGACCGCATCGCGCAGCGCCAACAGCGGCCAGGGACCCATCCAGGCATCGATCGACCAGAACCCGGTGGCGCCGAGCGGGGCGAACGCTTCGTACTGCAGCGTGAAGCAGAACGTGGTCATCTTACCGCGCGTCATCTTCATCAGACGCATGAACTCGACCGGCGTTCGATGGCTGTCTTTCATCGCGACGACGTTGGGAATTTTGACGATCTCTTCCATGACCGGGAGCGTGAGCCGGACGTTGTGCAGGTCCGGGTTGTGATACACCATGATCGCGAGTTTCGGGAACATCGCAGCGATGTCGCGGTAAAAACGTACGGCGTTGCCGGGTGAGGACGGAAAGTAGAACGGGACGCCGAGCAGGACGCCGGGCGCCTTGGTCCGCTCGACGACCTTCATCTTTTGGATGACTTCACGGTCGTTGAGCGAGGTGCAGCCGATGAAGAGCGGCACCCGGCCGTTGACGATCTCGGCCGCCGACTCAGCCAGCAATTTGAATTCGTCGAATAAGAGCGTGTGGCATTCGCCGAAGCTCCCGGTCGTGGAGATGACGTCCCCGCCATCCGCGATCATGCGGTTGAGGCCGCTCTCCAGGCGCTCGACCGAGATGGTCTGCGTCGCGTTGAGATCGCCCGCAGCATCGGTACCGAAGGCCGGCATCATGGTCATGAG
>Ga0209415_10011350_pt1 | contig 15016 bp, 12 predicted proteins | sample PeaSoiSIISIP2007_FD_187696 | JGI IMG/M metagenome (GOLD analysis project Ga0209415, IMG submission 187696) | Peat soil microbial communities from Weissenstadt, Germany - SII-SIP-2007 (SPAdes) (version 2) | ecosystem: Environmental > Terrestrial > Soil > Wetlands > Peat | place: Germany...
CCGAGTAGCCCGTCGCCCACACGTTCCGACCGGTTGGGTGGCCTCGCCCGGTACGCCCGGAAGGCATGGCGGCGGCGCCCACTCGAAGTAGAAACGCCGGCCGAAGGCCACGACCTCGACCAGGTCACGCTGGCACTCTGTCTGCTCGTCCACGACGAGGACGACCCGTCCCTTCTCGAGCGGTCGTTGCGCTCGGTGCGGCCGATCCTGGATTACTGGGTGGTGGTCGACACCGGATCGGGGAGCAACGGCGAGCTGGCCGAGCAGCTGCTCTCGCCGGTGCCCGGTGAGCGGCACAGGCGCGACTGGGTCGACTTCGGCCACAACCGGTCCGAGGCCGCGGCGTTCGCCCACGGCAAGGCCGACTACCTCCTCATCTGGGAACCGGCCTTCACCCTGGTGCGACGATCCGCCCTGCCGTTGTTGACCGGCGACGCCTACCGACTCCCGCGCGTCGACGGATCCGACGACGTCGCGCGCCTTCTGCGCGGCTCGCGCGCCTGGTGGTTCGAGGGGACCACCAACGAGGTCCCGGCCACCAACGGCCGGCATCTCACCGCGGCGCTCGACGCCCTCTGCGTGCGCGTCGACCCGAACCCCGAGATCCGGACCGCCCGCCTCCAGCGTGAGCTCGGGGTGCTGGAGCGCGACTTCCACGACGGCCGCGACGAGAAACGCACGGCCATGCGCCTGGCCGAGACCCTCGCCGCCCTCGGCCGGCCGGCCGAGGCGATCGAGTGGTACCGCCGGCGCACCGACCTCGGCGACGCCGACGAGGAGACCTTCGTCGCCAATCTCCGGCAGGGCCGGCTGCTCGCCCCTCAGGACTTCGGCGCGGCCGTCCCCGTCCTGCTTCGGGCCTGGCAGCGCCGCCCGCACCGGGCCGAACCCCTCCACGAGCTGGCCCGGGGCTATCGGGAGATGGACCTCGCCGACCTCGCCTCCCTCTTCGCCAACCTCGGCCTCGAGTTGCCGGTCCCCTCCGACCACACGGTCGAGCGCTGGATCTACGACTGGGGGCTCACGTTCGAGCGCGGCTGGTCCTCCAGCCGCCTCGGTCGGTATCAGGAGGCGGAGGCGGATCTGCGCCCCATGCTTGACGACGCCCGAGTCCCCGAGGACTTCAAAGAGCTGGCGGCGTCATGGCTCCGGACGGTGGCCGAGGGACTCAAACCCACGGACTCGGCCCTCGGGTCGGTCGTGCCCGACCCGCTCGTGCCCACGTTGTCGGCACTCATCCCAGGGGCCCGGTCGGGCCGGATCGACCTCAACCTCGACGACCGGTGGCGGACGTTCAACCCCAGCATCACGAGCGACGGGGACGGCTTCGCGATGATCGTCAGAAGCGAGAATGTCCGTTTCGACCGCGGCAAGCTGCGCTTCGACGAGGAGGCCCACCGGAACTTCAACTACCTGGTCCGGCTGGACGGTTCCCTCGCGGTCCTCTCGGTCGAGCCTCTCGACGACGATCCGGAGCGCTTCTTGCCCCATCCGGCCCGGGTGACCGGGTTCATGGACCTCCGGCTCTTCGCGCTCGACGGTCGCTGGTGTGCGAGCGGGTCCAGTTGGCAGCTGAGCCCGGGTCGAGAGTCCTCCGAGCCGGCCTTCGTGGAGCTGGAATGGCCGCAGGTGACGGCGGTGCACCGGTTGGTCGGCCCGGACCCGGGCCGACGGGAGAAGAACTGGATGCCGTTCGTGCACCGGGGTGAGCTGCACTACGTCTACTCGTGCGGACCCACGGTGATCTTCCGGTATGACCCGGCGACCGAGCGGGTCGTGCCGGCCGCACGGTCAGAGGCGCCCGACTTCGCGATGGCCTTCCGCGGCGGCTCCCAAGGGGTGCCGCTCGCCGACGGTGGCTATCTCTTCCTGATCCACGAGATGTACCACCGCGGTGGCATCCGGAGTTACCTCCACCGGTTCATTCGCATCGGGCCCGACCTCGCCCTTGACGCGGTCTCACGGCCCTTCACCCTCACCGATGAAGTGCGTGAGTTCTGTGCCGGAGCGGCTGTCCACGGCAACGAGCTGGTCCTCAGCTTCGGGGTACGGCATACCGAGTCCTGGCTGATGGCGCTCCCACTCTCCGACGCGCTCGCGCTTCTCGAGCCGGTGTTCCGATGAGCAAGAACGTTGGATCTTGGCCGGCACCGGTCCTCGAGACGATGGTGCCGGTGCAGTTCGGCAAGATCGAACTGCACGCCGACCCCCCCTGGCTGGCGTTCAATCCGAGCATCGCCCTCGACGGCGACGGATACCGCGCGGTCGTCCGGACCAGCAACGGCTTTTTGCGCCCGAAGGGCAAGCCGTTGGACTGGGTGGGGCAGAACCATGCCTATCTGCTCTTCTTCGATCCGAACTTCGAGCCGGCCGGGTCGCAGCGCATCGAAATCGAGGTCGACCGACCCCTCTACCCGGCCCACAAGATGGGGCCCATGGACGCCCGGATCATCGAGTTCGGACAGCGTTGGTACATCGCCCCCTCGATGATGGAGTTCTCCCCCGACTCGGTCCGTCGGGTCGTCCTGTTCGACCTGGACGGCACGACCGCGCGAAACCCCCGAGTCCTCCAGGGTCCGGAGCCCGATCGCCAGGAGCGGAACTGGATGCCCTTTGTCCGCGACGGCGCCCTCTACTTCGTCCACGGCTGCGCGCCCACGCGGATCTTCCGATGTGACCCGGTCGACGGATCGCTCACCGAGGTCGTCAACGAGCCGGTTCACCCGGTGCCGCCCAATGAGTGGCGGGGTGGTTCCCAGGGGGTCGACCTCGGCGACGGTACGACGCTCTTCGTCATCCATGAGAAGGACTTCGGCCATGGATTTCGGGCTTACCTGCACCGGTTTGTCCGTGTCGGACCCGACATGCGGGTCGCGGCGGTCTCGCCCGCCTTCTCCTACCGGGCCAAGCGCATCGAGTTCTGTGCCGGGGCCGCGATTCGGAACGAGAAGCTCCTCATGAGCCTGGGACTGGACGATCGCACGGCATGGTTGGCTGCGGCCCCCCTCGAGGGCGTGCTCTCGCTGCTCAAGCCGATCGACCGGGCCGATCTCTGATCGGCGGGGTCGCCGGAATCAGTCGAGAAGGTCCGGCTGGGCCTTGATGATGCGGTCGAACAGGGGCTTGAAGTTGAACCTCCCGGCGAGCGCATGGCCGACCTGGGAGTGTGTGAGCGCCGCCTGGTCGGGGTCGATCAAGACGGTCTTCCCCGCGGCCGAGGCGAGCAGCTGGGCCTGGCACGACCGCTCCATCGTGATGAACCACCAGGCCGCCTCCTCCACGCTCTCTCCCACCGTGAGGAGGCCATGGTTGCGGAGGATCACCGCCTTGTTCCCACCAAGTGCGTGAGCGATCCGCTTGCCTTCCTCTGTGTCGAGGACCACGCCCGTGTAGTCGTCGAACAGGGAGTGGTCCTCGTAGAAGGCGCACACGTCCTGGGTGATCGGCTCGAGGAGACGGCCGAGCGCCGACCACGCCTTGCCATACACCGAGTGGCTGTGGGCGGCGGCGATCACGTCCGGTCGGGCTGCGTGGACCTGCGAGTGGATCGCGAACGCCGCCCGGTTGACGGCAGCGTCACCGAAGATCACCTCGCCGGCGGAGTTGACGTGGATCAGGTCCGACACCGAGATGTGGCCGAAGTGCATGGCGAAGGGGTTGACCCAGAAGGTCTCGGTGTCCTCGGGGTCGCGGGCCGTGATGTGTCCCGCCACACCCTCCTCGAAGCCGAACAGGGAGAAGAGCCGGAAGGCGGCGGCCAGCCGCTGCTTGCGGTAGAGGCGTTCCTCGGCGGGGTCCTCGTAGATCCCGCCATTGGCCGGGGACGGGAGCAGTTCGGACATGGGGCCTCCTCAGAGGGTGACGATCGACCCAGCTTACGTCGGTGCCCGCCCCATTGGCCCTTTGCGCCCTCATCCCTTCTCGAGCGGCGGGGGAGATCTCGAGGCCGATCCGGTCGTGCCGTCTAGATTGCCCGGCTGTGCGGGAAGACCCGGTGGTCATCGGGGGCACCGGGGGATCGGGAACCAGCGTGTTCGCCCGGATGCTCCGGACCGTGGGGCTGGACATCGGCGAGACCCTGCCCCAGCGCAGCGAGTGGCGGGGGTTCAACCAATTCACGGGTTGGATCCGCCCGCTGGTCGCTCACGATCTCGGGGGGGACCCGGTCGACTTCGCCGCGGCGGCCACGGACCTCGGTGTCGCGGTCGCGCAGCATCCAGCCATGGCTCACGACCGGCCGTGGGGTTTCAAACGGCCACTTGCGTGCCTGGTCATCGAGTTCTTGAACGACTGCATGCCCGCGATGCGGTTCATCCACGTGGTGCGCGACGGTCGTGACATGGCACTTTCGAAGAACCAGACCCAGGCTTCTCTCGTGAGTGACCTGTTCGTGCAGGGTGGGGATTTCGAGACGCCCTCGGTGCGCTCGGCGGCTTCCTGGAGCGCGGCGAACCGTTGGGTGCGGTCACAGGAGGAGCGCCTCCTTCCGGATCGATTTCTCGTCGTCCGATTCGAGGACCTGATGAGCCAGCCGACAACGACGCTGCAACGAGCGGCGGAGTTCGCCGGTCTCTCTGCAGACGCGGACCAGTTCGACGCCGCTGTGCACCTGCTGAGACAGCGCAAACCCAGCGTTGGGCGATGGCTCGATCTCGCCCCAGCCGAGCGAGACGCAGTCACGGTGGCCGCGCAGCCGGGCCTCCGAATGTTCGGGTACATCGACGGCGAGCCCGACTCCTGATTCAAGGTATGTCGAGGTATCCGAAGACCTCGAGACCCGGTCTTGCCGCCTCGGTGACGGCCGCTTGTCGTTCAGGCGGAAGGTCCCGCCAACGACCCGAGCTCACGCGTCCGGGCTGCACCTGCTCAAGGGCGACGTCGAGGCCTTCGAGCGAAAGCCCGGCCCATGTGGCGCTGGCCAACGTGCCAGTGGGGTCTGCGATGAGGTCTTCATACCGCACGACCGAGAACCGCTCGCCCAGGAGTCGTCCGCCTTGTGCCAACGCCCAGCAGTTCGTGGCGCTCCAGAAGGCGGCCGAGCGGACCGGATCGACCTCGGCATCGTCGCCCAGCACGAGACCCCCGTAGCGGGTGGCTTGGCGTTGGTTTTCGGAGAGCGCCATGTCCCGGCCGTCGCGCACCACGTGGATGTACCGCATGTTCGGGAGATTGGTCGCGAGAAACGTCAAGAAGAGACACGCCCGGGGCATCTTCCAACCCCAGGGACCGCGATGCGCCTGGGCAGGGTGCTTCTTCACTCTCGATCTCAGCCGCTTTGTCGGGTGCGTGAGATCGATGCTGTGGTCGCCGAACTCGTAAGCACAGACCACGGGCCCGGACTGTCTTGCGAACTTCGCAAAGGGTTGCCACTCCGTCCCGTAGTCCTCGCGGCCGATGTCGAGGCCGAGATCTCGCAACATCCGCGCGAACAGACTGGTTCCCGACCCGCCAGTCCCACCGATGATCACCGGGTCGGTTCGCATGAACCGCCACGGTACCGGTCGTTCGGGCGGCCGGCGACAGAAAGAATCGAAATCGGGTGTCGCCGAGTGACAACGCTGGCACCGACTGGAAGGCGACCAACGGTTGCATCAGGCTGACCCCATGCAGCGCGTCGCTCTGGTCGGGCCCGCGGGGTCCGGGAAGACGACGTTCGGTCGACGCTTGGGAGCCGCTGCCAGCCTTCCACTGGTCGAGCTTGATGGCATCTACCATCAACCGGGTTGGGAGGAACTCGCGGCTGAACCGTTTCGTCGGCGCGTTGACGAGATCGTCCGAACTGAGCGCTGGATCATCGACGGCAATTACAGCGTTGTGCGCGATCTCGTCTGGGCACGGGCGGACACGGTGGTGTGCTTCGACATCGGTCGAATCGTGGTGCTCCGTCGAGTCCTCGCTCGCACCCTCCGTCGAGCGATCACGAGGGAAACCCTCTGGAACGGCAACCGTGAGCCCCTCACCAACTTCTATCGTTGGGATCCGAACAAGAACGTCATCCGGTGGGCTTGGGTGAAGTATCCCGAATACTCGACGCGCTATCGAGAGGCGGAAGCGGACCCGGCATTCGCACACATCAACTTCATTCGGTTCGAGTCGCCGGCGGCGCCAAAGCTTTGGCTTCAAGATCTGACGACCTGAACGAGTGCCCCTCGCGGCCAGGGGCGCTCAGAGATACCCGAACACCCGCAGGCCCGATTCCGCCGCTGCGGTGATCGCCGCCCGCTCTGTCGATGACAGTTCTCGATAGCGGCCACGACCCGCGGTCGGGCGCAGACGCTTGAGCGCCGCCTTGATCTGTGCGGGGGTGGGGCGAAGCTCGATGAACTCGATCACCTCGGCCATGACCTCGTGCGGGTGGTCGACGAGGTCCTCATAGCGCAGGGCCGCGAACCGGTCTCCGAGCACCTCTCGACCCCGTTCGATCGCCCACCGGTTGGCCACACTCCACAGGCGTGCCGCGTACTCGGCACCTGCCTCACTAGCGCTGGGCAGAAAGACGGGGCCGAGATCCCGTCGGAGATCCTGGTTGGTCGACAGCGCCATGTCTCGACCGTCTCGGACGAGGTGCAGCATTCGCATTTCGGGGAACGCACCACCGAGAAAGCCCGGGATGAAGGTGGCGGCCGGGACCTTGATGCCCCACGGCCCAGAGCCGGTGAACCCGTCCGACCACGGAAGTCGCCCGAGGTCGGCACGATCGGGGATCACGTCGTCGTCCGAGCCGTTTTGACGCTCCCAGGCCACGAATCGGCCGGCCCGGCCATGCAGGAACCTCTGAAACGGCTTCCACTCCGTCTTCCCCGGGCGCCCGAGATCGAGTCCGAGCGAGCGAAGCATTTTGGCGAACACAGAAGTTCCCGAGCCGCCGACGCCGCCAATGAACACCGGATCAGATCGCAAGCACAGTGAACCTTTTGTCGCCATTGGGAGGTGGTCGCGGTCTCTCCGCGAAGCGTCCACAGGTTAGGGAGCAAGACCTCGAGTGACCACTCTGGTCATGAATAGGCGTGGGGGGTTCGAAAGAACAGATCGAGGGTGAGCACGGCGTTCATCGCCTCCAGACGTTGATGAGCGGTATCGCCAGTCTCGGGAAGCGCCACCAAGGTCGCGAGCGCACGGATCGCCCGCTGGTACGAACGCCTCTGTGCCCCTCTGGGAGGGAGGTGCTGGCGGAGGTCGTTCTCGGCCCTCGTCCAATACGCACCCTGTCTCGCCGAGATCGCTGCCGCCCCCTGGATCCACTGCGTCCGGGCTCGGGAATAGGGGGAGCTGGCCGCAGCGACGGATCCCGACCAGAGCCCGAGGGTGAGCAGGGCTGCCCCGAGCGCTGCGACCGCTCGTCCGCCCGACCGCATGGATCGCCCGCGTCCGCACGAGATTTCCGACATCACAGCTTCACGCAGGCGTAGCGGGCGTAGGTCCGGCGGCGGTCGATCTCGACGTCGAGCACCCCGAACCCCGCGTGGGCGAGCATCGGTTCGAGGAGCCAGGTGAAGGTGCTGAACTCGCTGCGGACATGGACGGCCAGATCGTCCGCCGTGTAGCCCTCCGCCGGGTCAGAGACCGCAGCGTCGAACCACCCGTGGAACACCTCTTCGACCTCGGTCGGCTCGAACGCGTAGACGAGGTCGCGGAGCCAGAGCAGCCCCCCGGTTGCCATCGAGCTTGCGAGCCGAGCGAGAGCAAGGCTCTTCCAGAAGTCCGGCAGTTGGTGGAGCACGTTGCGGGTGTAGGCGAAGTCGACCGGATCACTCTCGTGGCGGTACGTCAGAAAGCCGCCCCGGACCACCTCGATGTTCTCGACCCCGCGCTCGTCGGCCTCGGTTCGCAGACGCCCCAACATCGACTCTGAGACGTCGACGGCGACCACCCGCCGACAGTGCGGAGCCACGGCGAGGCTGAAGGTGCCCGTGCCACAACCCATGTCGAGCAGCGTCGAGCGGTCGTCCAGTCCGCGCTCGACGAGGGCCTCGACGTCCCCGGTCGGGTCGTACTTCTGCTTCCGGTCGTACCCCGAGACGTAGTCGGGATCCAGGTGCTCGGGACCGGCGTAGGCCAGCTCGTCGGGGACGAACGGACCGACGAGCGGCTCGGTCGGCCAGCCGATGCGCTCGAAGCCCTCGCTCCCGGTCCCCGCCATATCCCCGCGTTCCCAATCCCTTTGACGCCCGGTCCGACCAGGCCGTCGACGCCGGCGGGCCAATTGTCGGTCCGACCAGGCCGTCCGTCGAGTCGGGACGAAACCGGATTGGGAGCTCCGGCCAGGACCTCTGCTAGAAGGTTCGGCGGTCGAGGAAAGGGAGCGATGGCGGACGAACCGAGGTTCCGGGACCTGAACCACAACGGGACCATGGAGCCCTACGAGGACCCGAGCCTTCCCGTCGAGGTGCGGGTCGACGACCTGGTGTCGAGGATGACACTCGAGGAGAAGGCCGGTCTGCTCTTCCACACGATCCTCCATCCGGGTCCGGAGGGCTCGGTCGCCGAGGGGCCGGGCGGTCCGGGCGACCGGGATGCCCGCACCATGCGCCGGGAGTCGGCGGCGACGCTCGTGACCGAGCGGCTCCTGAGCCACTTCAACGTGCCCTCGGTGTTGGCGCCCCGCGCCCACGCGGAATGGCACAACCGGGTGCAGGAGCTCGCGGCCCGCACCCGGCTCGGCATCCCGGTCACCCTCTCGAGCGATCCCCGCCACGGGTTCGCCACCCTCGGTGCGGCCTTTGCCGCCCGCGGCATGTCCCAGTGGCCCGAGGCGATCGGCTTCGGGGCCATCGGCGACCCCGAGCTCGCCCAGCGCTACGGCGACGCGGTGCGAAAGGAGTACGTCGCCGTCGGTCTCCGGGTGGCGCTGCACCCGATGGCCGACCTCGCGACCGAGCCCCGGTGGTCCCGGATCGCCGGCACCTTCGGGGAGGACGCCGAGCTAGCGGCGGCCCTCGCCGCCGCCTACATCCGGGGTCTGCGGGGCGGCGACTCGCTCGGCTCCCAGAGCGTGGCCTCGATGGTGAAGCACTTCCCCGGGGGTGGGCCCCAGCTCGACGGGGAGGATCCCCACTTCGCCTACGGCCGCGAGCAGGTGTACCCCGGGGGCAGGTTCGACTACCACCTGATCCCCTTCGAGGCGGCGCTGGCCGCAGGGGTCACCCAGGTCATGCCGTACTACGGCATGCCGGTCGGCACCGAGCACGAGGAGGTCGGGTTCGGGTACAACCGCGGGGTCATCACCGGGCTCCTGCGGGAGCGCTACGGGTTCGACGGGATCGTCTGCACCGACTGGGCGCTCGTCAGCGATCACCAGGTTCGCGAGGCGCACTACCCGGGGCGGGCCTGGGGCGTCGAGCACCTCTCGCGCGAGGAGCGGATCCAGAAGATCCTCGAGGCCGGGTGCGACCAGCTGGGCGGGGAGTCGTGCCCCGAGCTCGTCGTCTCCCTCGTGCGGTCCGGCCGGGTCTCCGAGGGGCGGCTCGACATCTCGGTGGCCCGGATCCTCCGGGAGAAGTTCGTCCTTGGCCTGTTCGACGACCCCTTCGTCGACCCCGAGGCCGTCGAACGGGTCGTCGACTCCGACGACCTGCGCGCCCAGGGGCTCGCCGCCCAGCGCCGCTCCTGCACCCTGCTGCAGAACGGCGAGGTCGACGGGCACCCGCTGCTCCCGCTGGCCGAGGGCACCCGCCTCTTCTGTTCGGGGGTCGACCCCGGGGAGGCCCGTCGCTACGGCACGGTGGTCGACGTGCCGTCCGAGGCGGACGTCGCGCTGGTGCGGCTCGCCACCCCCTTCGAGCCGCGCGACGACGGCGGCATCGAGCGGTTCTTCCACGCCGGCAGCCTCGACTTCGCCGAGGACACGATCCGCGACCTCGCGCAGCTGTCCGGTGCCGCGCCGGCGACGGTCGTCGACGTGCTGCTCGAGCGTCCGGCCGTGCTCAGCGAGGTGGTCCCGCTGGCGACCGCCCTGGTGGGCACCTACGGCGTGTCGGACGCGGCCCTGTTGGACGTCCTCTTCGGGCGGGCGGCCCCGGAGGGGAAGCTCCCCTTCGAGCTGCCCTCCTCCATGGACGAGGTGCGGGCCTCGAGGCCCGACGTCCCCTCGGACAGCGCGCACCCGCTGTTCCCCGTCGGCTTCGGCCTGCGCTACTAGAAAGCGCCCGGCGGGGCGGCGGCGGCCCCGTGGCACACTTTCCCGATGGACCCGGTGCCCGGCTCCACCACGCTGCGCCGGGCGCTGCGGCTAGGCCGGCGGGTGGCGCGCAAGCTCGGGCGCGAGGCGAAGCTCCAGCTCACGCGGCGGTTCACCTACGAGTCGCTGCCGCACGAGACCGCGCTCCGGCTCTCCTACGAGATCATGCTCGGACGGGAGCCCGACGACGAGGGCACCCGTTACTTCCTCGAGAACCTGGCCTCGGGGGTGCTCAAGATCACCGACGTCCCCCAGGCGATCCGGGGTTCGGAGGAGTTCCAGAACTTCGTCCGGTTCCGCGGCTCGATGCTGGGCTTCTCGATCCACGCCGGGCGGTCCCAGTTCATCAAGACCCTCCCGAAGGCGTCACGGATCGTCGACATCGGCGGGACGCACCTGCACCGGGCCGAGGGGGCCATGTACTGGCTCGGTTACCCCTACCCGTTCGAGGAGCTGACGATCATCGATCTGCACCCCGACGAGCGCCACGTCATCTACAGGGCCGGGCTCAACCCCGACCGGGTCGACACCGACCTCGGCCCGGTCCGCTACCGCTACCACTCGATGACCGACCTCTCGGCCTTCGACGACGACAGCGTCGACCTCGTGTACTCGGGCCAGTCCTTCGAGCACGTCACCCCCGACGACGGCCAGATCGTCCTGAAGGAGGTCTTCCGCATCCTGCGGCCCGGTGGCCACCTGGCCCTCGACACGCCCAACGCCCGGGTGACGCGGATCCAGCAGGAAGGGTTCATCGACCCCGACCACAAGGTCGAGTACACCTACCCCGAGCTGCGGGCGCTGCTCACGACGGCCGGCTTCGAGATCGTGACCGCGAAGGGCCTCAACCTCGGCGAGCGGACGGTCGAGACCGGCGTGTTCGACGCCGACGAGGTGGCCGGGCACTCGGGCCTCTTCGACGAGCTCGAGTCCTGCTACATCCTGTGCGTCGTGGTCCGGAAGCCGGGCTGAACCAGCAGGCTCAGCCGAGGATCGCGAGCGCGAGGCGCCGGTACTCCTCCAACGGGAACGACTCTCGGTTCCCGCTCAGGACCTGCAGGCACACGTGATCGGCCCCGGCGTCGTGGTACCGGCGCACCCGTTCGGCCACCTGTGCGTCATCGCCCCAGCACACGACCGCGTCCACCAGTCGGTCGCTGCCGCCACCGGCCACGTCCTCGTCGCTGAACCCGAGACGGCGGAGGTTGTTGGCGTAGTTGGGAAGCGAGAGGTAGCCCGCGGTGAACGCCCGGGCGCGCTCACGCGCGGCGGTGGGGTCGGCCTCGAGCACGACCGTGACCTCGGGGGCGAGGAGCGGTCCGGTCCCGAGCGCCTCCCGGGCGACCGTGCAGTGCTCGGCCGGCACGAAGTAGGGGTGGGCGCCGGCCGAGCGTACGGCGGCGAGGCGGAGCATCCGGGGCCCGAGGGCGGCGAGCGCCCGCCGGGCCGGTGGGACGGTCGGCGTCGCCGAGTCGAGCTCGTCGAGGAACCCGACCATCCGGCGGTAGGGCGAGTGGTAGTTCGGGACGATGGCCGAGTGGCTGGCCCCCAGGCCGAGGAGGAACCGACCCGGATGGGCCTCCTCGAGCTCGTCGGTCGCCCGGGCCAGCTCGCCGGGCTCGTTGATCCAGATGCTCACGATCCCGGTCGCCACCGTGAGGCGGGAGGTCGAGGCGAGCAACCGACCGAAACGTGACGCGATGCCCGGCTCGAAGGCGCCCGAGGACCAAAGCGCGCCGTAGCCGAGCTCCTCGAGTTCGGCGGCCACGTCGACGGACTCCTCCGCGCCCCGCCAGGTCGCGCTCCACCACACGCCGAGGGTCCCGAGCTCCATGCGCCGAGGCTATCTGGGCACCCCGGTTCCGATCCGGGGGAGCGGAGGGTCAGCCGGGCGGTTCGACCACCGGGATGCCACCGGAGAAGCCGAGCGGCCGGAGGAAGAGCAGGCGGGCATTGGGGTAGCCGACGGCGGCCGGGAGCCAGGCGTGGAAGGCGATCCAGGGATTGCCGTGCGCGTCGACGAACACCGACGCACCGCCTGGGCCCGAAAGGTTGGACTGGGATCCGAGGATGGGACCGCCCAGGGGCTTCCCGCACGGGCCGAGCGGGCCGCTGCAGGTGGCGACCCCCTCGGCGTAGTTGCCCGAGTCCCAGTTGTTGCCCGAATAGAACAGGTAGTAGGTGCCGTTCGCCGCCCACATGGACGGCCCCTCGACCACCCCGTTCTCCCAGGCCTGGGTGGGCCTGAGCAGGGCGACCGCGGTCGTCCCGGGCTCGAGCGAGGTGCCCGAGGCGTTGAGCGGCTGCCCCCAGATGGTGGCGGGCTGGCCCGAGCCACCGTTGGACTTCCAGACGAGATAGGGGGAACCAGACGCGCTGAGGAACGGGGCGGGGTCGATCGATCCCCCGAGGCCGGTCTGGCAGATGATCGGACCCGAGGACCGGTCGACGAACGGGCCCTGGGGCGCGGTGGCAGTGGCCACCGAGATGCACTCGGTCGATCCGTCGTGGGTCGCATAGAACATCACGAACCCGTGGGGGAGCTGGAGGATCCCCGGCGCCCAGGTGCTCCCGGGCGTCGCCCAGGCCGGGAGCGCCGGCAGGGCGTCGCCGACGGTCGACCAGTGGGCCAGGTCGGTCGAGTCGATGATCTGGACGTTGCCGCCGGCGGCGTTGGTGCCGTAGGCGAAGTAGGTCCCGGCCACGTTGATCACGTCGGGGTCCGGGAAGTCGAACGGGTAGACCGGGCTCCCCGGTCCGGGTGTCTCGAGGCTCTCGCAGACGGTGGCGACGCCGGCGATCGCGTTGATGGCCGCCTGTTCCTGGCCGATGGCGATCTGGGCGATCGCACCGGCGCTGCCGTTGATGCAGGCGTGGATCGACGCCACGTCGAGGTTGGAGAGTGCGAGGCCCTGCTGGGCCTGGGACAGTCGTTGCTGAGCCGCTGAGAGCTCGCCTTCGACCTGGTTGAGCGCGACCTGGTCGGTAGATTGCCCCTTTATCAGCGCGGCCAGGTTTCGCTGAGCGGCCACGAGCTCGTGGGCGACGACGGCGGTGCTCTGGCGGGCCCCGGTCTGCTCGACCTCGGTGTCGTGCAGGCGGGCCTGGGTCAGGAGGTCGTCGGTCAGCCCCCAGACCAGAGCCGCGACCGCAGTTATGAGGACGGCGATCCGTACCCAATGGATGTGTCCCCGCCGGTGCGGTCGGCGGGGAGGCCGGCCTCGCCTCGGGGCTGGGCGACGCGCCGGCGGCGGTTCCGGGGTGGGCCACACCGAGGCGAGGTCCTCGATCCGCTCAAGGACCGAAGTCGAGTCACGGGTGACGACCGCCATCAGGCGTTGACCGCGTTGCACACCGGGGCGAGATCCGTCAGCTCGGAGATCGCCGACGACTCCCTCCCAACGTCGATCTGATCCAGTGACTGGTAGATGCCGGTGAGGCAGATGTTCAGCGCGGGAAGGCTGATCCCGTCGAAGAAGATGCCGTCGTCCGCGGTCGTGGTGGCCGAGTTCGTGTCGGTCAGGTTCACCTGGGTTCCCGCGGTCGCGGTCTCGATCTTCTCGATCTGCTGGTAAGTGCCGGTGGTCTGGTACTCGGCACCGGCCAAGGCGGTCTGGGTGTCGGCGAGTCGCGCCCGGTCCGCTGACAGCTGCCTGAGGCCCGTTCCCACCTGATCGCGACCGTGAAGGTCCGTCAGCGTGACGATGGTCCCAGCGATGAGTAGGAGTCCGGCGAGGAGGACGCGACCCCGCGTCCGCGCCCGACGGCGTTGCGTGCGCGTGCGCGTGGGCCGTCGGGGACGCGAAGAGGCGTGGCGCGGGGGAGGGTGACGTGTCACGGTGCCCATATGCCTAGAACCCGCCGGAGGCCGCGACGCGACGGTGCCCACGGTGGTTCAGCCGATCCGATACGTGCCGCGCGCGACCGCCCAAGAAGGCTCCCGACATGAGACTCGTCGCCAATTGTGACGCCTGACGAAGGGCCAGTGGTTGACATCGACGAAACATCGCTCCGGCCAGGGACGAGGCCTGAGCGCGGGGAGGACGAAAGCCGTGGCGACGCGGGCCGCGGACTATTCGGCGTGCAGCAACACGGCGACCGGCGTGCGGGCCGCGATTCGTCCAGGAACCACCGCGACCACGGTGGAAAGCATGAGCGCGGCGAGACCGACGAGGGCGACCTGGGAGACCGGCACCGTCGGGTCGGCCACCGCCGAGATCTCGTGGGCGAAGAGATCCCAGAGCCAGCGTCCGAGGGCGATGCCGAGCGGGATCCCGGCAACCACCCCGGCCACCGCTGCCACCGACGACTGCCAGATGACCGTCGAGGCGAGCTGGGTCCGCGTGAAGCCGAGCGTTCGGAGGATCGCCAGGTCTCTCCGTCTCCGTCGGACCGAGGCCACGAGCGTGAGCCCGAGGGCGACAACAGCAGCCACTGCCAGCCCACCGGCCAGGACCGCGGCGGTGGCTCCGGTCGCCTTGTAGTTCACGATCTCGGCCGGCCGCTGCACGCCAATGACGGCGAAGTTGTTGCTGGCGTTCGGATCCGAGGCGAGTGCACGGTTGGTTTCCCGAACGATCTTCTGGAGCGAGGTGAGCCCAATCCCCGGAGAAAGACCGCTCCGGAGCCGCACGACGACGATGGCCGGCCCGTTCAGATTGGGGTCCGTGCTCGTCTGGGCCCTGGTGATGCTGGCCGGGGTGAGCGAGTGGGAGACGAGGCCGCCGAGCCCCATCGAGACATGGAGCGCGCCAGAGTTCCCGATCGCGGGCAGGGTCGCCTCGCCCACGATCCTCAGCGTCACGGGCGCGAGGCGGACCCCGCTCCGGCCGCCGTAGG
>Ga0209415_10011351_pt1 | contig 15016 bp, 14 predicted proteins | sample PeaSoiSIISIP2007_FD_187696 | JGI IMG/M metagenome (GOLD analysis project Ga0209415, IMG submission 187696) | Peat soil microbial communities from Weissenstadt, Germany - SII-SIP-2007 (SPAdes) (version 2) | ecosystem: Environmental > Terrestrial > Soil > Wetlands > Peat | place: Germany...
AGTAGTCGCTGATGGGGACCGTGAGGGTGCCCTGGAAGAGCCAGTTGTCGAGGACGAAGAAGGGGAAGCTGAAGCCGGAGGTCCCCGCGGAGTAGAGATTGGGGCCGCCGGGGTTGCCGGGGCCCGAGAGCTTGTTGACGTCGATGGCGCCAGCTTGCTCGTTGGTCACGACCAGGCTGCCGCTCCCCAGGCTGAGCGTGGGCGGGGTGAAGTTGCTCAGGCGGGTGTACTTGCCGATCCCCGAGAGCCGCGGAAGAAACGTGGCCCACGCTCCGTCCACGCGGGCCGCCGCGCTGCGAAGGCTCTCCATCGATGCCCTTGCTGCCCAGCTTGTCTGGGCAGAGCGCGCCCCCGCCTGGTCCGCGGTGAGGCCGCCGGGCTGGGTCTGGAGCAGCTCCTGCGGGACGGGAGTGGGCGTGACGTCCGCGGCCATCGTGGGCGTGGGCGTGGGCGTGGGCGTGGGCGCGGGCGTGGGCGCGGGCGCGGGCGCGGGCGCGGGCGCGGGCGCGGGCGCGGGCGCGGGCGGAATCTGCGCGAGGGCTGAGGCCGGGGCGAGCACGATCAGCCCGACGATGATCCCGATACCCCCCGTGAACCCAGTACGCATCGTGTCTGTCCTTTCCGAAACGCGGCGCGAGCCTAGCACCGCATGGCAGGGGATCCGGTATGCTCCCCGCCGTGCAGGTCCAGAGCGGCGGCGACGTCTGGGCGCGCATCGAGCAGGCAGCCCGCAAGCAGCCCGGCGGGGTCGTGGCGACCGATGCGGACGGAACCCTCTGGGACGGCGACGTGGGGGAGGACCTGTTTCATGCGTTCGTGGAGCACGGCGTGGTGCATCCCTCCGCGATGCAGGCGATCGCCCGGGAGGCCCGCGACCACGCCCTGTCCGATGCAGGGACGGCCCTGGACGTCGCGCGGCGGCTGTACGCGGCCTACACCGAGGGCCGCTACCCCGAGCAGCGGGCGTGCGAGCTGATGGCTTGGTGCTTCGGAGGCTGGACGTGCCAGGCCGTGAGCGAGTTCGCCCGAGCCACCGTGGACAAGCTCGGGCTCGAGGCTCGGATGCACGGCGAGGTCATGGGGTTGCTGGGGCGCGCCCGCAAGGCCGGCATCGAGGTAGTCCTCGTGAGCGCCTCGCCGGTCGCCATCGTCCGGGCCGCGGGGTCCCGGGCCGGGTTCGACGCGACGCACGTGGTCGCCGCCCAGTCCCGCTGGGAGGGCGACGTCATGCTGCCCGACGTCGAGCGCCCGATCCCTTACGCCGGCGGCAAGGTGCAGCGGCTGCGCGAGCACATCGGCCCGGACAGGCCCCTGTACGCCGCCCTCGGCGACAACGGGTTCGACGTGGCACTGCTGGCATCCGCGCGCGTCGGCATCGCCGTGCGTCCCAAGCCGCGCCTTCGCGAGCGGGCCGGCGAGGTCCCCGGCCTCGTCGAGCTCGGACGCGAGGGCTGAGGGGTCAGATCCCCGACGTCAGACAGGAGGACGACGCCGAGGGGGCCGCGCAGCTCTTGTTGGTGCAGGTCTGGCACGCGTCGCAGTCCGCGTCGGTGGCGCACGTCTTCGTGAGGCACTGGTTGTTGACGGTCTTGCTCGAGCTGCTGTCGACGGAGCACGTCTGGCCGGACTGGCAGTCGGAGTTGCTCTTGCAAAATCGAGCCGGATCTTGTGTGGCCTTGTCGGCCTGTGCCGTGTGGTCGTAGTCCTCGGCGAGGATCCGCATGTACGTGTAGATGTCGATGAGATCCTGCTCGCGCAGGTTCCGGAAGAGGTCTGCGGGCATCGGCCAGCCCATCGACAGCGGCGGGTTGTTGTCGGTGTGAGCCATGGCGTCGATCTCGGACGCGAACTGCAGGTACGTGTGGCTGCCGAAGTAGCCATTGGCCTTGCCGATGAGGTTCTGGCTCATCGACCGCGTCTGCTTCAGGACCGTGTTGAGGGCGGTGGGGTCCGAGAACGTCGCGCCGCCGATGAGGTACGAGTCGGCCGGGATCTGAAGGAAGCTGGACCCCGGCGTCATGTTGCGCGAGCTGCCGTTCTTGTTCGTGTGGCAGTCGCTGCAGGCGGCCGCGTTCACCAGGTACGAGCCCCGTCCGAAGGACGCCTGCTCCTCCGGGGTGCGGTTGGCGAAGTTGGGCATCTTGGCGTACGCGAGCGGCAAGATGGCGGCGCCGCGGACGGCATTGCCCGGGTCCGGCGTGGTGGTCGGAGCGCCGGGGGGGCCCAGCGGATCCGGCGAGTTGACCGGCGGCAGCGGCCGCGGCTCCTCCCCCTCGTTGTACGTCGTGGGCAAGGGCACCGGCCCCTGCGCCCCCGCCGGCCCCTTGTTGTCCGCCGGGACCGCGTTGCTCACGGGGGGCAGCCCCTGGAGGAACGCGTAGAGGGCCTTGAGGTCGTCGGTGGTCATCCACCGGAGGTTCGGCCAGGGCATGACGAGCAGGGCCTGGCCGTGGTTGGTGAAATCCTCGCCCGTCTGCAGCGCCTGGATGAACTGATCCTCGGTGAGCTTGAGACCGGTCGCCGGGTCGGGGGTGAGGTTGCGCGAGTAGACGAAGTGTCCGGCGTTATCGATCGGGAACTGGGTGCCGCCGGCGAAGGGCTTGGTCGGATCGCTCGTGTGGCAGGCGGCGCAATCGATGAGGGCGGTCACGAGGTACTCGCCCTGCGCAGGGTCGCCGGTGGCGGTGCCCGTCACCCCCGACGGGCTGCTGCTGCTGGAGCAGCCCGCACAACCGAGCATCAGGAGCAGTCCACTCGCAAGCCATCCTCGTCGCACGGCCGTCCTCCTCGGTAGGGCCCAACATAGGGTGCTACGCTGCGCCCCGCCATGGACTTCGAGCTGACCGAAGAGCAGCGCCTGATCCGCGACACCGCACGCGATTTCGCCGCGCGCGAGGTCGCCCCCAAGGCCGCCGAGCTGGACAAGTCGGGCCGGTGGCCCGCCGAGATCGTCGCCAAGATGGCGGAGCTCGGCCTGCTGGGCGTCGCCATCCCGCAAGAGCACGGCGGCGCCGGCATGGACAACCTCTCCTACGCGCTCGCGATGGAGGAGATCAGCGCCGCATGCGCCAGCTGCGGTGTCATCATGAGCGTGAACAACTCGCTCTTCTGCGACCCGGTCTACAAGTTCGGCACGGCGGAGCAGAAGAAGCGCGTCCTCGAGCCGGTCGCGAGCGGCAAGAAGCTCGGGTGCTTCGGGCTGACGGAGCCCATGAGCGGCTCGGACGCGCAGACGATGGTCACCAACGCGACCAAGACGGCCGGCGGCTGGCGCCTCGATGGGGCCAAGAACTGGATCACCAACGGCCCGCACGCCGACTGGATCCTCGTCTTCGCCGTGACCGACCGCTCCGGGCCCAAGATCAAGCACACGGCTTTCCTCGTCGAGCGCGGCACCAAGGGCTACACGCAGAACGCCGCCGACCACAAGCTGGGCATCCACGCCGCGCACTCCTGCACGGTGTTCTTCGAGGGCTGCGAGGTCCCCGACGCCAACGTCGTCGGCCCCGTGGGCGACGGCTTCAAGGTCGCCATGGCCGCGCTCGACGGCGGGCGCATCGGCATCGCCTGCCAGGCCATCGGCATCGCGCGCGCCGCGTTCGACCGGAGCGTCGAGTACGCCAAGGAGCGCAAGAGCTTCGGCGTGCCGATCGCACAGCATCAGGCCATCCAGTTCATGCTGGCCGACATGGCGACGCAGGTGGACGCCGCGCGCCTGCTCGCGTGGCGCGCCGCGAAGATGAAGGACGCCGGAGTGCGCCACACTCCCGAGAGCGCGGCCGCGAAGCTCTACGCGAGCGAGATGGCCACGCGCGTCACGCACAAGGCCATCCAGGTCCACGGCGGGTACGGCTACTCCACCGAGTTCCCCGTCGAGCGCCACTACCGTGACGCGCGCATCACGGAGATCTACGAGGGCACGAGCGAGATCCAGCGCATGGTCATCGCAGCGAGCTTGCTGCGATGACTCGCGCCAAGACTCACGCTCCCCCCGCCCTGCTTGCCGCGCTTCGTGGTCCTCGAAGGAGGGCGGGGCGGGGGGCGGGGGGGGTGGGGTTTCTCCTCCTGCTCGCCTGCGGCGGCTCCCCTCCCCCGGCAGCCGTCGAGCCTCCGAAGCCGGAGACTCACGAGGTGAAGATGGCGCTCAAGACCAGGAGCGAGCTCGGCACCGTGGACCCCGACGCGGTCACGCGCGCATTCCACGCGCTCGACGACAAGTTCAGCGACTGCCAGAAGCAGGGGCTCGATCGCGTCGAGGTCCTGTCCGGCAGCCTCAAGTTCTTCCTGCGCATCGGCGACGACGGGTCGGCGAAGTGGACGTACTTCGAGGAGAGCGACCTGGGCGACCGCGACACCGAGAAGTGCCTGCTCGACGCCGTGATGGGCGCCAAGTGGCCCCGGCCCGACGGGGGCGACGCCGAGGCCCGCTACACCATGGAGCTGTCCCCCCAGGGTCGCCCGGCGACCGACTGGGCGTCGGACAAGGCGGCGGCGGCCCTGGGCAAGGTGGGTGACGCCATCGACCAGTGCAAGAGCGGGGCGAGCGGGGCGTTCCGGGGCACCCTCTACGTGGGCCCCGGGGGCAAGGTCCTGGCGGCCGGCGTGTCGACCTCGACCAAAGACGCGGCCTCCAAGGCGGACTGCGTCGCCAAGATCCTCGGGAAGATGAAGGGCCTACCCAGCCCGGGCAGCTGGCCGGCCAAGGTGAGCTTCGGCCTCTGACGCCCCGCGCCTTGCGGGAGGGCACGCCGGCGGGCCTTTTTCCATGCGCTGCGGCCGAGTTGAGGGTACATGGTTCGCCCATGTCGAAGCACACTCGCCTCTTTGTCTGCGCAGCGCTCGCCAGCGCGTGCGTCTCGTCCGCCTTCACCGGCTGCGGCAGCAGCACCTCCAACCCCAGCGGCCCGCAGGACAGCGGCACCGGGTCCGACACGTCGAGCGGCGGCTCGAGCGGGTCGTCGTCCAGTGGCGGCTCGAGCGGATCCTCCAGTGGGTCGTCGAGCGGATCCTCGAGTGGCTCGTCCTCGGGCGGCCAGAACGACGGAGGGTGCGCGCAGATGGGGCCGGCGAGCACCAGCACCCAGCTCGTGAAGTCGGCCACGTCCGTGTCCGAGGGCGTGACCAAGGACGGCAACGTCATCTTCTACGACACCACCACCAAGAATCTCTCGTACGTGCCCGTCGCCGGCGGCATGCCGGCCACGGTCGGCGCGTGGGACAACTCCTCGTTCGTGATGACCGGGCCGAACTACGACGTGGCCCTGTACTGGAACGGCGCCAATCAGACGACCCCGCCGGCCTACGGTGCGCTGTCGGTCTGGACGAAGGCGGGCGGCAACCAGGTCATCGCCTCGGCGTCGTACGCGGGTTACGTCGACGTCAGCCTGGACAGCAAGTACATCCTCTACATCGACAACGGAACGACGACGAAGGCCGACATCTACGTCGCCAACGCCGACGGGACGAACAAGACCAAGCTCGTGTCGAACGCCGCCTACTCGGCGACGGCGACCACGACGAGCTGCAACCCGGCGCTCAAGTTCATCGGCGACTACGCGGTGGTCGCGTGGTGCCCGTCCGGGGTCACGTCGGACGCGGGCAACCTCTCGGCGACGATCACGGCCTGGAATCTCGTTGGCTCGACCTGGACGGCGGGCACCCCCTTCTCGACGGCGGGGTTCAACGGGTTCAACGGCAGCGACGACGGTACCCAGATCGAGTACGTCACCGCCGGCGGCGAGTACGTGTCGCCCATCGGGGGTGGGACGGCGAAGTTGATCGACGCGAACGGCGGCGGCGGCATCTTCACCCACGACGGCGCCAACCTGCTCTACCTCGACCAGACCGGCGTCCTCTGGCGGTCGCCCATCGGCACCCCGGCTCCGGCGCAGGTGGCCGCAGGACCGTTCGCAGGGTTCCTGACGTCGCAGGCTGGCGGCTTCCTGGGTGTCCTGCCGGGGCTCTCGTCGAACGACAGCTACCTGCTCATGGCGAGCGTCTACGGCACGTCGAGCACGTTCCTGTCGGACGTCTACATCACCTCCACCGCGGCGGGCAGCACGGCGAAGCACCTGGTGACCACGGCGCTAGGCGCGCTCATGGGCGACGCCTTCACGGCCGACAACCATTACGCGACGTTCTATCAGAACGTCACGCTGCAGGGCACGTCGTCCTACGTGGGTGACTACGACGACATCGCTCTGAACCCGTTGGCCAGCATGCCGACCGACTTCGCCATGCTCGTCTGGCAGAACTACTCCGCCGCCACGGGCTCGAAGACGATCTACAACGACAACTACCAGGCCGGGTCCAACAACGGCCGCGCCGACATCAAGGTCAAGGACCTGTCGTCCAACAACCCGCCGACGCTGATCGCCCAGCAGGCCGACGCGAACATCTTCATCACGGGCGACCGAGGCACGATCGTCTACTCGTGGAACGTGTGCGCGGGCAGCCAGACGGGCGTCTGGGCGACGCCGGTTCCCTGACCGGCGCTGGCGTGCGTACGTGGACCTGGAGCTGAGCGACACGCAGGCACTGGTCCAGAAGACCGCGCGCGACTTCGCGTCGCGCGTGGTCGCGCCCCAGGCCGCCGAGATCGACGAGAGAGAGAAGTTCCCGCGCGAGATCCTGCGCGGCCTCGCCGATCTCGGGCTGATGGCCATCAACGTGCCGCAGGAGCTCGGGGGCTCGGGGGCGGGAGTGGTGTCGGCGGCGCTCGCGCTGCAGGAGATCGCGCGGGCGTGCGCGTCGACCGCCGTGATGATGAGCGTCACGAACATGGTCGGCGAGGCCATCGCGCGCTTCGGCACCGACGCGCAGAAGCAGCGGCACTGCCCCCGCCTGGCCGGCGGAGAGTACGCCACGGGCAGCTTCGCCCTGAGCGAGCCCGACGCCGGGAGCGACCCCGGCGGCATGCGCACGACGGCGCGGCGCGACGGCGGCGAATGGGTCATCGACGGCGCCAAGCAGTGGATCACGGGGGGCTCGTACGCGGGCGTGTACATCGTCTGGGCGCGCACCGCCGGGCCCGAGACGGGCGCCCGGGGCATCTCGTGCTTCCTCGTCGAGGGGGGAGCCAACGGCCTCAAGGTCGGGCGCCCCGAGGACAAAATGGGCATCCGCGGATCGGACACGGTGCCGCTCGAGTTCGACGGCGTGCGCGTGCCGGCTGAGGCCCTGCTCGGCCAGGAGAACGGCGGCTTCAAGATCGCCATGATGGCCCTGGACGGCGGTCGCATCGGCATCAGCTCGCAGGCCATCGGCATCGCCCGCGCGGCCCTCGCCGAGAGCGTGGAGTACGCCAAGGAGCGCAAGACGTTCGGCGTGCCCATCGCACAGCACCAGGCCATCCAGTGGAAACTGGCCGACATGCACACGCAGATCGAGGCGGCCCACCTGCTGTCGATGCGCGCCGCCGCGCTGAAGGAGGCCGATCAGCCTTTCTCGCGCGAGGCGTCGATCTCCAAGCTCTTCGCGAGCGAGATGGCGGTGCGCGTCGCCAACGAGGCCGTGCAGATCCACGGCGGCTACGGCTACACCCGCGAGTTCGCCGCCGAGCGCCACCTGCGCGACGCGCGCGTCACGATGATCTACGAGGGCACGAGCGAGATCCAGCGGCTGGTGATCGCGCGGACAGTACTGTCCTAGGCGCAAGCCGACGTGCCGGCGTGCGAACCTGCACGCCGGCCTAAGGTCTACAGCCCGCGGCTATCCAGTCGACGACGCGATCGCGCTCGGCGTCGCTCGGCTTCGGGTTGCTGCCGGCCGAATCGCTGATGGGAAACTGCTTCGCCGTCGGGCTCGCGGCGCAGCCCCAGCTGGACTGCTGCTGCGCGCACACGCCGCAGCGGATCAGGTCCTTGTTCGCCACGACGGTGGACAGGACGCCGAAGTCGAGCCCCTTCGGATCGTTCGCGGAATGGCACTCCACGCAGTACTTGGTGAAGAAGCCGGCTCCCCAGCTCGCCCACGTGTCGGTGTCGGGGCCGTCGGGCGCCCAGGCGGGCGCCGCGTCCTGCGCTCCCGTTCCGGAGGACGAGGCGGAGCTCGAGGAGCACGCCGCAGCGGCTAGCGCCAGCGCGAGGGCGAGGCCGGGTCTCACGATTCGGCAGCGTACCCTGCTTGCCGGGACCTCGCCCCTACCCTAGAGAACGGTCGTGTCGATGTCGGAAGATCGCCAGCTCCCTGGGTCGCGCCTCGGCCGGCTCGCGCGCCTCACGGCGATGGGGGTCCGCACCGGCGCGAGCATGCTCGTCGACCGCGGCGGAGGAGCCGCCGCCGAGCACGCGGCCGAAGTCCTGGGCAACCTGCGCGGCCTGGCTGCCAAGGTCGGCCAGATGGCCAGCTACGTCGACGGCCTGGTGCCCGAGCAGCAGGCGCCGGCGTTCGAGGCGTCGCTCAAGGCGCTGCGCGCCCAGGCGCCTCGCTCGTCGCCCGCGGCCATCCGCGCGATGGTGGAAGAAGACCTGCGCGCGTCCATCGACCATCACTTCGACGAGTGGGACGACGTGCCCATCGCGAGCGCGTCGATCGGTCAGGTCCATCGCGCGCGGCTGAAGGACGGGCGCGAGGTCGCCGTCAAGGTGCAGCACCCCGGGATCGCGCGCGCCGTGGCGAGCGACCTGGCGAACGCCTCGCTCCTGGGGTCGTTCGTCGACGTGCTCGGCGGCAAGCGCTTCGAGGCCGGCGCGATGCTCGAGGTGATGCGCACGCGGTTCCGCGAGGAGCTCGACTACGCCCACGAGGCCGAGAGCCTGCGCGGCTTCGCGCGGCTGCACGCCGGAGACCCCACCGTGATCGTGCCCGCGCTCGTCGAGTCGTGCTGCGCCGGGCGCGTACTCACGACCGAGCTCGCGCGGGGCGCCACCTTCGAGGAGGCCTGCGCGGCCCCCGAGGCCGAGCGCCAGGAGTGGGCGCGCACGCTCTGGCGCTTCGTGTTCAAGGGAACGCTGGTAGGCGGCCTGCTCAACGCGGACCCGCACCCGGGCAACTACATCTTTCACGACGGCGGGCGCATCACCTTCCTCGACTACGGGTGCATCCAGTCGATCGAGGGCCGGCGGGGCCAGGCGCTGCGCAATCACCGCGCGGCCCTGGCTCGCGACGAGGCCGAGTTCGCCCTCAGCGCGGCCGACATGGTCGACGCGAAACCGGGCAAGCTGGCCGACCTCGCAGTGACCTACACGCGGCGCTGCTTCGAGCCCCTGTTCGGATCGCCGTACCGCATCACCAAGGGCTTCGCCGCGGGGCTCGTCGACGGGATGCGCGACATGGCCCTGATTGCCCGAAAGGTGCCCGACGCAGAGTTCTTCACCATGCCGCCCGAGATGATCTTCGTGAACCGGCTGCAGTTCGGCTTCTACTCGGTCCTGGCGCGGCTCGACGTCGAGGTCGACTACGCCAGCGTCGAGCGCGAGTTCATCGCCCAGGCGTGATCGCCGCGCCGAGGGGGGCGACACGCCTCGCCTCGCGCCCGCGATGCGCGGCACCCGGTCGCGGCGACACAGCCGGGACGAAGCGTTTCCGGGCGCTTCCGCAATGGACCCCCGCTTGCACCGTCGCGCGTCATGCGGGAGGCACTGGCGCTGGGGATCGCGCTCGTGACGTGGGCGTGCGGCGGCGAGAGCCAGGTCGAGCCGCGCACGCCGGTCAACGCGCAGACCACCGAGCCGACCTGCGTCACCGCCCCCGCCATCCAGGACGGGTTCCCCGCGGCCTTCGCCCAATCGCAGCTCGACGAGCCCTATCGCGTCGAGCGGCCGCAGAGCATCGACTTCGGGGCCATCGGCGACTGGCCCATCGGGCAGGACGGGCCGACGCCCCACCACGTCGCCGAGTGGGAGAAGCCCTTCCCCTGCCACTGGACCAACACGTGCCGCAGCCCGCAGGTGGTCATGGTGCCCTGGGTCGCCGACGCTCCGGCTCCCTAGCCGGCGGCCTGGCCGCTACCGCCATCGTTTTGGCCGGACGGGTCAAGGACGACGCCCGGCCAGCGTGGGACACAGGGACCGATGCAAGACACGATGGGCAGGTCCCTGCTTCTGGCTCTGGGCGCGACCACCCTGCTCGCCTGCTCGGCGGCCGGCGATGAGGCCTCCACCGCGTCCAGCGGCACGGCCCTGACCCCGGCGCCGTTCTTCGCCGGCGACCCCGCCGACCACGCCACCTTCGGCGTCGACGTGTCGTTCTGGGAGACTCCCCTCGCCCAGAGCGAGATGGATTGTTTCTGGGCCTCGGGCGTACGCCACGTGATCGTCGGCACGCAGGACGAGGGCATCACCCGCGAGCAGCTCGCGATGGCGGTCTCGCGCGGCATGACGGTCGACGCGTACGTGTACCTGTACTGGAACACCAGCCTGCCCGTGCAGATCGACGAGGCGTTCCGCCGCGTGCAGGGCCTGCCCATCGGCCGCATGTGGCTCGACATCGAGCAGAACCCCGGCACCCTCGGCAGCAACACGCTGAGCGCCGACGTCCAGCAGGCGCTGACCGAATGCCAGGCGCAGGGCACCGTCCAGTGCGGCATCTACACGGGCCCGGGCTTCTGGAAGACGTACATGAGCGACACCAGCGCGTTCACCGCGGTGCCGCTCTGGTGGGCCGAGTACGACTCGATGACCTCGCTGTCGACCTGGTCGACCGAGCACTTCGGGGGCTGGAGCAGCCCGGTCGGAAAGCAGTGGGCGTCGCAGCCGCTCTGCGGCGTCGGCGGCGCCGACTGGGACACGATCCAGGTGACCGCCCTGCCCACGGTGAACGTCGATCGCAGCCCGCCCGCCGACACCGGCCAGGTGCCGCCCGCTCCCGGGGGCCTGTTCCCGACGGACGGCTACGTCTACGAATACGACTACGCGAAGGTCATGTCGGAGACCATTCCGCTCGCGACTTCGTACCAGCTCGCGGTCGAGCGCTGGAGCGGCACGGCGTGGCTCACGTACTACACGTGGACCAACCCCAACGCCTTCGTGAAGTTCAGCCCGGCCGTGCACGACGCGATGTACCACTTCCGAGTGCGGGCCCAGAACGCGCACGGATGGGGGCCCTGGTCGGACTGGTCTTCGTTCGACTACGGCACGTACACCGGCCCGCGCCCTGCAGGCGGCGGCACGGGGACCGATGGAGGCGCCGCCGCGGACGCCGGAGCCTCCGTGGACAGCGGCGGCACGGTGGACAGCGGTGCTGCGGCGGACAGCGGCTCGGCCACCGACGCGGGCTCGCTCCCGAACGTCCCCGACAACCTCTCGCCCGACGGCGACGTGCTCATCACCACGCCGAACGTGGCCCTCGATTGCTCCACCGTCGCAGGCGCCACCGGCTATCAGTTCGCGATCGACTACCAGAGTTCGGGCAGCTACGCGCCCTACTACACCTACTCCACCACCGCGCCGACGCAGACGTTCTACCCGGCGGTGCACGGCGTCGGCTATCGCTGGCGCGTGCGCGCCGAGGTCGGCGGCATCTACGGCGGCTGGTCGCCCTACGCCACGTTCCGGCTGCAGTGAGCCGCGCGCGCATTGATGCGCGCCGCCCCGTCTCCTACGCTCGATCCGGCGGATGCCGGCCCACGTTCCCACGATCGCGAGCGGCGCGATTCGCAAGCTGATCTCGACGCTCGGCGAGGTCGGCGTCGACACGGGGTCCGTGCTCGCCGAGGTCGGCCTCGACGACGCCGCCGTCGCCGACAAGGACGCGCGCATCCCCATCGAGAAGCTGCACCGCCTGTGGGATACGGCCCTGCGCACGGTGCCGCGCGCCGACGGAGCCGTGCTGGGCGCCGAGCGCTACTCGCCGGGAGACTACGGCCTGGTCGGCTTCGTCGCGATGAACAGCGCGACCCTGGGCGAGGCAGTGCGCCACGTCGTCCGCTACGTGGGCCTGTGGACCGACGATCCCGGCGTGGAGCTGCACGACGACGGGACGCTCGCCGTGGCGTATCGCGCCGCCTTCGCCGACTCGCCGGGGTTGCGCGTCGCGACAGAGGCCGCGCCCGCGGAGCTCCTGAACGGCGCCCGCGTGCTCACGCAGAAGCGCATCACCCCGCGCGAGGTCCGGTTCTCGCACCGCGCCCCGCGCGACGTATCGGCGCACGAGTCCTTCTTCGGGTGCCCGGTCCGCTTCGGAGCCCGAGACATCGCCCTCGTCTTCCACCCTCGAGACCTGGCGCTGCCGCTGCCCAAGGCCGACGAGCAGCTCGGCGCGTACCTGCTGACGGTGGCCAACGACGCCCTCGCCCGACGCAAGGGCCAGGAGCTGAGCCCGCTCGATCGGATCCGGCAGCTCATCGCCCAGGAGCTGCAGAAGGGGGTTCCGACACTCGCCGCGATCGCCCGGCGCACGGCGACCAGCGAGCGCACGCTGCGGCGCAGGCTCGAGGAGAACGGGACCTCGTTTCGCGCGCTGCTCGACGAGACGCGCGCCGAACTCGCGCGAGGTTACGTGCGAAACCGGAGCCTGCCCCTGTCGGAGGTGGCGTTCCTGCTGGGCTTCTCGGAGCCCAGCGCATTTCACCGCGCCTTCAGGCGGTGGACCGACTCCACGCCCGCCGCCTGGCGGGCCCGGGAGACCGGCTAGCGCTTCTTCGGCTTGCGCATGCGCATGGCGCCGGCTCCCTCGAAGGGATCCGGATCGAGCGGGGGAAGCGCGAGCACGAGCCGCTCGATGCGACCCAGCGCCTCGATCACCGCCCGCTCGGCCCGCAGCTCGTCGAACTGAGCATCGAACACGAGGACCACCAGGTAAATGCTGGCGAACGAGTGCGCGAGCAGCGGTCCCCTGCCCGCCCGCTCGATCTTGCGCACGTGCTTGCCCTTGCGCAGTGCCCCGAGATCCGGCCAGCCGCGCACGGCGTGGATGGCGGCTCGCGACAGCACCGCGAGCGAACCCTCGGCCAGCCCCTCGTCGTTGGCAGGCGCCTCGGCCACGCGCGGCGAGGACGCCAGCGGCGGCTGCGCGACCACCCCTTCCGGAAACGCCGCGCCCCAGACCACCGGCGAGTTGGCGTCGATGATGAAGGCGTTGATGGCTGACGCGCGCGAGCAGAGCGCCACCAGCTCCTCGTGCAGTGAGCTCGCCACCGCGGGCCGCGGGCGACGGCTCCCGGGCTCCTCCTCGACCACGGCGTCGAAGGTGCTCGTGAGGATCTCGAGCCGGCGCTGCTTCGCCGCCCGGTCCACCGGCGGCTCGTCGAAGCGCGCCAGGACGCCCCGCCCGTCGGCCAGGCGGCAGCTCACCTCGCGCGGATCGCTGCCGGCGTCCTCATCGGCAGAGAGCACGCGCGCGTCGGCGGCGCCGAGCTCGCGGCGCACCAGGGCCAGGAGGCGATCGATCGACGTATCCAAGCGAGGCTTGCCACTCCTAACACAATCGCTGGGAAGCGTGGCGCGGCGCCGGGGCGTTGTCCCCGGCAGAGAGAAGATGTGGAGCCAGGCCCAGGACATGCGCACCCCCGTCCCTCGCGCCGCGTGGCTGGTCGGCTTCGCGGTGGCCGCGACCGCGGCGGCCTGGGCCATCTTCGCGCACCTGCCGCCGCTGCCCGTGCGGGTCGGCACGGCGGCGCTCGGGGCCAGCGTACCTCTGGGCTACCAGCTCTCGGTGTTCCCGGCGTTCGGGGCGTTCGTCGGCGCGCTCGCGCTCGACTGCGTGCGCGGCGAGGCGCGCCGGACGTGGCTCTTCCGTGCGGCGCTCGTGGGCTCGATCGGCTCGCTCGCGGTCGCCCGGCTGGCCGGCGTGCTGCCCCTGAGCGGGCACGCGCTGCTGCTCTTCGGGGTGCTCGGCTACGAGATCGCGCCGCCGTCGGACCGCGACTCGACCGCGTCGCTCGCCCTGGTCGTGCCGGCGCTGCTGGTCGTGGCGTGGTGCAAGCTCGTCGTGTGGGGCGACCCCGTGTGGTTCTGCACCTCGGCCGTGCTCGGGGCGGCGGTGGGGGCCGTGCTCGCGCGCGCCGCGAGGGCATGACACGCTAGACGTCGACCGATGAAGCTGTCGTTCCACCTCGGCCGGATCCCCGTCCAGATCCACCCGATGTTCTTCATCCTGGCGGGCCTCCTGGGCATCAGCGGGGATCCCCGCATGCTCGTGCCGTGGCTGCTGGTCGTCTTCGTCTCGGTCATGCTCCACGAGCTCGGGCACGCGACCACGGGCCTGGCCTTCGGCCTCGAGCCGCGCATCGACCTGCACGGAATGGGGGGAACGACCTCGTGGGCGACGCCCAAGAGGCTGTCGATCGTGCAGCGCATCGCCATCAGCCTCGCGGGGCCCTTCGCGGGCTTCATCGTCGGGGCGATCGTCTTCGGGCTCGTGATCGCGGGCGTCTTCCCGGACACCCCACTCTGGACCTCCGTCGTGGGCATCGTCCTCTGGGTCAACGTCGGCTGGGGGGTCTTCAACCTGCTGCCCGTGCTGCCGCTCGACGGCGGCAACGTCATGCTCCAGGTGCTCCACGCCTTCACCGGCGGGCGCGGCGATCGCATCGCGCACATCGTCTCGATCGGCGTGGCCGTGCTGGGGATCGCAGCCGGGTACCATTTCCAGCTCGGCTGGTGGGGCGCGATGCTCGCGCTCATGTTCATCGGCACGAACTACCAGGGCCTTCAGTCGCTCAAGGCGCGCGAGCACGACGCCCCGATGCGCGACTCGCTCCAGAAGGCGTACGCGGCGCTCGAGTCCAAGGACGCCGAGCGGATCCTCGCCCTGGCGCGCCCGGTGGCCCTCGAGTCCAAGACGCCGCAGGTGCGTGCCGAGGCGCTGCAGCTGGTCGCCTTCGGGTTCCTGCTCGAGGGGCGCGTGGCCGACGCCGACGCGGCGATCGCGGCGTTGCCCAAGGGCTACGCGCCGCACCCGTCGCTGCTCGAGCTGCGCGCCGCGACGGCGCGGGCTTGAGTCGCTACACCGTCACCGCGGGGCGCTCCACCTTCGCGGCACCGATGCGCTCGAGGTGAGCGCACGCGGCGAGCACCGTCGCCTCGTCCCACGCGTCGCCCACGAGCTGAAGCCCGATCGGCAACCGCCCCTCGTC
>Ga0209415_10011352_pt1 | contig 15016 bp, 11 predicted proteins | sample PeaSoiSIISIP2007_FD_187696 | JGI IMG/M metagenome (GOLD analysis project Ga0209415, IMG submission 187696) | Peat soil microbial communities from Weissenstadt, Germany - SII-SIP-2007 (SPAdes) (version 2) | ecosystem: Environmental > Terrestrial > Soil > Wetlands > Peat | place: Germany...
GCGGCCAACTTCCCCGACATCAACTTCGTCATCTTCCACGTCGGGCTGCCGTTCCTCGACGAGACCTGCTGGCAGCTCATCCGGTACCCGAACCTGTACGCCTCGATCGCGGCCACGATCAACTTCGTGGTCCGGGCGCCCCGGATGTTCGCCGAGATCCTCGGCAAGCTGCTGTTCTGGTGCGGTGAGGACAAGATCATCTACGGCTCCGAGGCGCCGCTGTTCCATCCGCAGTGGGCGCTGCGCGCGTTCATGGACTTCCAGATCCCCGAGGACCTGTGCGCGGGGTACGGCTACCCGCAGCTCACCGATCAGGCCAAGCGTAAGATCTTGGGCGAGAACCTGCTGCGGCTGCACGGCATCGACCTGGCCGAGGCCAAGGCCCGGGTCGGCACCGCGAGCTAGCCGGCAGTGTTCCCCGGCCGCGTAGATCACCCGGAAAGGCCAGCCTCGTCATTCGCCCTGCATACCAACGTGCTGCCACATTTAACCCGGTACATCTTGACAAGGCCAGATAAATTTCACAATATCATCTCAGTGCAGCAGGCGGCTTTGTGATCTTGGTATAGCCCGGTCTCGGGCCTGGTCCGGAGCCGCTCGCGACGCAGCAGTCAAGGGAGTGGCTGCAACAGAGAATTACCAGGACACTCGACAGGCAAGGGGAGGCCTAGGAGTGGGTGGAGTGATCTTAAGTAATTATATCGCGATAATTGTGGCCCCGGGGCGCCGGGCACAAACCATACAGTATACCTCATGAGCATGCCAACCAGCTCAGGGCACCAGGCGTCAGCGACATCCGCCTCGGTCCGAGCCGTGAACCGCGGGCCAGCTGATTGCCCGCCATAACGCAATCGATAACACAGACCAGAAATTCCGGGATTCAACTAGTAAAGGCAGAATGACCGGATGCACTGCCCAGCCAGGGTGAGATTCCGGTGACCATCATGATCATCGGCAAATTCTGCTGCCGGGACGCCGCGGGCGACTCGCTTTGTCGTCTGTATACAAGCGCCATCAAGCAAAAGGCCTGCGCAGGCTTTCATGCTTCTACATGCGTTCGCAGGTCTTCACGGGTCTTCATGGGCCTTCACGGGTCTTCATGGGCCCTCTCGGGTCGGAACGGCTTCAAGTACCAGCAGGAGGATGTGAAGCGGTGGCGACGCATGCCTGGCCGTACGCGGTCAGCCGAGATGAGCGATCCGGTTATCAGGCCGTCGTAGTGCCCGAGTTCCTGGCGGACGCGGGACAGGCCTATGTGCTCGAGTACGCCAGCAAGGGGCAGGCCGGCCAGCCAGACACCGTGACGGTGCGTGAGATACGGGGCGCGGTGACCGAACCCCTCTCGCTCGCCTACCGCGTGGCAGAGAGGCGCGACGAACCCGACGCCCGCGGTGGCCCGAGGGACCGGGCGAGTCGCACCAGGCGGGTCTTCGAGGGGCTGGTCCTGCAGGTGCACGCGGAAAACGTGGCGTCGCTGGGCCTCACCGTGGCGGACCTCGACGCGGTCTCCAGCATTATCGCCCCGGCCTTCGGCAAGCCGCGGGCGGCCGGGGCGCCTATCGAGGCCGAGCCCTCGGCCGCGATCTGCGTCGGTGACCTGGCCCGGGACGCGCGTCTCCTGAACCTGCGGATGGCCAAACCGTGGGTGGTGCCGGGCAGCAGCAGCGGCGGAGGCGGAGGGAGCCTGGGGGCACGGCCGGGAGGCCAGGAGGGCCAAGGGGGCCAAGGGGGCCAAGGGGGCCAGGGCGCGGCTGCGCTCCCCTGGCGGCCGGACAGCCGCCGATCCGGGCCCGCCCACGCCCGCCCCGGGCGGAGCGGCCTGATCGTCGCGGCCGCCGTCGTCTGCGCCCTGACCGCGCTGCTGGTGTGGTACCTCACCCGGCTCATGACCCAGTCCCAGGATTCGGCCAGCCTGGCCGCCCTGGCCCTGCAGTGGGCGAAGGTCAGCCCCTAATCCCGTGATCGGCCAGCCCGGCGGGCAGCAGCTCGGGCGGGAAGTTCTGGTAGGCGACCGGCACCAGCCAGCGGCGGATCGCCGCCGTGCCGACCGAGGTGTAGGCCGACACGGTGGTGGCCGGCCATGGCCCGCCGTGGTGCTGGGCCGGGACGACGGCCACGCCGGTCGGCCAGCCATTGAACACGATCCGGCCGGCCACGTGCTCCAGGACCGCCGCCACCTGGCGGGCCAGTTCCAGGTCGTCGGCCGAACCCTCGTCCGCGTGCACCGTGCCGACCAGGTTGCCGGCCAGCGCGGCGAGCACCGGCAGCAGGTCCGCGACCGACGGATAGGTGATGACCAGCCCGGCCGGGCCGAACCGCTCACGGGACAGCGCAGCCAGGTCGGCGGCGAACTCCTTCAGGGTGAGCTGGAACACCCGTGGGGTGGCGCCCCACGGTCCCGGCCCCGGCTGGCCCGCGGCCAGCTCGGTGAGGCCCGGGTGATCCGCGGCCTCGGCGACCGCGTCCTCGTAGCCGGCGAAGATCCGGCCGGACAGCATCGGCCCACCAGCCGAGGCACCGACCGCCTCGGCGATGGCGGACAGCAGCCCCACGTCCTCGGGGACGAAGAGCAGGCCAGGGTTGGTGCAGAACTGGCCGGTGCCCAGGGTCAGCGAGGTGACGTATCCGGCGGCGACCGCGGCAGGCCTACTGAACGCGGCCCCGGGCAGCACCACACACGGGTTGACCGAGCCGAGCTCCCCGTAGAACGGGATCGGGACCGGACGCTCCGCGCAGATCCGGGCCAGGGCCAGACCGCCGGCGGTGGACCCGGTGAACCCGGCCGCCGCGATATCCGGGTGCCGGAGCAGCCGCAGGCCCGCCTGCACCCCGTGCACCAGACCGAACGTCCCGGCAGGCGCCCCGGCCGAGGCCAGCGCCGCCTTGACCACCTCGGCGGTGACGTCGGAGGTCACCGGATGACCCTCGTGCGCCTTGACCACGACCGGGCAGCCCGCGGCCAGCACGGAGGCGGTGTCACCGCCCGCCACCGAGAACGCGAACGGGAAGTTGGACGCCGCGAACACGGCCACCGGCCCCGCCGGCCGGGTGATCCGCCGCACGTCGGGGACGACACCCTCGGCCCGGGTCACGACCGCGTCCCGATAGCTGCCGTCACGCAGCAGGTCCGCGAACATCCGCAGCTGGGTCGTGGTGCGGGCCACCTCACCGGTGAGCCGTTCGCCGCCGAGCGCGGTCTCGGTGTCGGCGATCACGGCCAGTTCGCCGGCCCGGTCGTCCAGCGCGCCGGCCACCGCCTCCAGCGCCTCCGCCCGCTTGGCCAGCGCGGTCCCGGCGCCCCAGGCGGGGGCCGCGGCCAGCGCCGAGGCCACGATCGCGTCGAGGCCGGCGTCGGTGGTCTCGGCGACCGGCTCCCCCACCGGCTCTCCGGTGCGCGGGTCAAACCCCTGGATCATCAGGTCACCTTACTTCGGGTCGGGCTCGGGGTTGCGGCCGCGCCTGGCCAGGAAGCCGAAGTCACAGCCCTCGTTGGCCTGCGTGATGTGCTCGCTGAACAGGGCGCCGTAGCCGCGCTCGAACTTCGGCGCGGGGGGTTGCCATTGCTCGCGCCGTCGAGCCAGGGCCCGTTCGGGCACATTCAAGGACAGCTCGCGGGCGGCGACGTCCAGCGTGATGAGGTCCCCGGCCTGGACGAGAGCCAGCGGACCACCGACGAAAGACTCAGGAGCAACATGCAGCACGCACGCCCCGTAGCTGGTGCCGCTCATCCGCGCGTCGGAGATCCGCACCATGTCGCGGACACCCTGGGCCAGCAGGTAGTCGGGGATGGGCAGCATGCCGTACTCGGGCATGCCGGGGCCGCCCTTCGGGCCGGCGTTGCGCAGCACCAGGACGGAGTCCTGGCTGATGCTCAGGGCCGGGTCGTTGATCCGTTCCTGCAGGTCGTGGTAGGAGTCGAAGACGACGGCGGGACCGGTGTGCTTGAGCAGGCGGCCTTCGGCCGCGATGTGCTTGATGACCGCGCCGTCGGGCGCGAGGTTCCCGCGCAGCACCGCGACTCCGCCCTCGGCGGCCAGCGGGGCGTCGGGGCTCCGGATGACATCATCGTTGTAGACGGCTGCTTCGGTTATTTTCTGGCCGAACGGACCGTCGTTCACCGTTTTGCGATTGAGGTGCAGCGCCCCGGGGACCTTCGCCAGCTGGCCGAGCAGCGCCGGCAGCCCGCCGGCGTAGTAGAAGTCCTCCATCAGGTATTTCCCGCTCGGCCGGACGTTGGCCAGCCAGGGCACCCGGCGGGAGATCGCGTCGAAGTCGTCCAGGGTCAGGTCCACGCCGGCCCGGCCGGCCATCGCGATCAGGTGGATGAAGGCGTTGGTGGAGCCGCCCAGCGCGAGCACGGTGGCCACCGCGTCCTCGAAGGCCTCGCGGGTCAGGATCTTGTCCGGGGTCAGGTCTTCCCAGACCATGGCCACGATGCGCCGGCCGGTGGCCGCCGCCATCCGGTAGTGCGCGGAGTCCACCGCGGGGATCGAGGCCATCCCGGTGAGAGTCATGCCGAGGGCCTCGGCGGCCGAGGTCATGGTCGAGGCGGTGCCCATGGTCATGCAGTGGCCCGGCGACCGGGCGATGCCGCACTCCAGGTCGGCCAGCTCGCAGTCGCCGACCAGCCCGGCGCGCGCGTCGTCCCAGAACTTCCACACGTCGGTGCCGCTGCCCACGGCCTGGCCGCGGAAGTTGCCGCGCAGCATCGGGCCCGCGGTCAGGTAGATGGCCGGGATGTTGGCGCTGGCCGCGCCCATGAGCAGCGCGGGCGTCGTCTTGTCGCAGCCGCCCATCAGCACCGCGCCGTCGGCCGGGTATGAGCGCAGCAGTTCCTCGGTCTCCATGGCCAGGAGGTTCCGGTACATCATCGGGGTCGGCTTCTGGAAGGTCTCGCTGAGGGTGGCGACCGGCATCTCGACCGGGAAGCCGCCGGCCTCCAGGACGCCGCGCTTGACCTGCTCGGCGCGCTGCCGCAGGTGCATGTGGCACGGATTCAGCTCGGACCAGGTGTTGAGGATGAGGATGAGCGGCTTGCCCAGGTGCTCCTCGGCCTCGACGCCGAGCTGGCGCATCCGCGAGCGGTGACCGAACGCCCGCAGCCCGGAGGTCCGCTCGCCGCCGAACCAGCGGAAGCTGCGCAGCTCCTCGGGCTGCTTCACCGCAGGCCCCAGCCCTCGAGGATGCCGGAGATCTCCGCTTTGACGTCCGCCGGGAGGAGGCGGCTGGGCGGGCGGACGTCGGCCCGGCACAGGCCCAGCTGGGCCAGGGCCTCCTTGACCACGCTCACGTTGTCGGCGCTCCCGTCGGCCAGCCGCAGTTCCTCGAAGCGGCGGGCGGCTTCCCATTTGCGCATTGCGGCGGGGAAGTCGTTGTCGCGGAGGGCGTGGAGCATGCCCAGGGCCAGGGCGGGATGGACGTTGGCCAGGCCCGAGGTGAAGCCGTGCGCGCCCACGGCCCAGAACGCCGGCGCGGTCAGCTCGGCCGCGCCGGCCAGCCAGGTCAACCGGTCGAGGCCTGCGTCCCGGGCCACCGCGGCGAACCTGGTCGCGTCGCGGACGCCGTACTTGACGCCGATGACGTTCGGTGCCCGGTCGGCGAGCGCGGCGATCTGCGCGCCGGTGCGGCGCTCGTCCCTTATGTAGAGCATGACGCCCAGGTCGGGGACCGCGGCCGCGATCGCGGCGTGGTAGTCGATCCAGCCTTCGGCCGAAACGTACGGGTGCACCGGCTGGTGGATCATGATCATCCGGGCCCCGTGATCCCGGGCGTGCCGGGCGGCCTCGACCGCGGTCGCGATGTCGTACCCGACGCCGGCCAGGATCTCGGCGCCGTGCTCACTACCGGCGTTGGCCGCCTTGGCCGCGGTTTCCAGCGCCTGCCGGGCCTCGGCCTGGCTGAGGGCGTAGAACTCGCCGGTGTTGCCGTTCGGGGTGATGACCGAGATGCCGTTGTCGATCAGCCTGCTGGTCAACGTCGCATAGGTGTCCCAGTCGGGGCTGCCGTCGGCCCGGAACGGCGTCACTGGGACGACCACCGCCGTGGCGAGGGCGCGACGCAGGATGTCGGTGCTGGCCTGGGTCAGGCTCATCCGTGGTTCTCCTGATGTGGTTCTGCTGCTGCGGCAGGGAAATTGCGCTGGACGAAGGAGGTGATGTGTTCGTGGAGCAAGTGCGCGGCGCGTTCCGGGTCACCGGTCTCGGCGGCGGCCAGGACGCCGCGGTGCTCGGCGGCCTCGCGCTCCCAGCTCGGGGTGGATGTCGCCGGGTCGTGCCGCCAGGCGGCCGCGCTGACCAGGGCGGTCTGATCGCGCAGATCGTCCAGCATGCGGACCAGCAGCGGGTTGCCGCATCCGGCGTACAGCTCGTGGTGGAAGTCGCGGTTGGCCAGGCTGCGCCCGGCCTGGCCGGCGCAGGCGTCGGCCCGCTCCAGGGCGTCGCGCGCTTTCGCCCAGTCGTAGCTCGCGGTGACCGCGCGGCCCAGCGCCTCGGGCTCGAGCAGCAGGCGCAGGTCGTAGATGTGCCGGGCCTGCTCGTCGTCGACGACCCGGACCACGGCTCCCCGGTAGGGGTGCATCGTGACCAGGCCCGCGCCGGCCAGGGTCTTGAGCGCCTCGCGGACCGGGGTCTTGGACACGCCGAGCACCGTGGCCAGGTCGGTCTCGATCAGGGGGCGCCCCGGCTTGAGCTCGCCGGCCAGGATGGCGTGCTTGACCGCCTCGAGCACGGCCACCGTCCGGGACGGCAGCGCACCCGCGGCCCCGGTCAGGAACGCCGACTGCGGCATGGAGTCCGAAATCATGTATCGCATCTCATATATGATCGAGTTCCGACCTTACGCCGGGGCCGCGCAGGGTGTCAAACCGCGGCCCGGGATAATCAAAATATCTTGCACAAGGTATCTTGCTAAAGATATCTTGCTACTCGTGGCTGGCGGAATCGACCCGAAGGCGCTGCGCGCTCTGGCGCATCCGTTGCGGTGGAAGCTGATCGACCTGATCGGCAGCGAGACGACCGCCACCGCTACCCGCTGCGCCAATGTCCTCGGCGAATCGGTGGCGAGCTGTTCCTACCACCTCGGCATACTGGCCAAGTACGGCTACATCGAGGGGGTGCCCGAGCGGGGCGGCCGGGAGAAGCCGTGGCGGCTGACGAGCCCGAGACAGGACCTGCGGCCGCTCGGGCTGGACGTTGAGGGCGAACTCGCCGCCGAGGCGGCGCTCGAGGTGTTCCTCGACCACGAAACCGAGCGCACCAAGAGCCGGATCCGGCGGGCCGGGATCGAGCCGGAGCCGTGGCAGCCGACCGTGAGCGGCGCGACGACCTGGCTGACCGAGGCGGAGTTCGTCGCGGTGAAGCAGCAGCTCACCGACATTCTCGAGCAGTTCTCGGCGCGTGCTGAGGACGCGTCGCAGCGGCCGGATGCAGGGCGCGAGGTCCGGCTGTTCTTCGCCGCCTCCGCGGCCCCGCCGCCGCGCACGTCATGAGGGAGGCGCAGATGAGCGTGTTGCGGGCCGTGGCCGCGGCGCAGCAGCGATCGACCCGCTCTGGGAACCGTTGCGTGCCCGCAGGGACGTCCGCGACATGCTCGGGATCATCGACCAGGACACCATGTCGCGCGACGAGGGCTGGCGCGCGGATCTGGCGTTCCTCGCCCGTGAGGTGCGACGCCGCACGCCGTCCCGCGACCTTGACGAAGCGGAGTTCGGCGCGGCGGTCGCCCGGCTAGCCGCCGGCGTGCCGGAGATGTCCGACGCGCAGATCATCGTCGGCCTGCTGAAGCTGCTCCGCCCGCTCGGCGACGGACACGCCTACATCGCACCCGCCGAGGACGACCAGGAGCTCAACCGGGTCCTCCCGGTCAAGTTCTACCTGTTCCCCGAGGGCCTGTTCGTGACCGCCGCCACGCCACCGCACCGGCGGCTCCTGGGCGCGCAGGTCCTCGCCGTCGGCGAGCACGACGGCGGGTGCGATGTCGAGCAGGCCATGGCGGCGCTCGATCCGCTGATCAGCCGGGACAACGCCCAGCAGGTCAGGTGGCTGGGACCCGAGGTGCTGCGCTGGCCGCCCGTCCTGCACGCGCTGGGCCTGATCGGCGACCCCGGATGCGTGCCGCTGACGGTCCGGATGGTTCCCTGGGGGTCGCTGCGGCGAGTGGCGCCTGATCTTTGCGTTTGCGCAGTTCAGAGGCTGATGGTGAGACGTTACCGTGCGCGACAGGTGTGGTGCAAGGGTGACACGCGGGTTCACCGGCGTAGTGGTGTTGAGCTGTGCCATGAGCTCGCGGTTGGCTGCCCTGGCGGCGGCCAGGTCCTGGTCGCGTTCGTCGAGCTGCATGCACTGGTCGATGACCTGCTGCTCGAGGATGGTGATCTTGTGGTTGATGGCATCGATGTCGGCGGGTGCGCCGAGCCCGGATTCTTTCCATGCCTGGGCGCCGAGCGCGTCCGATAGCCGCTGTTCGAGCTGGCGGACATGAGCGGTGAGCCGGGCGGCGCGTTCGTGGGCGGCGAGCAGGTCCGCTTGCAGGGATGCCCGGCTGACTGCTGGGCCGCTGCCGTCTGCGGTGGCCGGCGGCGCTGCCTCAAGTGCGTGGAGCCTGGCCAGCAGATCCGGGTGACGGTAGAGGAAGGTGCGGTCGACTCCGGCGGCGCGGGCGATGCCCGACACGCTGATTTCGTCGCCGGCTGCTGCGGCGCGGTTGAGCGCGGTGATGACGCGCTGCCGGCGGCGCTGGGAGTCGGCTTGCCGTCCGGCGAGCATCGTCGTGGTGTTCGTGCCGGTCCCGGAGGGCGTGGTGCTGGTCATGAGACGTCCTTGGTTGCGCGGGTGTGCGGGGCTGCGCCGGGGCGGACTGCGGGCATGGCGAGGTTCACGGCCCGGTGCTTGCGCAGCACGGCGATTGCCTCGTCGATGGCGGTGTTCTCGGTTCCTCCGAGTTCGGCCAGGTCGCCTTTGATCCGGTTGATGAGCCTGCGGATGCGGGTGATCTCTTCCTGGGCCGGGGTGGCGTCGGCTCGTGCCCATTCATCGACGCCGTCGATGGCTGCGGCGAGCTTTTCGCGGCTGCGGAGCAGGTCTTCGAGGTAGGCGGTGAGGTCGGGCAGGTAGGACACGTCGGTGCGGAAGTGGTCGCAGCCGGCGCAGCGGAACCGGATGGGGCAGGCGCCGCCGCCGGCCGCGACGTTGGACGGTTCGGCGCAGCGGCCGTAGGGGACGGCGACCTCGCCGATGGCGTAGCGGGCGTGCTCGGTGTCCAGCAGGTCCTTCACGTCCCGCCAGATCCGGTTGCCGTGCCGGTCGAACTGCATGGCCGCGACCCGGTCGACTGCCTCGCGGCGGCGGTCCTCGCCGATCCGGTAATAGCCCAGCGTGGCGGTCATGTTGCTGTGGTTCATCAGGTCGCGGAGCACGTCGGGAGCGATCCCGGCATCAGCGTGCCGCTGGGCTGATGTTATCTGTACTCGATCTTGAAAAATGCCTGGTAGATGGGCATTTGAGCGTGTGAGGCACGTGAGGCACGTGAGGGACGCTAGGAAGGCGGGCGCTGTCGCGCGGTCACCGGTTTGCCTGCCGGATCGCGCGGCGCAGGCTTTCCCTGGCTGCGGTCAGCTCGTCTTCGAGTTCGCGGATGCGGCGCTGGGCGTGGCTGGCTTCGGCGGCGCGGGCGTCGCGCTCGGCGGCGAGCTGGCGGCTGGCGGCTTCCAGGCTTGCGACCCTGGCGATCAGCTCGGCCCGGTCGGGTCCTTCGATCTCGGCGCCGAGCTGGAGGCGGAAGCGGGCGCGGAGCTTGTCCCGTTCGGCGCGGAGCCGGCGGATCTCGTCGCGTGCGGCAACGAGGTCGGTGCGCAGGCTGGCCTGGCTTACCGGCTCGCCGCGGCCTGGCGGGGCCGCGGTGGCGGGGCCGGGCTGGTGGTCGGCCTGGCGGCGCCGGGCGGCTTCCACGTGCTCGCGGACGCCGCCGGCGTAGACCAGCCAGGCGGACACCCCGGCGGCGGCGGCGACCGCGGTCGCGGTGACCGGTGTCCCGGCGGCTTCGAGGGCCTGCACGGCGGTCAGTACCTGCTGGCGCTTGTCGCGGCTGGCTTGCGCGCGGGCGGCCAGCATGGCCTGGGTGCGGCCGGCGGCGGTCATGCCGTGTCCGTGGCGCGGGAGGTGATGTCGGTCAGCGGCAGGGTGCGGGCGGCGCGGGTGCGCCGCAGGATCCGGCTGGCTTCCTCGACTTCGGCGCGCTGGGCGGGGTCCAGCCCCGATAGCGTGCGGCGCATCGTGTCGGCGACCGCGGTGAACGCCGTGATCTGTGCGGCCAGGTTCGCCAGCACGTAGTCCGCGGCGCCGATGGCCAGGGCGGTCTCCCGGTCGGCACGCAGGCTGGCGATGTGCTGCTCCAGCGCCGGGAGATAGGAGGGGTCGGGCCGGTAGAAGCCGCAGCCGGCGCACTGGAAGCGGATCGGGCAGGCACCGCCGCCGGCTTTGACGTTGGACGGCTCGGTGCAGTTGCCGAACGGCACCGCGACCGACGCCCGCTGATAGGCGGCGGGGCTGGTGAACGGCGCGGGGTTGCCCGCGGCGTCGGTGGCCAGCGGGCCAACCGAGCGGATGGCCTGCTGCTTGCGCTTAAGGCTGATGCGGTAGTAGCCCATGGTGGTGGTCACCGACGCGTGGTCCATGAGCTCTTTGAGCACGTCAACCGGGACCCCGGCGTCCGCGTGCCTTTGGGCGTAGGAGTGGCGCAGTGCGTACGGGGTGATCAGCGACGCATCGAACGGGGCCGGGGTGCCGTCCGGGCCGGGCAGCTCGGAGTCGATGGTGCCGATCTGAGCCATCCAGTTCTTGAACGCCCAGGCCACGCTGGCCGGCGTGACGTGCCCGCGGGACTGGCGCGCGCGCAGCAGCGGGCTGGGGAACAGCCACTGGTCCAGCGCGGGCGGCACGCGCAGCGAAGCGCGATGCCGCCGCCAGGCCATGATGATCGCGGCGGTCTGGGAGGTGATCGGCAGGCGGCGGCGCATCCGGGCCGCCTTATGGTTGTCATAGATCAGGTTGTGCTGGCCGCCGATCACCTCGATGCAGCCGGTGCGCAGGCTGACCACCTCGCCGGGGCGCCGCCCGGTGTCGCGCAGGATCTGGTAGATCGTCTGGTGCATCAGTTGCAGGCCGGCGGCGGGGATCGGCCCGGCCCGCCCGGCCGGGCCGAGCAGGTGCAGATGGACGTCGAGCTGGCGGATCACCATGTCGGGCAGGGCCTTGCCGAGCTCGTCCTCGTTGGGGTCGTCGTGGACCCGGTGCCGGGTCGCGGGGCGGAACGGGCCGGGCACCGCCTCCATGATCCCGCTGGCCCGGCCGTATTCGATGACCTGGCAGAACTGGTAGATCATCAGGTTGCGGTGGCCGGCTGAGTACAGGCTCCCGTCAGGCCGGCGCTGAGTGCTGATCGTCTGCAGGATGCGGGTGAAGTCCCCGGCGCCCAGGCCGGCCGGGTCGGTGCGCCCGGCGGCGACCAGGGCGTGGGAGGCGGCCTGGCAGGCGCGCAGCGTTTCCCGCAGCCGCTGCAGATACGGGCGGGTGGCGCGGGCCCAGTCCCTGACGATCTCGCGCAGCCATGCCAGCTCGATCACCCGCAAGTCGATCACGCCCTGGGCGGCCGGCCAGCGGCGGGAGGAGTTGACATGCAGGCCGAGCACCGCTGCCTGCCACACATCACCGGCGAACGGGTCCGCGCCGGTGTACTGAGCCCAGGCCTGGTCCAGGTGACGGAGCAGGTCGCGGAGCAGCCCCCGGGTCGTCGCGTTGTACTGCGTGCCGCCAGACTCGCAGACCACTTGCACGTCGATGCCGCGCAGCGAGGCGGTGCGGCCGAGGCGGGCGAGCAGGATCCGCACCTCGGTGGGGTCCAGCGGCGGCGGGGCCTGGTCACGCTGCTGCAGCGCGTAGAGCAGCTCGGCGCGCAGCAGCTCCGGCAGCCCGGCCAGGGAGAACTGGTGCACCCCGAGGCGGGGCCGCTCGCTGGCCACCCAGGCGGCCAGCTCGTCACCGGTCAGCAGGCCCCGGCGGTGCAGCCGCTGGTCATGGAAGCGGCACAGCCCGCGGCGGGCGATGCTCTCCCGGTCGCAGCCGGCGACCCGGCATTCCGCGGCCCGGATCAGCGGGCGGGCCCGCGCGATGAAGGCAGCCACTGACTCGGTCCTGTCCTTGCCCCAGGCGCGTTCGTGCCGGAAGCACAGTCCGGAACAGTGCAGATCGCCTTCACAGCCGGGCACCGAACAGCTCCCGCGCCGCAGCGGGCGGGTGGCCCGCGGCGGCGGTGCGGCGTCAAAGTGGGCCCACGACAGGCCTGTGTCCACCCGGGCGCGGCGGCAGCCATCGCAACGCCCGGACGGGCGGCGCGTCGCCGTTGGGCATCCCGGGGTGCGGCACGGCCATGCCGCGGTCCGCGCGCTGTCCAGGTCCCCGCTGAACAGCAAGGCCTCGCCGTCCCACTCACCGGCGCGCCAGGCCGGATCCAGCCGGGCGCGCAGCCACTGGGCCCAGCCCTGGGCATCGTGCTGCCCGCCATGGACGGCGGCGTCAGGGACGGCCCGCAGCGCGCTGTCGCTCACCGGTACCGCCTCCCCGCGGCGACGGCCTCGACGGCCCGGCGCTTGTCCTCATCACGGGCATGCAAGTAGACAGTCGTCGAGGCGAGGGATGCGTGGCCGAGCAGAGCCTGCACCACATCAAGATCGGTTCCGGCCCGGACCCAGTCGGTGGCCGCCGTGTGCCGGAGCATGTGGGGCCGCACCGCGAAACCGCAGTCCCGGGCCAGCCGCTCGAAGAACCGCTTCGCGGCGCGGTAGGTCATCGGCGCGCCCACGGGTTCGCGGTAGAGGTTGACGAACACCATGTCGCAGGAGTCCTCGCCGAGGATCCCCGCCCGCTCGAACTGGTAGTCGGCGTAAGCCGCCAGCACGGCCCGGCTCGCCGGGACGGTCCGGGGAAACCGCGACTTGGCCAGCGCGCCATTGGGGTTGGCCCGGTGCCGCACATGAACGTGGGCGCCCAGCACGGCGCATCCCACGCACCGCGAGTCGGGAAGCAGGTGCAGGTCAGACCTGCGCAGCCCGAGGGCCTCGCCGATCCGCAGCCCGCCGTCGAGCAGCAGCCGCACCATGAACCGTTCCCTAGGCCGCTGGCAGCACGCCGTGACTCGCGCGGCCTGCTCGTCGGTGAATGCCTCCGGGAACGGCGTCTCCGCCCTCGCCTTGAGCATCCGGGCACGCACCATCCGGAACTGGCCGGACTCCCCGGCATCGAAACCGGGCGGGGTGAACCGCAGCCAGCGGGGCTCAGACAGCTGCCCGGCGACGGCCTGCTCGATCACTCCGGTCCGGGCGCAGAACCGCAGGAACTCGCAGACGGCGGTAAGCGTCGCGTTGACTGTCGTGCCCGAACGCAGCCGCCCGCCCCGGCCAGGGGTCGCTTCGACGAAATGCTTGAAACGGGCCAGGCTCGCCAGGCTGACCGAGGACCACTCGACACCGTGGCTCGCGCACCACCCCAGGAAGCTAGCTACCCGCCCGGCATAAACGCGGATCGTATTGGGCGAATGGCCAGCCCCGTGCAGCGCCCGCAGGAAGTCACTGGCCTCCCGGTGCGGGACGAGCTCAGGATCCAGGACGACCCACAGCTCGGATCCATCCAGAGGCGACACCGCCCGCTCGGCACCGAATGAGCTCACGTCGCAAACGTAACTGACGTGCCTGAAAGTACCTGATATTTCTAAGGTACGGGCGTGTCACGTCGCTGAACTCACGTAACTCACACCGCCCGGGCGGTACAGATAACGTAGGTATGCCGGTAGCAGTAGGGCACGACCTTGGCCTTGTCGAACTCGCGGCCGTCGGCGAGGGTGAACGGCGGCATGCGGCCGATCCAGTCATGGTGACGCTGGATGAGGCTTTCGGTGCTGATCGGCCTGGCCCCGTCGGGGTTGCCGATCACGGTCGGCAGCAGCGCGAGCGCGCCAGGGGACGCGGCGGGAAATCGTTCCCGGACCCGCTGCTGCTGACGGATGATCACCGTGGCGGTGGTCTCGCTGACCGGGAGCCGCCGCCCGTCGCGGGCGTTCTTGTGGTTGTCGTAGATCATGACCGGGCTGCCGTCGCTGTCGCGGGTCAGGCAGTCGAACGCCAGCGCCGCGATCTCTGCCGGGCGGCGGCCGGTATCCATCAGCAGTTCGATCCCGGTGCGGATCTCGGTGCCGCACGAGCCCCGCTCCAGGTCCTCCAGCCGCGCGGTCAGGGCACGCATGATCTCAGCGGGCAGGTCGCGGCAGGGCTCGGGCCGCTCCGCGGCCCGCGGGACATCGCCGGCCGTCAGCGTGAAGCTGCCGGCGAGCCCAGCAGCGGGCTCGCCGGGCGCGGTCAGGCCAAGAGCACGGATCCGGCTGAGCACCCGTCCGGCGTCCTGGCAGAACCGGACCCGCCGGTCACGGGTGAGCTGCCCAGCGGATTCCAGGTAGGCCAGGTAGTGCAGGAACGACTCGATGTCGGCGCGGCCGAGCTCGGCGGGCCGCTGGCCATGGTCGTCGCGGGCGGCGTGCAGGTGCGCCGACAGCCGGGCCACCGCAGCAATGATGTGCCGGAGCCGTGCGTGCGGGCGCTGCCCCCGGTGCCGGGGCAGCTCATCGGCGGCCCACCGCTTGACCGATTCCCGCAGCCAGTACTGGGCGATGCCGGTGAAGGTCAGCTTCCCCGGTGATCCGAACACGATCAGGTCCCACTCGTCCTTGGCTGCTTCGCCGGCCGTGTCGCCGGCCGCGGCCCGTACGTAGCGGGCGAGCGACCGGCCAATCTGCCCTTTCTCCCGCGCCATCGGCCCCGACGATTGCCAGGCGGGGTCCAGCGAGAGCGCCCCGCACCGGCGGAGATCCTCAACCAGCGCACGAAGCACGTGCAGCCGGGATCCCGGTGGTTAATTCCAGGTCACGCGGCAAGGCTGAGTTCCAGGCGGGCCAGGTGGCTTGTCCGCTGCCGGTC
>Ga0209415_10011353_pt1 | contig 15015 bp, 12 predicted proteins | sample PeaSoiSIISIP2007_FD_187696 | JGI IMG/M metagenome (GOLD analysis project Ga0209415, IMG submission 187696) | Peat soil microbial communities from Weissenstadt, Germany - SII-SIP-2007 (SPAdes) (version 2) | ecosystem: Environmental > Terrestrial > Soil > Wetlands > Peat | place: Germany...
CCCTCGATGCCGCGCTCGAGGCGCGAGCGCTCGCGCAGCAGCGCTTGCGCCGCCGCGGGCTTCTCCCAGAGGTTCGGATTCTCGACGAGAGCGTTGAGCTCGGCTAGGCGCCGGACCGATTGATCCCAGTCAAAGATGCCTCCTCAGCAGCGCCAACGACCGTCTGACGTCGTCGGCTGCCGCCTGGTGTTCCGCGCGCATAGGCTATGGCTCCAAAATAATCGCTCGCCGGGGATCGATGCCGTCAATATAAACCGCCGGTGCCGGCAGCGGGAGTGGTTCGGGTCGGTATCGGCCTGGGAGCGGGCGTGATCGCCGCCCCGGGCGCCGCCGACCCCGGCGGCAGTGCCGAAACACCGCCGGCATCGCCGCTATCTCCCGCGCCCGGCGGCGGCAGCGGCGCGTCGGGGCCGCCGCCCCAGTCCGGCGCATCGCCCACGGTGACCCCGGGCTCGTCGCCGGTGGGCTCGCTGCCGGGCTTGAAGGCCTCGAAGATGACGTTCTTGTCGCCGGGCTCGGCGAGCCGGCCCGTGGTGGCATTGACGCGCGCGAGGCGAATGCCCGGCGGCACCCGGAACGGGATACCCGGCGTATCCTGCAGCGCCGCCGCCATGAAATCCTTGAAGACGGGCGCCGCGACCGTGGCGCCCTGCTCTCGCGAACCCAACGGCACCGGCTGATCGAAGCCCACGAACACGCCGACGGCAAGGTTGGGCGAGAAGCCCACGAACCACGTATCGTTCGGGCCATTGCTGGTGCCGGTCTTGCCGGCGAGCGGCTTGCCGATGGACGCGATAATGCGGCCGGTGCCGCGCTCGATGACGCCCTCGAGGACGTGCACGATCTGATAGGCCGTCGTGGGGTCCTCGATCTGCTCACGCGGGTCCGGCAGGCCCGGCGGATCCTGGTTCGCCCAGGCGACGTTCGTGCAGCCCTCGCACGGCCGCTGATCGACCCGATAGATGGTGGCGCCATTGCGGTCCTGGACCCGGTCGATGAAGCTCGGGGTGATCCGCTTGCCGCCGTTCACGATCATGGCGTAGGCGGTGGTGAGCTTCAGCACCGTGGTCTCGCCCGCGCCCAGGAGCATCGAGTACTCCCGCGGCATGTGATCCATGATGCCGAACTTTTCGACGGTGCCGCCGACGGCATCGAGCCCGATCGCCTGACCCAGCCGAACGGTCATGAGATCGTGGGATTGCTCGAGGCCGACTCGGATCGTCGTGGGCCCAAAGACCTTGTTGTCGAAGTTCTTCGGCGTCCACGGCGGTTGGTCCGGTCCCAGATCGATCGTGATCGGCGCGTCCAGCACGACCGTCGAGGGCGTATAGCCCCGATCGAAGGAGGCCATGTAAATGAACGGCTTGATCGCCGAGCCGGTCTGGCGCTTTGCCTGGATCGCGCGGTTGAACTGGCTCATCTCATAGCTGAAGCCGCCGGTCATCGCGAGGACGCGGCCGGTGTGCGGATCGATCGCGACGATCGCGCCGGAGACCGCGGGGATCTGGCGCAGACCGAAGAGCGGCTCCTTCGGAGCCGCCGGCAAGGGGGCGGCGCTCCCCGCGGCGACGGGCTGCGCTTTCGCCTTGTTGTCCTTGGGCGGCTCGACTTTGAGCGGCTCGACCAGGATCATATCGCCGGCGGCAGCGACGTCGCCGGCATTGCGCGGCGGCGGGCCGACCTTGGCTTCGTCGAGCGGCTTCTTCGCCCATTTCAGCTCGTCGAAGGGAATGCGGCCCGTGGACTGATCGGCGAACCCGATACTGGCGCCGTCGGCGTCCGTCCCCAGCACCACCGCGAGCCGCCAACCCACCTCGTCGGCGCCCGGCGGCAAGGCCAGCGAGGCAAGCTTCGTCCACCACTCGCCGCGGATGTCGATGTGGCCGAGCGCGCCGCGATAGCCATGGCGGCGATCGTAGGAGATCAGGCCCTGGCGCAAGGCCTGGTCAGCGAAGCCCTGCAGCTTGGGATCGAGGCTGGTGCGCACGGAGAGCCCGGCCTGGTAGAGGTCCTTGTCGCCATACCGGGCGACCAACTCGCGCCGGACCTCCTCGGCGAAATAATCCGCCTTTACCAGCTCGGTCTCGTCGCGCTTGTGCAGCTCGACCGGCGGCTCCTGAGCCTTGCGCGCCTCGTCGGCGGTGATGAAGCCGGCCTCCACCATTCGGTCGAGCACCCAGTCGCGCCGAGCCTTGGCGGCCTCCTGATTGCGCGCGGGGTTGTAGTTGTTGGGCGCCTTGGGGAGCGCCGCCAGGAAGGCCATCTCGCCGAGGCTCAGATCGTCGAGCGACTTGTTGAAATAGTTGAGCGCGGCGGCCGCGACACCGTAGTTGCCGCCGCCCAGATAGATCTCGTTGAGATAGAGCTCGAGGATCCGGTCCTTGGAGAGCACCTTTTCCATCTTGAGCGCCAGCAGCGCCTCGCGGATCTTGCGCTGCAGGGAGAGCTCGTTTCCGACCAGGAAATTCTTCGCGACTTGCTGGGTGATGGTGGAGGCGCCGACAGGACGGCGGCCCGCGAAATGGCGCACGACGTCCATGAGGCCGGCACGCAGCATGGCTTCGAAATCGACGCCGGGATGGCTGTAGAAGTTCTTGTCCTCGGCCGCCAGGAACGCCTTGATCACCAGCGGCGGCATCGCCTTCACCGGCACGAACACCCGCTTTTCGGTGGCGTATTCGGCGACGAGCCGGCCGTCGCCCGCCTGGACCCGCGTCACCACCGGCGGCTGGTAATCCCCAAGCTGAGTGTAATCGGGGAGGTCGCGGTTGAAATACCACAGGGTGAGCGCGACGAAACCGACCCCCGCCAGGCCGCCAAGAAGCACCAATCCAAACAGGAACCTGAGGACTCTCATGCCTTTCGCCGCCGCCTGGCCGCCGCCGTCCGAGGTATCTGAAGCCACTAATGTAGCCCATATATGGCGTCATTGCGGCAAGAATGCCGGGGCCGTCGCGCAACCCTTTGGCTAAGTTCGCCGGCATCCGCGGGATCGCCGGTCGCAAGAAGCAGATTGTGGTCCGCCGATCTGGCGTTTATCTTGAGAGCGCGAAATACCGCGGTCCGTCCGGGAGGGCTCTCGAGCCATCGGACGGCGTCGCGGCGGGATTTTCGAGTTCGGCGCCTTGAGGGGCGTCACCGCTTCCCGTCCGGGACGCTCGCGACCGACCGGTCGTCACGAACCCCGAAGCCGCAAGGAAGCAGCCCAATCCGACATGGCCATCGCTCAAGCAATAGCGCCGCTCGACGGAGTGCCCGGAGACTGCACTGGCTTCGCCCAGACTGAGATAGCGCCGTCTTCCGTCCTTCGCGCGGAGTGTCCGGTGCGCTCCGGAGTTACGCCCTCATGGCCAAACGCATGCTTATCGACTCGACCCACCCCGAGGAGACCCGGGTGGTCGTCGTGCACAACGGCAACCGTCTCGACGAGTTCGATTTCGAGACGTCCACCAAGAAACAGATCAAAGGCAACATCTACCTCGCCAAGATCACGCGGGTAGAGCCTTCGCTCCAAGCCGCTTTCGTCGACTACGGCGCCAACCGTCACGGGTTCCTCGCCTTCAGCGAGATCCATCCGGACTATTACCGGATCCCCGTCGGCGACCGCCCGCCGGACCGCTTCCGGCCGCAGGAGCGCACGCCGGAGCCGGAGCCGGGCGCCAACGCCGAACCCGAGGACGGGCAGGAGTCGGAAGTACCGTCCGAGCCCGGCGCGGAGTCGCCCTCCGAGGAAACGCAGGAGATCTCGGCTGGCGAGGCGACGGCCGTCGAGCCCGCGCCCGAGCCGGACGCGCCCGCGGAACCCGCGGTCTCTCCGCTGGATGAGCCGCCCTTCCCGCCGGTGGCCGTAGCTCGGATCGAGGCGCCGACGCTCCGCGACGAGCCGCCCAGCATCGGGCCGACTGAGCCGCCGCCCGCGGACGAAACCAACGAGCCGGCAGCGCTGCCCACCGAGGAGCTTGCGGCGGCTGGCGAGGTCGCGGCTCAGCCCGGCGAGAGTGCCGCGACCGCCGAGCCGACGCCGGAGGCGCCACCTGCCGCCGAGCCGATCGAGACCATCGGCGGCGACGAGATCGAGGACGTGAGCCGCCAGCGCGCCCGGCGCTATCGGCCCTACAAGATCCAAGAGGTCATCAAGCGGCGACAGATCCTGCTGGTGCAGGTGACCAAGGAGGAGCGCGGCAACAAGGGCGCCGCCCTCACCACCTACCTCTCCCTCGCCGGGCGCTATTGCGTGCTGATGCCGAACACCGACCGCGGCGGCGGCGTCTCGCGCAAGATCACCAACATGACCGACCGCAAGCGCCTCAAGGGGCTGGTCGAGGACCTGCAGGTTCCGGAGGGCATGGGGGTGATCGTGCGGACCGCCGGGAGCGAGCGCTCCAAGGCCGAGATCAAGCGCGACTGCGAATACCTGCTTCGCCTCTGGGACGAGATCCGCGAGCACACGCTCAAATCGACCGCGCCGTCCCTGATCTACGAGGAAGGCAACCTGATCAAGCGATCGATCCGCGATCTCTACGCGCGCGACATCGATGAGGTGGTCGTCGAGGGCGAGGAAGGCTACCGCACGGCCAAGTCGTTCATGCGGATGCTGATGCCGAGCCACGCCAAGCACGTGCATCTCTATCGCGATCCGACGGTGCCGCTGTTCCAGCGCTACCAGATCGAGGGCCAGATCGACGCGATCCACTCCCCGGTGGTGCAGCTCAAATCCGGCGGCTACATCGTGATCAACCAGACCGAGGCGCTGGTCGCCATCGACGTCAACTCGGGCCGCGCGACGCGCGAGCGCAACATCGAGGAGACCGCGCTCAAGACCAACTGCGAGGCGGCGGACGAGATCGCGCGCCAGTTGCGTCTCAGGGATCTCGCGGGACTCATCGTGATCGACTTCATCGACATGGAGGAACACCGCAACCAGGTCGCGGTCGAGCGGCGCCTCAAGGAGGCGATGCGGCACGATCGCGCGCGCATCCAGGTTGGGCGCATCAGCCCATTCGGCCTGTTGGAGATGTCGCGTCAGCGTCTGCGGCCGTCGATCGTCGAGGCCTCCACGCAACCGTGTCCGCATTGCGGCGGCAGCGGGAACATCCGCTCGACCGAATCGACCGCGCTTCACGTGCTGCGCGCCATCGAGGAAGAAGGCATGCGGCGGCGCTCGGCGGAGATTTCCGTCGCGGTGCCGACCAGCGTCGCGCTCTATATCCTCAATCAGAAGCGCGCGATGCTGGCGGAGGCCGAGCACCGCTATCACTTCCGCGTCACCATCACGCGAGACGACACGCTGATCCCGCCGAACATGCGGCTCGAGCGCATGCGCGCGCTGACCGCCGAGGAAATCGCGGCCTTGCCGCCTCTGACCGTTTCCGAATCCGCTTACGTCGAGGAGGAAGAAGAGGAAGACGTCGAGGACGCCGCGACCGAGGAGGCCGAGCCGATCGCGGAAGAGACGGCGACGGAGCCGCGGGAGGAGCACCATCGCGAGCACGAGCCTCGGCCCGAGGGCGAGGAGCCCCACCGCCGCCGCCGCCGTCGGCGCCGCCGGGGCCGCCGCGGCGACACCGAGGCGCGCGAGGGCCAGCCTTTTGCCGAGCCGCGGGACGACCGCGCCTTCGCCGAAGCCCATGACTTCGCGACGGAAGAGATCGCGTCGGGCCAAGCCATGGACCCGAACGTCGACCAAGGCGCCGTCGAGCACGCCGCTCCGCCGCACGAGGATGAAGCGGCGCGCGAGAACGGCGACGGCCAGCAGCGCAAGCGGCGGCGGCGCGGCCGACGCGGCGGCCGGCGGCGCCGGCGGGGCGGCGGACCCGAGGGCTTCCGCGAGCCGATCTCGGCAGAGGGCGCGGAACCGGGATCCGGATACGAGAACGAGAACGAGAACGAGAACGAGCGCGCGCCGGCACCCTCTTGGGCGCACGAGCCCGGGTCACGGCCCTGGTCGGACGGCGCCGGGCCCGCCGAGGATGCGGACGCGAGCGGTCGGCGTCCTGAGCCTGAGCCGGAGCCCGCGCCGACAGCCGCGGCGCCCGAGCACGAGCGCGCCGCCGCGGAGACGCCGGCGGAGCCGGCGCCGGCCAGCGCCGTCAATGTGCCGCCGCCGGTTGCGGTGACGGAACGACCCGCCAATCCCAAGCGCGGTTGGTGGCATCGCCTGACGCAGTCCTGATCACGCATGGACGCGTGGGCCGATTCGGCCGCGCCGCTGTCCCGCATTGACGCCGGGGTCGCGGCGGAGCCATGGTGATGCTCCACACATGAGTTCGATCGGGACGAGAGCCGTGTTGCGCGTCGCGAGCCGCTTCCTCGGCCTGCTCTTGGTTGCGCTGCTGGCGAGCGGCCGCGCCTCGGCGGCCGACGTCGGCTACATCCGCGACGCCGAGATCGAGAGCACGCTCCGAACCTTCTATACGCCGATCCTGCAAGCCGCCGGACTCGAGCCGACGGCGGTGCACATCTATATCGTCAACGATCCCACGCTCAACTCATTCGTCGCCGGCGGGCAGAACATCTTCATCAACACCGGCACGATCATGCGCAGCGAGACGCCGAACCAGCTGATCGGCATCGTCGCGCACGAGACCGGCCACATCGCCGGTGGACACCTGATCCGCAGCGAAGAGGCGATGAAGAGCGCCACCATCAAGACCATTATCGCCATGGTGCTGGGCGCCGGCGCGGCCGTCGCCTCCCATAACGCGGGCGCCGCGGGCGCCGCCATGATCGGCGCGGAAGGCGTGGGCATGCGATCGTTCCTCTCCTTCTCGGTGGCGCAGGAAGCGAACGCCGACCAGGCGGCCCTGCGCTTCCTCGACAAAACCCACCAGTCGGCTCGCGGATTGCTCGAATTCTTCGAGATCCTCGAGGGGCAGGAGGTGCTCTCGGGGATGCACCAAGCGCCCTATCTGCGCACGCATCCGTTGACCACCCAGCGCATCGAATACGTGCGCCAGCACGTGGAGCAGTCGCCCTACTCCAACATCGCGGATTCCTCCGCTTGGGTCGAGCTGCACAAGCGCATGAAGGCGAAGCTGATCGCGTTCCTCTACCCGCCGTCCCAGGCCCTGCCGCAATTCCCGGAGACCGACATGTCAGTCTCGGCGCGCTACGGCCGCGCGGTCGCCTATTACCGCATCCCCGAGCTCAAGAAGGCATTGGACTTGATCGACGGCCTGATCCGGCAGGAGCCCAACAACCCCTACTTCCACGAGCTCAAGGGGCAGATGCTGTTCGAGAACGGTCGCGTCGGCGAGGCGGTGGCACCCTACCGGGAGGCGGTGAGGCTGGCGCCCGACGTGGCGCTGCTGCGCATCGAGCTCGCCCAGGTCGAGATCGAGACCGGAGACAATTCCCTCAACGGCGACGCGCTCGCCAATCTCAAGAGCGCGGCCCAGTACGAGAGCCGGAACGCCGACACCTGGCACTTCCTGGCGATCGCCTACGGACGTGCCGGCGACATGGGCAACAGCGCGCTGTCGCTCGCGGAAGAGGCGATGGCCAACGGCGACAAAGCCCAGGCAAAGGGCCAGGCTCAGCGCGCCCTCAAGCTGCTGCCCGTGGGATCGCAAGCGCACTTGCGCGCCGAGGACATCCAGATGGAAGCCGAGCGCAAGGAATGACCGAGGCGGCCCCGCAGGCAAAGATCGACTGCCAGGTCGATACCGCGCGCACGCGCGTCACCCGGTATCGCTTGGCGCCCGGCGCCACCACAGGCGCCCATCGCCATGAGCACGATTACGTGATTGTGCCGGTGACCTCCGGCCGCTTGCGCGTGGTGGCGAACGGCCAGGAAATCTTCGCCGACCTCGCGAGCGGCGTCAGCTATGCCCGGCCCGCCGGCGTCCAGCACGAGGTCTTCAATGCGGGCTCCGGCGAGATGGTGTTCGTCGAGGTCGAGCTGAAGCCCTGAGGCGGGCGGCCAACCGCCGGATTGCTCCGCGGCCGCCCTCGGTGCAAGATCGTCACCCCATCGCAAGAGGCGCCCATTCCGCCATGCCATTCCGCTGGATCTCGATACTCGGCTGCTGCGCCGCCCTGATCGGCGGCGCCCTCGGCGCGCCGTCCGCGGGCGCGCAAGAGATGTCGCTGCCCGCCGACCGCCAGGCCCTCGAGCAGATCATCCACGATTACATCATGAATCACCCGGAGGTGATCGTCGAGGCGCTCAAAGCCGGCGACGCCAAGGCGAAGGAGCAAGAGGAAGCGGAGAGCCGCGCCCAGATCGTCAAGCATCAGGACGAGCTCGTCCACGACGCGAAATCGCCGGAGGGCGGAAATCCCGCCGGCGATGTCACCATCGTGGAGTTCTTCGACTACCGGTGCCCCTACTGCAAGCAGGTGGAGCCCGCGCTCGAGACCCTCGTCAAGGAGGACAACCGGATCCGCGTGGTCTACAAGGAGTTCCCGATCCTCGGACCCGAATCCATGATCGCGAGCCGCGTCTCGCTCGCGGCCTTGAAGCAGAGCCCGCAGAAATACGCGCGGCTGCACACGGCCTTGATGAACGCCAAGGGCGAGCTGAGCCAAGACTCGATCCTGAAGGCCGCGGAGGCGGCCGGCCTCGACGTCGCCAAGATCAAGACGGACATGAACGGACGCGACATCGACGCGCTCATCAAGCGCAACTACGATCTCGCGGAGACGCTCAACATCCGCGGCACGCCCGCCTTCATCATCGGCAACGCGCTCAGCCCCGGCGCGGTCGACCTGGCGACCTTCAAGAAGATGGTGGCGGACGCCCGCAGGGGCGAGTAAGCGCGGCGGGACAACGGCCCACCCCTGTTTCACGGAGGCTGCAGAGATGAAAGCGATCCTGAAAGACCGCGTGATCGCGGACAGTCACGACATCGTCACCGTGGATGGCTACGCATATTTTCCGCGGGCGGCCGTGCATACGGAATGGTTGGAGAAAGCGCCGAAGACGGCCTCGGACCTGGAGTGCCCGCACGGCGTCCAGTTCTACGACGTGGTGGTGGACGGCGGGCGCCACCCGCGCGCGGCCTGGTGCTACGAGGCGCCCCTGCCCCGGATGAAACAGGTCGCCGACCGCTTCGGCTTCTGGGAAGACGTCGAGGTGCGCTGACGCCAGGCAGGAAGCCGCTTTAACAGGAGGCGCGTCATGATCCCGGGCATGTCGACGGCCACGTTTACGCTCCTGCACGTCATCTTGAGCCTGGTCGGGATCTTCGCGGGGATCGTCGTGGCGATCGGCATGCTCGGCTCGAAAAACCGCGATGCCTGGACCGCGCTTTTTCTTATCGCCACGGTTGCGACCAGCGTGACGGGATTCTTGTTTGGCTCCAGTTTCGATCCCGCCCAAGTTATCGGCATCATATCGCTGCTGGCCCTGCTCATCGCGATATCCGCCCTTTACGCCTATCGGCTCGGCGGAGCGTGGCGCTGGATCTACGTGGCTAGTGCCATCCTGGCGCTCTATCTGAATTGCTTCGTCGGGGTCGTGCAGACCTTCCAGAAGCTGTCCTTCCTGCAGCCGCTGGCGCCGACGCAATCCGAGCCGCCATTCTTGGCCGCGCAGCTTGCGGTGATGGCCGTGTTCATTGTGCTCGGCATCATAGCGGTCAAGCGGTTCCATCCCCACGCGACAGCGCCGGCGTAAGGCTCGTCCCCTACGCCACCACGACCTCGGTTCCCACAGCCTCGACGAGGCCGGGGTCGTCCGGCGCGGCGGCGTTGACGCGTGGACTCACGGGGAAATAAACGAGCAGGTCCTCGGGCGCGGGCTTGAGCAGCGCTTTGAGCTCGGGCTCGCTCGAGCCGCGGTCGAGCCAGCGCGCGTAGTCCTCGAGCGCGAGGATCACGGGCATGCGTGCGTGCAGCGGCTTCAGCAGCGCGTTCGCCTCGGTGGTCACGATGGTGAAGCTGTCGATGTAGGGGCGATCGGGCGGCTGGACCTTGGGCGCCCAGCGCTCCCAGAGGCCGGCGAAGGCGAAGGGCTCGCGGTCGCGGCGCGCGATCAAGTAGGGTTGCTTCAGCTTGCCCTCCGCGCGCCACTCGTAGAAACCATCCGCCGGCACCAGGCAGCGGCGCTTGCGGAAGGCTTCGCGGAAGGACGGCTTCTCCGCGATGCTCTCGGCGCGCGCGTTGATGAGCTTGGCGCCGCCTTTCATGTCCTCGGCCCAGGATGGAATCAGGCCCCAGCGCAAGAGCTGCAGCGTGCGCTCGCCCTTGGGCTCGCGCCGCTCGCGGATCACCGGCGCGTCCTGCGTCGGCGCGATGTTGTAGCGCGGCATCAGGTTCGGCTGCTCGACGAACCCGAAGGCCCGCCGCAACGCATCGGCAGGCGCCTTCAGCAGATATCGCCCACACATGCGGTGTTCCGAAAAAGAGGGTTGGTGCGTGTCGCGGACACCCCTATCTTAGCCCACTCACCCGGTCCCGCCACAACGTCGACATCCATGTGAACTGTCCCGTATGAGTATTTCGGAGCTGCGCTCACTCCTGGAGATCGCGCGCCGCGCGGCGCACCGCGCCGGTGTCGCTATCCTCGAGGTCTACAACGGCGCCGATGCGCCGAGCGTGCGGCACAAGGCCGACGACTCTCCGGTTACCCGCGCCGACGAGCGGGCCGAGGCGATCATCGTCGAGATCCTCCGCGCGGAGGCGCCGGACATACCGGTGATCGCCGAGGAGACCGCCGAGCGCGAGGGCCTGCCGGGACAGGCGCCGCCGCGTTTCTGGCTGGTGGACCCGCTGGACGGCACCAAGGAATTCCTGCGGCGGAACGGCGAGTTCACGGTCAACATCGCGCTGATCGAGGGCGACCGTCCCGTGCTGGGCGTCGTCCATGTGCCGGCTCTCGCCGAGACCTTCGCCGCGGCGGGCGTTGGCACGGCGACGCGGCAACGCGGCGACACCGCACCTCAAGGGATCGCCGCCCGCCCGGTGCCGCGGCGCGGCGCCGTGGTCGTGCACAGCCGCTCCCACGAGAACAACGAGAAGCTCACGGCCTATCTGGCCACCCTGGACGCGCCCACCACCCGTGTCTCCGGTAGCGCCATCAAGTTCGGCCTCCTCGCCGCCGGCGAGGCGGATCTCTATCCGCGCTTCGGACCCACCATGGAATGGGATACCGCCGCGGGCCAGGCCGTGCTGGAAGCCGCGGGCGGCAGCATGACGATGCCGGATGGCGCGCCCTTCCGCTACGCCAAGCCGGGCTTCCGCAACGCGGGCTTTTTCGCCCGCGGGCGCTGATCGTCCATGACCGAGCTCTGGAGCGCCGAGCGGATCGAGGACGCCGCCCGGGCGCTGCGCGCGGGCGAGCTGGTGGCGTTTCCGACCGAGACGGTCTACGGCCTCGGCGGCGATGCCACCAATGACCTCGCGGTGGCGCGCATCTTCGAGGCGAAGGGCCGGCCGCGGTTCAATCCGCTCATCGTGCACGTCCCAGACCTCGCGAGCGCGCGAGACCTCGCGGTCTTCGACGCGCGCGCCGAACGGGTTGCCGAGCGCTTCTGGCCGGGTCCGCTGAGCCTGGTGCTGCCGCGCACGCCCAGCTGCCCGGTCTCGCTGCTGGCGAGCGCGGGGCTCGATACCCTGGCGATCCGCGTGCCCGCCCATCCGCTGGCGCTCGCGCTGCTGCGCGCGACTGGCCGGCCGCTCGCGGCGCCCAGCGCCAACCGCTCCGGCCGCCTCAGTCCCACCAGCGCCGCCGACGTGATGACCGAGCTCGGCGGCCGGATCGCGGCGGTGCTCGACGGCGGACGTTGCCCGGTCGGCATCGAGTCCACGGTGGTCGACCTCTGCAGCGCCGAGCCGACACTCCTGCGGCCGGGCGGCGTGGCGCGGGAGGCCCTCGAGCAAGTGCTGGGGCGCGTGGCCGCCGTCGGTGGCGCGGAGGCCGCGCCGCGCTCTCCCGGAATGCTCGAAAGCCATTACGCGCCGGAGCGCCCTTTGCGGCTCGAGGCGCGCGACGCGGGTCCGAGCGAGGCGCTGCTCGCGCTCGGCCCCGATCCCGCGCCCGAGGGGTTCCGCGAGGTGCGTTGGCTCTCGCGGAGCGGCGATCTCACCGAGGCCGCGGCGAACTTGTTCGCCTCGCTGCGCGCGCTCGACCGGCCGGAGTTCGCGGGCATCGCGGTCATGCCGATCCCCGAGCACGGCCTCGGCGCGGCCATCAACGATCGGCTTCGCCGCGCCGCAGCACCGCGGCCGTCTTGAGCCGCCATTGTCTCGATCCATTGTTCCGCTTTTCTCGGAGCCCGCGCGCGAGTTAGATGCGGCCAAGGCAAGCAACTTGAGGAGACTGCCTCGGTGACATCAGCGGTCGAAGCCGCCCTCACGGGCATCCGGGCGGCCGTCGGGCCCAAGGGCATCGTCGACGATGCGCAGGAGATCGAGCGCTACCTCACGGAAACGCGCGGCATGTATCGGGGCCGCACGGGCCTGGTGGTGCGGCCGGCCTCGACGGCGGAGGTGGCGGAGGTCGTGACGCTCGCCGCGGCCGCGGGACTGCCCATCGTTCCGCAAGGCGGCAACACCGGACTCTGCGGCGGCGGCGTACCGCAGGACGATCGCAGCATCGTGCTGAGCCTCGGCCGGATGAACCGCATCCGCAATATCGACCCCGGCGATTTCACCATCACCGTCGAGGCCGGCTGCATCCTCGCGGAGATCCAGAAGGCGGCGGAGGCGGCCGATCGCCTGTTTCCCTTGAGTCTCGGCGCCGAGGGCAGCTGCCAGATCGGCGGCAACCTCTCGACCAATGCCGGCGGCATCGGCGTGCTGCACTACGGCAATACGCGCGACCTCTGTCTCGGGCTCGAGGTCGTGCTGCCGGACGGCCGGGTCTGGGAGGGGCTCGGCGCGCTCCGGAAGGACAACACGGGCTACGACCTGAAGCAGCTCTTCATCGGCGCCGAGGGCACGCTGGGCATCATCACGGCGGCGACGCTCAAGCTGTTCCCGCGGCCGCGCGAGATCGAGACGGCGCTCCTGGGTCTCGCGAAAGCCGCGGACGCCATGGAGCTGTTCGCGCGCGCGCGGGCGGCGAGCGGCGACCAGCTCACGGCGTTCGAGCTGATCCCGCGCCGTGGCCTCGAGTTTGCGGCCCGCCACGTCGCCGGCGTCGTCGATCCCCTGGACCGGCCCCACGTCTGGTACGCGCTGCTCGACGTGTCCTCCAGCCGGCCGGACTCCAATTTGCGGGCGAGCCTCGAGGCGTTCCTGGGCGAGGTCGTCGAGGCCGGGCTGATCGCCGACGGCGTGGTGGCGACCAGCGCGCAGCAATCGCAGCAGCTCTGGCGCATCCGCGAGGCCATGGTCGAGGCGCAGAAATTCGAGGGCGGCAGCATCAAGCACGACGTCTCCGTCGCGGTGAGCCGCGTCGCCGACTGCATCGCGCGGCTGACCGCCGCCGTCGAGGCGCGGATACCCGATTGCCGCCCGCTCGCCTTCGGCCATGTCGGCGACGGCAACATCCACTTCAACATCAGCGAGCCCATCCGAGCCGACCGCAAGGCGGACCCGGCCGCGACCAAGGCGTTCCTCGCGCGCCGCCCGGAAATAAACGCGATCGTGCACGGCATCGTCTCGGAGATGGGCGGCTCCATCAGCGCCGAGCACGGCATCGGGATTCTCAAGCGCGACGAGCTGCCGCGCTACAAGCCGGCGGTCGCGCTCGACCTGATGCGCGCGGTGAAGCGGGCCCTCGATCCCCAAGACGTCATGAATCCCGGCAAGATCCTCACGATGGACGAGCCGAGCACGGAAACGGAAGCGCGTCGACGTACCCGCTGAGTCCGCTCACTCCGGCAGCGGGATGAACTCCGTCTCGCCGGGCACGCTGGGAAAGCGGCCGGCCTTCCAATCGGCCTTGGCTTGCTCGATGCGCTGCTGAGAGCTGGAGACGAAGTTCCACCAGATGTGCCGGGTCCCATCGAGCGGCGCGCCGCCGAGGAGCAGCAGCCGCGCGCCCTGTGGCGCCAGCACCACCGCTTCCACGCCGCGTTTGAGCACGAGCAACTGACTTGCGCCGAACGAGCGGCTCGCGAGGTCGATGACGCCCTTCACCACATAGATCGCGCGCTCCTCGTGCTCGGCCGGGACGGCGAGCCGCGCGCCCGCGGCCAAGGTGGCGTCGGCATAGACCATCTCGGAGCAGGTCGCGACCGGCGAGCGCGCGCCCATCAGAGAGCCGATCATCAGCCGGACGCGGGTGCCCTTGCCCTCGACGATGGGGAGCGCGCCAGCGCCGTGATGGACAAAGCTCGGCTCCGCCTCTTCCTTGGCGCGCGGCAGGGCGACCCAGGCCTGGATGCCGAACACCGGCGACGGCGCCATGCGAAGGACTTCCGGCGTGCGCTCGGAATGCACGATGCCGCGGCCGGCGGTCATCCAATTCACCTCGCCGGGCCGGATCGCCTGCACGTGGCCCAGGCTGTCGCGGTGCTGAATCTCGCCCTCGAACAAATAGGTGATGGTGGCGAGGCCGATGTGCGGGTGCGGGCGCACGTCCATGCCCGTGCCGGCCTTGAAGGTGATCGGCCCCATCTGATCGAAGAAGATGAACGGCCCGACCATCCGCCGCTCGCCCGCGGGCAGCACGCGGCGGACCTCGAACCCGCCGAGATCGCGCACGCGCGGGATGATCACGACGTCGAGCCCCGTGCCCGACCCCGGCGTCGCCCTCGGCTCTTGCGCGGGCTGCCAACTCATTAACGCGCCTCCACCCCGTCCGGACCTTATACTAGGCCGGCTTTGCCACAAGGCCAGCGCAGATCTCGCGCGCTGGACAGACCCGGCCAGGCCGATAGGATCGCCCAGGGAGGACCCGATGTCCGATTACGCCGCGCCGCTCGCCGACATGCGCTTTGCGCTCAGAAGCGTCGCGGGCCTGGCGGACATCGCGATGCTTCCCGGCTGCGAGCAGGCCGCGCCCGAGCTGGTCGACCAGATCTTGGACGAAGCCGCGAAACTCGCGGGCGACGTGATCGCGCCGCTCAACGCCGTCGGCGACCGCGAGCGCAGCCGGCTCGAGAACGGCGTGGTGCGCACGCC
>Ga0209415_10011354_pt1 | contig 15014 bp, 14 predicted proteins | sample PeaSoiSIISIP2007_FD_187696 | JGI IMG/M metagenome (GOLD analysis project Ga0209415, IMG submission 187696) | Peat soil microbial communities from Weissenstadt, Germany - SII-SIP-2007 (SPAdes) (version 2) | ecosystem: Environmental > Terrestrial > Soil > Wetlands > Peat | place: Germany...
TTCCTCTGGTGCGAGGCGCGCATCGGCGCCCCCCGCTTCTACGGACGCGCCGGCTTCGTGGAAGAAGGCGAGCCGTTCCTGCTGGAGGACATCGAGCACCTCCACATGTGGCGCGACCTCTGACCGGTCGCCAACCGTTTCAGGCGTCTGGCGCGGCCTGCGCCGCCGACGCCTCGACGGCGTCCCGGAAGACGCCCCTCGCCATCACGGATCGCTCGTCGTCCCGCCGCCGCCCGTAGATCTCGGCGCGTGGGGCGTGCATCTCGGACGATCCGTCGGCCGCACCGCGAAGTCGGCCAGGTGGCCAGGCGAGACGGTGTTCGCCGGACTGGGAGGGCACGTCCGCGCGCCCGATGAGGGGCGGCTCTTGACGGATTGCAGCTCCGGCCCTGGGGAGACGTCGTGGTAAGGACAGTGTTGACGCCATCCCGGTTCCTTGTAGCAACCGTCACACCCCGCCCGGAGTTGCACCGTGGCACAACCAGGGTTCGAACGGAGGTTAAGCAGTGACGAGGCATGGGACCGGGAGCGTCTACAACCGGTGCTGCCGGTGCGAGGCTTGCAGGGAGGCCGGCTGCTTGGCCCGCGCTCATCAGCGAGAAGCGGTGCGGATTCGCAGAGCTGGTGGGTGCAGCGAAGCCGCGGCCCCCGATGTCACAGCACCGTAGGGCTTGGTCGTCATCCTGGCTGGCGGGGCTGTGTGGTGCTGGCAGGCAGGCAAATCTCAAAGGGCGACGATCCTGCCCACGTTGCAACACGACGTCGTTGGATTGTGGCCCTGCTCTCGTTCGTAGGCTTCGCCCTGGTCTTGGCGTCGCTAGCTGGCGGAGGATTTCGAACTCCCGGAGGCTGCTAGCAGCCCGCGCAGGATGGTCGCAGATAGTTAACCGGGAAATTGTCCTGTAGCCACCGGGGAGCCACCTGCTGTTCACTTCCGGTTTCTACGTTGCAGATTGATGACGTTGGCTGGACCGGTGAAAGCCGGGGTGGAGGGCGGTCTCGGCGTAGTCGAACCGTTGGTTCCGCGATGTGTCGGCGTGTCGTCGATGAGATCGGCTGCTGCTGGTCCCAGGTCCCAAACAAGAGGGAGGTTGACAATTAAGTGAGTGCCGAATATAGCGACGCGAGGGCACCTTCGAGTCGTTCTTGGTGGCGGCTCGTCGCAGCCCTCGCCGTCACGTCAAGCGTCGCAATCACCGCGATGAGCCTGCCGGCTGCCGCCGCAAAGCATCACAAGAAGAAGGTTCCGGTCGATCCGTACATCACCCAAGACCTCACGGCTCCGGGTGGCGCGTTGACGGGCGCTGGATCCACGTTCGACCAGCCATTCTTTACGAAGGCGTTCTTCGAGTTCAATGCGAAGATTCCGGCAGTCACGGTCAACTACGCGTCCATCGGCAGCGGTGGTGGGATCGCCCAATTCCAGGCCAAGACCGTCAACTTCGGGGCTACTGATGTGCCGATGTCACCGGCTGACATCGCTAAAGCCACCGGTGGTCAGGTTCTCCAGGTGCCCATCGCCCTCGGTGGGGTGTCGGTCTCCTATAACTTGCCGAACGTAAAGACTGGGTTGAAGCTGACTCCCGCCGTGTTGGCGAACATTTTCCTCGGCAATATCAAGACCTGGAACGATCCTGCGATAAAGAAACTCAACCCCAAGGTCTCGCTGCCGAGCGCCAACATCGAGACGGTTCACCGGGCGGATGGTAGTGGTACGACGTACATTTTCACCAACTACCTGAGCACCATCTCGACTGCATGGTCGACAGGTCCGGGCACCGGAAAATCAGTCAGCTGGCCGAACGGCGTGGCAGGCCAAGGCAATGAGGGAGTGGCTGGACTCATCCAGCAGACCCCGGACTCGATCGGGTACGTCGAACTGGCATATGCCCTTCAGAACAACTTCACCTATGCAGCAATCAAGAACGCCGCAGGTAAGTACGTCTTGCCATCACTGAAGAGCGTCGCCACCGCCGCTGCACAAAAGCCCAACATCACCACGGTGAACTTTCCAATCGTCGATGAGCCGGGCGCAGGCAGTTATCCGATTTCGGGCTACAGCTGGGCCCTGATCTACCAGCTGCAGCCCAGTTCGACTACGGGCACGACGTTGGTCGACCTTCTCGACTGGATGACACATGCCCCCGGCCAAGCCGTCGCCGCCACGTTGGACTACGTTCCTCTGCCGGCCAACATCCAGGCGCTTGCCCGCTCGACGCTGCTTCAGGTAACCGGACCCGACGGTAAGACCGTTCTCCTGACCAACGGTCAGTCCACCAGCTAGTAACAACTGAAGCGGAGCTGTGTCCGAGACCACGACTCAGACCACAATTCAGAAGAGCACCGCGGGGAGGCGATTTCGTCTCCCCGCGGTGCACGATCGGTATTTCCGCGGCTCTCTCACCGCCATCGCTGTGCTGTTTTGCGCCGTATGCCTTACCCTCGTCGTCACCCTCGTCATCCAAGCCCGGCCGGCGTTCGCTCATTTCGGATTTTCTTTCCTTACCGGAACGACCTGGGACCCCGTTCGTGCTCACTACGGCGCTCTCCCATTCATTATCGGCACGCTCGAAACCACAGCGATCGCCATGATGCTGGCAATACCGATCGGATTGGGTACCGCGCTGTTCCTGGTACATGTCCTTCCGACTCGTATCAGGTCCCCTCTATCGACCGCAGTGGAACTGCTTGCAGCAGTCCCGAGTGTTGTCTATGGCCTCTGGGCACTCCTCGTTGTGGCCCCATGGGTCCGCACGATCATCGAGCCGGCCCTCGCTCACATCACCGGCGGAGCTGGTCCGTTCAGCGGCGTACAACTCGGCGTCGGTCTGCTTTTGGCTGGCCTCATCCTGTTCGTCATGGTCCTACCCACCATGGTGGCTATCTCGCGCGATGTGATAACCGCAGTGCCTGCGGATCAAGTCGAGGCTGCGTACGCGTTGGGAGCTACTCGATGGCAGGTACTATTGAGGGTCGTTCTTCCGAGTGCTCGGGTTGGCCTACTCGGTGCCGTCACGCTCGCTATGGGTCGAGCACTCGGCGAGACAATCGCCGTAACGATGGTGATAGGGAACTCGACCGCAATTGCACATTCCCTATTCGCACCGTCGGCCACTCTTGCATCGATAATCGCCAACCAGTTCACCGAGGCGACTGAACCCTTCCATCTCGCCTCGCTCATCGGTCTTGGTGTAGTTCTGCTCGCTGTTTCGATCGTTGTCAACGCCGCGGCCCGACTCCTAGTGCGCTCGGTGGGGAACCGCGGCACGTCTTCGGTGGCACTCGTATGACATCAATTCAACTGCCTGATCCGATTCTCGACCGTCGGCAGGAGATTCAACGTATTGCCGCGGCATCACTTGATCGGCGCAAGATCTACTCGAAGATCGCTCTGAGCTTTTGCGGCGTCTTCCTGGGCGTCGCATTAGTGCCTTTGGTTGCCGTTCTGGCTTACACAATTCAGCGAGGTCTTCAGGCGTGGTCGGTTGACTTCTTTGCTCATCTGCCGACGCCCTCCGGAATTCCGGGAGGCGGGATCCGGAACGCGATCGTTGGCTCGCTCATTATCGATGGGATTGCTGCCGCGGGAGCCATTCCGTTCGGCATCTTGGCTGGAATGTTCTTAGCGGAGTCAAGTGGGCGATTTGCCGACGGCGTCCGTTTCGCGGCTGACGTGCTCTCAGGCGTGCCTTCGATCATCATGGCCATCTTTGCTTACGCCCTCCTTGTCAAACCGCTTGGGCACTTCTCCGCCATTGCAGCGAGCTTCGCCATCGGGGTCCTGATGCTTCCCATCATCATGCGGGCAAGCGAAACCGCCATTCGGTCGGTCCCGTCTACGCTCTCGGAGGCGGGCCTCGCTCTCGGTGCTCGTCAAGCTACCGTGGCACGTCGGGTGACCATCCCCACGGCGCTTCCAGGACTTATCACGGGCGTGTTGTTGGCCCTCGCAAGAGGGGTTGGCGAAACCGCACCTCTTCTTTTCACTGCAATCGGCAGCCAGTACTTCTCGTCGTCTCCGTTCAAACCGATTGCAGCGTTGCCGCTCGTCGTGTACCAAGATGGGATACAGGCATACCCCGACCTCCAGCGGACTGCTTGGGGGACCGCTCTGTTCTTGATTCTCTTGGTGTTGCTGCTCAGCGTTGGTAGTCGGCTAGGCGCGGCCTGGCTCCGAAGGGAAAAACGATGACTGATCCGGTAACACAGAAGAAGCAGACTGAGGCCGCAACTGCGGTCACTGCTCTTAACGTTGCTACCGAGCAAGCGCTCGAGCCACCTCCCCCTAATGAACCAATAATGCGACTCAGCGGCGTCGCCGTGGCCTTCAAAGGCCGTATGGCCGTTCGCGATGTGACCCTCGACTTTCCTGAGTATCAGGTCACTGCCCTCATCGGGCCATCGGGTTCGGGGAAGACGACGCTGTTGCGTTCGCTCAATCGGATGCACGATCTCACCCGTTATGCCAAGATTTCAGGCAAGGTGATGCTCGACGACGTCGACATCTATGCCCGCAATATGAGTCCCACTCTTCTTCGTTCGAGAGTAGGCATGGTTTTTCAGCGCCCGAATCCATTTCCGGCAATGAGTATCTACGAAAATGTCATATCGGGGCTGAAGTTCAATGGAGTCCGTAAGAAGTCTCTCCATGACGAAGCCGCGGAATCGGCCTTGATCGCAGCTGACCTCTGGGACAGCGTCCGTACCCGCATGAAGGCAGGTGCCGGGACCCTCTCTGGAGGCGAGCAACAGAGGCTCTGTATCGCTCGAGCCCTCGCGGTTGAGCCGGAAGTCCTGCTCATGGATGAGCCGACCTCCTCGCTTGACCCAATTTCGACGAGACACATCGAGGAGTTGCTGGGTGAGTTGAAGACTCGCGTCAGCATCATCATCGTTACCCACAACATGCAGCAGGCGATGAGAGTGTCTGACCATTGTGCTTTCCTGCTCATGGGGGAGGACAAGGCCGGCGAGCTCATCGAGGCATCAGCGACAACGAAGATGTTCCATTCTCCGGACGATCCCCGAACCCTCGACTACATAAACGGCCGGTTCGGCTGACGTAGCGCACCGACCACGAGACGTAAGGAGCGTGAAGATAGCATTCCCGTTAGAGAGTGATGTATGAGCGCTGCTCTAGGAAGCCCTAACGACCTGCCGCTAGCCGGTGATCCCCCAAGGGCTACTGCTGTGCCCGAGGAGCGGGTCCTGTTGATAGGGCCAGCTGATCCGCTCCGAGATGGCTTCGCTCAAGCAATGCGATCCGGGGGATTTCTCACCGAAGCCGTTGGCACGGCTGAAATGGCGCTTGAACTTGTCCGTAACTGGCGTCCGCATTTGGTATTTCTGGACATTTCCTTTCTCACGAATGACAGCTTGGAAGTGTGTAAGCAGATCTGTGAGATGGCGGATGGGCCAACCATACTCATGCCCTCGATTGGTGGACAGCAAAGGGTATTCGCTGAGTCTGTGATCGAGACGAACCACAATTTGGCTCTTCTTCGAGAAGTACATTCGCTGGCTCAACGTGTTCGGGCGGTGGAGTCCAGATCTTCCCCACAGCCAGTTCGACAGGACACGCTGGAGATGGGACCGATAACCATCGAGCAGGCGAAACGCAATGTATTGGTCAGGGGTCAACCGGCCCACTTCTCAAGGCTGGAGTGCGATCTCCTTCGCGCCCTCGTTTCTCCCGTCGGTCAACTTCGAACTCGCGATGAGCTGTTGACCGGTGTATGGGGGAGCCACCGTCCCGAAGACGCAAAGACTCTCGACGTCCATATAAGGAGGATCCGGCAGAAAATCGAGCTGGATTACAAGAAGCCCCGCCTGATTATCACGGTGCGTGGAGTGGGTTTCTACTTCGATGCTGAGGGCAACTCGCTCACCCGAATGAACGAGCAGTCGAGTCTCACAAGGTCCTCTATCAGTAGCTCTGGACGCCCATCCGATCATGAGCAATCGACATTAGAGCTAGGGTCAGAGCGAGAGGAGACATCGTGAAGGAGGAAGGCTGGTACGTAGATCCGTACCGTCTGCACGATGCCCGATGGTTCTCTGATGGAACGCCGACGGCGCTCGTTCGGGACAAGGGAGCCACATCACACGACCCCCCTCCGAACACCCCCTACATGATCCAACCCGTGGCGATTTCTGACCCTGGCTCATCGGCCGACGACAACAGTGACGAGTCTCGTGATTCGAACGACGGCCTCGACAAAATCTGGACGATCTTCACCGAGAGTCCACCCGACTGACCTCGCTGCCGAAGGGGCCAGCCGTGCGTCGCCGGCACAACCGTGGTGAGCAGGGCGCTCAGCGCCGCCACACCTCGACCGCCTTGCTGATCGCCCCGATGTGGCCGTCGACTCCCCCCAGGCCGGCGCCCATGGTGTTGATCGACAAGTAAGGCGCCTCGACGGCCCGCCACTTCTCAATGTGGTGTTCCAGCTTCGCGCCGCTGTCGGCCCAGCTCACCCGGGCCTCGAAGGGCACCGTGGCGGGGTCGCGCCCGACGGCGCGAGCCCCCTCGGCGACATGGGCCCTGGCCTCCTCGAACCGGTGGTCGGCGGGCATCATCGGGAACCAGCCGTCCGCGATCCGCCCGGCCCGGCGCAGGGCCGGCGGCGAGGCGGCGCCCAGCCAGATCGGGATGGGCCGCTGCACGGGCATCGGGCAGATGCCGGCTCCGACCACGTTCTCCTCGGTCGTCCGGTGGGTCACGCTCTCTTCGGTCCAGAGCTTGCGCAGGAGGGTCACCTGCTCCTCCAGCCGCCGGCCGCGCGTGGTGAAGTCCTTGCCGAGCGCCTCGTACTCGACCCGGTTCCACCCGAGGCCCAACCCGAGGCGGAGGCGGCCCCGGGAGAACACGTCCACCTGGGCCGCCTGCTTGGCCAGGAGCACACTTTGGCGCTGGGGGCCGATCACGATGCCCGACACGAGTTCGAGGTCGGTGAAGGCGGCCAGGAACCCGAACAGCACCATCGGCTCGTGGAACGTGTGAGCAATGTTGTAGGGGCCGTTCCAGCCGGCGTGGACCTTCGGGTCGGCACCGAGCACGTGGTCGTAGGCGAGCAGGTGGCGGTAGCCGAGCCCGGCCGCCGCCTCCGCGTAGGCGCGGACGGCGCCCGCGTCGCCGCCGATCTCGATCTGGGGGAACACGACGCCGATCTGCATGGCCTCTCCTTAGATGCCGAGCCCCGCGGGCTTCTGCTTCTTCTTCTTCACGGGCAACGCGACATGCGCGAGCACGTGGGCTCCCGCCGCCACGCAGGTGGCCGCCGACGGACAGTCCACCGCCACCATGGGCTCGGGCACGAACCGAAGTGTGGCGGGTCGCCAGGTGGTCCCGCCGTCCGTCGAGGTGATGACGCCGCCCACCGGGGTGGGCGGCGTCACGGGGATCCATACGGTCCCGACGATGACGCAGGCGAGCGCGGGCGTGCAGCTCACGGCGAAGGCGTCGCCGACGGCGGTCGAGTGCGGCTCGGCACTCCAGGTGAGCCCGTCGTCGGCGCTGGTCAAGATGACCCCCTTGCCGGGCACCACATCGATGTCGTTGGTCACGGTCGTGCCGACGGCCAGGCAGGTCCGCTTGGCGCAGGCCACGCCGTGGAGGAGCCCCACGCCCGGCGGCAGCGTGACCGAGGACCAGGTGGCGCCGCCGTCGGTTGTGCTGGCGAGCGCCCCCGTGCCCTGGCCCGGGGCGGTCGGCGTGTAGCCCGCCACGATGCAGCGCTCGGTGCCCTGACAGGAGAGCCCACCCGCGCCGAGCAGCGTGGCCGGCAGGGTCCCACCGACCGTCCAGGTTTCCCCGTAATCGTTGCTCGAGGCAGACGCGTAGACCGTGCCGTCGGTGAAGAGCGCGAGGCAGCCACCGCCCGACGTGCACTGGACACCGTTCACGTCGAGCGCGCCCGGTGGCGAGTGGTCGAGGACCCAGGTCTTCCCGCCGTCCTTCGTGCTCACGACGGCGCCGGCCGTGGCCGTGGCCCCTCCGGCCAGGCAGCGCAGGCGGGTCGGACACGAGATGGCCGCCAGCGAGACCACGCCCGCCGGCGCGACCTGCGCCGACCACGTCGTGCCGGCGTCACGGCTGACACTGATGGCGCCGACGCTGCTGGCTCCCCCGGGCGCGGCACCCGCGCCGACGCTCCAGCAGACCAGTGCCGTTGCACACGACACGCCCGAGACCGAGATGGTGCCGGCGGGCGCGGGTCGTCCGGCGACGACCGCCGGCGGTGGTGGCCGGTGGTGGTGCTTGCTCGCGGCCGCCACGGGGCCGGCGCCAACGGCGACGGCCGCGACGACGAGGAGGAGGAGGCCCGCCCGCCAGAGCGCGGCGCGTGGCGCGCGTCCGGGCACCAGGTTGTGCGTCTCGGGCCCCACGACGTCTGGGATTCTAGGTTCCCGGCTGGCCGGATCAGGGGGCGAGGGGGTTCGCGATCACCCGAGGGGTGGGGCCGCCGCTCCGACCCGGTTCGTCTACCCTCGACACGCAGTGAACTGGGTCGACCTCGTGCTCTTGGTCGCCGTCGTCGCCGCGGCGGTCCACGGGCTCCGGCTCGGTGCGATGGTGCAGGTCGTGACCTTCGGCGGCTTCTGGATCGGGCTGCTCTTGGGCGCGCTCCTCTCCATCGCGCTCGTCTCCTCGCTGCGGCCGGGCCCCTGGAAGTCGGGGGTGACCCTGGTCGTCGTGCTGGGTCTGGCCGTCCTGTTTGGCACGGGCGGGCGGGTGGTCGGCGGCTGGGGGAACGTGACCCTGCGGCGCCACCATCTGGCGTCGGTGGACGCCGCCTTCGGGGTGCCCGTGGCGGTGGTGGCCGTCTTGCTCTCCGCCTGGCTGGTGGCGAGCGTCCTCTCCCAGAGCCGCTACACCTGGCTCAGTTCGGCCATCGACAAGTCCGACATCCTGCACGAGGTGGACGGCATTCTGCCCTCGGTGCCTTCGGTCTTCTCCCATGTCCAGTCCTTCCTCGGCACCGCCGGCTTCCCGTCCGTGTTCGCCAAGTTCCCGCCGACCGCGGCCCCGCCCGTCACGCTCCCCTCCGAAGCGGGGGCCCAAGTGGCGGCGCGGACCGCCATCGGCTCCACGGTGAAGGTCGTCGGGCAGGCCTGCGGACTGACGCAGGAGGGCACCGCGTTCGTGGTCGCTCCGCACCTCGTTCTCACCAACGCGCACGTCGTGGCCGGCGAGAAGGCGGGTCAGACCGAGGTGGTCGCGGCCGGCGAGACCTACTCGGCCACCCCGGTCTTCTTCGATCCGTCCTACGACCTGGCGCTCTTGCGCACCGCGGCGCCGCTCGGGAGGCCGCTCGTGCTCGAGACGGCCACCGCGGGTCGGGGCACCGAGGGCGCCGTGATCGGCTATCCCGAGAACGGGGCGCTGAGCGTGGTGCCGGCCGGTGTGGCGGGCTCCTTGGCCGCCGTCGGCCGGGACATCTACAACGAGGGCCTCGTCGAGCGACAGGTGTACCAGATCGATGCGGCGGTCCTCCCGGGCAACTCGGGCGGGCCGCTCCTCAATACGAGCGGCCACGTGCTCGGCGTCGTGTTCTCGCGATCGATCTCCAGCCCCGACGTGGGCTACGCGCTGGCCGCATCGGGCGTCTCCCCCATCCTCGACAAGGAGGTCGGCGACACCGCGCCCGTCCAGACGCAGGCCTGCACCGGGAGCTGAACCGGCAGTTCCCCGGGCCCGGCGGGCGCGAGCAAGAATGCAGCCCGTGAGTCTGCCGATCGAGGACTATGCGGTCATCGGGGACTTGCAGACGACGGCGCTGGTCGGCCGGGACGGCTCCATCGACTGGCTCTGCCTCCCGCGGTTCGACTCGGCGGCCTGCTTCGCCCGCCTGCTCGGCACCGACGCGAACGGTTACTGGCGGATCGCGCCGGTCCTCGAGAGCGGCGACCGGGCGATGGGCGCGCGGCGTCGCTACCGCCCGGGCACGCTTGTGCTCGAGACCGAGTTCGACACCCCCACCGGCACCATGCGCCTCGTCGACTGCATGCCCATCCGCGAGGTGCATCCCCAGGTGGTCCGGCTCGTCGAGGTGTTGAAGGGCACCGTCACCGTGCGCATGGAGCTCAGCCTGCGCTTCGGCTACGGCGACGTCATCCCCTGGGTGACCCAGCACGACGGGCTCCTGTCGGCCACCGCCGGTCCGGATTCGATCGGACTGTGGACCCGGGCCGAGACCCACGGCGAGGACCTGCAGACAGTGGCGGAGGTGACCCTCGAGGCCGGACAGCAGATGCCGTTCAGCCTGACCTGGTACCGGTCGCACGACATGTGCCCGCGGCCGATCGACCCGTGGTACGCGCTCAAGTCGACGGAGAACTGGTGGAGGGCGTGGTCGGACGCGTGCACGTTCGAGGGGGAGTACCGCGAGGCCGTGGTGCGGTCGCTCATCGCACTGAAGGCCCTCACCTACGAGCCGACCGGGGGGATCGTGGCCGCCGCCACGACGTCACTGCCCGAGTCCCTCGGCGGCAACCGCAACTGGGACTACCGCTACTGCTGGCTGCGTGACGCCACGCTCACCCTGGAGGCGCTCATGCGCGGCGGATACCACGAGGAGGCGATGGCCTGGCGCGACTGGCTGTTGCGGGCGACCGCCGGTGACGTCTCGAAGCTCCAGATCATGTACGGCCCCTCCGGCGAACGGCGCCTCGACGAGTGGGAGGCTGACTGGCTGCCCGGCTACGAGGGGGCGGTGCCGGTCCGCATCGGCAACGCCGCGGCCGGCCAGTACCAGCTGGACGTCTACGGCGAGGTGATGTCCGCCCTCTACACGGCCAGCCAGTTCGACGGCGTCACCAGCCAGGCCGTCTGGGGTCTGCAGTCCGCTCTGGTCGAGTTCTTAGAGGAGGGGTGGAGGCTCCCCGACGACGGCATCTGGGAGGTGCGAGGCCCGCGCCGGCACTTCACGCACTCCAAGGTCATGGCCTGGGTGGCTCTCGACCGGGCGGTGCGGACGCTCGAGGAGTGGCCCGACCTCGAGGGGCCGCTCGACCGCTGGCGCACGCTGCGCGACGAGATCCACGCCGAGGTGTGCGAGAAGGGCTTCAACGAAGAGCGGCAGGCGTTCACGCAGTACTACGGCTCCGACGAGCTGGACGCCAGCATCCTCATGCTCCCCCTGGTCGGGTTCCTCCCGCCCGAGGATCCCCGCGTGATCAGCACCATCGAGGCGGTCGAGCGCGAGCTCGTCGAGGACGGCTTCGTCCTGCGCTACCGCACGAGTGAGGACGGCGCGGTGGACGGGCTCACCGGCCGCGAGGGGGCCTTCCTCGCCTGTTCCTTCTGGCTGGCCGACTGCCTGCACCTCATCGGTCGGGTCGACGACGCGCGCGCACTGTTCGAGCGCCTGTTGGCCCTGCGCAACGACCTCGGCCTCCTGGCGGAGGAGTACGACGCGGTGGCCGGTCGCCTGGTCGGCAATTTCCCCCAGGCCTTCTCGCACGTCTCGCTCGTCAACACCGCCTGCCGCCTGAGCGAGCACGACCTGCCGGAGGGCTCGGAGGCCGAGCGCCAGGAGCGGCGGTCACGGGTGGCCACCCTGGCCGGCCCGCTGGTCACCCTCGGCAAGGCGAGCCGGCACCCGTGGCGACCGGCCGTCCACTCCAAGGTGAAGCGCAAGGACCGCCCGCACCGGGTGACCCTCCCGCACCCCGATGCCCGGGCGGCCGACCTCCCCCGGGCCGACGCCACGCCGTCACCATGAACCGACCAGGGAGGGCCCCATGAAGGCGCTGACCGTCGTGCCGCTCCAGCAGGGGACGGCGGCACTCTCCGATGTCGACGAGCCGCCGGCGGCGGATGGCCCGGTGCTGGTCGAGACCGTGGCCGTCGGCATCTGCGGGACCGACGCGGAGATCCTCTCGGGCGCGTACGGCTGGGCCCCGCCCGGTCGGGAGCGCCTCGTCCTCGGCCACGAGTCCCTCGGCCGCGTGCTCGAGGCCCCCGCCGGCGCCGCCGTGGCCGTGGGGGACCTGGTCGTCGGGATCGTCCGGCATCCCGACCCGGTGCCCTGCACCAACTGCGCCGTGGGCGAGTGGGATTTCTGTCGCAACGGCCAGTACACCGAACACGGGATCAAGGAGCACGACGGCTTCCTCTCCGAGCGCTACCGCATCGGGGTGGACTTCGCAGTGAAGCTCGACCCGTCGCTCGGGCTCCTCGGCGTGTTGCTCGAACCGACGAGCGTGGTCGCCAAGGCCTGGGAACAGGTCGAGCGCATCGCGAGCCGGGCGCACTGGGAGCCGGCCCGGGCGGTCGTCACCGGCGCCGGGCCGGTCGGCCTGCTGGCGGCGCTGCTCGGTGTCCAGCGCGGCCTCGAGGTCCACGTCATCGATCAGATGACGACCGGTGTGAAACCCGATCTGGTCTCGGCGCTCGGCGCGCACTACCACACCGGCCCGATCTCGGAGGCGTGCGCCGAGCCCGACGTCATCCTCGAGTGCACCGGGGTGGGCGCGCTCGTCTTCGACGCGATGGCGCACATCGGTCCGGGTGGGGTCGTCTGTCTGACCGGCGTGTCCTCGGGGGGGCACGCCCTCGGCGTCGATGCCGGCGCGCTCAACCGCTCGATGGTGCTCGAGAACGAGGCGGTGGTCGGGTCCGTGAACGCCAACCGTCGGCACTACCAGGCCGGTGCCGACGCGTTGGCCAAGGCCGACCGCACCTGGTTGGAGCGTCTCATCTCGCGCAGGGTGCCGCTCGAGCGGTGGTCCGAGGCCCTCGAGCGTTCGCCGGACGACGTGAAGGTGGTCGTCGAGGTCGCGCCCGCGTGAGCGAGCAGGGCGCGGCAGGGCCCGGCGCGCACCGGCACACCAGCCAAGACCAGGTGTCGATCGAGCCGCGGCGGATCGCCGAGGGCGTGGTCGAGATCGACACCCTGCTCGGGGGTTGGCAGCGCGTCACCGCCGGCTACCTCCTCGTCGGCCCCCGCCCGGTGCTGGTCGAGACCGGCAGCCAATCGTCGGTCCCGGTCCTCCTCGACGCGCTCGCGTCGCTCGGTGTCGGACCATCGGACCTCTCGGGCGTGGTGGTCACCCACATCCACCTCGACCACGCCGGCGGGGTGGGCGATGTGGCCCGGGCGTTCCCCGACGCGACCGTCTACGTCCACGAGCTCGGCGCGAGGCACCTGGCCGACCCGACGCGGCTCGTGGCCTCGGCCTCCCAGGTCTATGGGCCGCTCCTCGACTCCCTCTACGGGCGGCTCGACCCGACGCCGGCCGAACGCCTACACGTCCTGGCCGACGGCGAGGAGATCGACCTCGGCCTGGGCCGGACCCTGGTCGCCGTCGACTCGCCCGGCCATGCCAAGCACCACCTGGGGCTTCACGACTCGACCTCGGGCGTGCTGTTCGCGGGCGACGCGGTGGGCGTCCGGTTGCCCGACGTCGGGATGCTCCGCCCGGCCACGCCGCCGCCGGACTTCGACCTCGACCAGGCGATCCACTCGTTGCACCGCTTCGCGGCGCGCCGCCCGGCCGGGATCGCGCTCGCCCACTACGGGCTGCTGGACGACCCCCTGCCACTGCTGGCCGAGGCGGAAGAGAGCCTGCGCCAGTGGGCAGAGGTGGCAGAGCGCGCCTGGCGCGCCGGCGAGGACATGGCGGCCGCCCTGGCCGAGCGGTTCTCGCCCGAGCCGGGCACGGTGGCGGCGCCGGATCTCGAGAAATTCGAGGTCATGAACGGTGTGCACTCCAACGCGGCGGGGTTCCGCCGCTGGCTGGAGCACCGCCCCGAACCGGCCGCCGGCGCGCCCTAGGCGGACGGCCGGGGCGGCCCTCAGTCGACGCGCAGACGCTCGCGCAGGTCCGCCTGGCGGACCTCGAAGTCGTCGAGTGAGATCCTTCCCTCGGCCAAGTCTTCGTGCAGCCGGGCGAACTCTTCGAGCAGGCCGGCCTGGTCCTCTTCGGCGCGTTGCGGGACGTCTTCAGGCTCGCCGCGGTCGCTGCGGCGCGCCTGGCGGTCCTCCTGTTTGGCCATGGCCTTCGCCTTCTTGGCCTGGGCGCGTTGCAGCTTGCCCACCGTGGAGCGCGACGGTGACATCCCCCACTCCCTTCCTCGAACTGCTCGGACAGACTCGACTGCTGCGATTAGGCCGGACGGTGTTCAGTTCCCTCACCCGCGGAGGGAGTGGGATTCGAACCCACGGTGCCCAGACGGGCACAACGGTTTTCGAGACCGTCCGATTCGGCCACTCTCGCATCCCTCCGGCCGAGAGGTTACCGGGTGTCTTGTTCTCGGTTTCCCGAGTCGTCCGGGCCCCGGCGTTCGACAAAGAAGCTGGTGAGCACGGCCCCGCACTGCTCGGCCAGAACGCCCCGGGTGATCGCCACCTCGTGGTTCAGCCTCGGGTCGCTGCAGAGGTTGTACAGGGAGCCGCAGGCGCCGGCCTTGGGGTCGTCGGCCCCGAAGACGACGTGGGCCACCCGCGCCGCCACCAGCGCCCCGGCGCACATGGGGCAGGGTTCCACTGTCACGACCAGGGTGACCTCGTCCAGGCGCCAACGGCCGAGGGCGGTCGCCGCGTCCCTCAGCGCCAGGATCTCGGCGTGGGCCGTCGGGTCGCCCCGCAGCTCGCGCTCGTTGTGCCTGGCCGCCAGCACGCGGCCGTCGGCCAGCGCCACCGCGCCGACCGGGACGTCGCCGTGCGCGACGGCGAGCCGGGCCTCGGCCAGCGCCCGGCGCATCGCGTCCTCGTGGGTGGCCCCGGGGTCGGGGCGCGCAGCGGTCGGCATGGCGGAGGAGGTGGGATTTGAACCCACGGTGGGTCGCCCCACACACGATTTCCAATCGTGCCGATTCGGCCGCTCTCGCACTCCTCCGGGCACCGAGGCGCGCTCAGGCTAATCGAGTCCCACCGGCCGGCCGGTGGTCCGGCGGGCGTTGGTAGCGTGGGGCCCTCGCCGTTCCGGCGGTGGGTGCGGTGGCCGGGTCCTGCGCAACGGCCGCTCGTGAATCGAGTCAGGGTCGGAAGGCAGCAGCTCTCAGCGGG
>Ga0209415_10011355_pt1 | contig 15012 bp, 11 predicted proteins | sample PeaSoiSIISIP2007_FD_187696 | JGI IMG/M metagenome (GOLD analysis project Ga0209415, IMG submission 187696) | Peat soil microbial communities from Weissenstadt, Germany - SII-SIP-2007 (SPAdes) (version 2) | ecosystem: Environmental > Terrestrial > Soil > Wetlands > Peat | place: Germany...
GCCTGGGGCGCCTTGGCGGTGAGGCCGCCGTCGACGACGAACTGCTGGCCGGAGATGAAGGCGGACGCGTCGGAGGCGAGGAACAAGGCGCATTCGGCGATGTCGCGCGGCACGCCGCTGCGGCCCACGGGATGGAGCGCCACCAGGTTTCGGCGCGCGGCATCCGGGTCGGGCAGGCTCGCCATATAGGCGTCGGCCATCTCCGTCTTGATCCAGCCCGGCGCGATGGTGTTGCAGCGGATGCCGTCGCGCCCATGGTCCACCGCGATGGCCCGGGTGAGCGCATGGACCGCGCCCTTGGAGGCGCAATAGACGGCGAGGCCCGGATCGGCGACGAACCCGTCATAGGAGCCGATATTGACGATCGAGCCGCCGCCGCGCTTGCGCATCGGGGCGAGTGCCGCCTTGGCGCAAAGGAACACGGCCTTGACGTTGACCCCCATTACCCGGTCGAACTCCTCTTCCGAGGTGTGCTCGATGGTCTTCTCGATCTGGGTACCGGCATTGTTCACCAGGATGTCGAGAGCGCCGAAGCGCTGCCGCACGGCCTCGAACAGCCGCTCCACATCGGCCGTCCTGGAAACGTCGCCGGCGAGGAACAGCAGATTGGGGTTCTGGGGCAGACCGTCCGCCGCCTTGCGCGCCGTGGTCGCGACCGAAGCGCCTTCGGAGAGGAACAGCTCGACGATCGCCCGGCCGATGCCCCGCGACCCGCCGGTGACGATGGCGGTCTTGCCTTGAAGCCGTCCGGTCATGGCGTGGCGGCGAGAGCGCGGAGGACCTTGGCCTGGAAGTCATGCACGGCGTGCTCGCTGATCTCCGTCCGGCCGGGATCGACCACGAAGCGTCCGCGCCGGTAGCCGAGGCTGTGCAGGCCCGATTGCACGCTCTCGCAGATCGGGATGTCCTCGAGGCGCACGCCGTGGACGAAATCGATGACGCTTCGCTCCGCTTCGGTCAGCGGATGGGGCGGGAAATACCATTCGACCTTCTGCACCGTCCGCTCGGGCGAAACCGGGACGTGATGGAAGACGGTCAGGTTCCCGCCGGGATAGACCTCCAGGCACCAGTTCGGCCAGAGCAGCCAGCTGCCGAATTCGTCGGTCTTGGCCGCCGTCTCGGTCTTGGCCTGGTAGCCCTGGGCCTCGCCCTTGTCGCGGCTGCGGTGGCTGTGGTGATGCTCGTGCACCGTGATCCGGTAGCTGCCGTAGTCGAGCGCCCCTTCCACCAGCGACCGGTGGGAGATCGGGCAATGGAAGCATTCGGAATAGTTCTCGACCGAGTTCTTCCAGTTGGCCTGGAGCGCGTATTCCTGGCGATGGGCGCAAGCGAGATCGGCCGCGGCGGGCGAGAAGGATGCGACCTCGGCCGCAAGCGCGCCGGCAATCCGTGAGAAGGGCGGCGCCTTGCCGTCGAGATTGACGAACAGGAAACCGAGAAAGGAATCCAGGCGAACGGAAACGAGGGAAAAGTCGGCCTTGTCGAAGCCTGCCAGGCCTTCGGCCCCTCTGGCCGAGCGCAACGCTCCCCCAAGATCATAGGCCCAGGCGTGATAGGGGCAGGTGATGATGGCGGAGAGTTGGCCCTCGCCCTCCAGGAGCCGATGGGCGCGATGCTGGCAGACGTTGAAATAGGCCCTCAGCTCGCCGGCGCGATCGCGCAGCAGGAAGACGCTCTGGTCCAGGATCTCGCGCACGATGTAGCTGCCGGGCGCGGGCAGCATGGAAACATGGCCGACATACTGCCAGCTGCGATGGAAGATGCGCCGCCTTTCCTGCTCGAAGATCTCGGGATCCCAGTAGTAGCGGCCGGGCAGCGTGCGCGATCGCTCGGGCTCGGCTTCGAATCGGTCGATGCCGGGAAAACCGGCGACGCCGCTCATGGCCTTGGCCCTCCATTCCGTCCGAAGAGGGCCAAGCGGCTAGTCTTCGCCGCGCTCGGCCCTTGCCAGCATGGCGTCGGTCTCGGCTTCGATGCGGCCGCGATCGATCCCGATATCAGCCAGCATGCGTTCATCCAAGGCTCCCAGGGCACGGATCGCGGCCCGCCGCTTCAAGCCCTGCTGCAGGGCCCGAAGGAAACGGCTCATCATGGAGAGCCGCGGCTCGTCGAGGCAAGCCCCGGATTGGGTGGCGGTCTTGCCAGGGCTACGGGAGACGCCTTGGCCGGCGAACCTGGGGAAAAGAGTGGTGGCGGACATTCTTCAAGTTCCCTTAGTAGGATTGGCAACCGAGTTGAGCCATAGTTGGGCCTTCGACCGTGTATCTTCAAACGAATCGTTCTTGACTGATTGTTAAGTGCAGCTTGAAGATAACCCCGTGGCAACGCCCCTTCCCGGCCTCAACCTGATGCGGACCTTCGAGGTCGCGGGACGGCTGTCGAGTTTCACCAAGGCGGCGGGCGAACTGCATGTGACCCCGGCCGCGGTCAGCTACCAGATGCGCGCGCTCGAGGATCAACTGGGCGTGAAACTTTTTGCGCGGACGAGCCGCGTCGTCCGCCTGACGCCCGCCGGCGAAATCCTGCTCGCCGGCGTCGGCGAGGCGCTGGATGGCATCGGGCGGACGCTCGCCCGGATGGGCACGATGGACGGCCGGCCGCAATTGAACGTCACGACCTCGCCCTCCTTCGCGGCCAAATGGATGGTGCCGCGCCTGCATGATTTCCTGCGCCGCTATCCCGATGCGGACGTGCGCATGAACGTCTCGGAAGGCGTGGTCGATCTTTCCCGGGGCGAGGCCGATCTCGCCGTGCGCTTCGGCAACGGCAACTATCCGGGATTGCAGATCGACCGGCTGTTCGAGGAAACCATCTTTCCGGTCTGCAGCCCGAAGCTGCTGAAGGGCAGGCATCCGCTTCGCCAGCCTCGCGGGCTGAAACATCACACGCTCATTCACGTCGAGTGGCGCGCCCAGGGAGCGACCTGGCCCGACTGGCGGATGTGGCTGCTGGCGGCCGGGATCCGCGACCTCGATCCCATGCGGGGCTTGCGCTTCACCCAGACCTCGCTCGCCCTTCAGGCGGCGATCGACGGACAGGGCGTGGCGCTCACCGAATCGACCCTGGTCGCTGACGATCTCGCGTCGGGCCGCCTGGTCAGGCCCTTCACCCTCACCATCAAGGGGCCGGCGCAGTTCGCCTACTACGCGCTCACCACGCCTGCCGGCGCCGAGCGGCCGCTGGTCAAGGCCTTCCGCCAATGGCTCATCGACCAGGCCGGACTGATGAAGGCCCAGGACCACAACTGAGGGTCTCGGATTCCGCTATCGCTCAGGCGAAGTATCCCGCCCCGCGATCGGCGCATCGGGCCTCGGGCTCGCGCCGGCGAGAAATTCGGCCGAGAGCAGGGCACAGTTGCCGCCATGACGGCTGGAGGCGGGTATCCCGTCGCCGACGGAATATCCGCTCCTGCCTCTCTCGGCCGCACTTCTCTTGGAAGACGGCTTAGCCAGCGACAGACGCGTTGCCGCGGCTCACGCCCCGGAATTGAATCGGGCGTAAGCTTTCTGCCACAGCGCCTGTCCCGTGGATGTGAGCGTCATCTCCTGGAGCGAGTCGGGACCGATATCCTCTGCCTTCAGGAGCGTCGAACGCAGGTTCTCCGGTATCACCTTCTTGGCGATCAAAGCGTCGGCGGTAACGGAATTTTGCGGCGGCTGGTATCCGGTGAAGTTCACGAAATTGTTGTAGGCGACCCCTTCGTCGAGAAGGTAATTCAGCCACAGATGCGCGAGCACCGGCTTGGTCGTAGTCGAACAGATTGCCCAGCAATCGTTCTGGCTTGGGCCTTTCCCTCTGCCCGCCCACCAATAGCGCAGATGCGACCCGTTGTCGCCCGCGGGCAGATAGGAGAAGTAGGCGGCAAGCAGATCTCCCGACCAGGAGTGATGCAGCCAGCTATCGCCGGTCGCCAGCGTCTGATACATGGTGATGTTGATCTTGGGATTGCAAATCGGAATCAGCGCCTTGAGGTCGGCGAGCGCCTGCTCGATCTTGGCCGGATCCTCGGTATTGATGTCGTAGAACTGGCGATAGAGCAGCCCCATCGTCAACGCCTCGCGCGTGTCGTCGAGCACGCCGACGTAGCCTGTGTATTTCTTTGCATTCCAGAAAATCGACCAGGGATTCTCGAGATTGGGAATGTCCTCGGCGACCTTGTCGTCGCGCCAGCCGATGCCCGTGTTGTACACGACGTAAGGGACCGTGTAGCTCGCGCCCGCATCGTAGAAGGGCTTTTGCAATGAGGGCCAAACGTTCGCCTTCAAATTCGGCACGTAATCGAAATTGATTGGCTTGATCAGCCTCCCGGCCACCGCCTGGTCCAGCCGATCGGGCGTTATTTCCATGACGTCGGGGGCGACGCTGTGGGTGGCAAGGCGCGTGATCGACTGATCCTGGGTATCGAAGGTGCTCAGCTCGACATTGACGTTGTACTTCTTGCCGAACTCCGCCATCAGCTTTTTGTCGAAATAGTCCTGGTAGTTCCAAATCTTGAATGAGCCGCCCGTTTCGGGCTCCAGCCCGCTCTTGATGGGATCCTCAAACAGCGGCAGCGTCACCGGATGGTTCGGCCGGGCCAGCGAGATGCCGCCCGGACCTGGCTGCTTTCCAGCCTCGTCGGCGAGCGCGCCGCGGGTCAATAGCGGCAGGGCTGCTGCCGCCAGGCTGGCGCTTCCGAATGCCTTAAGCAGTTTGCGCCGTGCGATCTTTTCGCTGTGCAATTGGGCGAGAAGACGACGGCGTTCGAATTCATGATCACTCATATGAGCCTCCCATCACGCTTGGTTGCCGGATTTCTGTCGAAGACGATGGCCGCTCCAGCGGTCGGCGTTCCCCGGTGTTTCGGCCCGGCGCCGGCGACCGCTCGGATTGGCGTCACTCATGCCACGTATCCCGCCTCGCGATCGGCGGCCGCGGCTTCGGGCGCGCGCTTCGCGGGATCGCCCCAGCCTCCGCCGCCCGCACTCCGGTAGCGGATCACGTCGCCGCGCTTGAGCCGGAGGCCGATATGCTTGCTGGCCAGCGCCCTCTCCATTCCGTCGGCGGTCTTCAGCCAGCCGCCGGCCATTCCGCCGGGCGCTCCGCCGGCCCAGCCCCAGGGCGCGGTCTCAGGCTGCGACTGCTGAAAATATCCCGACACCGTGCAGACCGAGGCGAGGACCTCGTAGTCGCGCTCCATGGCGAGCCCGCCCCGGAATTGGCCGTCGCCGCCGCTGCCCGGTACCAGGGCCGAGCGGCGGACGCGCAGCGGGCTCATGGTCTCGAGCACCTCGGCCGAGAGCAGGGCGCAGTTGCCGCCATGGGTATCGACGGCGGCAATTCCGTCGCCGCCGGGATAGCCGCCCATGCCGCCGCCGATGATATCCGCGATGAGGAAATAGGCGGGTCCGTCGCCGGAGACCGCCTGGGGCCGGTCGTCGAGCCCGCCGGCGGCGAAGGTCGGGAAGGAGACGTGGCTGGCGGCTGCGGCCGTCGCCGGCACCAGGGGCGTCAGCGCCTTCAGCACGGCGTCGGCCAGGGCCTGCTGGGTCAGATGGCGCACCGAGACGGCCGCCGGCCGGCGCGGCCAGAGCACCGAGCCTTCGGGGACGCGGATTTCGATCGGCCGGTTGCAGCCTTCGTTTTGCGGCAGGCTCGGCGCGAACAAGGCCTTCACCGCGAAATGCACCATGGATAGGGTGGAGGAGGGCGGGCAGTTGAGCCCGCAATCGCGTTGCGCGCTGGTGCCGGCGAAATCGAGGACGAGGCGGTCGCCTTCGATTTTCGCCGCGACCCGGATCTCGATCGGTTCCTTCGCGCCGAATCCGTCTTCGATCAGCACGCTGGCCTGGCCCTGGCCGTGACCGAGTGCAGCAAGGGAGCGCCGGACATAGGTCTCGGCATAGTCCATCACGGCGGCCGACAGGGCCTTGAAGCGCTCGGCCCCGTAACGCCGGGCGAGCGCCTGGACCCGCAACGCCCCGGTGCGGCAGCCGGCGATCTGGGCCCGCAGATCCCCGGTGCAGGCCTTGGGATCGCGCACATTGGCGCCGATGATGTCGAAGATGGCCTGAACCGGCTTGTCGCCTTCGATCAGCTTCAGGGGCGGCAGAATCAGCCCCTCTTCGAAGACCTCGCGGCTGTCCGCCGCCTCGGTCCCCGGAACTTTGCCGCCGACATCGATGTGATGGGCGATGGTGGAGGCAATGGCGATGATCTCGCCGTCGTGGAAGATCGGGCTGAAAAGAACGATGTCGGGCGTGTGGGTGCAGCCGCGATAGGGATCGTTGCAGACCAGCACGTCGCCCTCGCGCCACGAGGCCAGAGGAATCGCCTTCAGCATATGATCGGCGGCAAGGCGCATGATGCCGAGCTGGGCCGGAATCGTCTCGGCCTGGGCCAGCATCTCGCCGTTGGGCAACAATAGGCCGCAGGCATAGTCGTACATGTCCCAGATGATCGAAGAGTAGGCCGAGCGCCGGAGCGCCATGGACATCTCCTCGGCGGCGCTGACGATCTCATGCTGGAATGTGTCGCGATCGATGGGATCGATATTCATCTTGGCATCCCCGCTTCGGATCTTATGGAAACTACGCCGCCGGCGAGCACCCTTGCCACTTTGTCCGTCATCACCAGGACGGTCGAGTCGAGCTGGTGGATGAGTGCGGGCCCGCGAATTGCGCCACCGGGCCGAAGATCGGCGCGCTCGAAATGCCGGCAGGGGACGAAGCCCTCGCCACGGTCGAGACAGGCCGGACGCTCGTCGACCGGCGTCGGCTCGTAGGCTTCGCCGGATGTTTCATCCGGCGCGGGAGGCCGATCAAGGCGGCCAAGTCCGGTCAATCGCAGGTTCACCAGCTCCACGGGATTGGCCTCGTCGGCATGGCCGTAGGCCGCGCGATGGGCGGCGTGAAAGCGTGCGGCGATGGATTTCGCGTCCCACCATTCCGCCTCGCCCGGCATGGGAAGCGCCAGCTCCAGCTCATGGAACTGGCCGAGGTAGCGCAGATCACCGGCGAGCCGGAAGCTGCGGGCGGATTCCTCGATCCCGTCGGCGGCGAGTTCCTCTTCGAGCTGTTCGCGCAGCCGCGCGGCCTTGGCGGCGAGGGCTTCGACATTAGCCTCGCCGAGGCCGGCACGATGGACGTTCTGGGCCGTATGGCGGATGTCGGTCATGAGCAGGCCCTCGGCGCAGAACACCCCCGGATGGCGGGGCACCAGCACCTCGGCCATGGCGAGCCCGGCAGCGAGATAGGGCGCAAAGAGCGGGCCCGCTCCGCCGAAGGCGAGCAACGAAAACCGGCGGACGTCGAGGCCGCGCTCCACCGAAATGGTGCGGATCGCCTGGGTCATCTGGACATTGGCGATGGCGAGAATGCCCGAGGCCGCCTCTTCCACCGACATGGCGAGCGGCCTGGCCACGCCGTCGCGGATCGCCCCGGCCGCCAGCGCCGCGTCGAGCCTGACCCTGCCGCCCAGGTAGCGCGCCGGATCTATGAGGCCGAGGACCACGGCGGCATCGGTGATGGTGGGCGCGCTGCCGCCCTGGCCATAGCAAGCCGGGCCGGGAACGGCGCCGGCGGAATCCGGGCCGACCTTGAGTGCGCCGCCCCGGTCGATCCAGGCGATGGAGCCGCCGCCGGCGGAGATGGTCTCGATGTCCAGGCTGGGCAGGCGCAGGGGTTGGCCGCCGATGGCGCGCTCGCGGACGCCGCGGGGTTCGCCCGCCGCGATGGCGGAGAAATCCGCCGAAGTCCCGCCCATGTCGAAGGTCACGAGATCGGCGCGGCCAAGCCGCTTGCCCAGCTCGCGCCCGGCGATGACGCCGGCGGCGGGCCCGGAGAGCATCATATGGGCCGGATTCGCGCGCGCCGCCCGCGGGGTCGCAACGCCGCCGTCGCTGCGCATGAGCCGCAAGGGGCAACGCGCGCCGACCTCCGCCATCTTGGCCTCGACTTCGCCGAGATAGCGGCTCACGACCGAACCGACATAGGCGGCGAGCGCCGTGGTGTTGGCCCGGGGATATTCCTCGATCTGCGGATTGACGACGCTGGAGAGGTAGAGCGGCAGGGCGGGCATCGCCTCGGCGAGAGCGTCGGCGAGCCGGCGTTCATGCCGGTCGTCGAGAAACGAGAAGTTGAGGCAGATGGCCACGGCCTCCGGCTTGAGGGCCGCGACGGCAGCCACGACCCGGGCGATCTCGGCCTCTTGCAAGGGTTCGACCACGGCCCCGAAGGCATCGAGACGCTCGCGCACTTCGACCACCCGGGCGCGGGGCACGATGGGCTCCGGCTTCTGCTGGCGCAGCGGATAGAGCTTCGGGCGCTGCTGGGTCCCGATCTCCAGGATGTCGCGGAATCCTTCCGTGACCAGGAGCACGGTGCGCGCGCCTGTCCGGGTCAGGAAGGCGTTGGTCGCCACCGTGAAGCCGTGAACAAAGAGATCGACATCGCCCGGCGAGAGTCCCGCTTCGCCGGTGATGCGCGCGATGCCGGTGGCGATGGCGTCGGCGCTCCCGCGCCGGCCCGAGGGCAGCTTCTCGATCAGAGTCCGTCCCGTCGCGCCGTCGATCAGGACCAGGTCGGTGAAGGTGCCGCCGACGTCCGCCGCAAGAAACCGCACCAGACAGCCCCCCAAGAGAGCAAGCTTTGGCCTGCCCAGAACTCGAAATACTCAGGTCACCCTAAGACCTGGAGCGTCCAATCGACGACCGTTGCGTTCGGTTTCGTCCGCTTCCTCTGGCGCGCTCGCAGATGGCCAAGCGCGTCGCGCAAGGTCCGTTCAGTCGGCTCCCTATTTATTCACGGATATCACGTGTTTTATCTGTCGGCAAGGGCTTTCACCGATGTTGAGTGACTGACCAATCAATCATTTTCGTGCGCGGCGACTTGCGTCTAATTTGCCGGAAGCAGCGCCGCTTTGGGCTTCGCACGCGATCCGTCGTTTCGGCGCGGCTTGGCGCCGAACTCCTTTGGAAACAGAGTGCGCAGATAGCACTTGCACGCTTCCCGAGAACGCTCGCGCTTCGCCGGATCGCTTCCGGCGACCTGATGATACAGCCAGAATCCGTCGATCATGGCATTGAGGCCCCGCGTCACAAGTTCGGCGTCCGCACTGATGTCTTTCTCGAGCAGGATCTCGCCGATGATTTTACCCACCGTGCTGACATATCGCTCCTTCATGGCGGCGCAACGCTGCTGATAGGCGGAATTCCGCGGCGCCTCCGCCCAGTACGCCATCCATACGGCGATCCTCTTCTTGTTGGCGACCCGTCGGTCGAAATCTGCGTCCAGCACCGCCGCGAGCCGAGCGGACGGCGAGGATCCCGCCGCCCTTAGGGCGCGTTGCAGGACCAGATCGTAGTTCTCGAGCAGCGCATTGAGGGCCGCAAGCAGCAGACGATCCTTGGACTTGTAGTGGAACGAGACGACGCCATAGCTGCACCCGGCTTCGGACGCTATCTGGCTGAGCGTGATGCCGGTGATTCCCTTGCGCGCGATCACGGCGATCGTGGCATCCAGAAGACTTCGCCGCCGCTGCTCAAGCGCTTGCCGATGCCGTGCCGACGCTGGTTTGCGGGATTTCATTCGGCTCGCTCAGTCAGAAACAGAGGGCCCGATACGGGAGTGCGGTAGGTTAGTCGCCTGCGGCGAAGGCTGTCAATTTGGGTCGGGCCGAGGCAGTCTTGGCCGGCCGCTTTCCACCCGCGACCCGGCAGCCTCAAGGGACCGACACCATGGCGCATCACTTCGTCTGCCTGACATTCGATTACGACAACACCTCGGCCAAGATCGCGGCAGGGATGACCACGCCGACGGCGATCTCACGGGGCGAATTCGGGGTCGTCGGCACGGAGCGCCTGCTGGCGCTCCTCCGCCTGCGCGGCATCGCCAGCACCTGGTTCATTCCGGGCCACAGCATCGAGAGCTACCCCGCCTCCTGCGCCCGCATCGTGGAGGCCGGCCATGAGATCGGCCATCACGGCTGGACCCATCGCACGCCGGTTTCGCTGTCGCGTGAGGAAGAGGAGCGCGAGCTCATCCGCGGCAATGAGGCGATCATTCGCCTTGCCGGGCGCCCGGCCCGCGGCTATCGCTCGCCGTCCTGGGACCTGAGCCCCCATTCCATCGCCCTGCTGCTGAAGCACGGCTTCGTCTATGACAGCAGCCTCATGGGCCACGACTACCTGCCCTACCAGGCGCGCGAGGGCGACGTCGTGACCCTTCTGGAGCCGTTCCGCCCGGGCAAGGATACGGACCTGATCGAGATGCCCATCAGCTGGAGCCTCGACGACTATCCGGCCTTCGAATACAGCTACGGCGACAACATGCTCCAGCAGGGGCTGATGAATGCCCGGCTGGTGGGCGAGAACTGGTTCGACGACTTCGCCTATATGCGCGACCACTGCGACTGGGGCGTGCTCACCTATACCTTTCATCCGCACATCATCGGCCGGGGACACAGGATGCTGATGCTGGAGCGCCTGATCGGCCAGCTCGCCGAAGCGGGCGCCATGTTCGTCACCATGGAGCGGGCGGTCGAGGAATACCGCCAGCGCTTTCCCTCCGGGCGCGGCGAGCCGGCACGATGAAGGAAATTCAAACAAGGGAGAAACCTGCATGAGTTTCGATTTCAAGGGCAAGCGCGCGATCGTCACCGGCGGGAGCCGCAGCATCGGGCGCCAGATCGCCCGCCAGTTCGCCGAGGCCGGCGCGGCGGTCTCCATCTGCGCCCGCGGCGAGAAGGGTCTGGCCGACGCTCGCGCCGAACTGGCCCGCTTCGGAGGCAAGGTGCACGCCGCGCGCTGCGATCTCGCCGATGGCGCCGCCGTCGCCCGTTATATCGGCGAAGCGGCCACGGCGCTTGGCGGCATCGACATCCTGGTCAACAATGCCTCGGGCTACGGCAACGCCGAGGAGGAGGCCAACTGGGCCGCCTGCCTCGCCGTCGATCTGATGGCGACGGCGAGGGCCTCGCGGGCGGCGGTGCCGGTCATGGCGAGCGCCGGCGGCGGAGCGATCGTCAACATCTCGTCGATTTCGGGGATGAAGCCCGCATCCTCCGATCAGCCCTACGGCGCCGCCAAAGCGGCGCTGATTCAATACACGACCAGCCAGGCGGCGGTGCTCGCCGGCAAGGGCATCCGGGTGAACGGGGTGGCGCCGGGTTCGATCGAAGCGCCGGGCGGCTATTGGGACATCGTCAAGACCGAGGACCGCGCGCTCTACGACCAGGTGGTCCGCGGCATTCCCTTCGGGCGCCACGGAAGAACCGATGAGGTCGCGAACACGGTGCTGTTCCTGGCCTCTCCGCTCGCCAGCTGGATCACCGGCCAGACCATCGTCGTCGATGGCGGCCAGATTCTGCGGACGACGTTGTAGGCGAGCGGGGCGATCAGCCGGCGAGCGCCACGCCTGCGAGCCGGCCGATGGCGAAGGTGATGGCGGCCGCTGCATAGCCGATGAGGATCTGGCGAAGGCAGGAAGACAGAGTGCTGCGCCCGGTGAAGAGCGCGGTGCCGGCGCCGATGAGGGCCAGCGCCGCGCCGCTGAGTGCGAGGCTCGCCACCAGGCCCGCGGTCTCGTTCAGCAAGAAATAGGGTACCACCGGAAAGATGGCGCCGAGGCAGAACAGCCCGAAGGAGGCGGCCGCAGCCGTCCAGGCAGAGCCGCCGAGGTCTTCGGGATCAATGCCCAGCTCCTCCCGCACCAGGGTGTCGAGGGCCGTATCCTTGTTGGCCATCAGCTTTTCCGCGAGCGTGCGCGCCTCGGCCTGGCCCAGGCCCTTGGCCTGGTAGATCAGGACCATCTCGTCTAGCTCTTCCTCGGGCACGGTGCGAAGCTCCTCGGATTCAATATCGATCTGACGCTGGTTGAGTTCGCGGGAGCTGGTGACCGAGAGCCATTCGCCCATGGCCATGGAGCAGGCTCCGGCCACGAGGCCGGCGATGCCGGTGAGCAGGATGTTGCGGGCCGAGGCCTCCGCGCCGGCCACGCCCATGACCAGGCTCAAATTGGAGACGAGGCCGTCGTTGGCGCCCAGCACCGCAGCGCGCAGCGCGTTGCCGCCGGACCGGTGCCCGCCTTCCAGCCGGGCGAGAGCCCCGCCGGACAGCCCGCCGAACTCGCCTATGACAGCCTTGATGATGCGGTTGTGGGATCGCTCGGCCGCAGGCAGCCCGCCGCTCACTGCTTCCGGCTGCTGGTCATAGTGCTGGACGTCGCGGCTCTCAAGCTTGCTTACCGTCGACAGAACGAAGGCCGGGCCGAAACGCAGCGCCAGCCAGCCGAGCGCCCGGCCGCGCCAACCGCGCCGGACATGCCCGATCTTGACGCCGATGCGGTCGAGCTCTTTGTGCCAGAACTCGGCATGGGCCTCCTCCACCGCGGCCAGCCGTCGGTAGACCTCGCTGACCCGCGGATCGGTCTCGGCATCGGCCAATGCCCGGTAGAGTCCGGCGCTGTCCACTTCGCCCTTGAGGTTGGCGCGGTAGCGCGCTGCTGCTTCCTTCTGCCCTGTCACTGCTCGCGTCCCTGGCTCGCGTCCTTGCCTACTGCTTCGATCCTAGCAGCTTCGCGGCGCTCTCGCTGTCCTAAGGCGGATAGTGGAACAGGGATCAGCTTCTACTTTGCCGCGCGGCCGTGGCGTGGGACGTCAGCAGGGCGATGGTTTCCCTACGGAATTCCGGCTAACATCCGCGCCGTTTTCGCCGGGCATTGGGGGCCTCGCATGCGTATCGTCGAGCAGTTTCCACAGCAAATTCGCATGTTCGACGATGTCCGGATCCCGCTTTCGGACGGGGTTCATTTGGCCGCTCGAATCTGGCGGCCGGTCGAGTCCGATCGCAATCCGGTGCCGGCGATCCTGGAATATCTGCCTTACCGGCGCCGGGACGGCACGGCCGAGCGCGATTACCTCACGCATCCCTATTTCGCCGGCCATGGCTATGCCGCGGTCCGGGTGGACATCCGCGGCAGCGGCGACAGCGAAGGTGTGCTCCTGGGCGAATATCTGAAGCAGGAGCAGGACGACGCGATCGAGGTGATCGCCTGGCTCGCGGCCCAGCCATGGTGCAGCGGTTCGGTCGGCATGATCGGCATCTCCTGGGGCGGCTTCAACGGGCTGCAGGTGGCGGCCCGCCGGCCGCCGGCCTTGAAGGCCATCGTCACCATCGCCTCCACCGACGACCGTTATGCCGACGACATCCATTTCATGGGCGGCTGCCTGTTGGGCGACAAGCTCGGCTGGGGCTCGACCATCTTCTCCATCAACGCGGCCCCGCCCGACCCGGCGATCGTGGGCGAGCGCTGGCGCGAGCTTTGGCTTCAGCGCCTGGAGGGCAACGGCCTCTGGGCGCTGGAATGGCTGAGGCACCAGCGCCGCGACGATTTCTACAAGCAGGGCTCGGTTTGCGAAGATTGGACGGCCATCCAATGCGCCGTCTATGCCGTGGGCGGCTGGGCCGACGGCTATACCAATCCGGTGTTCCGCCTGCTCGCCAATCTGCAATGCCCGAAGAAGGGCCTGGTCGGACCCTGGGCCCACAAGTACCCCCATTTCGGCCGGCCGGGGCCGGAGATCGGCTTCCTGCAGGAATGCCTGCGCTGGTGGGACCAGTGGCTGAAAGGCAAGGAGACCGGGATCATGAAGGAGCCGGCCTTGCGCGTCTGGCTGGAAGACCCCGCGCCGCCGCACTCCCATCACGAAACGCGGCCCGGGCGCTGGGCGGCCGAGGAAGCCTGGCCGAGCCCGCGCATCAAGGCGAAGCGCTGGTCGCTGGCCCGGGGCCGGCTCGCCGAAGGATCCGCGCCCGACGAGGCGATGACCATCCGTTCGCCGGAGACCGTGGGGCTCGCGTCGGGTTCCTGGTGCCCCTACGGCCTCGGCCATGATCTGCCCACCGACCAGCGGATCGAGGCCGGCGGCTCCCTCGTCTTCGACACCGACCCGTTGGCCCTGGATTTCGACATGCTGGGCGCGGCGGTGGTGGAGCTGGACGTCGCGGCCGACAAGCCGGTCGCCAAGCTCGCCTGCACGTTGTCGGAAATCCTGCCGGATGGCGCGGTGGCGCGGATTTCCTATGGCCTGCTTAATCTGACCCACCGGGAGAGCCACGAGCACCCGACGCCGCTTGAGCCGGGCAGGCGCTATCGCGTCAAGGTCCAGCTCAACGACGCGGGCCATCGCTTCGCCGCCGGCACGCGGATTCGCCTCGCAATCTCCAGCGCCTATTGGCCCGTCGCCTGGCCTTCGCCCGCGCCGGCGACGCTGACCATCCATGGCGGGCAAAGCGGCCTCAGCCTGCCGGTGCGCCCGCCGCGGGCGGAGGATGCGATGCTGGCGCTCTTCCCGGAATCCGAGGCTTCGGCGCGGCTGAAGCGAAGCTTCCTGGAGCCGCCCTTCGAGCGGCGGACCATCACCACCGACCGGGCGACCGGCGAGGTGGTCTATGAATGGTCGGAGGGGGACGGCACCTATCGCATCGAGGACATCGATCTCACGGTCTCCATCCGCCGCACGCGCCGGGTCTCGATCCTGCCCGATGACCCCAATTCGGCGCGGGCCGAAATCCGCTGGCAGCGCGCCTATTCCCGGGGAAACTGGCGCGCCGCGGCCGAGAGCACGACAATTCTCACCGGCGACCGGGAGAACTTCCGGCTGGTCGCCAGTATGGACGCCTATGAGGGGGAGAGTAGAGTGTTCTGTCGAAGCTGGGACGAGCGCATCCCGCGCGACCTCAACTGAGGCGGACATTCACGCGAGGCTTGGAAACTGACTGCAACGAACACTGGCTGCAACGAACAACGGGAGAGATGAAGCTATGACGACCAATCCGACCAATCGGGGTATGACGCGCCGGCGGCTCCTCCAGGGGGCAGCGGTAGCGGGCGTGGCCGTGGCCATGGAGCCGCGCTATTCGCTGGCTGAAGGCGGCAGCGTGCTGCGCGTGCGTTCCTATTCCGACATCCAGAACCTGGACCCGGCCTTCCGCACGGCCGAGCCGGACAGCGACGTGATGGGCTGCATTTTCGT
>Ga0209415_10011356_pt1 | contig 15012 bp, 11 predicted proteins | sample PeaSoiSIISIP2007_FD_187696 | JGI IMG/M metagenome (GOLD analysis project Ga0209415, IMG submission 187696) | Peat soil microbial communities from Weissenstadt, Germany - SII-SIP-2007 (SPAdes) (version 2) | ecosystem: Environmental > Terrestrial > Soil > Wetlands > Peat | place: Germany...
CGCGAGCGCACGCCACGACGAACGGCGACAGAACGACGACGAGCGCGCGGAAGCGCGAATCGAACCCCTCCACCTAGAGAGGCTCGATGACCGGCGCGTCCGCCCGCGTCGCCGTCACGAGCGATCCCTTCGGCAGCGGCCGCCATCGCCCGCGGAGCTCATCGTCGGCGTCGCCCGCGATCATCGTGAAGTGCATCCGGGCGAGCTCCGGGGCGCGACGACGAAGCTCTGCGTCGTCACCGATGATCATGTCCGCGTCCATCTTGCCGCTCAGCTCGCGAAGGTACATCCGGCTCGCGTCGAGGTCGTTCTTGTGGACGGCGACGAGCGTCTCTCCGTTCGTGACGAGCACGTTCACGCGCCCGGGGCCTGCGGCCACCTCCGCCGCCATGCCGTCGATGACCGCGAAGCTCGCGCGGACCGCCTGCCCCACCGCGACCGGATCGATCGGCTGCTCACCCAGCTTGCCCGCGTCGTGGAGGAACGAGAGGAACACGTGGAACACGAGCTCGGCGTCGGTCTCGCCCCGGATGTTTCCTCGGAGGAAGCCCGGTACCGTCGCGAGCAGGCGCTCGCGGAGCGAGTCGAACCCAGGGAGCGTCCCCGTTTGAGCGAACAGCCACTGGCGGTACCGGAACGGGTGCGTGTTCTCGCTGCGCAGCGCGCCGACCGTCGCCGAGCGCACGTGCCCGATGAGGACGTCGGCCCGGACGTCGCCCGCGAGCTGCGCCATGTCGATGATCTCGTGATCGTCGAGCGGCCGCCGCCGCATGAGCACCTCGCCACCCTGATAGAAGCCGATCCCCCATCCCAGAGGTGACGGCGCCGAGGGCCCCGTGGAGGACGTGATCGGACGCGCACGGACCCGCAGCGCCTCGGACTCGAGGGCCAGGATGCGGCCCGCGAGATCAGGACGGTTTCCGATGAGCCCGAGCAGACGCGCCATCCACGACTTCCTTTCCGCGAACCCTCTATACGTATCTCAATAAGACCTGGACGCTGAGTATCAAGTCGTCGGCGTCTCTTGTCGCGGTGGCGCTTCCGCCGCCTCGATGCGCGCAAAGAGTGCGTCCGTCCTCCGACGGGTCCGTTGCTCCAGCCGCGCCGCGTAGGCGCGTACGACCGTAGGCGCGAGTGCCGCGAGGACGACCGCAGCAGTCCATACGGACACGTGGAACGAAAGATTCACGGTGTGCGCTCGAGCCCGGCGAGAGCCGGCCCGAGCTCCCTCCATGAATCTGCCACATCCACGGGCTGCACGCACCGACGACGTGCGGACACGCTCAGTGCGGCGCGGTGGTCTCGTGTCCCGACGGCGGCACGACGAACGGCACGACGTGCTCCTTGGCCTCGAACGCGCTGCGGTAGGCGGCGGCGGCGTGCTGCGTCGTGAACGGCCCCACGCGCACCCGGTACCACGTCCCGCGACCCGGGACGTGCGCCTCGACGACGTACGACTTGTGACCACGAGCGCGCAGCTGGTCGGAGAACTGGCTGGCCTCGGCCTGGGTGCGGAACGAGCTCACCTGGAGCTGGTAGCCGCCATCGTGTCCCGCGCCGACCGAGGGAGGGGCCGCGACCTGGATTTGAGCGCTGTCCGTGGCGGCGCGCGTCATCGCGTCTCGCGGCCGCGTCACCACCGGCGTCGCCTCCAGCACCGTCTGCGCCGGAACCGGCGCGACCGCGACGACGCTGAGACGGTCGGTCGGCGGTGGAGGACTGACGAGCGTGGAGTTCACGGACGTTGCCGCGGGACCCGTCTGCGCCCGCACCGCCGCGAGCGCCGTCGTGGTCGACTTCTCGTCGCTGAGGATCGACGGGAACGTCACGTCCTGCGCGTTGAGGTCGGTCGGCTTCACCGCGGGCGCCGCCGGAGGCCCCTTGTGCGTCTTCTGCGCGACGAGATCCGCGAGTGGGTCGACGGGCGCCACGGCGGTCGCCGTCCTCCTCCCGCCGAGCGCGAGCGTCGCGAAGACGATGCAGGCGCCACCGAGGGCGACGATCGCCAGGCTCGCCGCCCGAGGCATTCGCGATCCGTCGTCCTCTTCCTGGATCTGCTCCAGGTTCCTCACCGACCCTTGCTCGATCATGCGCATCTCCCGTGGCTCAAGGTGCCTCATCCGTTGCTTCCGTCGGCAGCGCGTCGTCTTCGTCCGCGGGCAGCGCCTCCGGGCGATCCATCCGCTCGGGCGCCGCGATCCCCAGGAGGTCGAGCGCCGCCGCGTAGACGACCCGGATCGCCGCGATCCACGCGAGCCGCGCCGCGGTCTTGCCGTGGTCCCAGCTCTTCTCCCAGCCTGCCGCCTGCCGCTGCGACTCCTGCGGGAGGATCGGGTCCTCCTTCAGCCGCGTGAAGTAGCTCTGGAACTCGCGCGCGAGCTCCTGCACGTAGAACACGACGCGGTGCGGCTCCCGACCGTTCGAGGCGTCCCGGACGATCTCGGGGAACTCGGCGAGGCGCAGGGCGATCCCGAGCTCGTCGGTGTGCGCGAGCTTCGACCACTCGGCAGGCGTGAGCGGGCGCACCGCGGGGACGAAGCCGAGGCTCGCCGCCTTGCGCAGGATGGAACAGAGGCGCGCGTGGCCGTACTGGACGTAGAAGACGGGGTTGTCGAGTGAGCTCTTCTTGGCAAGGTCGAGGTCGAACTCGACGTTGGTGTTCGCCGAGCGCGAGAGGAAGAAGAAGCGGAGCGCGTCTCGGCCCGCACCGACGCGTCCGGCGGCCTCGTCGATCTCGAGAACGACCTCTTCGGCCGTCACGATGTTCCCGGCGCGCTTGGAGAACTTCACGAGCTGCCCCTCGCGGTAGATGAAGACCAGCTGGTAGAGGAGCGCCTCGAACCGCGAGGACGGCAGACCGAGCGCCTCGAGCGCGTTCCGGACACGCGCGACGTAGCCATGGTGGTCCGCGCCGAGGAACGTGAGGAGTCGGTCGTAGCCTCGGCTGACCTTGTCGGCGTGGTAGGCGATGTCGCTCGCGAAGTACGTGAACGCGCCGTCGGACTTCTGCACGACGCGGTCCTTGTCGTCGGTCCCCTCCCCGCTCGCGACGAAGAAGCGCGCGCCGTCCTTCTTCACGAGGTGGCCGCTCTGCTCGAGCTGCGACAGCGCGACGGACACGAGCCCCCACCGGTGCAGCGACTCCTCGCTGAACCAGACGTCGAACTCCACGTCGAGGTCCTTCAGCGTTCGCTTGATGCCGCGGAGCGCGTCCGACCCGGGGATGCCGCGAAGCGTCCACGTGACGCACGTCCGCGCGAGGCTCTCCCTGTCTCCGCGGAGCGCGTCCGGGTCGACCTCTTGTAGCCAGCGCGCGAGCTCGGCGACGTACGCCCCTCCATACCCGCCCTCCGGCGCCGGGCGCCCCTCGGAAGCGGCGAGCACGCTGTCGGCGAAGACCCGCGTCTGGTTGCCGAAGTCGTTGATGTAGTACTCGCGGACGACCCGGTTGCCGGTCGCCTCGAGGAGCCGCGCGACAGCGTCGCCGAAGATCGCGCCGCGCGCGTGGCCGACGTGCATCGGGCCGGTCGGGTTGGCGCTGACGAACTCGAGGTTGATGCGCTCGCCGGTGGCCGCGGGAGAGCGCCCGTAGCCGCGGCCCGCAAGGAGGATGTCGCCCAGCTCGGCGTGGAAGGCCGCGGGCTGCAGGCGCAGGTTCACGAAGCCCGGGCCGGCGACGTCGGCCGTGCGGACGACCGAATCTCCGGCGAGGGCCTTCACGAGCGACTCGGCGACGGCGCGCGGCGGCTTCCCCACGCGCTTCGTCAGGACCATCGCCGCGTTCGTCGCGAGGTCGCCGTGCTCGGCGCGCTTCGGCCGCTCGATGGACCACGCGGGGGCGGCGCGCACGACGTCGAGGCCGGCGTCCCCGAGCTCTCCGGCCACGGCCGCGCGCTCGAGCGCCTCCGTCACCGACTCGCGCACCTTGCTCAGAAGAGACATCGTCCACGTTCTCGCTAGCGCCTGGGGACTCAGCCGGCCAACTTTCCGAGGAGCGAGCCAGCGAGCCCGAGCAATGCTAGATCCGCGCACGATGGATCGACGCACGCGGGTTCGAGCGGGGTTCTTGGTCGGCTTCGTGGCCTTGCCGGCCGCCGCCGCCGCGATCGCCTGCAGCACGACGCTCCAGGGGACGCTCGACATCGTCACCGGCCCCGACGACGGCTTCGCCGAGAGCCCGAAGCCGACGAAGCTCATCGTCCAGCTCATCGGCCCGGACGCGACCACCACCATCGGCGAAGCGAGCCTCCCCACCAACGCCGCCCTCACCCTGCCGCCGCAGGCCAGCGACACCGTCGATATCCTCCAGATCACCGGGTTCCAGGCCGACGGCGCCGCGGTCGTCTCGGGCACGACCATCCCCGTCGCGCTCGACCAGCTGGCGGGCATCACGCTGAACATCTTCGTCCAGCGCACGGGGCAGTTCTCGAGGCTCCCCTCGGCGGACGGCGGGACGGGCATCTTCGAAGGGGGGACGTACGCGAACCCGCTCCTCACGACGCTCTACGGGCGTTACCTGCTCATCACGGATGGCAACGGGCACGGCACGTCGACCCAGCTCTACGACACGCTCACGTGGACGGTCGATCCTGCCCCTCCACCTCTCGCGACGGCTCCGCTTTCGATCGCCTACGTCGACACGTACACCGGGAGCGACGCGGCGCCCGACGGCAGCGAATCGGTCGCCGCGCTCCTGACGCTGGGAAAGAACGGCACCGCCAACTGGCTCAACATCACCAACTCGACGAGCGTCGACGCGGAGGTGTTCGCGGACGCGCTCGCTCCGAAGCCGTGGGCCGTTCAAGGAGGCTCCTTCGCCGACATCGCGGGTGGGCAGACGATCTACGACCCCGACGACGGCAGCTCTTACATCGTCGGCGGAACCCGTTCGTCCGGGAAGCCCACGGCACAGGTGCTCCGCATCTCGAACACGGGCGTCCCCAGCGCGATCGCGATGAACGCCCCTCGCCTCGGCGCGGCCGCGGCGTACGTTCCGGGCCAGGGCCTCTATGTCTTCGGCGGGAACGCCGCGACCGACGCCGGCGCGTCCGAGTCGGGCATCGAGTACATCGTCGGGGGCACCTCCAAGGTCTTCGCCATCTCGAACGTCCCTGCCGACACGACGACCGGCGCGGGCGCAGTGGCGCTCGACGCGTACACCATCCTGCTCGCGGGCGGTGTGACCCCGAAGGGGGAGCCCGCGCCCGTCCGGCTCATCTCGGTCGGGAACCTCGGGAGCGGGGGCGACGCGGGGATCGTCACCTCCTCGCTGCCGGTCACCCTCACCCACGCGCAGACCTTCGCGCTCACCCCCACGACCCCGCCGAACCGCTGGTCCGCCATCGTCATCGGCAGCGAGAAATCGGGCGCATCCTCCGCCTACCTCCTGACGGCGAACGGCGCGACCCCCGTCGACTTCCGGGTCACGCGGATGAACGCCCAGGGCATCATCTTGCCGAACGGGAGCCTCGCGGTCGTCGGCGGCGACTCGGGGACGGTCGAGAGCTTCATCCCGTAGGTCTCCCGTAGGCCTCTGGCGTCGAGGCGTCAGGTCACGATCCCCCGAACCGTGGCGACCGCCGCCATGAGAGGCGCCGCGACGCTCGCGCCTGGCCACACGATGCAACGCTCGAGGATCCCCGCTCCCTCGACACGCGCCCCCCGGCCGACGATGCACTCGCGCAGCGTCACCCCCTCCGCGACCTCGGCCCCCTCGCCCACGAACGACCCGGCGCCGCGCGCGCGCAGCCACGCGAAGCTTGCGGCCTGGTAGTCCGCGAGCGTCCCGATGTCGTCCCACGCGACGTCCCCCGGGTCGAACGCGCGCAGCGTGCGCCCCTCGCGCATCGCCGGGAGGTACACGTCACCGACGAGGCACCCTTCCTCCGGCAGCCTCCCTCGCAACCTCTCACCCACCACATGAACCCCGAGGAACGCCCCTCCCGACACCTCACCGGGCGCGGTCGTCTCGCGGCGCAACCTCACGATTCTCCCCGCGACGTCGGTCCCGACGTTTCCGTCTCCCGCGGCGAGCGGGCGAACCGCGAGGGTCGCGTCGGCCTCACGGTGCGCGCCGAGGAGGGCGGCGGGCGAGAGGGAGCTGACGATGTCCCCGTTCCAGACCAGCACCGGACCGGTGCCGAGGAGCTCCGCCGCGTGGCGGAGCCCCCCCGCCGTCCCGAGGATCCGCGCCTCTTCCGACACGTGAACGTCCGGGGCCGAGGACGCGACGAACGCCCGGAGGTCGGCGACGCGATGGTGGGCGTTCGCGACGACCGTCCGCGCGACGGGGCGGACCGCCGCGAGGATGTGCTCGAGGGCGGGGCGGTCACCCAGCGGAAGGAGCGGCTTGGGGAGCCAATCGGTCAGAGGGCGGAGCCGGGTGCCGAGCCCGGCCGCGAGGACGAAGACGGGGGCCGGCATGCGTCGAGCCGGGAGCTTACCCCATCACGGCTCATGCGGGGTTTGCCGGCCGCCTACCGTGGCGCCCGCGACGGGTCGCCTCCATCCCCCGTGACGTCCCCCGCGTCGCGCTGGCGCATCGAGAACACCGCCGACAGGGCGATCACACCGACCATCGTCGCGCTGAACATCGTCGGGGAGAGCGCCGGCTCGGCGAGCATGGCCCCGGTTGCGAGCGCACAGATCGACGCTCCCCACCACGCCCAGCGCAATCCGAGGAGCCCCACGATGGCGAAGACGAAGGCCTGGAGCAGCATGTCCGTCGTGAGCACGGCCGAAATGGTCTCGCTCGAGAGGAGCGCGATGGCGCGGTGCGCAGAGAGGACCACGACATCGAGGAAGAAGACGGAGGTCAGGCGCCGGTTGATCGCGTTCTTGAGCAGCGTCCCGCGCGCGCAGGCAAGCGTGACGACGGCGAGCGCGACGACGCCGGCGGAGATGACGAACGAATCCTTCACGGTCACGGTGGAGGCGCGCCCCGTGAGCCCGAGGTAGGCGCCGACGGAGATCACGACGACGGCGATGCCCAGGAAGGCCGTGGTGCGTCCGCGCGCCGAGACGCTGAGGTCGTTCTCGCGCTCGATCGACGCGAGGTGCTCTTCGCGCTTCGCGCGAAGGGCGAGGGATCGCTCGAGCGCCACGACGCGCTCCTCGAGATCCCCGGGCGGCTCACGGAGCTCGCGCATGAGGGCACGCGCGGCCGGCGCGTTCTCTTGCTCGATCTCGAGCGCGACCATCGCCACGATGCACTCGTCGAGGCCCGCCTGTGCCGCGCGGTTCCCCTCCCAGTCGCGGAGAGCCTGCGTGAACCCGAAGCGGCACTCCACGAAGCGCTCGCGGGCACGGTGGCGCGCGTCGTCACCGCCGGGCGTGGCGAGCAGATCGCGCAGCTCGTGGAGGCGCTCGGCCGTCCGCTCGGCGAGCGCCACGGAGCTCCGGTGGCGGAGGTGCTCGGCGAGCTCGGTTCGAAACGCGAGCGCGCTCGCAGGCCGCATCGCCGGGGAGACGTGCGTCGCGCGCACGACGAGGTCCGCCAGGTCCGACGCGACACCGTCCGGGAACGTGGGGGGCGCCGACACGTATGCGGCCAAGAGCGCCTGACGCAGCGTGTCTCCGGCGTGGCGCGGGCGCCCCGTCAGCACCTCGTAGAGCGTCGCGCCGAGGAGGTACACGTCGGTTCGCGCGTCGATGGATCCGACGTCGCCCGTCACCATCTCCGGGGCCATGTACGCGGGCGACCCCACGACCGCGTCCTGCCCCTCGGCCGTCCGGTCCCCGTCCGTTCGCGCGCGCGACAGCGCGATCCCCCAGTCGACGAGGTACACCTCGCCGAACTCGCCGATCATCACGTTCGCGGGCTTGACGTCGCGGTGCACGACACGGCGGCTGTGCGCGAAGTGGAGCGCGTTGGACACGCTGATGAGCACCTCCACGTGCCACGCGGCGCGGTCGTCCGCGTTCGGCAGCTTGGCCCAGAACGGATGGTCCGGGTTCGCGATGAGCTCGTACCACGCCACCCCCTCGATGCGCTTCATGACGAGGACCGGGCGCCCCGCGTCGTCGACCCCGAGCGCGTGAACGGGGATGACGCTGGGGTGCTCGAGCGACCCGGTGATGAAGCCCTCGGTGAGGAGCGAGGCGGCGACGCCTCCGTTTTCGGGCCCCTCGTGGAGCACCTTCACGGCGACGTCTCGACCGAGCGATCGCTGCTGCGCCAGGAGCACGCGTCCCATGCCCCCCTCGCCGAGGACGGCGACGGCGACGAGATCGGGGACGTGACCCCCCGAGGCGGCGTCATGGGCTCGGTTCGTCCCCCCCGCGGCGCCGGTGAGGGCGATCGACATCCGCGGCAGAGAGTGGAGCGAGGGGGGCGTCGCGGTCACGCGCGGCGGGGTGGCGGCCTGGGTCGCGGCCAGCATCGCTTCGCGCGTGATCGTCGAACGAGGTGCGTGCTCCCGCAGCGCATCGAGGCGCAGGGTCTCCCAGAGGGTCGCGAACGGCGCTCGATCGTCCAGAGGGGTCCCGTCGGCCACGGGGCATCAGAAGCGCAAAGCGGGGCGCAAGTCGAGGGCGGACGTCGCCTGCTTCCTGCCGCGATGCGCGCAGCCCGCACGCGAGATGCGGACGCGGGTGCGTCCGCCGAACGCGAGGGTGTAATCTTCATCACGCGATGACGATCCGGGGCGCGGAGGGGTTGAGCGAGCGGGACATGGGGCAGCTCATCGAGCGGGGCGCCCGCGTCGTCGTCTTCAGCTACTGCATCTCGGTCCTCGTCATCACGTTCCGGCGCTCGGCGACCGTCCTCGTCCATCCAGGCCGCAGCGCCGTCGCGGCGGGGATGCCCTACACGCTCCTCTCCCTCTTCGCCGGGTGGTGGGGCTTCCCGTTCGGGCTCATCTTCACGCCGATCGCGATCCTCCAGAACCTCGGCGGCGGGCAAGACGTCACCGCGCAGTTCCGCGCGAGGATCGGCCCGCCGGCAGGGCCGACGCCGCTGATGCTTGCTCCAGGGCGGAGCGTGCTCGTGCCCTGGTCCGACGGGCAGGTCTACCCGGGGATGGTGCTCGCCTACCGCGACGGCCAGGTGCACGTCCGCTTCGGCAACGGGACGGACCAGTGGGTGCCGGTCCAGCACGTCCGCCTGGCGTGACGCTCATCCCCCGCGGGTCAGGGGTTCTCCCAGCACACGTTCATGCCCCCGCTCGTCGGGCTGAAGGTCAAGCGCTCGTCGACCCCCACAAAGTTGCCCGCCTTCCCTGCCGCCTGCTACGGACCCCCCATGCAACGGTCTTGGCTCGCGTTCGCAGCGGCGGCGGCGACGACCGTCGTGCTCGCGCTCCCCGGCTGCTCGACCGACGCGAACAACGTCACCGCGTGCCGCCAGCTCGAGGACGCGCGGTGCACGCGCGCGCAGAAGTGCGGCATCGACCTCATGTATCCGCTCCACAACGGGACATCGGCCGCGGACGACATCGAGGCGTGCCAGCTCTTCTATTACGACGCGTGCCTGCACGGGCTCGTGACGAGCGTGGTCGTGACGGCCCCCGAGATGGACCGGTGCCTCCGCGCCATCGTCGGCGGTGAGGGGGGCGCCGGCGAAGCCAACTGCAACGCGGTCATCAACCCGCAGACGATCCCTGCCTGCGCCTGGCTCATCCCTCCCGACGCGGGAGTCGACGCGGGGGTGGACGCCGGCACGACGGCGACGCCCGACGCCACGGTCACGGTGACCCCCACCGCCGACGCGGGGGGCGACGGCGACGCGAACCCGCTCGGCCCCTGCTACCAGAGCTGCAACGACAACTGCGCCGGCGATCCGAACTGCATCTCGAGCTGCGAGACGAATTGCCAGGGGTCCTAGCCATGAACGCGCGCGGGTAGTATCCCGCGGGCATGACCAAGCACACCGACGCGCTCCGCTATCACGCGGAGGGTCGCCCCGGGAAAATCGAGGTCGTCCCGACCAAGCCTTGCCTCACGCAGCGCGACCTGTCGCTCGCGTACTCGCCCGGCGTCGCCGAGCCGTGCCTCGCGATCGCGGCGCGCCCCGACTCCGTCTTCGAGTACACCGCGAAGGGGAACCTCGTCGCGGTCGTCTCGAACGGCACGGCCGTCCTCGGCCTCGGCGACATCGGCGCCCTGGCGGGCAAGCCCGTGATGGAGGGCAAAGGGGTCCTCTTCAAGAAGTTCGCCGACATCGACGTGTTCGATCTCGAGATCGACGAGAAGGATCCGGCGAAGCTCGTCGAGATCATCGCGTCGCTCGAGCCCACCTTCGGCGGGATCAACCTCGAGGACATCAAGGCCCCCGAGTGCTTCGTCGTCGAGCAGGCGCTGAAGGAGCGCATGCAGATCCCCGTCTTCCACGACGACCAGCACGGCACGGCCATCATCAGCGCCGCCGCGATGATCAACGCGGCCGAGGTGCAGGGCAAGAAGCCGGAGACGCTGAAGGTCGTCGTGTCCGGGGCCGGGGCGAGCGCGATCGCGTGCATGAACCTCTGGCGGCTGCTCGGCGTCCAGGTCGAGAACATCGTCATGTGCGACTCGAAGGGGGTCCTGCACGAGGGGCGGCGCGGGTCGGTCGACGCCACGAAGGAGCCGTACATCCGGAAGACGAGCGCGCGCACCCTGGGCGAGGCGCTCGTCGGGGCCGACGTGCTGATCGGGCTATCGAAGGGGGGATGCGTGACGGGCGCGATGGTGAAGGCGATGGCGGACCGGCCCATCATCTTCGCGATGGCCAACCCCGACCCGGAGATCCCCTACGAGGAGGCGCGCGAGGCGCGACCGGACGCCATCATCGGGACGGGCCGCAGCGACTACCCGAACCAGGTGAACAACGTGCTCGGGTTCCCGTACATCTTCCGCGGCGCGCTCGACGTCGGAGCGCGGCGCATCAACGAGGAGATGAAGCTCGCGGCGGCCCACGCCATCGCCCACCTCGCGCGCGAGAGCGTTCCCGACCGCGTGCGAGCGGCGTACGGCGGCGAGGCGCTGCGCTTCGGCCGCGACTACATCCTCCCGAAGCCCGTGGACGAGCGCGTGCTGCTCTGGGTCGCCCCCGCCGTCGCGAAGGCCGCGATGGAGACCGGCGTCGCGAGGAAGAAGATCGATCTCGCAGAGTACCGCGACGCGCTCGAGCAGCGCCTCGGCCCTTCGCGGTCGATCATGCGGCAGATCATCCACCGCGTGGCCCACGACCCGAAGCGAATCGTGTTCGCCAAGGGGGACGACCCGCGCGTCCTCCGGGCGCTCGAGATGATGGTCGAGGACGGCATCGCGAAGCCGGTCGTCCTGGGGGACGAGGCGAAGCTCCGCGCGCAGGCGGAGGCGCTCGACGTGAAGCTCAACGGCGTGGAGTTCCTCGCGCTGGCGACGCGCCCGGAGCTCGAGGCGGACGCGAAGGAGCTGCTCCGTCAACGCGGCAGGCGCGGGATGACGGCGCCGATGGCGCGCGCGCTCCTCACGAACGACGCGACGATCGCGGGGCTCATGATGGTGCGGCAGGGGCACGCCGACGGGCTCGTCGCAGGTCTCCAGCACGGCTACCCGGAGACGATCCGGCTCGCGCTGCAGCTCGTCGGCGCCGGGCAAGGACGGCGCGCGGCCGCGGGGGTGCACGTCGTCGTGACGAAGCGTGGGCCGGTCTTCTTCGCCGACACGACGGTGAACATCTCGCCCGACGCCGCGATGCTCGCCGACATCGCGCAGATGACGGCCGACTTCGCGCGCGAGCTCGGCGTGGTGCCGCACGTGGCGATGCTCTCCTTCGCGAACTTCGGCTCGTCGCTCCACCCGGAGGCCACGAAGGTCGCGCATGCGGTTCGCATGCTCCGCGAGAGGGTCCCCGACCTCGACGTCGAAGGGGAGATGCAGGTGCAGATCGCGCTCGACCCGGCGGCGCGCGCGATGAACTGGCCGCAGGCGACGCTGCAGGGCGAGGCGAACGTGCTCATCTTCCCGAACCTCGGGGCAGGCAACACGTCCTACCAGCTACTGGGGCGCCTCGGCGGCTCTGACGAGATCGGCCCCGTGCTGCTCGGCCTCCGCAAGCCCGTCACCGTCGTGCCGCCGTCGTGCAGCGTGGAGAACATCGTGCAGATGACGGCGATGACCGCGCTGCAAGCGCTCACGAAGACGGGGAAGTTCATGTCGACCGCACCGCCGCCCAAGGTGTAGCGGAAAGACCCGAGGCTTATTCTCGCGGGCCCGCGGCGCTCCGTCTCTGCCCCCGAGCGCTTCGCCCATGGCCCGCAGCCCTTCGCCCATGGCCCGCGGCGCTTCGCCCATGACCCGCAGCCTTCGCCCATGACCCCCGAGCGCTTCACCCAAGGCCCGCGGCCCTTCGCCCGTGGCCCGCGGCGCTCCGTCTCTGCCCCCGCGCCCTTCGTCCATGGCCCGCGGCCCTTCGCCTCTAGCCCCGCGCCCTTCGCCCCTGACCCGCGGCCCTTCGCCTCTAGCCCCGCGCCCTTCGCCCATGACCCGCGGCCCTTCGCCCATGACCCGCGGCCCATCGTCCATGGCCCGCGGCCCTTCGCCCAAGGCCCGCAGCCCTTCGCCCATGGCCCGCGGCGCTCCGTCTCTGCCCCCGTGCCCTTCGCCTCTGCCCTCGCGGCCCTTCGCCTCTAGCCCCGCGCCCTTCGCCCGTGACCCGCGGCCCTTCGCCCATGGCCCGAAACCCTTCGCCCGTGACCCGCGGCGCTCCGTCTCTGCCCCCGCGCCCTTCGCCCGTGGCCCGCGGCCCTTCACCCGAGGCCCGCGGCCCTTCGCCCATGACCCGCAGCCCTTCGCCCGCGACCCGCAGCCCTTCGCCCCCGACGCCTAGGTGGCGGGTGGTCTTCGTCGAAACCAAGCGAGGCCGGCGGCGAGTCGCCCGGAGCGTACGACCGTACGCGAGGACGCTCGCTGCCGGGATCGCGCCAGGATCGGCGAAGAACACCCGTCACCTAGCCCCTGCCCTCTTCGCCGACGGTGTCCTCCTGCTCCACCGCGGCGACGGGGATACGGACTCGCGTGATGTTCGCGTGCTCTCCGAGCTCCACTCGCCAGAACGACGGCACGTCTCCGCTCCGGCACCCGAGCGTGAGCGAAGGAGCGGCGAGGATGTGGAAGTCCGAGCCGGCAGGCTGGCGCTGCTCGCTCACGTGCCGGTGGCCGTGCATGACGAGCGTCGCGCCGATGTCGTCGAGGAGCGCCGCGACGGCGGAGGCGTCGTCGAGCCGCATCCCGAACTCGGGGGGGGCGCCGCGGCCGACGCCGTGCGCGAGGGGGACGATGTGATGGTGGAAGAGCACGATGCGATGGCGCGCCTCCTTCCACTCCGCGCCGCGGGCCACGTCCCGAAGCAGCCCCATCTGAGCCTCACCGATCGCGCCGTTGTGCCGGAAGAAGCGGCGCTGCGGCCGAGCGCAGGAGTCCAGCCCGACGATCACCGCATTCGCCTCGGGGACGGCGCGGACCCACCCGCCCGTCGGACCCAGGTCGAGCCCGATGCGCCGGGCGAACCCGTTCCACGCCGCGCGCTTGCTCTCCACGGTGGCGCGCGGTCGGCCGCTGCCGGCCAGCGGGAACGCGTAGAGGTCGTGGTTGCCGGGGACGGCGAGGAGCCTCCCGCGCTCCTTCCATGCGCGGAAGACCGACTCCACGAGCTCGTAGCCGTCGCCGTCGTCCGTGAGGTCTCCGGTGACGACGACCATGTCGGGCTCGGCCGCCGCGACCGCACGCGCGGCCCGGACGAGGCGCACGTTCGAGTTCTTCGGGGTCGCCTCGAGCATCACGGCGAGCGCGCCCTCGGAGGGGAGCGACTCGGCGAGCGTCTTGGCCCGGCGCGCCTCGAGCCGGCACGCCTTCGCCGCCGCACGCTCGACAGGGTCCTGGATGTCGTCTCCCACGCCGGAGGGCACGGCGTGCGCGTAGCCCTCCGGGTCGATCAAGGTCAGCTTCGAACGCCGGGCGCCGCGCGTGTGGAGCACCTTCCAGCCCGCCTCGGACCACATCACCTCGAAGCGAGCGTCGCTCGTGTCCGCGACGCGCATGCTGCGGCGAACGATGCGCGCGCGGTCGTGGAAGGTGTCGCCGAACGTCGAGACGTGGAAGTCGGAGACGTGCGCGAGGACGAACGGGGGCGTCATGACAGGCCCGCGGGGCTCACGGGGGTCAACGCCGCGCGCTCGGGAGGCTCACATCCCCGACATGATCTTGTAGCCGTCGCCGTCGGGGACGAGGTCGAGCCGGTTGTCGGCCACCGAGTGGCGCCACTCGTCCTTCTTCACGCCCGGAATGCGGTAGCTGGCGGCGAACGTGTAGTCGACGAACACGTGCGTCGACTCCTCGAACGACACGCGTCGGTAGCGGATCTCGTAGCGGATGCCGTCGGTCTGCTGGAAGGTGTTCGTCAGGAACTCTCTCAGGCTGATGAAGTCGACGTCGTCGTCGCTGCCGATGCCGCGCTTGTGGTAGCCCGGGCTCGCGAGCTTGAGGAGCTGGCCGACGTTCTTCTCCTCCACGGCATGCCGGTACTGCTCGCAGAAGAGGATCACCTTCCGGTTCGCGGCGTTGTCGGGGACGTCGGTGTTCGGGATGAACGTCTTGGAGCACCCGGTCACGGTGAGCGCGAAGAGGAGCAGCGCGGCGAGCAACGGGAGCCCGAGGTGAGGACGCTTCGTCGAACCTTTCGCCATCGAACACCCGAACAGGAGGTTGGCCCGCGTCATTCCGCCGCCTCGGCGCATTGCCATTTCGTCAACGCCCCATGGGGCGAGCTCGCGTGACACCGGGCCGACGCTACGGCCCGAGGCGCGCGGCGTCAAATCCGTGGAGGGCATCGGCTACCCGCGGGGGGGCCATGCTGTCAGATCGACGCGTCCCCACGCCACGCTGCCCCCCGGAACAGGCGGCCCGCCCGCCGCGCGGAGGTCGGGTGAGCTCGCCTCGAGGAACGCGGGCAGGGGCGACTCGAGGAGGGGGAGGAGCGCGCGATGCCCGCACGCGACGGGCGCCGAGCTCGGACGAGGGCCGACGCCAGAGAGCGCGCGATCGACCCTCGCG
>Ga0209415_10011357_pt1 | contig 15009 bp, 4 predicted proteins | sample PeaSoiSIISIP2007_FD_187696 | JGI IMG/M metagenome (GOLD analysis project Ga0209415, IMG submission 187696) | Peat soil microbial communities from Weissenstadt, Germany - SII-SIP-2007 (SPAdes) (version 2) | ecosystem: Environmental > Terrestrial > Soil > Wetlands > Peat | place: Germany...
CCCGGAAGGTCAGTTCATGCCGGGTGACCGCCCGCTCGCCGTGTTTCCGGCCTGCCGCCGACATCTCCCATCCGGCCTCGTCCACGTACTCGCTGACGGCGGCGGGGATCGCCGGCCCGGCCGCCGGCCGCGCTAGCACGTGCCGCAGGTGCTGCCCGAGCAGTGCGCCGCAGGTGTGATCAAGCATCAAGTGGCTGGCCGCGAAGACCAGGTGGCGGGGCTGGCCTCCGGCCGTCACCAGCGCGATCCGGACCGGCCATTCCCCGCCCAGGTCGAACGGTGCCGCCGCAAGCGCAGCCGAGACGCTCACGGCCTGGGTGGCGCTGGCCCCCTCCCTCGCTTCCACGACCGGCACGCCGATTTCGCCGGACCGCAGCACGCGCTGGGCAGGTCCCTCCGGAGGAGGCACGTATACCGTGCGCAGCAAGCCGAACCTCTGCATCAGGTTCTTGACCGCATCGAGGACGTCGTCCTCGCCGAGGCCCGGCCGGAGCGCGAAGGAAAACTTGAGGTTGAGATCCTCGGTCCGCGAACCGAGCGACTCCATCAGCATGAGCATGTGCTGCTGCGCCCAGGTCAACGGCGCGGTCCTGGACTCCCGCGCCTGGCGCGTGGCAGCGAAGGCCACCCGTCTCTCGACTGCGGCAAGGCCAGGGACCGGCCTGGTGGCCACGGGGGTGTTCATGGCGGCCCCTGGACGCCATGGCGTCGCAGGAATTCGGCGAGGGACCGCAGGTCGCCGTGGGCGTCCTCGGCAAGGTCGATGTCGATGTCGAAGGTGCGCTCGATCGAATCGATCAGGCGTATCTGGGTGAGCGAGGTGACCCCGAGGGCGGAGAACGTGAGGGCGGACGCGAGGACCTCGGCGGTCGTCACCTCGCCGTCGGAGGCGTCGGCCACCATCTCCGCGAGGAACCGGGTCAGCTCATCGTCGCTCCCGCGCCGCTCCTGCGCCCAGGCGGCACCGCTCATGCCCTGTCCTGCCGAAGCCGCAGGCTGCGGGGCCGCATGTCCACCCATACCCCGTCGATGTAGCCGAGGCATTCCTGCCTCGTCCCGGTGAACCCCTCGGCCCGCCAGCCGCCTGGGATGTCCCGGGCCGCCGGCCACAGCGAATACTGGTCCTCATCGTTCACGACCACCAGGTGCGGTGCGGATTCTGTCATCGTTGTGCCTCCATAACGGACTTGTTCGCGGTGACGCGCGCGGCCCGGTGGCGAAGTGCCTCGACGCCCATCAGGTCATCGGGCATGGCGTCCGGCACCGAATCGTCGAACCGCGCGAGGGCGGGAACGCGCATGGCGATGATCGTGATCACGCCGATGGCCAGGGCGAACAGCACGTACATCAGCCCGATGCCACGGCCGGGACCGGTGCCGAGGACCGCGCCGACGCTGCCGGCCAGCGCGCCGTGCCTGGCCAGCAGCGGGTTCAGCAGCGCCGTGCCGTACGGCGCGACGACGGCGAACCCGATCGGCAGGGTGGACCAGGAGATGAGTGTGTTCAGCGCGAACACCCGGCCGTGGAACCGCTGCGGGACCTTCACCTGGACGATGGTGGCGTAGATGCCGTTGAGCAGGGTGAGGCACAGCCCCATGCCGCCCGCGCCGACGGCGATCACGATCAGGCTGGCGCGGAGGCCGGTGATCAGGCAGCAGCAGCCGAGGATTAGCGCGGACACCAGAACGCCACGCATGCGGCGGTGTCCCGGGCCGCCCCAGGCGACCATGATGAGCCCGCCGGCGAACGCGCCGAGCCCGACGGCGAACGCGATCCGGCCGGCGTCGCCCAGCCTGGCGAAAGACAGCACCAGCGGTGAGATCATCAGGAACAGCGGGGACAGGAAGACGTTGAGCACCACGAAGTACAGCAGCATCGCGACGAAGCCACGGTAGCCAAGCGAGTAGCGCAGTCCGCCGGTGATCTCGGCAAGCAGCGGCTCGCGGGGCCGCCACGGCATTGTCGACGGGAAGCGGACCAGCGCCGCGACGACGATGGCGATCGCGTAACTGGCCACGTCGAGGGCGAGGATGCCCTTCAGGCCCACGGCGGCGACGAGCCCGACGGCTATCACGGGGACCAGCAGCTGCGCGGTGCCGAAGGCCAGCTGGACCACCCCGTTGGCGTGACCGAGGTAACGCTTGGGCACCAGCTGCGGGACCGCCGACGCGTAGGCGATCCGCTGGAAGGCCAGGGCCACGGACAGGCAGCCGAGCAGCAGGTAGATCTCGGGAACCCGCAGCCGCCCAGTCCACAGCAGCAGGCTGAAGACCAGCTCGCACCCGGCCGCGGCGCCGTCGCCGGCGAGCATCACCCGGCGGCGGCTCGACCGATCGGTGACCGCACCCGCGAACGGCGCCACCAGCAGGCCAGGAACCAGTCCGGCCACCGCCATCAGGGCGAACTGGCCGACCGACCCGGTGGCCAGGTAGACCCACAGCGGGACCGCGAACGCAGTCAGTGCCGACCCGGTGGCCGAGACCAGCTGGCCGGCCGCGACCCAGAGGAAGCGCCGCATGCTCGGCTCGGGTCCCGGTGCGGCCTTTGATGATGATTCAGAACGGCTTGTGGTGACTGCCTCGTCAGCCGTTGCTCTGGACGCGGCGTGCAGCCACCAGGTGGCATCTGGCCCCCGGCCCGCCTTAGTGAGCGACTCGGCCTGCCCGGCGGCCAGGGCCCGATGAGTGGTGGTGACGACGTCGGCCAGCTCGCTGGCCCGGTACTTGAGGAAGTAGTGCCCTGCCTCGTCGAGCACCACCACGGCGCAGGCCGGCGAGAGGAAATGCCATTCGCGGAACCGTTCGGCGTAGTAGTCGGTGCTGGGATCCGCGCTGCCGGCCACCGCGATCACCGGTGCGCGCAGCCGGCTGATCCGGGTGTCGAGCAGGCCGGTGAAGTACTCCTCCGCCTCCTCGGCGTCGTGCCGCATGTTCTCGACGAAACGACGCGCCTGAGCCGGGTCGAGCTCGCCGACCTCGACGCCCAGTGAGATCAGCCAGTTGAGGTAGGGCCGGTTGCCGGTCATGGACTCCCGCACCCGGGATATCCGGGACAGGGCCGAGCCGCGCGGCCGGGCGAACGGGAAGATGGCCCCGATGTAGACGGCCTCAAGCTCCCGGCCCGCCGCCTCGAGCCGCCGGGCGATCTCCACGATCAGCGCAGAACCGAGCGCGCAGTGCCCGTACAGTACGACCGGACCGCGCACCTCCCGCTGGATCTCGCGCACGCAGCCCGCCGCCAGCTCATCGAACGGCAGGGCGTCCTCTTCCAGGCCGACATCGTGCCCGGGCACCGCCACCGACCACAGCGCGCAGCCGGGCGGCAGGGCGTCGGCGAGCGGCTGGTACACCACCGCGCTGCCGCCGCCATAGGGAACGCACACGACGTTCAGCGCCGGCGCGTGCGCCTCCCTGGTCAGCCGGTTTATCAGCGACTGGGGCCCGCGCCGGTCGGCTGGCGTGTCGGCCACCGCCGCAAGCTCCCTGATGGTAGGGAACTTGAATACGTCGAGGACGCTGACGCCGCAGCCGAGTTCCCTGCGCAGCCTGGCGACGACCTGGGTGGCGAGCAGCGAGTGCCCGCCGAGGTCGAAGAAGTCATCGGTCACGCCCACCGCGGGGACGCCGAGCAGCTCGGCCCAGATCCCGGCCAGTACCCGTTCGGTCGGCGTGGCGGGCGCGCTCCGCTGGTCAGCAGAGGCTTCCCTGCTCGCCGTCGGCCGGGGCAGGGCGCCGCGGTCCAGCTTGCCGCTGGGGGTGAGCGGCAGCGCGTCCAGCGTGACGAGTGCGGTCGGCACCATGTAGTCGGGCAGCGTCTTCTTCAGCTCCGCCCGGACCTCCCGCTGGGCCGGCCGGGCCGCCGGGTCCCCGGTGACGTAGCCGACGAGCCGCTTGTCGCCCGGCTGGTCCTCGCGGACGGTCACCGCGGCGTCCCTGACCCCTGGCAGTGCCCGCAGCGCTGCCTCGATCTCGCCGAGTTCGATCCGCTGGCCGCGCAGCTTCACCTGGGTATCGAGGCGGCCGAGGAACTCCAGGCTCCCGTCGGGCCGCCAGCGGGCCAGGTCCCCGGTGCGGTACAGCCGGCTGCCCGGCGGGCCGAACGGGCTCGGCGCGAACCGGTCGGCGGTGAGCGCCGGGCGGTTCAGGTAACCGCGGGCCAGGCCGATGCCCCCGATGTACAGCTCACCAGGCACCCCGACCGGTTGCGGGCGCATCCCGGCGCCAAGCACGTACAGGGCGGTGTTGGCGATCGGGCGTCCGATCGGCACCCTGGACAGGCCGGCCAGCGCGGCCGGATCGCACGGCCAGGCCGATACGTCGACCGCCGCCTCGGTTGGCCCGTAAAGGTTGTGCAGCGCCGTGCCTGGCAGCAGGCCGGTGCACCGGCGGGCCAGGTCGGCGGGCAGTTCCTCGCCCGAGCAGATCACGGTGCGCAGCGTCGCACACGCGGCAAGGTCCTCCTGGCCGAGGAAGGCGGCCAGCATAGAGGGGACGAAGTGCGCGGTCGTCACGCCTTCGGCGGCGATCAGCTCCCGCAGGTAACCCGGGTCCTTGTGCCCGTCAGGCACGGCCAGCGCCAGCCGGGCGCCGGTGCGCAGCGGCCAGAACAGCTCCCACACGGAAACGTCGAAACTCACCGGTGTCTTCTGCAGCACCACGTCATCGGCGCGCAGCGAGTACTCCCGCTGCATCCAGTCCAGCCGGTTCGCGATGCCGCGGTGGGTGTTGGTCACGCCCTTAGGCCGGCCGGTGGAGCCGGAGGTGTAGATGACGTAGGCGATGTCGTCCTCCCCGGCCACCTGGACGGGGTCGTGGTCCGGCGCGCCGGACCACGCGGCGGGATCGTCAAGTGACGCCACGCGGGCCGAGGTGCGTGGCAGGTCCCCGGCGAGCGAGGCCTGGGTGAGCAGGACGGGCGCTGCCGCGTCCTCGAGCATGAACGCCACCCGGTCGCTTGGGTAGCCGGGGTCGACGGGCAGGTACGCGGCGCCGGCCTTGAGCACGCCGAGCAGCCCGGCGAGCAGTTCCGGTGACCGGTGCGCGCAGACGGCGACGAGCGTGCCCGGGCCGGCCCCCTGGGCGCGCAGCGTGTGCGCGATCCGGTTGGCCGCGGCGTTCAGCTCCCGGTAGGACAGGGAGGTTCCCTCGAAGCGGACGGCCACCGCCCCCGGTGTGCGCGCCGCCTGGATCTCGACGGGCCCGTGCAGGGTGGCCGGCCGGGGAAACTCCGCCGCGGTCGCGGTCCACTCGTCAAGGACGAGACGGCGTTCAGGCTCGGTCAGCAGGTCCGTCTCGGACAGCCGCAGGCCCGGGCGGGCGGCCACCTGCCGCAACAGCGCCTCCAGGTGAGCGGCGAGCCGGCCGGCCGCCTCGCCGTCGAACAGGTCGGTGTTGTAGATGAACATGCCGGACAGGTCCCCGGCATCCTCCGCGACGTACAACTCCAGGTCGTAGCGGGTCGCCCAGCGGGTGATCGGGAACGGCCGGATGGTTACCCCCGCTGGCGGCCCACCGGGTCCGGCCCAGTCGCCGCCGTAGTTTTGCATCGCGAAGATGACGGTGAACAGCGGTGGCCTTGAGGTGTCCCTGGGCAGGTCGAGTTCGGCCACGAGCCGTTCGAATGGCAGGTCTTGGTGGGCGTACGCGTCGAGCGCGGTGTCCCGGACCCGGGTAAGCAGATCGCTGAACGACGGGTCGCCGGACAGGTCGGCTCGCATGGTCAGCATGTTGAGGAAACAGCCGACCACGCCCTCCAGTTCGGGCAGCGGGCGCCCGGCGGCGGGCGAGCCGACGACGACGTCCTCGGTTCCCGCGTGCCTGCCGAGGAGCGCGGCGAAGGCGGCAAGCAGCGTCATGTAGAGGGTGGCGCCATGCTCCCGGCCCAGTTCCCGCAGCTGGCCGGAGAGCTCCGCGCCGAGCGTGAAGGCGCGGACCGCTCCGCCGTAGGTCTGCACCGGCGGCCGTGGCCCGCTGGCGGGCAGGTCAAGCGGCGGCACCCCGGTGAGCTGTCGGCGCCAGTACTCCAGGTCCGCGCCGGACGGCTCCGCGCCGCGCTGCCATGCGGCGTAGTCGCCGTAGCCGAGGGGGAGGCTGCCCTGGCCGCTGCGGTCATTATCTTCCTCGCCGCTGAATATTTCGCGGATAAGCAGGTCAGCGGACCAGCCGTCGGCCACGATGTGGTGGAGGGCGATCGCCAGCACGTGATCATCGGCCGCAAGCCGGACCAGGAGCGCCCGCACGACCGGGCCGGTAACGAGGTCGAACTCCTCGGCCAGGAAGCTGTCGGCCAGCGCGGCGGCGGCCTGCTCATCGGCCGCTTGCGTCACCCGCAACGGCATGTCGGCTTTGTCGGCGACGATCACCCGCGGCTCGCCGTCGGCGGTGACAGGGAACCGCATGCGCAGCGCCTCGTGCCGGGCCACGGCAGCGTTCAGCGCGGTGGCCAGCTGGCCGGCGTTGAGCGGGCCGCGCACCCGCAGCGCCAGCGGGATCGTCAGCTGGCCGCTGCCCGGCGCGACCTGATCGAGGAACCACAGCCGTTCCTGAGCAGGGGACAACGGAGGCTGGGTGCCGTCCGGCCGTGCCGGGATGGCCCGCCGGGCCTGCCCCGCCTGTCCGGCGGCCCCGATCTGTCCGGCGGCACGGCGCAGCCGCTGGGCCAGCAGGGCCTGCTTGGCGGGCGACAGCGTGGTCACGAGCCCTCCTCCCGCACCAGGCGGGCGGCCTCGTCGTCGGTGAGCCAGGAAAGCTCCTGCGCCAGCAGTTCCTCGACGGCCGCCGCCATCCCGGCGAGCACTGGATGGTCGAACACCGTGCGGATCGGCACGTCCAGTTCCAGCGCGGCCCGCAGCCGGGCGGCCACCCGGGCGGCGAGCAGCGAGTGCCCGCCGATCGCGAAGAAGTCGTCCCCGGCCCCGATAAGTCCCGCTTGGACGCCGAGCACCTCGGCCCAGGTGGCGGCGACGAGCTGCTCCGCGTCCGTCCGCGGCGCCTCGAACACCGGCGCCCGTTCCGGCGGGGGCGGCGGCAGCGCCGCCCTGTCCACCTTGCCGTTCACCGTGAGCGGCAGCGCGTCCAGCGTCACGAAGGCGGACGGGATCAGGTGCGCGGGGAGGGTATCCGCCAGGTGCCGTCGCAGCTGCTTGGTGGTGGCCGATCCGGCCTTGGCGGCGGCCCCGGCCACATAGGCCACCAGGCGCTGGGAGTCAGCCACGACGACCGCCTGCCCGATTCCGGGATGGGTCATCAGCGCGGATTCCACCTCTCCTGGTTCCACCCGGAAGCCGCGCACCTTGACCTGGTTGTCGAGCCGCCCGAGGAACTCGAGCGCCTGATCGTCCCGCCAGCGCACCCGGTCTCCGGTGCGGTACAGCCGGGCACCAGGCGGGCCGAACGGGTCGGGCACGAAGCGATCGGCGGTCAGCGCGGGGCGGCCGAGGTAGCAGCGAGCCAGTCCGGCGCCGCCCAGGCACAATTCCCCGGGCGATCCGGGCGGGACAAGCCGCCCGTGAGAGTCCAGGACATGCGCTGTCGTCTGGCTGACTGGGCGGCCGATGGCCGGGCGGCCGGCGGTGTCGGCCGCGCCCAGGTCGCCCGCGGCGGCGATGACGGTGGCCTCCGTCGGGCCGTAGGTATTGACCAGCCGCACTCGGTCGCCGAACCGGGCGCGCCACCTGGCTACCGCCGCCGCGTGCGCCTGCTCGCCGCCGAGGATCACCAGCCGCAGCCCGTCCGGCCAGGCCACGTCGTCGATCATCTCGGTGAGCCTGTGCCAGTAGGCCGTCGGCAGGTCAAGCACCGTGACCGCGCGGCCCGCCGCGGAGCGCAGCACGTCCGGCAGGCTGGCTGCCCCGTCAGGAAGCAGCAGCACCGTCGCGCCCGCGAGCAGGGCGGGATAGATCTCCTCCGCGTGCGCGTCGAAGCTCAGCGAGGCGAACTGGACGACGACGTCGCCTGGGCCGAGCCGGTAGGCCTGCCGCATCCACGCGACGCGCGCGGCCAGGCTCCCGTGCTCGACCAGCACGCCGTGCGGCTGGCCGGCCGAACCCGACGTGTAGATGAGGTACGCCGCGTCGCTGACGGCCGGGATCTGGCTCAGTTCCACCGTGCCTGCTTCTGGCACCTCGTCGGTGAGCAGCAGCGGCGCCGCCGCGCACAGCGGCGCCAGCCGTCCGGCCAGCTCCTTGCTGGTGATCACGACGTCGGCCGAGCTGTCCGCTATCAGCGCCGCTAGCCGCTCGTCGGGATACTCCGGGTCAAGCGGCAGGTAGGCAGCGCCCGCCCGCCACACCGCGAACAGCGCGGCGATTGCCGCCGCCGACCGGCTCAGGCACACGCCAACGACCTTGCCGCGCGGATCGCGCTGGGCAAGAGCGGGCGCCAGCCGCCCGATCAGCGCCTCAAGCTCCGCGTAGCTGAGCGTTTCCGCGCCGCAGATCAGGGCCGTCGCGGCCGGCGCGCGGGCCGCCGTCGCGGCGAACGACTCGGGGACGGTTCCCGCCGCGGTCTCGGCGGCAGCCGGTCCTTCCGCCGCGGCGGCGAGGGCGGCCAGGTCCGCGGCGGTAAGCAGCGGAAGCTCTGACAGCCGCCGGCCCGGTTCCGCCGCGATCGCGTCAAGCAGGACGGCGAACCTGGCGGCGCACCCGGCGATCGCCTGCGCCGCCAGCAGTGCCGTGTCGTAGTGCAGCACTATGAGCAGCCCGTCGTCGTCGTGCCATGCCTCCACGGCGAGGTCGAACTTCGGCCGCAGGAATTCGGTATCGAACGGCGTCGCGGCCAGGTCCCCGACGCTGGTCCGCGGCACGCCGTCGGAGGCCGGGGTGTGCATGATGATCATGGTGGGCATCAGCAGGTTCCGCGCGTCGCGGGGCAGGCCGAGCTCGCTGATCACCTGCTCGAACGGCACGTCCCCGTGATCCAGCGCCTGCAGCACGGTCCGCCGGGTGCCGGCGACCAGGTTGGCGAACGAGGGATCACCGGCCAGGTCGCCGCGGAATACGAGGGTGCTTGTCAGGTATCCCACTACCGGCTCGAGCTCGACCCGGTCCCTGGTCGCCCAGGACGTGCCCACCAGGATGTCCTGCTGTCCGGTGTGCCGGGCAAGCAGCACCTGGTAGGCGGCGAGCAGGACCATGAAGAGGGTCGCGCCGGCGTCCCGCGCCGCCCGCTCGAGTCCGGCGGTGACCTCGCGGTCCAACCGGAACGCGTGCACCCCGGCCTGCCCGCCCGGCCCGCCCTGGGTCGGCTCCGCCAGGCCGGCGGTGAGCTCAAGCGGCGGCGGGTCGGCGAGCTGCCGCCGCCAGTAGGCCAGCGACCGCGCGGCCCCCGCACCGGGCCCCCCTGGCTCGTCACCACGGGCCGGCGTGTTCCGCTGCCACCAGGCGAAATCGCCGAACTGCACCGGCAGCGGAGCAAGCTCGGGCTCGGTGCCCGCCACGTGGGCCTCGTAGATCCGGGCGAGGTCGTTGAACATCACGTTCATTGACGGGGCGTCGCCGATGATGTGGTGCGCCGCGATGCACAGCACGTGGTCATCCAGGCCCAGCCGGATCAGGCTTACCCGTATCGGGGGAGTGGCCAGGTCGAACGGCATGTTGACCCGGCGGGTCACCTCCAGCCGGGCCGCTGCCTGCGGATCGTCGGCGTCGTGGCAGTCGACCTGCTCGACCGGGACCGGTGCGGGCGGGTGGACCACCGCCGCCGGCCCGCCGTCCGCCTCAGGGAACGATGTCCGCAGCGCTTCGTGCCGCGCGGCCAGCCTGGTGACCGCACCGGCCAGCGCGCTGATGTCCAGCTCGCCGCGCAGCCGGTGGACGAGGTACATGTTGTAGCTGGTGTCCTGCGGGTCGAGCCGCTGCAGGAACCATAGCCGCTCTTGGCCGGACGACACGGGCGGCGCTTCCCCGGCAGGCCGTGGCGCCAGCGGCGCCGCGGGCGCCGAGCCCGCCCGCTGTTCGTCGATCACCGCCGCGAACTGCCCGACAGAAGGATGGCTGAACAGGTCACGGACCGGAATGGCCACGCCGAGCGCGGCGGAAAGCCGGGCGACGACCTTGGTGGCGAGCAGGGAATGGCCGCCAAGAGCGAAGAAATCATCGGACAGGGCCGGCCACGGCTGGCCGAGCACCTCGGCAAACACGTCGGCGACCTGCCGCTGGGTCGCCGTCTGCGGGGGCGGGCCTGATACGATCGCGGTTTCTGCGATCAGGCCCGCACGCGCGGACACCGGGGGGTACGGGGGGTCGTCCCCCCGGGAGACAACTGTCTGCGGCGGCGCTCCGCCGATGGTGGCCGCCGGGCCAGGCGCCGGAAGAGCATGCCGGTCAACCTTGCCGTTCGGGGTCAGCGGCAGGGACTCGAGGCGGACGAACGCGTTCGGCAGCATGTAGTACGGGAGCTTGCCCGCCAGGTAGCTGCCGAGCGTCGCGCCGTCGGCCGCTGCTGACGCGCTCACCAGGTACGCGACCAGGCGCGGGTCGCCGGTGCCGTCGTCGCTGACGGCCACGCAGGCCTGCTCGATCAGCGGGTGCTCGAGCAGGCTGGCCTCGATCTCGCCGAGTTCGATCCGGTAGCCGCGGACCTTCACCTGGGTGTCCGAGCGGCCGAGGAACTCTAGCTGGCCGTCCGCCGTCCACCGCGCCCGGTCGCCGGTCCGGTAGAGCCGCGACCCTGCCTGCCCGTACGGGTCGGGCTGGAAGCGCTCCGCGGTCAGGGCCGGGCGGCCGAGATACCCGGCCGCCACCCCGGCGCCGCCGATGAACAGCTCACCGGGCGCCCCCGTCGGCGCAAGCTCGCCATCGGCGTCAAGGACGTAGCAGGCGGTGTTGGCGATCGGCCGGCCGATCAGGACCGTCTCCGGCCGGGCGGGTACCTCCCAGGCGGCCGACCAGATCGTCGTCTCGGTCGGCCCGTACATATTCACTAGACGGCGCACCCGCCCGGACAGCTCGCGGGCAAGCGGGACCGGCAGCGCCTCGCCGCCGGCCAGCGCCGTCACGGCCGAGGCCTGGATCCCGCCGGCCAGGAGCATCCGCCACCCGGCCGGAGTGGCCTGGACGTGGGTCACCTGGTGGTCCGCGACCAGCCGGGCGAGCGCCGCGCCGTCCCGCCGGGTCCGCTGGCCGGCGATGACGACCTGCCCGCCGGAAACCAGCGGCAGGTACAGCTCCAAGGCGGAGATGTCGAACGACGGGGAGGTGAGCCCGAGCCATGCGTCGGCCGGGCCTGGCCGGAGCAGTTCCCGCATGCCGGCCAGGAAGTTCGCCAGCGCCGAGTGCGGTATCACCACGCCCTTGGGGCGGCCGGTCGACCCGGACGTGTAGAGCACGTAGGCGGTGTCGGCGGGTCCTGGCCCCGTGGTGGGCGGGACTGTGGCGGGCGGGACGGCGCGGGCGGGCGGGACGGTCTCATGGACGTCGTCGATCCCCAGCCACGTGATCCCCGGGGGAAGCAGGTGCCGCAGGTCGCGCTGGGTCAGCACCAGCGCGACGCCGGAGTCCTCGAGCACGTAACCGGTCCTGGCGGCGGGATAGTCGGGGTCGACGGGCAGGTACCCGGCGCCTGCCAGCATGACGCCGAGCATCGCGGCGACCGCGGCGGCGGACGGCTCGGCGCATACCGCCACCAGCGAGCCGGGCGTGGCCCCGGCGGCACGCAGCCGTTCGGCTATTCCGGCGGCCCGGGCCATCAGGCCGGCGTAGGTCAGCGTCTGGCCGTCGCAGCTGACCGCCGCCGCGTGCGGCCGGACGGCCGCCTGCTTCCTGATCAGGTCGACGATGGTGTCGCCGGGAACCTTCAGGCGCGTGTCATTCCAGTCATGCACCAGCTGCCGGCGTTCCGCGCCGGGCAGCGCCCGCAGCGCCGAGACCTGACGCCCCGGATCGGTGGCGATCGCGGCGGCGATGGTGGCGAACCTGACCGCCAGCCGCTGCGCCATGTCCGGGTCGAACACGCTGGTGTCGCAGCTGAGCGACATGGCCAGCCCGTCGTCATCTCGCCAGGACTCCAGCAGCAGATCGAACTTGGCCGGATTGAACCCGCTGTCGAACAGGTCGGCCCGCAGCCCGCCGATCTGGTCGCGGGTGCTGACGTCCGTCTCCCCGCTGTGCATGATCAGCATCGACGACAGGAGCGGGTTACGGTCGATTTCGTGCGGCAGGCCGAGCTCACTGATCAGCCGCCCGAACGGCACCTCGCGGTGCGCGTGCGCATCAAGCAGGGTCTGCCGCGTGCGGTCGAGCAACTCGCCGAATGACGGGTTCCCGGTGAGGTCGCCGCGCAGGACGAGGGTGTCGGTCAGGTCCCCGATCAGCGGTTCAAGTTCGGCGCGGTCCCGCATCGCCCACATGGTGCCCGCCAGCACGTCGGTCTGCCCGGTGCGCTGGGCGAGCAGCACGTGGTAGGCGGCGAGAAGCACCATGAACAGGGTCGCACCGCGGTCGGCGGCGATCCGCTCAAGCGCAACGGTGACGTCCGGCGGAATACGGAACGCATGGACCGCGGCCCGCCCGGCCCGGCCGGTCCGGTCCCGCTTCCCGCCGGGCGGCTCCCGGCGGGCGGGCGGCTCGGGCTGTGGCGGGTCGGCAAGCTGCCTGCGCCAGTAGGCAAGCGCCTGCTCGGCCCGGTCGCCCTGGGCGAGCACGGTTCGCTGCCACCAGGCGACGTCACCGTACTGCACCCGCAAGGGCGGCAGGCCGGGCTGCGTATGGCGGGCGCCGGCCTGGTACAGCTCGGAGATCTCGTCGAACAGGACGTTGAGCGACCATCCGTCGCAGATGATGTGGTGCAGGACCATGCACAGGACGTGGTCATCCGGTGCCAGCTCGATCAGCGTTACCCGCACCGGCGGGGCCGCGGCCAGGTCGAACGGGGCGTTGGTCCGCTGGGCGACCAGCCGCCGCGCCTCGCCGACCGCGTCAGGGCCGGTCACCCGGACATGCTCGGCCGGGACGGCGCCTGCCGGGTGGAGCACCGCGGCCGGCTCCCCGTCGGTGCTGGCGAACGAGGTCCGCAACGTCTCGTGCCTGGCCGCGACGCCGTCGATCGCGGACGTCAGCGCGCCGATGTCGAGCGCACCGCGCAGCCTGCGCACCAGGTACACGTTGTAGCTGGCGTCCTGCGGATCGAACTGGTGCAGGAACCACAGCCTCTCCTGGGCGAACGACAACGGCGGGCGCACGCCGGACGGCCGTGGCGGAAGCGGGGCCACGGCGCCCGCATCGCCGGCTTCCTCGCTGATCCCCGTGATCGCCTCGACCACGCCATTGATCGTGGGGCTGTCGAAGAACACGTCGAGCGGCACCTCGACGCCGATGCTTTCCGCGATGCGCGTCGTGATCTGGGTGATGGTCAGCGAGTGCCCGCCGAGGTCGAACAGGTCGTCGTCCAGGCCGATGTCGGTCAGTTCGAGCACCTCACGCCAGATCTGGCGCACCGTGTCCGCCACGCCGCCGGGTGCTGCGTTCCCGGCGGGTTCAGCCGCGCCACGGGCGGACACGGCCGCTCTGGCCGGCCGCGGGTGCCCGGCCAGGCGGGCCTCGATCTCGCCGAGCTCGGACAGCCGGGCGCCCGGATTCGCGGCGGCGTCGCGCAGCACGCTCAGCAGGTGCCTGGCGAAGCCCGTCACGGTCTGCGGCGGCACCGCGGACGGGTTGAACCGCAGGCTCATCGCCAGGCCGGAAGGACTGTCCACGACCTGGACGTGCAGCGCGTTACGCGCCCCGCCGCCGAACATCACGGGGTCAACCAGGACGTCGAGGTCCGGGAAGACCGGGTCGTCGCCGCGCCTGCGGTAGCTCAGCGACACCGGGGTGAGGGCGGCGCGCGGCGGGAGGCCTACCAGCTGACTCAGCGGCATCTGCCGGAACTGGTAGGTCGCGCGCAGTTCCGCCCTGATCGCCTGCGTGAACAACGGGAACGTCAGCCCGGGGTCCGGCCTGGAGAACACCGGCAGCTCGTTCACGAACGGGCCGATGAGATCCTGCGTCTGCTGCCCGCGAGTGGAAACGTCCACCGCCACCGCGACGTCGTCGTTGCCGTACCGGTACAGGACCGTGTGCACCGCGCTGAGTAGCACTTCGAAGCTGGTCGCCCCGGCCAGCCTGGCGGCAGCGGCGACCGCCCGGCATGCCTGGTCGTCGACGCTGACCGTGATCTCCTCGCCGCGGGCGGCCAGCCGGGCGGCCGCCACCTGGCCGGGCAGCACGATCTCGGCCGGCTCTTTCCAGCGCTGCGCCCAGAATGACCGGGCCGCGGGCAACTCGGCCGCGGCGGTGGCATGCTCCGCCGCGGCCGCCGCCGCGAACGAGACCGGCAGCGGCGGCAGGTCCGGCGTCGTGCCCGTTAGCGAGGCCCGGTAATACGCCGCTAGGTCCCTGGTCAGTATGTCCTTGGACAAGCCGTCGAATACCAGGTGATGCGCCACGAACAGCAGCAGGTGCTCGCCTGGCCCGGTGGCCGACAGCGTGAACCTGGCCAGCGGCCCGCTCTCCAGGTCGAACCCGCGGCCGGGGGAGGGCTGATCCTCGAACGTGACGGGCGGCGGGGTGGCCGCGTCACCGAGCAGCAGGTCATTGCCGGCCTGCACCACCACGCTGGCCAGTGCCGGGTGGCGGCTGATCACGTCCGCGCAGGCGCGCAACAGCGCGGATGTGTCGAGCGGACCGCACAGCCGCATGGCCAGCGGCATGTGATACGCGCTGCTGCCGCCGCTCGCCCGTTCGCTGATCCATATCCCCTGCTGCGCGAAAGACGCCCTGGCTAGAGTCATCCCGCCTCCCTCGTTCCGGCCAGGTCCCTTAGCTCGCGCTTGAGCACCTTGCCTGCCTGGTTCTTCGGCAACGAGTCAAGGAACAGCAGCCGGGAGGGCATCTCGTGCCCGGCCAGCCGGCCGCTCAGGAAGGCGCGCAGCTCGCCGGCGGTCACCTCCGAGCGGGTGACGACCGCCGCGCCGACAGCCATGCCGAGCACTTGGTGCGGTACGCCGAAGACGGCGGCCTCGGCTACGGCGGGG
>Ga0209415_10011358_pt1 | contig 15009 bp, 18 predicted proteins | sample PeaSoiSIISIP2007_FD_187696 | JGI IMG/M metagenome (GOLD analysis project Ga0209415, IMG submission 187696) | Peat soil microbial communities from Weissenstadt, Germany - SII-SIP-2007 (SPAdes) (version 2) | ecosystem: Environmental > Terrestrial > Soil > Wetlands > Peat | place: Germany...
TAGCCCGGGCATACCCCCGGAAACGTCAAACTTCTACTGCCTCCCCGGCAGAGCCGGGGGAACTCCCATTGTATTAGTCATATCGAGAGCGCGGCGAATGCGGGTCACGACGACAGAGTTCATCAAACACTACGGCACTCTCGCCGATCGGGCGTTCTCCGAACCGGTGACAATCACGAAGAACGGCCGCGACCGTCTGGTTGTCCTCTCGGCCGGGGAATACGAACGGCTCCGGCGCCGGGACCGGCGAGTACTCAAGGCGGGCGAGCTTACGGACAATGAGGTCGCGCTCGTCGCCAGGGCCGAGGTTCCGGCTGAATACGCGCATTTGGATGAAGAGCTAAAAGACTGGCATCCGTGAGCTGGCCGGCCCCTCGGCCAGGCCTCGTCATCCGGTATTCGTACCTCTGGCACAGCGAATCTCTGACCGGCCAGGAAGAAGGCGGAAAGGATCGCCCCTGTGCAGTAGTCATCGCCTTTCAGGATGAAGGAGGCCGGACGCGTGTCTATGCGTTGCCGATCACGCATTCCCGACCCGCCATCGGCGACGAAGCAATCGAGATTCCAGCAGTGGTCAAGGGGCGGCTTGGACTTGACGGCGAGCGGTCTTGGGTCGTGCTGAGCGAGGCCAACGTCTTCGCCTAGCTGGGCCAGGATCTTCAATTCTTGCCGGGGAAGGGCCCCGAGTTCGGTGTACGGGTTCCTGCCGCCGAGCTTTTTCAGAGTTATCCGGAATCGGTTTCTTGCAGTTGACCGCAACAAGAAGGTTGCGCTGGTAGCACGCACCGAATAGCCCTGTCTGTGCCGTGAGATCAGGGACCTCTTGTACGCGGTCGCGCCGGTTGGGCAGCTGGTGTTATGGCGGCTTGCCATCAAGCTGGGGCGGCCTGTCGCCATTGGGGTGATTCACGGCGTTCCGCTGGCCGGGCTGCCGGGCAACCCCGTGGTCGCCTTCATCACGTTCGCACATGTCGTGTGCCCGCTGATGGCCCGCCTGGCGGGAGAGAGATCGAAGAAACCCTCCGCCTTCCCGGTGCGGTCCGGTTTTGCCTATCGAAAAAAGACCGCCGTCGGGAGTATGTGCGGGTGCGGTTGGTCGCGGGCGCGGATGGCGCGATCGAGGTGCACAAGCATACCACAGGAGGGCGCTGGCATTCTCTCGTCCCTCACCGCAACGCATGGGCTGGTGGAACTGCTCGAGGCTGTCACGGCGGTCAGCCCCGGCGACACCGTCAGGTTCCTGTCCTACGACGCGCTGATCCGACCCGACGTTCACCCGCCGCCGCGGCGGAAATGCGCGAAGAAGCGCGCCATGAACACGTCGATATCGGCCTGCGCGTAGCCCCGAAACACAAACTCGACATCCACCACCGGCAGACGCACTGCGGCGATCTTCCGCTCACGCGGTTGGCCCAGACGCAGGCGCCAGCTCCTGCCGTCCTCCATATGGCTGAACTCAGCCAGCTTCTCATCGTACTCCACGGACGCCACCGCGGGCAGCCGCCGGTGAAACTCCTCCGGCACGCACCCCATCTCGAAGTGAAGCGTCACATCGGGCGGCGTGCCGCCCATCAACCGCCCGCGACCGGCGGCCAGATCGCCAACACGTCCCCATCTACAAACCGTGTGGTGGCGCGTTTGCCGGGAGGCACGAACACACCGTTCAGCACAACAAGTTTTACCAACCCTGCCGGCATGCCGAGCGGCGCGACAATCGACGCGATGGTCGCGGTCGCGTCAACCTCCATCGGCATGGCATGGTTTCTGCGGAACGCGTCGGGCAGATACTGGGTCAGCGAGGCGTAGAGCTTCAGCGTCACGTGAATCTTGCCCTCCTCGGCGACTCTGGAACTTATGACGCCGGTGCCGGTTCGCTGCGAGGGTCGTGTCATCGCTGCTGCCTCAAGCGGCGGCTTGCGCACACGCGAGGTAAGCCTCCATGACCTGCGTGGGATCCCGCATCAGGCGGGCCTTCCACGACCCAAGCTTGGTGCGCGACTGGATCAGACCGCGGATCACGCCGACATGCTCGGTCAGACCCAGACTGGTTGCCCCGACCAGCACATCGCCATCGAACTCCAGCCGCAAGTACTTGAACGCGCTGTCGTCGCTGAGTTCGGTGTGATCGCCGCCCGCCACGCCTTGCCACTGACCAAACGACGCGGAAATCAGCCCGAAAGTGTCGAGAACGTTGACCGCCAGCGCGCCCTGCGAGCGCGTCGGCCGCCCCACCATGTTCAGCGCCGCGATGCGGGCCTGGTCGGCCGCGTTCAATTGGATTGCGTTGACGAATCGCGTCTCGGTGCCGAATTCGACCGCCTCGACGCAGTCTCCCGCCGCGTAGACGTCCGCCACGTTCGTCCGCATCCGGTCGTCAACCAGGATGCCGGCCTGCGTGGCAATGCCGCTGCCCACCAGGAAGCCGATCTTCGGCCGCACGCCGGTGGCGGAGATCACCACATCGACGTCCAGCGTCTCGCCTTGCTCCAACTTCACATGCAAGCCGTTCGCGTCGCGATCGATCCGCGTCGCTTTCGCCCCGGTCAGGACGCGGACTCCCTTGCCCTCGCACCACCGCTTGATCAGGCCGGCCGCGCCCGGGGGCATCATGCGTGGCACCACCCGATCGCCCATTTCGACGACTGTCAGCGCGGCGCCACGCGCGGTAATCGACTCCATGATGATGCAGCCGATGAAGCCCGCCCCAAGCTGTAGCACCCGGGCGCCCGGTTGCACCGAATGCGCGATCTTGCGGGCGTCGGCGAGGCTCCAGCAGGTCAGCACCCCGGGCGAGTCGATGCCGGGTATCGGCGGATCGGCCGGCGAGGACCCGGTGGCCAGCAACAGCCGGTCATAGGCCAGCACGCCGCCATCGCTGAGCAACACCGTGCGGGCTTGCGTATTGATGTTCTGCGCCGCCGCCTGGCGCAGGGTAATGCGCAGGCCGGTAAAGTGATCCGGGCCCTTGCGCAGATAGGTCCCCGCCTCCCCGATGTCGCCACTGAGGAGATAGGGGATCGCCATGCGCGAGTAGGGCGGCTCCGGCTCGTCGCCCACCAGCACGATATCATCCCGCGGACGCTGCGCCCGCAGCGTCTCGGCAGCGATTACCCCGGCGGGGCCGTTGCCGATGATGACGTGGCGCATCGGCGCCACGTCACAGGCTGAGGCGGGTCAACGTCTCCGGCGTCGGCCGTCCGTCGGGGCTCCAGCCGCGCGCCGCATAGTAGGCGGGCAGCATCTTGGGCAGGTCATTGACCTTGCCCTTCGCGGGGCCGGTCTTGGCCGGTTCCTCCAGCAGGCGCTTCGGCAGTGTGTCGTCGGCCGCGGTGAAGCCCGCTGCCAGGTTGTACTGACGCTCCAGGTTCCAGACCCGCTCCCCGACCACCCCGAGGTTTTCCAGCGACCAATCGCCCTCGCACGCTGCTTCCAATTGCGGCGCGACGTCCTGCAGGCTCCAGGCGAAAGACGTGAAAACGCAGATGCCGGCGCTATCGAAGATGGCGGTGGCGTCCTGGAACGCCTTGACCAGCTCCGCCTTGCCGTCGGTCACCAACGGATCGGTCTTCACCGGGATGCCGAGAATCTCGCTGGCGACCGTGTAGCCACGCAGATGGCACGCCCCGCGGTTCGACGTGGCATAGGCCAGGCCCATGCCCTGGATGCCGCGACCGTCATAGGCCGGGAACTCCTGGCCCTTCACCGTCATCGACAGGTCGGGATGGCCGTATTTGGCACAGAGCCGCTTCGACCCCTGGCCGACCTCCTTCCCGAACCCTTCGCCATGCGCCGTCTGTTCACAAAGATAGGTCAGTGCCCTGGCGGAACCGAACGGCGCCTCGATGCCGATCTGCTCTTTGGTCAGCACGCCCATCTGGTACAGTTCCATCACCGCGCCCACGGTGGCCCCAAACGAAATTGGGTCCATTCCATCCTCGTTGCAGAGGAAGTTGGCGTAGGTCAGCGCCTCCAGATCGTTGACGCCGTTCGCCGAACCGAGGGCCCACGCAGCTTCGTACTCCAGTCCTCCTGATGCGCCCCAGTATTTCGGGTTGTTGACCACGGTGAAGTGGGTCTGGTCGATCTTCGAGATGCGACCACAGGCGATGGTGCAGCCAAAGCAGGCCTGGTTGGTCACCAGGTTCGGTTTGCCGTCGGTCGCGCGGGGTTCGCGCATCGCCTCGGCCGAGATGTCCTTGGCACCCTCGAACTGCACGTCGCGGTGATTGCGAGTCGGCATCGCTCCGACCTCATTGATGACGTTCATCAGCACCTGGGTGCCGTAGGTCGGCAGGCCCTGGCCGGTGACCGCATTGCCGGCCAATACCTGTTTGGCCGCCGTCGTGGCCCGCATAAACGCAAGCGGGTCCTTGATGCCGGCGACCCCCTTGGTGCCACGCACCGCGATCGCCTTGAGGTTCTTCGACCCCATGACGGCGCCGACGCCCGAGCGCCCAGCCGCGCGGTGCAGGTCATTGATCACCGCGGCGTAGAGCACCTGGTTTTCCCCCGCGCGTCCGATGCAGGAGACCCTCAGCAAAGGATCCTGGTGCCTGCGCTTCAGCTCCGGTTCCGTCTCCCAGGTGGTCTTGCCCCAGAGGTCCGCGGCGTCCAGCAACTCGGCGTCGTCGTTCTCGATATGCAGATAGACCGGCTTGGGCGAGCGGCCCTCCAGGATGATCATGTCCCAGCCGGCCATCTTGAGCTCGGCACCAAAATGGCCGCCGGAGTTCGAGCAAGCGATGGCTCCGGTCAGCGGGCCCTTGGTGATGACGGAATAGCGGCCGCCGGTGGACGCCATCGTTCCGGTCAACGGGCCGGTGGCGAAGATCAGCTTGTTGCCGGGCGACAGGGGATCGATCTTCGGATCGGTCTCCTCAACCAGATATTTCGTCGCCAGGCCGCGCTGGCCAAGGAATGCCTTGGCCCACTCCATATTGAGCGGCTCGGACCTGCAGGTCCCGGCGGTAAGGTCGACGCGCAGCAGTTTGCGTTGCCAGCCCATGTTTGCTCTCCCTCAGTCCGCGTGACCGGCGGCAGGTTGGTTGTCCAACTTCCCCGCCCATTGCCGCATCCGATCGAGCCCGGTCCAGTCGGCATCGATGTAGGTGATGGCGCCCGTCGGGCAGGCGTCCGCGCACGCGGGCTTGCCGCCGCACAGATCGCATTTCTGCACCTTTCCGGTGTCCGCCACATAGTTGATGGTGCCGAACGGGCAGGCGATAGTGCAGACCTTGCAGCCGACGCAGGTCGCCTCATTGACGATCTTCGCGCCGGTTGCTCGATCGAGCGTGATCGCCTCGACCGGGCAGGCGTGCATGCACCATGCCTCATCGCACTGCGTGCAGGTGTAGGGTACCTTCCGCCCGGTTTCGTGGAAGTCGAACACCTTGATGCGCGACTTCGACGGATTGAACACCGCGTAATTCTCGAAGGAGCACGCCATCTCGCATTGCATGCAGCCGGTGCATTTGGTGGCATCGAGATGCAGGGATCTCATCATGGCGTTTTCGCTCCCGCTTCCGCTGATTTCGCCGACCTTGCGACCCACGCGGGGGGTCGTGATCACGATATAGGCGAGGATATCGTGATCATGGCAAATGCCGGCTGGGAAGGCAAGGCCGGGACGTCAGGCTGACCCCGATGCGCATGGGGTCAAGCCTGACCGCTGCTGCGTTTAAGCAATGATAAGTTACACCGCCACCACCACCTCAATGGAGGTGGACTTGATCAGCGCCAGCACCGGCCCTCCCGGCGACAGCCCGAGACGAACGATGGCGTCGGGCGTGACCCGGGCCAGCAAGGCGCCGCTCGGCAGCGCGATCTCCACCAGCACCGACCGTTGCGCAGCCTGGGCGGCGATCCTGCGCACCGTCCCCGGCACGATGTTGTGCAGGCTGATCGCGTCGGGGGGTTTACCGGCCAGGATCACCTCGCGGGCCGGTATGCGGATGCGGCACTCGCTCCGCAGCGGCGCGTCCAGCAGCGGCACCCAGAAGCCCGCCCCGCCGCCTTCGAGGCGGCTCAGCTCGCGGGCGGCGTCATGCTCCGCCACCTGGCACAGCAGCAACGCGCCGGCATCGTCGCGCTGCGCCAGCGGCAGGTCGGCGCGCGCCGCGATCTCGGGCAGTGTGCCAAAGCCGACCACGCGGCCGGCCTCGAGCAGCACCATCGAATCGGCGAGGCGGGTCGCCTCGTCCAGCGCATGCGTCACATAGATCACCGGCAAGCGCAGCGCCGTCTTCAGCCGCGCCAGATAGGGCAGGATCTCCGCCTTGCGTGCGGCGTCCAGGCTGGCCAGCGGTTCGTCCATCAGCAGCAGGTGCGGCTGCGCCAGCAGGGCCCGGCCGATCGCCACGCGCTGGCGCTCGCCGCCGGACAGCGTGTGCGGCCGACGCGTCAGCAATGCGCCGATGCCGAGCAACTCCACCACCTCGTCGAACCGCACCAGACCCGCCGGGGCCCGGCGCATGCCGAAGCGCAGATTGGTGGCGACCGACATGTGCGGAAACAACCGAGCGTCCTGAAACACCAGGCCGACGCGTCGCCGTTCCGGGGGGAGCCAGACACCGGCCTCGGTATCGGCGAGCACCTGGCCATCAACCTCGACCCGGCAGGCGTCGGGTCGCAGCAGGCCGGCGGCAACGGCGATGGTGGTGGTCTTGCCGGCGCCCGACGGACCGAACAGCACCGTTACCCCGGGCGAAGGCACCGCGAAATCGATATCCATGCGTGTCGAGGGAAAGTCGTGGCGCAGCCGGATCGCCAGGCTCATCGGCCAAGCGCCGCGTTGAGCCGCTTGCCGATCCACTCCGAAAGCAGCAGCCCGATCAGCGCGAGCGTAAGCGAGACGAGGGACAGTTTCGCGGCCGTTGCCTCGCCGCCCGGCACCTGCAGCGCGGCGTAGATCGCCAGAGGCAGCGTCTGGGTCTGTCCCGGGATGTTGGCGGCAAAGGTGATCACCGCGCCGAACTCGCCGAGGCAGGTGGCATAGCCGACGATCCCGCCGACCAGGATGCCGGGCGAAGCCAGCGGCAGCGTCACGTTGAACAGCCGATCCAGCCGCCCCGCGCCGAGCGTGCGCGCCGCCTGTTCCAATCCCGTATCAACCACCTCCAGCGATAGGCGAATGGTGCGGACCATCACCGGGAAGGTCATCACCGCACAGGCTAGGCTGGCGCCCGCGGTGGTGAACACCAATCGGATGCCGAACCAGCCATGCAACAACGATCCGACCGGCCCGCGGATCCCGAAGATGATCAGCAACAGCCAACCGGTGACCACGGGCGGCAGCACCAGGGGCAGGTGGACCAGCGCGCTCAGCAGCGGGCGGCCGGGGAAACGGTATCGCGTCAGGACCCAGGCGGTCAGGACCGCCAAGGGCAGGCCGAAGCCGACCGCGCGCGCTGCCACTTCCAGCGTCAGCCGGACCGCTTCCCACTCCTCCGGCGACAGGGTCAGGCTATTCGACCTTGAAGCCGCGTTGCTCGAACAGCGCGCGGGCCTGCGGACCGGACAGGAAATTCAGCACGGCGCGGGCCTGCGGCGTGTCGCCCGATCTAACCACCGCAAACGGATAGGACACCGGATCGTGGCTGCCGGCGGGGAACGTTCCCGCCACCATCACGCCTTTCGACACAGCGGCATCGGTCGCGTAGACGATGCCGGCGGGCGCTTCGCCACGCTCCACCAGCAGCAGGGCGGAGCGCACGTCGGCGGTCGGTGCCAAATGCGGCGCGACATCGTCCCACAGACCAAGCTTCTTCAGCGCCTGTTCCGCGTAGATGCCGACAGGCACGTTCGTCGGATCGCCGGTCGCTAGCCGACCGTTCGGGCCGAGCAACGCCAGCAGATTGAAGCCCGGTCCGATCGTGACGTGCAGCGGTTTGTCCGCGGGCACCACCAGAACAAGGTCGTTGCCCAGCAGGTCCTTGCGCGTGTCCGCGACGATCAGTTGCTTCTGCGCCAAATAGTCCATCCATTTCTCATCGGCCGAGGCGAACAGGTTCGCCGGCGCGCCTTCCTCGATCTGCCGCGCCAACGTCGAACTGGCACCGAACGACACGCGCAGCGGCTGATGGCCCGCTTTCACCCATACGACCGACACATCCTTCAACGCGTCGGTCAGGCTGGCGGCGGCGAACACCGTCAGCTCCTGCGCGCGCGCCGCCAGGGGCGCAAGCAGTACGCAGAGAAACAGCAGGAAGCGCATGAATCGGACCTCTCAGGGCTGCAGTGAATGGACGCCGGCGACCACGGTATCGAGCCGTGCGGACGACAGCGCACGGCCGTAGACTACCGCATTGAACAGGGCCGCGAGCGCCACCGGGTCGCGACCCTCCAGCCAGGCGAGGCCCAGCAGCCGGTTGATCGATGGCGGTTCTTCGATCCAGCCGAATGGCAGGCTCGGCGCGAGCAACACGTGCCCCTCGCGCACCGCCCGCACGGTTCGCCATGCATCGTCATGCATGACGGTGTCGTGCATCGCCGGATCGGAGAAGATCAGTATATCCGGATCAAGAGTGCGGATCGCATCGACGCTGGACGCGCGGAAGGTTCCTTGACCGTCCGGTGCGACCACCTGCCAGCCGAGGCGGGTGAAGGCCTCCGCCACGTCGGTTCCGGATGCGGCAACCGTCAGCCCGTCGGCGCCTCGCGCGTACAGGACGCGCGGATGGGTAGCTTGCGTCGCCGGCAGGTTCAGCACGGCTTGCGCGAACATCGCGATTGTCTCGGCGCGGCCGTCCCGGTGCAGGATGTGCCCGAGCAATCGGACCACGCGCGGAATGCTGGCCAGCGACCCATCCAGCAGTATTGTCGGAACGCCGGTTTTCTCCTGCGTGGCTCGCGCGAGATCGGCATAGCGCGGCGAGACGGTTCCGTAGTCGAAGATCAGGTCCGGCTTCAGCGCCTGGAGCTTTGCGGTCACGTCTTCACGCCCGGTCAGCCGTGGGACTTGAGGAAGCTGCGCGGCGGCCGGGGTCAGCAACGCACGCGCAGTGTCGGACAGGGGCGACGGCCAGCCCAGCATCAGATCGGGGGCGATGGCCGCCAGCAGCACCGCGGCGGGTGGGCCGGCGGGCAGCACGCGGGCCGGTTGGTCCGGCACCTGCACGGTGCGGCCCGTAGCATCGATGACCTCGGCCGCCGATGCGCTCCCGGACCAGAGCAGCGCCAGAAGCAGGAAGCAACGACTGAGCATTCATCCTCCTCGCTTGCCTCGGTATATCTCGGCAGATATAGCGGTGCCAAGTAGCGGGAGCGGGGCGGTGCTGTCGTCGCTGGGGCGGCTGCCGCCGCGTCAGGGACGAAAGCGGGTGATTGATCAGCAGGGGCCGGGCGTGGTTGGTTATCCCGTCATGGGGAAGCGCAAACCCAAATCGGCGGAAGCCGCCAACGTGGGCGACCGGCTGAGCATTCGGCTCGACCTTGCATCCGGCGCCAGGATCGGCCCCGGCAAGGTTGCCGTGCTGGAGGAAATCGGCCGGTCAGGCTCGATTTCCGCGGCGGGGCGGGCTTTGCGGATGTCGTACCGGCGGACCTGGGAGTTGGTCGAGGAACTCAACCGCAGCCTGGGCACTCAGGTTGTCGAAACCGCTGCTGGCGGCAGCGGCGGCGGGGGTGCCGTGCTGACTCCGGCCGGAAAGGCGGTCATCGAGCGCTACCGGGCCATCGAAATGGACACCGCACTGGCGGCCCGCAAACACCTGCTCGCTATCAACCGCGCCTGCGCCAGCAAGTAGCCACCGCCCCAGAGAAGGAGACCCCGCGATGAAGCTTTCCGCCCGCAACCAGATCGCCGGTACGATCAAGACCGTGAAGCCCGGTGCGACGACCTCGCACGTGACGATCGAGGTGTCGCCGACCGTGACGATCACCGCGTCGATTACCAACGAGGCTGCCGAGGAGCTTGGCCTGAAGCCCGGCATGCAGGCTTTCGCCGTGATCAAGGCGTCCGACGTGATGGTCGGCGTCTGATCGGGCGGCAGTCTAGATTCAACCCGTCATAACCGGGGTTGCCAGGCCACCCTGACGCGGATGCGGATCATCGCCCGGTCGAATTCAGGGAATGTGCTGTTCGCCTGGAAGAACATCCGGCTCGCTGCCGTGGTGGTGTCGATCGCGTGCTGCCCGAATTCTCACTCGGGTGACTCGAAAGGCCGTGCCAGCCCGCGCCGGAGCACGCTCGCCTTGCGGGCGACGGTGGCTCGCAAGGCGCTTATGCCGAGAAAAGCCAACTCAGCAACAGTCGACTTGCGCCCGAGGATTGCATTGCGATGAGGGAAGCGCCCGAAATGCCTGATGATCGCACGATGACGACGGGCAGTGCCGACCCAGGCTGCGAAGTGGCGCGCTATATGGCTCGGCGCTTGCGCACGCAGATATTCGAAACACTCGACACCCCGTTGTTGATCCGACAGATTTTCCGAATGCAACAGCGGCATGTAGAAGAAAAGCTGCTCGATCGGCTTTAATTCGCGGTTCGCGCCGACCGCAAGCCCCCCAAGGCAGAGCTCTGTCGCTCGCGCGTCGAATGCGTAAGCTTTTGCGGAACCGCGGAAGGCATTTCTCGTCATCTGGTCGAGCAGGATGATCAACGCGAGGCGTCCACGGGCAGTGTATGTCCAAAGGTCAAGCTCGCCGCTTCCGCCGCGACGGATGTCGTCGCCAAACGAATTGACGATGGCGCGGTCGAATGCGTCGTGGCGCCGGAACCAACGGATGAGATGCGCGTCAAAAGCGGTTTCGTCGATCAGCGCGTCGGTGAACCAGAACTCAAGAATATCCTCGGGCGTTGGCATGCCACGTTTCTCCCGCATGCGTGACGCCGCAGATGGCTGATTTCGTCACCGTGACGCCGCGCGTCAACCATGAGTGGCCGGCGCAGCGAAGGCGGTGCTTGGTGTGTCTCGGCGATCACGGTCAATGTCGGCCTGCGCCCATGCGGCCACCCGCTTGGCATTGCCAAGCCATGTATAGTCCCGCTGCCGGATTGTTTCCCGCGCCGCGTCACCTAGTTCCTGGCGAAGGACCTTATCGGCAAGCAACCGCACAACCGCTGCCCACATTGCCCCATCGGCTGCCGGATCAAACAACAGCGCATTCCTTTCGTGTGTCAGAATCTCCCGGATGTTGGGTTGATCCGGCGCCACGATGGCTCGGCCGGCGGCCATGTATTCGAAAATCTTGAGAGGCGATGCGTAACTTACGACGCGAGGCTGTAGCGCGATGTCGAATCCGCCTACCAAGGCGGGAATGGCCAATCGGTCAGCGAGTCCGGTGAACTGGACGCGGTCCGAAATGCCGAGCGCGGCAACCTGCCGTTCAAGTTCCGGCTTGGCGGGCCCATCGCCCACGATCATCAGTCGCGCCGGCGGCGATCCATGGTGCGCAGCAAGTGCCCTGATGACCGAGTCGAGTCCGTGCCAGTCCCGCACGAAGCCGACAAACCCGAGCACAAGCGGCCCATCATCCAGCTTGCGCAACGGCAGCGTGGCGAATTCATCCGGATTGATGCCGTTGGGCGTAACACTGACGCGCTCCGCCGGCACGCCCGCCTGCACAACCAGGCCCTTCAGCACCTCCGTAACCGTCATGACCCGCCTGGCGGAGCGCCAGGTGAAGCGCTCGATCGCATGTGCCGGGCCTTTAAGTCCCAGCCCATTGTAACGACTGCGCTCATCCGCAATTGGAGCGTTGACTTCCAGATAGAGCGGCACACGCGAGTGCCGTGCCAGCGTCGTTCCTGCAAGATAATACAGATTGTAACGCTCGTAGATCAGATCGGGCTTGAACGACAGGGATGCGCGGCGCAGCCGCCGATAGGCCGGGAGGTTGTACGCCAGTTCGGCGAGTTCGTTCAGCGCCTTGGGAAGGTGGCGGCGGATCCACAGGACAAGGGCGCTGTCGCCGCCAAAATCCGCCTTCTCGTAGACGCCAGGCCCGATGACCAAAACCTCGTGTCCGATCCGTCGCAAGGCAGCCACAAGCTCCTCAATATGCACACTCTGCCCGTCGCGCGATCCGATCCTGTGGCTGTAGAGAATCCGCATTGTATTCAATTACCTCACGTGCTCTTCGGTCTCGGACGGCGTCGTGCGTGACTTGTGTTCCCGTTCAATGCTGGCCAGCTCAGCAACCAATGGAGCGAGACCGTCGGCCCACGTGAAGCGCGTGCGTGCCTCGTTCGCGATCGCCATGTCGGCTGTTGAAGTCGGCGGCAAAGCGGCGATGGCGTCGATATAGTCACCTGTCGATCGGCAGCGCACGATGCCTTTCGGGATGTCCGGCATGAATGTTCGGCAGGTTTCTTCGGATGCGAGCACCTGCTTCCCCATCGCCAGCGCTTCCAACACCTTATTCTGGATGCCACGGGCGATTCGCAACGGCACCACGACGGCGCGCGCGGCGGCCAGGTAGGGGCGGACGTCGTCGACGGCCCCGGTGACCGTAACACCCTCCTTTTGATCGAGCTGCATGACCCGCCGTGTCGGATTCCGTCCCACCAGAAGCAGCTCAAGCCCGGGATCGCGCCGCCGCAGCTCGGGGAAGATGTTTTCAGCGAACCAGCAGACGCCGTCGCTATTTGGAAAGTAATTCAACATCCCGACGAAGACGAGAAATTTCCGATCACGAAGACCAGGAGGCACGTCAATAATGGCGGACGGGTTGAAGAAGTCTACATCGATCCCGTTGCCGGCGCATCCGGCCGGTGCGTTCGGGGCGAAGCTCTGAAACAGCTCGAGCTCATTGAGCGTTGTAAGGAAGGTTCGCCGCGATCGCATCGCATAATCGCGCTCGACCTTCCGCAAGCGCCACGCCTCAACACGTTGCGCGAACCCTGGAAAGCGCGTCCGTGCGTATTGAAGCCGCTTCTCCGAGTCCACATCGCCCCAATCCGCGATGAAAGGAATCGCCGGCGGGGCGTATAGCGCCATCGCCGATGATAGCAGAACGACCGCACCGATCGGGACATGTGCGACAACCGATTGGACGTGCGCCTGCAGCGCGGCATTCCAGTAGAATGACGTCGTGAAGCACTCACCGGCCGCGAACCGGACAAAACCTCGGACGAAGGCCCGTCGAGGATGAAGCACCTCGATCCTGACCGAGGCGCAGCGATCCCGCAGGTCCGATTGCACAGCCGCCTCGCTGTCACTTCGCGCCAGACAGGCAAGGTGAACGCGGTGATGCTTCACGAGCTCGCGGACCGAGTTGAATGCGCGGATCCGATCGCCCTTGTCAGGCGGCCAGGGAACACAGTGAGCAAGATAGAGAATGTCCATGATCAATGCACCGCAGCCCTCGCGTTATATCTGGGATGACGCATTTCGCCACCAATCGCGTCGCAATTAATCGCTCCACCCCGGGAATGTGGCCACGGTCTCATGTGGTGATTGCGTTCCGCCGTATGCGATCGTCCCATATCATGACATCTTGCCCAGATGTTCCACAAAATGCTAGCAAGCCACCATGTATGCGTCGTTCCGCCACCGCTGATCCAGATGTATCGCCCCGCGTACCCTTCGATCGCCAGCGGACCGTGGGTGCTCGGCGTCCAATCGTCATGAAGAACGGTTAACGAGCCGCTGATGACAGGTCCAGAAGCGCCCGGTTCGGAGGCCTTCACGGTCGTCGTGAACCACGAAGAGCAGTACGCGGTCTGGCCGGCGGACAAGCAAATTCCCGCGAAATGGTCTGCCGCCGGCATGACAGGGTCGAAAGAGGAGTGCCTGGCCTATGTCCGGCGGGTGTGGTCCGACATGCGCCCTTTGAGTGTAAGAAACCGAGTTCGCTCCGGCGACAGGCAAGGCAACGAGGGCGAAACCGCCTGAGCCGGCCGGTCGAGGGGGCTCAGTGGACCGCACCCAGGCCAATTCTCTGCCGCCTTACGCCGAACGACTGATCCTGATCGGCGCCGCTGCGGAGTGTGTGTTGCCTTTCGGCGGCGTCTGCACTCGTCGCGAGCGAGTCCGCCTCCTTGATCTCGTCCCCCGGGAAGCTGGCTGGTCATAGGTTCAAATCGCCATCGATCCCGGACGGCCACCATGCCCCGGTTGAACAGACATGCTCCAACTCGGGGTTGGGTGCCCGATACCAATATGTCGAGCTAGGAGCGCCCCGGCCGCGCGGGTCCATCGCTGCAAGAATGCTCCTAAAAGACACGTCTCGCCCAAGCCGCTCCAATTGCGAACGCCGCAGGACATATGGGTTCTGCGTCCGCAGCTCGCGGTTCAGGGCGGGATGGAACCCGAACACTTCCAGCACCGATGCCGACCGGGCAACCGCGTAATTGAAGGCCGCATTCATCAGGTTATGCAGCGCGTCCGGCCGCTCGTTGTCGTAGAACAGGTCGGTTACGATGAAATGGCCGGGAACAGTAGTGACCGGTTCGCGCAATGCAATGTATCCAAGCAGCCTGCCGTCGTCCCGGCAGGCCAGCACGTGCGACTGACCGAGCAGGCGCGGCGGATTGATGTGGCGCCAGTTCAGGAATTCGCTCGTCCTCGTTGTGGTAACGGCGTAATTGTGCCGCAACCTCTCCCAAAGATCGTCGAACTCCGGGCCGAAGCGCTCGACTGCTTCGATCTGCATCGGGCTGCAGTCGAACCTGATGCGCGCGCGGCGTAAGCCAGCGTGCATCGCGGCACGAATACCGCCCACGATACCCAGCGCGAACGGGGCAGCGGCGCTGACCACAGACTGAACCGCCTCCGAAGTCAGGGTGCGATGCAACATGTTCCCTAGATCGCTATGGCCGACCTTCCATCGAACCAAAGCCTTGAAGTCAAGTACCCACAGCAATCGTTGGTCGAAATCATCGATCGGGATTCGCCGCATCCCGGAATTGCTGTTCTCGTGCATCGAGCTGGTAATTGCATTGGCCGTGGTATTCAGCAGGAACCGCTCTGCGCCCCAGTCCAGATACGAGGTAAGCAGCGTCAATCCCGCCCTGCCATAGCCGGGATCGGCCGCCCATGTCGTCGGGGCGACCGCCGAGTGGCTCCG
>Ga0209415_10011359_pt1 | contig 15008 bp, 15 predicted proteins | sample PeaSoiSIISIP2007_FD_187696 | JGI IMG/M metagenome (GOLD analysis project Ga0209415, IMG submission 187696) | Peat soil microbial communities from Weissenstadt, Germany - SII-SIP-2007 (SPAdes) (version 2) | ecosystem: Environmental > Terrestrial > Soil > Wetlands > Peat | place: Germany...
ACCAGCAGCTCGGCCATGCTCGGGTCGCCGCTGTACCCGCCGGACAGCCACCCCGTCCCCATCACGCACAGCCGGCACGGCAGCCCGAGGAGCACGTTCTGGCGGTGGCCCCAGCACCCGGACTGGTTCGTCGACGTGCAGTCCACGTTGGCCGAGCCCAACCCGTCGTCGTACATCCACAGGTACATGGCCTCGAGGGGGTTGCCCACCGCCCCGGCCCAGTTCGACCCCCATTCGGTGTACGGGAAGCCGGCCGGCGGCGTGGGGTCGTCGTCCTGCGATGCGCCCTGGCTGGCCGCCTGGTCCAGGGTGCTGACCAGGGCGGTCAGGGGCGGAAGCCCCCGGGCCGTGCGCTCGAGATCGGTCACCACGAACAGCTGCTGCTGCGGGGTGAGCCGGGCCCAGTTGGACGGCAGGGTCATGGGCGGGAGGCCCTCACGGCTCCGGCCGTTGGCGATGGCCGCCAAGGTGGCCCCGGTGCAGCCCGCCGAGTCGTCGTAGGCCGAGCCCGAGCAGCTTTGCAGGAAGTCGGGGTCGGGGGCGATGTTGGCCGGGGGTTCCGCCGGGGGGATGATCCCCCTGGCGGCGGCCACCGGTGTCGCCGGCGGGGGGGCGGGCGCCGTGGTCGTCGGGGCGGGCGGGATCGTCGCCGGCGGGGTGCTCGGGATGGTCGTGGTCGGGGCGGGCGGGATGGTCACCGCCGTGGTGCTCGTGGTGGTGGTGGGCACCCGGGCCGATTCCTCCGAGCGGGCGTGGCTGACCGACGCCACCAGCGAATCCGCCGCTGATCGCGGGCCCGTCCCGACATGGAGCACCGCCACGACCAGGAAGATCGCCTCACCCAGGGCCACCAGGCACCCGAAGGGCAGCCAGCCGGGCTTGTCGGCGTCGGCGCCCGCGGCGTGATGCTCTGGCCGATCCCCCCTCATCCAGGAGGTATCGGCACCAGCCGCGGGGCACCTGAGCCGGGTGCCGCCGCCCGGAAGCGCCCGGGCCGGCCGTCAGGGTCAGCCCCGGCCCCCCCTCGCCCCGGGACCGGGGATCAGGGCGTCAGCCCCGGGCCACCAGGTCGGCGTAGGCGGGGTGGCGCTCGATGTAGGCGACCACGAAAGGGCAGACCGGTTCGACTCGCAGGCCCCGGGCCCGGGCCTCGTCGAGGGCGGTCGCCGCCAGCCGGCCGCCCACCCCGTGACCCTCGAAGGCCGGGTCGACCTCGGTGTGGACGAGCACGATCACCCCCGGACGAAGGCGGTAGACGAGGTGCCCGGCCAACGCACCGCCGAGGTGCGCCTCGAACCGGTGGCGTTCGGGATGGTCGGTCACCTCCACCGGCGGTGCGCCGTCGGACATCGAACCTCCTCGGGGTGGTCGTGGTCCCTCGTTGTACCCGACATCGGGGGGCCGATGGTGCCGGTGTGCCGGGGGTGAGGCACAATCGTGGGACCGGGAAATGACAAGCGGCAGGGGGCCCCGGGGTGCGTTGCCCGGATCCCCGCACCGCCGGGGGAGTGCCGTGCTCGACGAGACCGCGCACCAGAAGTTGCTCGCCGCCCTCGACGGCGCCATCAGCCGGTGCATCGACGCCTTCAACATCGCCTCGGAGGCCGAGGACACCGAGCTGGCGGGCATGGCCCGGGCCCGGGTGGCGGAGCTGAAGACGTTCCGGGAGGCCGTGCTGGCCCGTCCCACCCGGCCGGCCCGGTGGAAGTTCGCCCGCACGCCCCGGGGCGACGCCCGCTCCCGTTGAGCCCCCGGCCCCCGTCCGCACCGTCGTCCCGCGTGGTCCTGGTCACCGGGGCGTCGGCCGGCATCGGCCAGGCCTGCGCCGACCGGTTGCACGCCGGGGGATGGACGGTGGTGGGCGCCAGCCGGCGGGGCACGTCCTCGGGCGGCTGGGAGGGACTGGTCATGGACGTGGACGCCGACGAGTCGGTCCGGGCCGGGGTGGCCGGGGTCCTCGCCCGCCACGGCCGCATCGACGCCGTGGTGGCCTCGGCGGGCTGGGGTGTGGCCGGAGCGGTCGAGCACACCGCCGTGGACGAGGCCAAGGCCCAGCTGGAGACGAACTTCTGGGGCGTGACCCGCGTGGTCCAGGCCGTCCTCCCCGCCATGCGGGCCCAGGGCGGGGGACGCCTGGTGCTCATCAGCTCCATCGGCGGCATCGTGGCCATCCCCTTCCAGGCCTTCTACAGCGCCAGCAAGTTCGCCCTGGAGGGCATGGCCGAGGCCCTGGCCTACGAGGTGGCGCCCTTCAAGGTGGCCGTGACCCTGGTCGAGCCGGGCAACGTCCGCACCGACTTCACCGCCAACCGCCGGATGGCCGCCGCCTCGGGTGACGACGCCTACGGCGAGGCCCTGGCCCGGGCGGTCGGGGTCATGGAGCGCGACGAGGCCAACGGGGTCGCGCCCGAGGTCGTGGCTCGCGCCGTGGGCGCCGTGCTGGCCGCCCGCAACCCGCCGCGCCGGGTGTCGGTGGGCAGAGCGGGCGAGCGGGTCGGCATCCTGGCCAAGCGCCTCCTGCCCTTCCGCCTGTTCGAGTCGGCGGCCAAGGGGAGCCTGGGCATCGGGTAGCCGGGCGTCAGCCTGGGACTTGTGGCCCTACGCGTGGGGCCCGGCTCCGCCGACATCATCAAGGTGACGAGCAGCCTGCCGCCGGCCACGACCGGCGATCCCCTCCCGTCGAAGCTCCTCGAGCGCGAGGCGCGCATCGTGGGTATCCGCGACTTCTCCACGCCCTCGCTGGAGATGGTCGACCGGCGACGCTCGCAATTGTGGACGATCGCCTTCGCCGGGCTGGTGTGCCTGTCAGCCGCCGTCGGTCTCCTCACCTCGTCGTCGGGCCACGACCTCGGATTCGCCAACCGCTTCGGCTTCCGATTGGGCACGGTGGTGCTCGTGATCGCCATGGGCATCTACGTCATGGAGAAGGAGCGTCACCTCCGCCGCCTGTCGCGGCTGCTGGTCGACGAGCGGGTGCTGGGCGCGGCGCTGTCGAACCGGTTGAAGGAGCTCGCCATGCTCTACGAGGCGGGCAAGGCCATGAACTCCGTCCTGGTGATCGACGAGGTGCTGCGCCTCATCCTGGCGAGCGCCTTCGAGCTGCTGCGGGCCTCGTGCGGATCGATCCTGCTCCTCGACGGCAACGGCGCCCTGGCCGAGGTGTGCCGGGCGGGGGACGGCGAGGGCTCCGAGCGCGTCGAGCTGGCCGGGGGCATCGCCACCCGGGTGGCGCGCGACCGTGAGCCCCTCCTGGTGCAGGGAACGGTGTCCGAGGGCGGCCACCAGAAGCGCGAGAGCGCCGTGGGGGTGCCGCTCGTGCACAAGAACGAGCTCCTCGGGGTGCTCATCCTCGACGGCAGGCCCGACCAGCCCTACACCGAGTACGACCTGCGGGCCGTGTCGCTGTTCGCCGAGCACGCCGCCATCGCCGTCGCCAACGCCCGCCTGTACGAGGCCGAGCGTGTGCTCGCCGCCGAGCTGTCGCACCACGCCGTGCACGACGCCCTGACCGGGGCGGCCAACCGGGTCCTCATCAGCGACCGGCTGGTGCACGCCCTGGCCCGCACCCGCCGCTCCGACACGGTGGCGGCGGTGCTGTTCATCGACATCGACAACTTCAAGCTCGTGAACGACGAGCTCGGGCACCATGTGGGCGACGACATCCTGTCGAGCTTCGTCCACCGCCTGTCGGCCTGCGTGCGGCAATCCGACACCGTGGGCCGCTTCGGTGGCGACGAGTTCGTGGTGGTGTGCGAGGGCATCGCCGACGAGGCCGAGGCGATGGCCCTCGCCGGCAGGGTCATCGACGACCTCCAACAGCCCTTCGTGACGCCGCTCGGCGACCGGGTGCTGTCGGCCAGCGTCGGGGTGGCGACGTGCAGCGGGACCCAGCCGATGGCGGCCGACGAGCTCATCCGCCGGGCCGACCGGGCCATGTACCGGGCCAAGATGGACGGCAAGGCCCGCGTGGTCAGCGCGCAGCCGGAGGCCGCGTAGGCGACCACTTGCGCCACGGGTGCTGTTAACGTCGTCCGTGCGCACGACGTCGTTCGTGCGCACCGGACCAGGCCGGCACGGCACCGGAGACGTCGGGACCCACCACATGTTCGTCGCTCTTACGTTTGACGTCGAGGACCCCGACCAGCGCGATCACGGCACGCCCCACGCCGTCATGACCATCCTGGAGGCGCTGGGCCGGTCGGACATCCGGGCCACGTTCTTCCTCCAGGGCCGCTGGACCTCCGCCAACCCCGACGCGGCCGCGGCCGTGGGCGCCGCCGGGCACCTCGTCGGGAACCACTCCTACTTCCACACCGACACCCGCCTGCTCACCACCAAGGGGATGCGCGAGGACGTCACCCGGGCCCATGCCGAGATCGAGCAGCGGGTCGGTGTCGACGCCCGGCCCTGGTACCGGCTCCCCTACGGGGCGGGGGCCGACAGCCGCCTGATCCAGGACCGGCTGCAGGCGCTCGGCTACCGCCACGTGGGCTGGGACGTCGACGTCCGCGACTACGCCATGGGCGGCGTGGCGGCGATGGTGCCGGCCATGACCGAGCTCCTCGACGAGCGTGAGCGGGCCGGTGCCACCCATGCCATCGTGCTCCTGCACTCGTGGCCCGTGGTCACCGCCGACGCCATGCCCGAGCTGTGCCGGTTCCTGCTCGACCGGTGCGAGGGCACCGTGACCGTCGACCAGGTCCCCGGGTCGGGGGCGGTGGTGCCGACCCGGTCACGCCTCGAGGAGCGGGCCCGGGGGCTCGCCTCGCGCACCCGCACCGTCCTGCGCCGCACGGCGTGAGCGGGCCCCGGACGGGGCAGGGTCACACTCAGAGACGTTCCACCTGCGGGCCCCGCACCCGGTTGCAGGTGTCGAGGACGTAGCGGGCACGGGCCACCATGGCCTCCAGGTCGAAGCGGTCGTGGTCGGTGACGAGCACCACGGCGTCGGCCGCCCCGGCCTCGTCGGGCGTGGCCTCGACCCGGGTCACCCGGGGGTCGATGGTGAGCTCCCGGACGTGGGGATCGGCGGCGCGGACGTCGGCCCCCAGGGCGGCCAGGCGTTCGGCCACGGCGATGGCCGGCGACTCCCGGGCATCGGCGGTGTTGCGCTTGTAGGCCAGCCCGAGGACCAGGATGCGGCTGCCGCGCAGGGCGCGGCCCTGGGCGTTGAGCGCCAGCATGAGGCGGCGGACCACGTAGTCGGGCATGTGCTCGTTGATGTCGTTGGCGAGCTCGATGAAGCGGAAGCTCTGCCCGATCGTGCGACGCACCTTCCACGACAGGTAGGAGGGGTCGATGGGCAGGCAGTGCCCGCCCACGCCCGGCCCGGGGCGGAACGGCATGAACCCGAAGGGCTTGGTCGAGGCGGCGTCGATGGCCTCCCACACGTCGACGTCGAGGTCCTGGGCGAACATGGCGAGCTCGTTCACGAGGGCGATGTTCACGTGGCGGAACGTGTTCTCGAGCAACTTGGTCAGCTCGGCCACCTTGGTGCTCGACACCGGCACCGTCACCTTGCACAGCCGGTCGTAGAAGGCGCGCACCGCGTCGAGGGACGCGTCGTCGACGCCCGACACCACCTTGGGCGTGTTGACCATGTCCCACTCGGGGTTCCCGGGGTCGATGCGCTCGGGGCTGTAGCCCAGGTGGAAGTCGGCGCCGGCCCGGAGCCCCGAGCCGTTCTCGAGGATCTGGCCCACCAGCTCCGTCGTCGTCCCCGGGTAGGTGGTCGACTCCAGGATGACCGTGGCCCCGGGTCGGAGATGGGCGGCGAGGGTGCGGGCCGAGTCCTCGATGAACGACAGGTCGGGTACCCCCTCGCGCAGGGGGGTGGGCACGGTGATCACGGCGATGTCGAATCCCGCACATCGCTCGGGGTCGCTCGACGCCGTGTAGCGGCCCGTGTCGCGGGAGGCGGCGAGCTGCTCGTCGGAGATGTCCTCGATGTAGGACTCGCAGCGCTGCAGGCGGGCGATGCGCAGGGCGTCGGGCTCGATGCCCACCACGTCGAACCCCGTCTCCACCGCCCGCAGCGCCAGCGCCAGCCCGACATAGCCCTGGCCCAGGACCACCACCCGTTCGGGACGATCGCTCATGTTCGGTTCGACTCCCGGCCGGGGGCACTCACGAGTGCACGATCGAAAATCGTAGTGGGACGCGCTGCGCTCCCTCGGCCGGTCGCTCGCCCGGCCGGTCCGCGTGCCCGGCAGGCCCGCCCGGCGTGCCCGCGTGACGAGGACGAGCAGGGCGTCGCTGCGCCCCCGGCACGGGGGGTGACCAGCGCCGGGGGTGGCGGGGCGCCGGGGAGGCCGGGACGGGCCCACCGGTGTCCGTTGAGGGAGTGTTGATGGCCGGTTGGCCACGGGGTGAGGTCACGGCGTCATCATGAGTGTCGAGCCCAGGTCCGGGGCGTTGTCTCCTCGTCGCCCAGCTTGCTGTGGCGGAGGGACGATGCGCCTTCGGACGTACCACCGACTCGATGGGGGTCATCGGGCAATGCCAGGACGGCCGGTTCCTCAGGTGCGACGGAGCGGTGGCGCGCCTCTCGGTCAGGACGTCGTGATCCGATCGTCGCGTCGGCGCCGCCGGTGGTCACCGACCCCTGTCGGGCGCCCCGGTCCTTCGGCGGCGGGCACGTCGGCGCCCGCGCCCGTCCGGCGTCGCCCCATCGGACCAGGCTGGATCCGGTTGGCGGCCACCGTCCTGATCGTGAGCGGAGGGGTGGTCATGGGGACGTCCGTGACGGCCTACGCCACGAACGGCACTCCGCACGTCATGGTCATCATGATGGAGAACCAGAACCTGACCGGCGTGGTGGGGCAGGCGGACCAGCCCTACACCAACAGCCTCATCGCCCACGGGGGCCTGGCCAACGACAGCTACGCCCTGGTGTCGGGCAGCCTCCCCAACTACCTGGCCCTGGTGAGCGGTTCCACCCAGGGCATCCCGCCCAACAACACCCCGGCGCAGGACACCTACCCGAGCACGCCGACCCTGGGCGACCAGCTGTCGGCGGCGGGCTACTCCGCCAAGGCCTACTTCGAGGGTCTCCCGGCCGACCCCACGGCGGACTCCGGTGCCTACGTGGTGCGCCACAACCCGTGGCCGTACTTCCCGAACGCCCCCATGCCCGAGGCCGACGCCTCCTCGCTCGTGTCCGACCTGAACGGCGCCGGCGCCCCGGACTTCGTGTGGTTCACGCCCAACGACATCGATGACTCGGACGACAGCACGGTGCAGCAGGGCGACGCCTTCCTGTCGACGCTGGTCCCCCAGGTCCAGGCCACGTCGTGGTACGCCGCGGGCGGCCAGATCATCATCGAGTGGGACGAGTCGGCCGACGAGACGACGGGGATCAACGGCACCGTAGGCGGGGGGAACATCCCCACCATCGTGGTCAGCGCGGCCTTGGCCGCCGCCCCCCAGCAGGACTCGACACCGGTGGACACCGTCGGCATCCTGCACTCCATCGAGGATCTGTACGGGTTGGCGCACCTGGGCGGGTCCGCCGCCGACGGGAACATCGACTCGCTGCTCACGGCGGCCACGCCTGCCACCACGACGTCGGTCGCCCCCTCCACCACGGCCGTGCCCACCACGACCACCACCATCGCCCCCACCACCACGACCACCATCGCCCCCACCACCACGACCACCATCGCCCCCACCACCACGACCACCGCCGCGGCGACCACGACATCCACCACGAGCGCCACCACCACGACCACCGCCGGCCCGACGACCTCCACCACCGGTGCCGGCGCCACCACCACGACCACCGCACCCTCGGGGGCCCCGGTACGGGCGACCTCGGCCGGGGGGACGGGCTCGGGAGGGTCTGGTGGCTCGGGCGGATCGGGTGGCTCGGACCCGCCCGGCGCGGTGTCGGCCTCCTCGGGTGCGCTGGCCTTCACCGGTCCCGGGCGGGGGATCGGCTCGCTCGTCCTCCTGGGCGCCGTGCTCGTGCTCACGGGCGTTGCCCTGCTGGGCCTGGTCGGTCCCCCGCGACGGCGCCGCGGGGGGCAGGTGGCGCTGGCCGGCGTGGGCGGGTGGTCCGGCGCCGTGGTCCCGGGCATCGCGGCGCCCAGTTGGTCACGGCGCAGCGACCTCTGGTTGGTCCCGCCCTCCTGACCGCTCACCACGGCGACCCGGACCGACGGCCCGGCACCGGACCGGTGCCCGACCGGGTGGCGGACGGGTGGTGCCCGCACGGAACAGATCCGGAGGCCCACGCGTTGACCCTCACGTGAGCGACGTGCCCGTCGGGGCCGACTTCTGGTTCGACCCGCTGTGCCCGTGGGCGTGGATCACGTCCCGGTGGATGCTCCAGGTCGAACAGGTCCGGCCCGTCACCACCCGGTGGCACCTCATGTCGCTCGCCTACCTCAACCTGGTGCAGCACCAAGGAGAAGGATTGAGCGACGAGTACCGGGCCCGCCTGGAGCAGGCGTGGGGCCCCGTCCGCATCTGTGCCGCCGCCGCGGCGGAGCGGGGCGATGGCATCCTGCTCCCGCTCTACAGCGCCATCGGCACCCGCTTCCACGACCAGAAGCGCCGGGATGCCGAGGCCCTGGCCGAGGCGGTGGCCGAGGTGGGATTGCCGGCGACGATCCTCGACGCCGCCACCGGCACCGAGTTCGACGACGCCGTCAAGGCGTCGCACGACGTCGCCATGGCCCAGGTGGGGTTGGACGTGGGTACACCTGTCATCAGCGTCGACGGCTCGGCCTTCTTCGGCCCGGTGGTGACACCGGCACCGAAGGGCGAGGAGGCGGGGCGGCTGTGGGACGGCGTCCTGGCCGTCGTCGGCACCGACGGGTTCTTCGAGCTCAAGCGCACCCGCGACCGCTCGCCGTCCTTCGACTGACTGTGAAGATCCGAGCGGGATACCGGTCGGATCGGTGTGGTGGTCCGGACGGTCGTCGGCGCTACGACGGGGCCGGATCCGGGTGCGCCGGGGCGGTGCCGAGGTACTTGCCCTGGAGCAGCGTCCAGGCGCGGCTGAGCGCCACCGCGAACGACGCCACGATCAGATAGCAGATGCCGTAGACGAAGGTGTCGTCGTGCGGGCGGGTGATGAGCACGATCCCTTCCCCCAGTTGCGCCACGAAGACCACGAAGCTCAGGACGAGCACGATCAGCTGCGACTCGATGCGCCGCAGGCGGCGGTTCAGCCGGGCCGTGCTGAACACGGCGGCCACGGCCAGGAACACGGTCGGCCCGCCGAGGTCGATCTTCGGGACGAGGGCGACGAGCGAGATGAAGAACGCGTTGACCAGGCCGATGAAGGCGCTGCCGGCCAGGGCCCGCCCGGTGGGCGGGGCGTCCTCGCCGAAGACCGAGTCCGGCCGCAGCGACACCGACACGAACAGCAGGCCGATCAACGCGCCGGCGGCAGCGGCGGTGGCGGCGAAATATGCCGTGAACGACCCCGGGACCATCGTGACCTCCCCAACGGGCCCCCTGGCCCGGTCGACGGCGATCGGCCCAAGTGTCGCATACGGCTCCCCGATGTCGGCAGAATGGCGGCCGTGAGCCCCCGGTCCGTGTGCGTCGACGTCGATGCGGTGGGACCGCCCCCGGGGCGGTCCGGCCGGTGATCGCATCGCAACGGGCGGGAGCCGACGGGACCCGACCCGACTCCCCCACGACAGGCGGCGCCGGCCCCGACGGGGGATCGCGGGAGTCGCTCACCACGCTGCGCGGCGCGGGCGTGGACGTGGACGTCGGCCGGGTGGTCCGCGTCCTCGTCGGCCTGGTCGCCGTGACCCTGGCGGTGCTGGTCGTCATCCTCTTCGTGGCCGGCGTGCACCGCAACAACCAGATCACCGAGCTGCACCAGCGGGGCGTGGCCGTCGAGGTCAGAGTGTCGGGCTGTCTGGGCCTGCTCGGGGGCAGCGGCAGCAACGCCGCCGGCTACCAGTGCCGGGGGAGCTACGCCCTCGACGGGCACACCTACAACGAGGCCATCCCCGGGGACACGCTGCACCCCCCGGGGACCAAGCTCCGGGCCGTGGCCGTCCCCGGGGACCCGGCGTTGCTCGCCACGGCCGGCGCCGTGGCAGCCGAGCACGCCTCGGGGCGTGTGTTCATCCTGCCCGCCGTCCTCCTCGTCGTGCTGGTGGCACTGGCCGGGGCCGTGGTCGTCACCACCCGCCGGCGGAGAACCCGGTAGGGCGACGTGCACCGGGGAGGCGGCGGCCCCCGACGACCCGCATGGGCACGGGCCACCGCGGTGGCGGCGCTCGTCGCCGTCGGTTGTGTCGTGCTCGGTGCCTGCAGCCCGTCGCGGTCCGGCTCCGCCGCGTCGTCGACCTCCGCACCGGGGTCGGGCACCACCGCGTCGTCCACCACCAGCCCGGCGCAGGGCGCCTCGGGCGCGCCGGGGGCGCCGGGTGGACCGAGCGCACTGGTGGATCCCTTCATGGGGACCGGGGTCGGCGGGGCGAGCGTCGGGGCCATCGACACCTTCCCCGGGGCCGACGTCCCCTTCGGCATGCTGCAGTGGAGCCCCGACACCTCCCCCGATCGGGCCACGGGCGGCGGGTACTCGTACACGGACTCCGCCATCAGCGGCTTCAGCCTGACGCACCTGAGCGGCCCGGGCTGTGCCGTCTACGGCGACATCCCCGTCCTGCCCACCGTGGGCGCCATCGGACGCGATCCCGAAGGCACCACGGCGTCGTTCTCGCATGCCACCGAGGTGGCCCACCCCGGCAGCTACGCCGTCACCATCGGCCGTCCGCAGGTGCGGGTCGAGCTGGCCGTCACCACCCGGACGGGCCTCGGGCAGTTCACCTTCTCGGGGACCGGCCCCCGCAACATCCTGTTCAAGGTGGCCGACAGCGCCAACGGGTCGGCGTCCTCCGACGTCGACGTGGTGGGGAACCAGGAGGTGGACGGGTCGGTGGTGAGCGGGCAGTTCTGCGGCACGTCCGGCCCCTACCAGCTCTACTTCGCGGCACGCTTCGACGCGCCGTTCACCGGCTTCGGCACCTGGCACGGCTCCACGGTCGTCCCCGGGTCGCGCTCGAGCGCCAGGGCTCAGTCGGGGGGCTACGTCACGTTCGGCCCGACCACGCCGATGGTCGACATGCAGGTGGGGGTGTCGTTCGTGAGCGTCGCCGATGCCCGGGCCAACATCGACGCCGAGGCCCCGGGGTGGAGCATCACCGCCCTCGAGCAGCGCGACACCGGCGTGTGGAACCAGCTCCTGGGCAAGATCCAGGTGAGCGGCGGCACCACGGCGGAGCAGCAGACCTTCTACTCGGCGCTGTACAAATCGCTGCTGCATCCGAACGTCTTCGACGACGACAACGGCGACTACATCGGGTTCGACGGCAAGGTCCACGTGGCCACGGGCTACACCCCGTACACCGACTTCTCGGAGTGGGACATCTACCGTGACGAGATCCCCCTGCTCGCCCTGGTCGCCCCCGATCAGACGAGCGACATGGTGACCTCGCTGCTGACCGACGCCGCCCAGGGTGGGGCACTGCCCAAGTGGGTGCTGGCCAACTCCGACGCCGGCCAACAGAACGGCGACTCGACCGACCCCATCATCGCCGGCGCCTACGCCTTCGGCGCCCGGAATTTCGACGTCCAGGCCGCGCTGGCCGACATGGTGCGGGGGGCCACCGACCCGACGGCCTCGGCCGGCACGTACCTCGAGCGCCAGGACCTCCCCGAGTACCTGGCCAAGGGATACGTGGACGCCGCCAAGGTCGACCTCACCTCCCTCGACTACACCGTGGGCGGCTCGGAGACCCTCGAGTACGCCATCGACGACTTCGCCATCTCCCAGCTGGCCCAGGCCGCCGGCGACACGGCCACCTCCAGCACCTTCATCGTCCGGGCCCAGAACTGGCGCAACCTGGTGAACCGGGCCACGGGGTATCTCGGTGCCCGCCGGGCGAACGGGACGTTCCCGCCGGGGCCCGCCTTCCAGCCCGCGCCCCAGGCGGACGTGGGCCAGGTGGGCTTCGAGGAGGGCAATGCCATCCAGTACACGTGGAGCGTGCCGCAGAACCTGCGGGGCCTGTTCGACGCCCTGGGCGGGAACCAGGCGGTGATCGGCAAGCTCGACACGTTCTTCACCAAGCTCAACACCAGCCGCAAGCAGCCCTACAACTGGGCCGGCAACGAGCCGTCGCTCGGCATCCCGTGGGAATACGACTACGCCGGTGCCCCGTGGCGGACCCAGGCGGTGGTGCGGCGCATCGAGACGTCGCTGTACTCGGCCACGCCGGACGGCGAACCGGGGAACGACGACCTCGGAGCCATGTCGTCGTGGTACGTGTGGGCCGCCATCGGCATGTACCCCGAGGTGCCGGGGCGGGGGGAGCTCGTCCTCGGCAGCCCGCTGTTCCCCCACGTCACGATCTCGCTGGCCGACGGTCGTTCCATCGTGATCGACGCCCCGGGGTCCTCGGCCACCGCCGGCTCTGTCCAGGGCCTCGAGGCCCAGGGCCTCGTCCCGTCGTCGCCCGCCTGCGGTGCGGTCGGCACCGCCGGCCCGGTCCCCTACAGCTGTCCGTGGTTGCCGCCGTCGGTGGTTCAGAGCGGGGCGCAGCTCGACTTCACCATCGGATCCACGCCCGACACCACGTGGGCGAGCGCGCCGTCGGAGGCGCCGCCGTCGTTCCCCGCACCGGGCAGCTGATCAGCCGTGGCAGCCGATGGCACTCGCCTGCCGCCGCCTTCACTCGCGGTCTTCGTCCGACAGGAGGGCGATGACACGACCGAGTCCGTCGCAGAGGCGGACGACCTCGTCGTGGGTGAACGGCTCGGTCCGCCTGCCGTCCCGGATGTCCTCCGCCACGACCACGAGCGAGCAGAGGTCGTCGGTCAGCCCGTCGTCGTCCACGGACCCATTGTAGGGGGTGCCCCCGTCGGGCGGTGGCCCGCCTCCAAGGCCGGGGGTGCGCAAGAGCTCATGGTGGCGGCGACGACGACGTCGTGCAGTCGACCCGGACGCGGGTGACCGGTAGCCTGTGCCGTCGCGCCGACAGGAGGAGGTCCGTCATGGGAGCTGCAGAGGATGCCGAGCGCCTGGTGCGCGAATTCTGCGCAGCGTTCGCCAAGCACGACGCCGAGGCGCTGCGGGAGTACTTCGCCGACGATGTCGTCTATCACAACATGCCCATGGATCCCGCCGTCGGTGCGGATGCCGCCGTCGCATTCATCGCCGGCTTCTTCGGCATGTGCGACAGCATGGTGATCGACACGCTCCACCTGGCCGTCCGAGGCAACGTGGTCCTGACGGAGCGCGTCGACACCTTCCGTGTCGGTGACATCGTGGCACCGCTGCCGGTGATGGGCACCTTCGAGATCAACGACGGCAAGATCTCCGCCTGGCGCGACTACTTCGACCTCGGCCAGATCACGAAGATGCTCTCGGGAGAGGCGTAACAGGCCGGGGTCTCCGCCCGGGTGCACCTGCATCCCCGAGGTACGGGCTCAGGGCGAGGTCCGATCCTCCGGCTCGTCGGCGACCCAACGGCCGCGCAGGTCCTCGAGCCACGGCGGCAGCTCGATCGGGGGGTCGGGAAGGGCATGGGCGCCATGGATGGCGAGGACCCGCTCGAAGGACTCGGGGTCGTCCCCCCAACCTCTCGGGTCGCCCATCATGACCTCGAAGAGCACGGCGCCCTCGGGACCGGCGACGAAGGGACCGAAGGCGGCACCGTGGGGAAGCTCGATGTGGGTTCCCTTCGGGCACGGGCGGTCACCACACAGGATCTCCCCCTCCAGCACCATGAGCACATGGGGACTGTTGTGGCCGTGCCGGCGCTGGATCACACCGGGGTCCCACTTGGCATACAGCGACAGATAGAGGGGATCGGGCGAAAAGGCCAGCCACTTCTCCCACACCGACGCCACGGTGCCGTCCGCCCGGCGCACAGCACGGACCTGCTGCCAGGGGACGTCCTCGTCGTCGAGGTGGCGGAAGACCGGTTCCAGGCCCGGGACCGGTCCGCTCTCGTCCTGCACCACTGCGACCTCCCCGGTTCCGTTACCGCACCGTCGTGGGCCGCTGTCGTCGGCCCGGAGGAACGAACCCGGCGTGGGCGGCGGCATCGGGACCCTATCGCCGGGCGATCGCCGGGGTGATCCTGCGATCGTAGGGTGGGCTCCGTGGACTGGGACCTCGGCCACTACGAGCACATCGCCCGGCAACTGCATCCTGCCGCCGAGCTGCTCGTGGACTGCCTCGCCCCCCGAACCGGCGAGCGCCTCGTCGACATCGGATGCGGCACCGGGAATGCCGCCCTCCTGGCGGCCCGCGCCGGGGCTCGGGTGGTCGGTGTCGATCCCTCCCCGCGTCTCGTGGCGGTGGGCCGCCGGGAGGCGAGGGACGGGGCCCTCGAAGTTGCGTTCGTCGTCGGCACTGCAGAGGCCATCCCGTGCGCCGATGCGTCGGTCGATGCCGTCGTGTCGGCCTTCGGTGTGATCTTCGCCTCGGACGCGACACGGGCCGTGGCCGAGATGGCCAGGATCCTGGCGCCCCACGGGCGGATCGCCCTGTCGGCGTGGGTCCCGGAGGGGCCGGTGGCGCTCCAGGCGGGGATCCGCCGCCGGGCGGTCGCCGCCGCCTCGGGGGAGCCACCGCTCGGCGCACCATTTGCCTGGCACGACCCGGAAACGCTGGGCCGTCTCTTCGGCCCACACGGATTCGCGGTGGAGGTCCGACCTGCGGCTGTGGCCTTTACGGCCCCGTCGGTGTCGGACTACGCCGAAGGAGAGTGGCACCACCATCCGCTCTGGGTCGAGGCCCGCGCCGTGTTGGAGCCGCTCGGTCGGTGGCAGGCGGTGCGCGACGAGGCCCGGCGGGTCCTGGAGGACGGCAACGAGGTTCCCGGCGCCTTCCGCGTCACCAGCCCGTACGTCGTGGCGGTGGCACGGCGGGGACACCCGGGGCCGACCGGCCGCTGACGGACCGGGTGTCGCGCCGGGTCAATGCACGGCCACCTCGACGACGATGACGATGACGATGACGATGACGA